>Ga0209800_10000361_pt1 | contig 78647 bp, 72 predicted proteins | sample Higcelweek8metaG_FD_187174 | JGI IMG/M metagenome (GOLD analysis project Ga0209800, IMG submission 187174) | Freshwater pond sediment microbial communities from the University of Edinburgh, under environmental carbon perturbations - High... | ecosystem: Environmental > Aquatic > Freshwater >... | reverse complement strand
AAAGGTAAGCAGGAAGGAAATCAATAGAGTTCAGTGGCTCATGAACACAAGACCTCGAAAGGTTCTTGGATATTACAATCCACAGGAGAAAATGGCAGAACTGTTGCACTAAAAATTGGAGACCGCCGTCATTAAACTTTAGCCCCGATCCTGATATAACTGCTGATAAGATGTTCTATTTATATACAGAATTTGAAAAAAGATTGAAGCTATTCGGTATTGAGGAAATGAATTTCTGAGTTTTGAATAATTATCCTGATACAGGTTCAGTAAGTTACGAAATGAGCATTATCTTTTAATTGGCATAGTATTTACAACAATTCGGGGGTACAGACAGAATTAATTGCATAGACCCTGTCTGTACACGGAATTATATTTATCGAATCACTCGTTCAGAAAGAAGAAAAAGAAAAATGCCGCCGCCCATTCCTTGTCAATTCCCTGAGCGCTTCCGATGACAGAACCGTTTTTACGCACGTCACCGTTTGATTCTATTTTCCCAATGACAGAGCCGTTTCTGCGTACATCGCCGTTCGACTCAACTTTTCCCACGATTGAACCGTTTTTGCGGATGTCGCCATTTGATTCGATTTTACCGACAACAGAGCCGCTTTTCCGTACATCGCCGTTTGACTCAAACTTTCCCACGATAGAACCATTGAGACGCACATCGCCGTTAGATTCAATTTTTCCGATAACAGAACCGTTTTTGCGTACATCGCCGCCCGCCTGAGCACTGCTGATGATAAGACCGCACGCCGCGATTGTGAACACTGCAGTTAGAATACTTTTCATACATCCTCCGTTTGTAATATTGTAAAACTATACATGAGTATATGCAATAAGGGAACCTCTAAGAACCATGTTTTAGATATTCCCTTGTGTGCACTTTAAAGGGTAAAATGAATTTTGTTCCTCTGATTTCATCAGAAAAGTCAATTTATGGGAACCTTGAATATCAGGTTAGTATAATCGAAGTAACCCGTAAGGGCAATGCAAAAGTAAAATACTTCACGATCCCCTGGTAATACACCCGGAGTGGGTTAAAACGAGAAATATTTTTCTAGAGAAATGCGATGATGCAGAATAAATTAATAATGAAAGAAAGCGGATTTAAACGATTATTCTTTATCGCTTTTATCCATTTCAATTTTATCGAAATCCCATAACTTTTTATCCATCATCTGTGACGGGCGTATCGTGGCGAGCGCATGCAGCATTGAGGCGCGGACATCGGGAGTATTTTTTTCCAGTTCATCAATAAGGACGCGCATATGATCCCGCTTGAGCCCGTCCTGTGAACCGCATAGTCCGCACGGGATTACGGGAATTTTCCATTCAAGGGAAAGGTCTATGATGTCGCGTTCGGCCACATAGGACATGGGACGGATGAGAATATTTTTTCCGTCATTTGACCGGAGTTTGGGAGGCATTGACGCGATGCGTCCCGCGTAGAATAAATTCAAAAGCAATGTTTCAATCAGATCGTCGCGATGATGACCCAGCGCGATCTTGTCGTAGCCGTTATTCTTTGCGTAGGTATAGAGAATTCCCCGACGGAAACGCGAACAGAGTGAGCAGTATGATTTTCCATCGGGTACTTTATCCTTGACGATCGAATATGTATCTTCACTCAGCACAGTCAGATCGATGCCGTTGTCGGCCATGAATTTCACATAATCAGTATGATTGAAGCCCGGCTGCTTCTGATCGATCATAAGCGCGTCTACGGTAAAATCAAACGGCGCGAGGCGGCGGATTTCGCGGAGAAGAATCGCGAGTATTGATGAATCTTTTCCTCCCGAAACCGCGACAAGTATTTTATCGCCGGGCGCTATCATTGAATAATCGCTGATCCCGCGGGTAATCTCACGCCGTATGCTTTCGGCCAGTGGGGATTTGAGGTTGAGTGCCGTCATTTCGCAATGTTCTTCAATTATGATGGATCAGGTCAAGAAGAAACGCGGTCTCTATCCGTATGAATAAGTTTTGACATTGGTATTATCGTATAGTAATCATATTTAACTGATTTCATGTTTTCGCTTGATGAAAACATGATAGTTAATTGCCGTATCGTCCGTAAAAGAATGTCAAAGGTTTTTGATTCTTTTGTGATACATACTCGGAGGCTTCATGAACAGACTATTCCTGATGTTGATAATTTCAGTCATGTCTTGTGCGGTCTCTATTGCGGAAAACATGAAGGAACCTGCGCAGCCGCATATTGTCGTTAACACGATGTCTGCCGGTATGACGGGTTCCATAGCGCTGAGCGCCGACGGGAAAATACTTTTTTCGGCTGATGAATACTCGGGTACGGTGAAAAGTTGGGATGTCGAAAGCGGACGTTTGCTGAGAACGTGGGGCGGGTTTGATTTTATTAGGCAGATCACTCTTTCCGGAAACGGGATGCTGCTGTGTGTGAGAACATTGCAGCGTACCGCGATTCTCGATGCGGGTAGCGGAGCGGTTATCCGCGATTTTCCGAAGCAGTACAGCGGTTCCGCGTTCAGCCCTGACGGAACAATGCTTGCTCTGTGCTCAACGTATTCGGGCAGATCGATGAAGATTGTAAATCCGGTTACAGGAGAATTTATACGGGAGTTCGGGGTTGACGCGTATTCATACGGAGCGGCGTTCCGTCCTGACGGAAAGGAAATTGCGGTGTGCGGCGGAGACAACCGTATACATCTGTTCGACCCGGCTCTCGAAAGCGCGGTACGGATATTTGACGGGCCTGCGGATAAGTGTAACGTTATCACGTACAGTCCTGATGGAGAAAATCTGGCGATTGCGTCACCTGACAAGAAAATAACGGTTCGTGAGGCTGCAAGCGGAAAGATCCGATATTCAATAGACGATTTCCCGGCTGAAGCGACTGTCGTCGTATACAATCCCGATGGGAAATCAATTGCGGTCGGCGCTGACAAGATTCTGCGTATCGTAAAAGCGAAAAACGGAAAGAAGATATTTGAGTGTGTGAGCGCGAATAACCAGTTGAAAGTCGGACGTACGGCGGTATTCTCAGCTGACGGCAAAAAAATATTCACCGCGAGTTTCGGGATATCAGCTTGGGATCTTGATGAAGAGAAGGAGCTTGGCCCGATCGGCGGATCATACTCGGCATTCTGCAGAGGCGTTGCGTTCAGTCCTGACAGGAAACGGTTGGCGCTTGCGGGAGATTCGTCATTCCGCGTGATAGACATGGAAACAGGTGGTATTGATTTCGGGAGTATGGATTATCTGTATCCTTCCATCTTCCTGTTCACGTACAGTAATGACGGGTCACGGCTGTTTGCCGGGAGCGCGGATGTTATCCGTATGTATAATTGCGCGACAGGAGAGGTGATGCATGAGATTCGTAAGAAAACAACAATCGCCTGTGCTGCGGTTCAGCCTGACGGGAAAAATATCGTGTACGCTGAAGGCAAAACCGTAACATTTTGTGAGCCCTCCCCGGAAGGGGCACGAGTTGTCAATGAGATGAAAGATCCCGTGATATCGATCGCGTATTCTCCTGACGGGAAAACAGTTGTCCTTCGTGACAGCAAAGGGGTCATTCATTTTATCAATGCACTGACAAAACGGGAGTTGTTCAATGTGAAATACCCGGGGTCAGGATATTACCCGACTCTTTTGTTCTCACCTGACGGAAGAATTCTTGCGGTGGGAGGAAGCCGTGAATTCTGTGTTATACAGCTTGCATCCCGGAGAATAATTCGAACGTTGAAAGTGATACCATCGAATCTGAATGCAATTGCATTCTCTCCCGACGGGAAAGCACTCGCGGTGGGCGGAAATGATATCAACATTTATATCTGGGACACCGTGTCCTGGAAAGAACGGAAACAACTAAAAGGACACTCGAGCCGTATTCAGACACTTGCGTTCAGTCCTGACGGTAAGCTCATCATCTCCGGCGGAGCCGACAAGTTATTCCGCTTCTGGAATTATCCCGAAGGAGATGAGTCCGGGGGTTTGATCCTTTCAACCGGTACATACTCAACAGTCACATTCACGAAGGTAAACGGCAAGGAGACTAAAACAAAATCTGAGTCTGGTGTTACGAAGAGTTTTCTCGTGATTACTCCGTCAGGTTTGTATGACGGTACTAAAGATGAACTTGCGCGGCTTCATTGGGTTGTGGGAAACGAGGTGATTCCGCTGTCAGAATTCGGGGAAAGTTTCAGAACAACAGGGCTTCTCGGGCAGATACTGTCCGCGCATGTGTCGAAGCCGCCGATCGACGCCGCGAAACGTTTGTTCGGAAAAATAAGACTTATCAACGGTAACGATGTCGTCGTATCGTATTCAGGTACGCGGTCAATAGCTCAGGTGAAAGAGCGGTTCACCGTATTCTGTGATAACGGGGAACAGGCGAGCCTTGAAGCGGTGTTTCCGATGATGACGAGTATGAAATGCCGCGTAGTCAATCCCGCGCAGCGCAAACTGATCCGGCCGGGGATGCCTGTTTTCAGATGATTGACATGCTATGCGGAAGGAACCGCGCGGTGCGGGTCTTTGCGGATTCTCCGTAGGCTTACAGTCAGCTTACTGCGCGGGGATTTGTTGCCATATAAAAAGGGATGGCCGATTGACCATCCCTTTGTGCGTTCAAATTTTAATTGAAGTGTGATCGAAAATCAGTTTTTCGCCTGATCCACGATCTTTTCCTTCTGGAGCCACGGCATAAGCGCGCGGAGAGACGCCCCGACTTTTTCAATTGGGTGAGTCATCCAGATGCGGCGTTTTGCGAGGAATGAAGGCTTGTTGACTTCGTTTTCGAGCATCCAGTCGCGCGCGAATTCTCCTTCCTGAATCTTGCGGAGAACTTCTTTCATCGCTACCTTGGTGTCGTCTGTGATCACTTTCGGTCCGGTGATATAGTCGCCGTACTCAGCGGTGTTGGAGATCGAGTAACGCATGTTGGTGAAGCCGCCTTCATAAATGAGGTCGACAATCAGTTTCATTTCATGGATACATTCGAAGTACGCCATTTCTTCGGGGTAGCCCGCTTCAACGAGCGTTTCAAAACCCGCGCGCATGAGGTGAGTCACGCCGCCGCAGAGAACCGCCTGTTCGCCGAAGAGGTCAGTTTCGGTTTCATCTTTAAATGTAGTCTCAATCACACCGGCACGGGCGCCGCCGATTCCTTTCGCATACGCAAGAGCGAGTTCAAGCGCTTTGCCGGATGCGTTCTGATGAATAGCCACGAGGCAGGGAACGCCCGCTCCGCGCTGGTATTCATGACGTACAAGGTGTCCCGGTCCTTTGGGAGCGACCATGACCACATCGACTCCCGCGGGAGCGACGATCTGGTTGTAATGAATATTGAAGCCGTGTGCGAACATGAGCATCTTGCCTTCTTTCATGTAAGGCTTGATTGAGTGCGCGTACATTTTTCCCTGAGTCTCATCAGGAACAAGAATCATGATCATATCGGCCCATTCAGCGGCCTTTTCGACTTCCATCACTTTGAGACCGGCAGATTCGGCCTTTTTCCATGACGGAGAATCCTTGCGGAGAGCGACGCATACATCAACGCCGGAATCTTTGAGGTTGTTGGAATGACCGTAACCCTGGCTGCCGTATCCTACGATTGCGACTTTCTTGTTCTTAAGAAGATCCAGGTTGGTTTCCTTTTCATGATATATTTTCATAAAGCCTCCAGAGGAAATATTTCCAAAATTTTCATGTAAATGGATTAAATGAGCGTGCCTCCGGTGCGTCAAATTGTTTTTCCGTGTTTTATTTTTTATCTTGCGTCAAATGATATGGCAAACAAGAGTGTTTCCGATAAAATATGATGATGAAATTTAATCAGATTAAAACCAACAGATTGATCCGGGTGTTCGCCCTGACTTTCGCTCTTATCGCCGTCTCGTCCGGTCTGTACGCCGCACCCAGAACGGTGATACTTCTTCCGTTTGTCAGCGACGGAAATCGCGGATATTCGTGGATTGCCTCGGGCATTAACGACTATCTTGAGCGGGCAATGCGGGGGAACAGCTCTATAGGAGTAATCCCTTCGTCGGATGTCCGTATTATTTCGCAGTATCTTAAAATAACTCCGAATACGCCGCTTCCTCCTGAGCTGATTTCGCAATTGGTCAGGCTCTCCGGCGCGGATGAAGCAGTTTCAATACGGTATTTCGTGACAGACGGAAAGCTCTCGATTTCGATTGAACTCATTTCCGGAAAGAATGGAAATGTGCGGAAGAGTTTTTCATTTTTCGAGCCGATAGACCGCGTATATGATGTAGAAGACGCCATCTATCGCGGAATAGTGAGCGATGAAACTCCTGTGTTGAAAACACACAAAGCATATCGGGTCAAACGCAGACGGCGATGGGTGTGGGTTCAGCCGAAAAAAGCGAACATCACGCCGTTTGAATGGTACTCACGTGCGCTTGAAAGCATGAACAGTGATCCGCAGAGTTCTCTGTCCCTGTTCGTGAGGACTCTTCGTAATGATCCGGAGCATGTATCCGCGCTCGTAGCCGCTTCGTCGATAGTGCATAATGTGCAGAATAATATTGACGGCGCTCTCGGCTATCTCCTCCGCGCGGACAAGATCTTCGTACGGAGAGGAGAATCAAGTACGACTAAATACGCCTCTCTCATGGTGAAGATCGCCGATATATATGATCACAAGAAAAATTACGCGCGCGCGCAGGTGTATCTCAACCGCGCGTTCGATGTCTGGAAAAAAAGAAAGAGTTCGTTCCCCGATGAGTACGGTGCGTTTCTCACCGATGTCGGACAGCTGTATCTGCACGCCAAAAGGCCGCAATCAGCGGTTGATTATCTGAGCATGGCGCGCGACGCGTACGAGAAACGCGGCCGCGCGGATACGCTCCGTTACGCGTGGATTATGCGTTTTCTCGCGGAGAGTTATTACGAATTGGGACGCGACAGTGCTGCGGATGAATGTTTCCGTATTTCATCGGCGATATATAAAAAACTTGAGCTCGACGGATGCGGAGATTTCGCGGAAATAGAATACGGCCGCGGAAAATCGCTCGCCGCGCTCGGTAAAATCGATGAAGCGGGCGACGTGCTCGAATCGGCGTATAACCTTTTTGCGAAACTGCAGATGAATGACCGTGCGAAGGAAGCCCTTTCCTCCATGCATTCAATGAAACAACCTATGTCGCGGCGCTGGAGAGACTGAATTTTCTGGTTGAATCTGTATTCGTCAAGGAGTGACGCGGAATTAATTCATCCCCGTCTCAACAGTTCTCTTCTCAGAAAATCAGCGACGTTCATGGCGGCGCGCAGACGGATGGCGTCGCGTTCTCCGGTAAGGGTAAGACGTTTGGCGACAACCTCTCCCTTGACGCAGACGGCGATCCATACGAGACCGACCGGTTTTTCGGGAGAACCTCCATCAGGACCGGCGATTCCGGTTGTGGCGATTCCTACATCGGCGCCGGAAGATTTTGCGACGCCGAACGCCATTTCCTTTACGGTTTCTTCGCTTACCGCTCCCCAGCGGTTAATGGTTTCCCACTTAACACCGAGTCTGTTCATTTTCGCTTCATTCGAGTATGTCACCGCGCTTTCAAGAAGAATCTTTGATACGCCGGGAAAGGATACAAACCGGGAGCTGACCAGTCCCCCCGTACATGATTCGGCGATTGCCAGGGTCAGTTTCATTCTGACAAGCATGTTCACGCACGCGCTCTCGATCGTTTCATTGTCAATGCCGTATACATTATCTCCGAGGCGCGCGCGGACGCGTTCTTCCATCGGGGTGATGAGCGCTTCAGCTTCAGATACGGTTTTTCCTTTGGCGGTTATTCTCAATATACACTCACCGTCTTTGGCGTACGGCGCAATCGTCGGATTGGTCTGCGCATCCATGATGTCGGCGACCTTTTCCTCCATGGCACTCTCGCCGATTCCGGCCATACGGAGCACTCGTGATACCAGTACGGAGTCCTGAAACCGGTTGAGAAAAGGTGCAGCCTTGTTCTCGAACATGGGAATCATTTCGCGCGGAGGGCCGGGGAGCATGATGATATATTTGCCGTTCTTTTCGACGGCGAATCCCGGCGCGGTACCGAAGTCATTCTCAAGGATATACGCGTCTTCAGGGATGTACGCCTGCTTGATATTGCTGTCGGTCATCGTCCATCCGCCGCGGTTGAAAATCTCTTTCAGTGTGGCGAGCTGTCCCTCATGGAGAAGCAGTTTGAGGCCGAAAACCTCCGCGGCAATCTCCTTCGACAGATCGTCTTTTGTGGGTCCGAGTCCTCCCGACGAGATGACGATGTCGGCCGATTCAAGGGCTGTCGAGATCGCTTCACGGAGCCGTTCCGGATTATCACCGACAGTAGTATGACGGAACACCGAAAACCCGAGATCGGCGAGTCGCCGTGACAGATACTGTGTATTCGTGTTGACGATGTCTCCGAGCAGAATTTCGGTTCCGATAGAAAGAATTTCCACAACCATGACAAAATCCTCCGCGTATGATTAACAGGTAACCCGGGAAGATCATTCTGTCAACAGGGATGTCGGTATTTGTCAGCCGTGCGATGTTCCGCAGACTCATGAAATCACGCTCTTTTCCATCCGGGATAGTAAAAGAATCCGGCGTAACAGCCGATACATAAAACAGCGGGTATAACGGCGGGAAGATTTCCTTCCTCAACCCGTAGTCAACAGTTCGAGAGGTCAATATGCGTACGTGTGTCATTCTATCCGCCATTTTAGCGCTTACGTGCGGGCTTGGATATACTCAGGAAAAAAAACAGGCTCAGCCCGCCAAAACCGAGCAGAAGGCCGAAGAGAAATCCCAGGATAACAACGGAGACAAGTTTTCACCGCTGGCGGTAAGTACGGATCTGTTTTCCGTATCGATGCCCACGTTCACAAAAAAAGTCGATTTCAAGGGACGCGGCGAAGTGATGGAAATCGTGTTTGAGATCGTGAATGTCGATGAAACTCCCCGCGAAATTTATGTATTTGTACTCGCGACGTATGAAACACCGCGCTGGAAATACAACAGCTTCGGAACGAAAAAAATGATCGCCGACAAGACCGCCATTGATTTATTCGTGCCAGTTCCCGGACCCAACAGCAATTTTGAATTCGATGTGAACGGAGCCAAAACGGTCATGAAGTACGCGAAAGACTTCAAACTCGGAGTCGATCCCGTCACGAAAAAAGCGTACACTCTTAAAGACAAAATCGTGATCCGCACCGATCACCTGAGTCTGTACCGCAAGAATTACAAGTTCTTCAACAACGCGGCTGTGCTCGTGTATGACGATGAAGGAAAAGTTCTCTATCGCCAGCTCTACCTTATCGATAAAACCCGTAAACGTTAAACGCATATAATGGGCGCGTCACACGGCTGTCCGCCGCGTGACCGCGCTCTCGCTCCAACCGCAGGTTTCCGCTCCATCGCTCGCGCACTTCGTATATTTCATTTCATCACCTGTTTTCAACGCATGTGTCGTGTCATCATGAATACCGTGGAGTCATGTTCCCGTGCGAGTTTAAATTTGCGCACTCCGTCATGAAACGCATCCCAACATGCTTGACGTGCCGTGAATCGGAGCGGAGCCTCCGTATGCGGGGTAATACGTATGATAAAATTAATGTTATTATTAATAATCTCGATCTTTACGGCGATTCTGCCCGTCAATGCTGACGTATTCAAAGCTGATCCGTCGCGTGTTGACATGAATGTGGTGCTTGAGCCTGTCAATGATCGGGTCTGGACTCACACGGGAGCGTATCGATTTGAATCGGGTTCTGTTCCGGCGACAGGACTTATTGTGCTCACCGATAAGGGTCTTGTGCTTGTTGACACACTCTGGAATGACGCGCAGACTGAACTACTGCTGTCCGAAATCGACTCCCGGTTTCACCTCCCGGTACTGTGTGCGATAATAACTCACGCCCATGCGGACAAGATCGGCGGCATCGCCGCGTTGAAAAAGCACGGCATAAAAACAATAAGCACTCCGCGTACGGCTGAGCTTGCGGAACAATACGGATTTGATATCCCACTGCCTGAAATAACGGGGAATGTGTGCAATTTTAAAGTAGATGGTCTCGCGATTGAGGTGTTCTATCCCGGCCCGGCTCATACGGTTGACAACATCGTCGTTTATTTTCCGTCAGAAAAGATCCTATATGCGGGCTGTATCATAAAAGAGATTTCCGAGAAAAATCTCGGGAATACCGCGGACGGAGACAAACTGAGATACGCGTCATCCGTGGAAAAGATTATCAGGCGTTATCCCGGTGTGAAACATGTGATTATTACGCACGGAGCGCGGGGAGGGAAGAATCTGCTTCTCCATACATACAAAATCGCAAATGAAAGTAAACAGAAGGGAAAATAGCGAATGTGGTCATCGTTGGTTGTTCTCCGCGAGAATTAGTCGATCGATGCGTGTGAAATAAGATTTATGTGGTATAATCCGTGCGTGTTCTATTGTTGCCAAAACTCCGTCCCGCTGTCCTAAATTATACTTGAACTGACACGGCGTTGCGGATAAACAGTCCCAATGATCGGGTAAGCGTGGATGTACCAGGAAATAATAAAAAACAACAGAGATCGTTTTCTACAGTTTAACGCGATAAAGTTCGAGCGATTTCAGTCGCTTTTACCGAACCCGCATATAAAGAGAATCCTCAACAGTCTGCCGTATTTTTTATCAGTGAACACCGATAAGATGCCCGGTTACGTTCAGGGAGAAGTTCCTCTCGGCGTGGCGAAGATCGCTCTTGATGAAGATACCAAACGATTCCTGAAAGGGAAGTACCCGACAATAAGGTTGGAAATCAATATTCCCAATCCGGCCGTGGAAATGATGGCGGTGATGGGAAGCGTCGGGACAATTGCGTATAACAAAAAATCAGATTTCGACTACTGGGTGTGCATCCGCAAAAGCGAAATGACCCCTGTGCAGTATCAGAATTTCCGCAAAAAGGTCGAAATTCTTCAGAAATGGGCCGAATCCGAGATTCATCTTCCTGTTCACCTTTTCGTGAATGATATCGACAGTATCCGGCAGAATATCTATGACGAAGATGAGGATGAAGCGTTCGGTTCAGCTATCGGCGCTCTTCTCAAAGATGAATTTTTCCGTTCATCAATCATTGTCGCGGGGAAGGTGCCGTTCTGGTGGGTCGTGCCTCAGTTCGCTACCGACAGTGAATATGAGCAGATGTATGAAAAGCTTTCTGATGAAGAGCATGATGATTTCGTCGATATCGGAAATCTCCACCGTATTTCAAAAGAAGACTTTATGGGCGCGGCGCTGTTCCAGATTATAAAGTCGCTCGGCAATCCGTTCAAATCGATACTCAAACTCGGCGTGCTCGAGAAATATCTCAACGCGCGTGATGACGAGCCGCTTATCTGTCAGAAAGTCAAAATGTGCGTACAGCGCGGAAATATCACCAACACGGTGCTCGACTCGTATCTGATGATGTTCAGCGAAGTGTACGAGTACTATGAAGGAGCGCTTGAGGACAAAGCTCTTCTGGGGATTTTACGGCAGAATCTCTATCTCAAGATTGACCCGCAGCTTTCCAAATATACGGGGATCAAGGATCGCAAGAACATTCCGTATAAAGTGGAAGAGATGTTCCGTTATACAACGGAATGGCTCTGGAAAGATGTGATGATCAAGGAGCTCGACAACTTCGATAACTGGGACTTCACCCGTGTAATGAAATTCTGGGATTTTGTGCAGAAGTTCATGCTTCTTTCATATCAGAAGATCGCGTTGAAATTTCCCACGATGAATCTCAAAAACAAGATTTCAGACTCTGATTTCAAACTCATGAGCCGCAAGATAAAGAGCCACTTTTCGCGTGAGGCTGACAAGATAGACAAGTTCGTGACGTTCAAGGACACGCCGTGTGAGTCACTGCTTTATATAGAGCCCATTAATCAGGGTATTCGTGAAGTCGAGTGGCGTCTTTATAAGCGCAACAGCGCCGAGACCCGCGCCTTCGTCGGGACGACAATCAAAACCGACCCAAATTTCATTAAACTGCTCGCGTGGAGCGCGATGAACGGGATCTACGATCCCAAGTTTTCGCGCCTTACCATACAGTCAGGGTACACCCGCATTAATCAGAATCTCGTCATTGATATGCTTAATCAGTTATGCGGATTTTTCAGTGAAAAGCGGATGAAGATCAGGAACTCATACATTGTGAGCCCTGTGTTCAGAATGCTGAACTTCATTATCCTTAATTTCAATATCTCAAAGGCGGAGTCGATTCAACACTTTTCTCATATCAGTTATACATCGTGGGGCGAGTCATTCATCAAGGAATATCACTCAATCGATGATCTCGCGAAGGTGCTGATCGCGGTGCTCAAAGACGGTATCCGTCTCTCTCTGCCGTTCGATGAATACTGCGCGCTGTCTTCTCCCGAACCGTATCTCAAGCTGTATAAAGATATCAACAATGTGTTCCGTGAAGCATACACGGCTTTGATAGAAAAAAAACCGACAGGGTCAGCTCGTTTCATATCACGGCTCGGTACATCGTATTTGATGCTCACCCGTGAAGGTGATGATGTGGGCGGTGAAATCTTTCCGAACCTGGTACGTCTCTATACCGCGATTACACTCAAGCCTCGCAAGGATATCGCGTACAATGTATGTGATTGCGACGATCCGTATCTTCGGGTGCTTTCGCAGGTACTTTCGAAACATGACAAGAACAACATCTCCATATTCTACGAAATGCGCGGGGATCAGACTATTGCGTATTGTCTCAACGAGACGGGAAATCTTTTTGTTTTCTTCCGTCCGAAAGCGGCGGGGGAACAGCTTCTCGCATATCTTTTTTCTTTTTCGAAAACAATCGCCAAACGTATCAAGGATTTTTATCCTGATTCTCTTCTCACTCCCGACAGGGTCAAGGTCAAGTCGATCACCTGCGACCGTACGGGCGCGGTAACGGTAAAGGATGAGACTCAGCCGATCAATGATCTCTATCTTTCAAAATTCGGATATGAAAGCGCGTACTCGATTGTACTCAGCAAAACCACTTCCGGTGAGATCGCATACAGTCTCACTTTTCCCGACAAAACGGAGACAGGGTTTATGCCCGTGAGGGATTTTTCGGTTGCCGCGCATAAACTCGACGCGTTGCGTGCGTCCAACTCTCGTGTACGCAATTTTTCGCAGGATGTGCAGTTCGGGGTCATCGCCAAGTCAATCAAAGACTCAAGCATCTATTATCTTGAAAAGTACAAAGTCGAATTCATTCTGGATCGGATAATCAAGAAATAGACTGTTGAAAAACAGGAAATGACCGCGCTTCGGCGAGGGCAGCTCCGGAATATGGTTTTTCACCTTGCCGCAATGTTGATTACGCGCATATCTCCACACGATTACCGTCAGGATCAAGAACGCACGCTTCGTAATATCCGTCTCCCGTAGTGCGGGGTCCGCTTACTATCGGGTATCCGGCTTCTTCAATTTTCAATGCGAGAGTGTTGACTAAACTTTTTGAATCAACATTCACCGCGAAATGTGAATATCCGGCATAGCGTTCAGAATTATCTTCACATCCGGTTTTTCCGCGCATGGTCATGATTTCAAGACGCGCACCGCTTTCAAAACAGATGAAATATGATTCGAACCCTTTAGTCTCATTCACATATTTCTCTCCCGCGGTTCCGCCGAAGTACGTACAGTAGAAATTTTTGCTTTTCTCAATATCTGTTGTCCAAAGCGCTACGTGTTCGATTGTCATGTTATCCTCCTGTAATGATTGTTAATCTTTAATACCCGTTGCTGACCGAAATAAGCACCATGACGTGTGAATGAGTTGAGCTCGCTCAATCATTCTTCCGCGTTTCCTTCGACTGTTTTGCCAGAAAATGACTTCAGCCATGAGTAGATTCCGTTCGCGTTTATAGTCGCGCTCATGATGAACGCGAGAATGGCTATGGCGGGCGGAAGTATCGTGATGCCGTGTGAGTCGGCGGTGCGGCCGATAATCATCGGGATAAAAAACCCTCCGATGGAGCCGAAGACAGTCATAATCGCGACTATTGTGCCGGTACCGCCGCGGATCCGCTGTGTGGAGATCACCATCATGGTGGGGTAAATTCCGGAAAGAGAGAATCCGATTACAAAGACGCAGGAGATGGTGACCCAGCCGTATGGAAAGATTGTCCATACGATTCCCGCGCACAGCGTGAGAATCGACGATGCGGCGATGAAACGGATAAGCCCTATGCGGTCTGTGATTAACCCGCAGACTATGCGGCCTATGGTGAGGGTTATCCAGAAAATGGATGCCATCGCGGATTGCGGGGGAAAATCAGTGCCGGTTTTTTTCCAGTAGGATGTTATCCAGCTGTACGTTGAAGTCTCGATTCCCACATATACGAGGATTACGATCCCGAATAACCAGAGTGACTTGTTTGAGAGCATAGACGAACCGCTTTTATCGTCGGCGACGGAGCGTGTTCCGCGTTTCACTTTTTGGGGTGCGAGAAATAATGCGTATGCGACAGGAAGGAACGCGGCAAAGATGAACGCGGTGCGCCATGTCGCGCCGTGCGTAAGAATAAAAGTCGCCAGTACCGGAGCCGCTATCGCGCCGAATCCGAAAAAGAAATGAAGAAAGTTCATGGTTCTGCCGGATTCAGATTCAGTATTGTCAGCCATAAGTGCGTTGATTCCCACTTCGTATGCGCCGGCACCCACCCCGATTACAAGACAAGCGGTCATGAGAACGGGAAATGAGGGAGCGACCGCGCATCCAGCGAGACCGGCGGTGATGATAATGCTGCCCGCGATAAGGAAAGGTTTCTTACCAATGCGGTCGGCGATATATCCTCCCGCCATAACGGTAAGGAGTGCGCCGAGAAACTGCCCGGTGAGGATCATTCCCGACTGGGTATAGTTCATGTGAATATCGGAGCGAATTGATTCAATCAGCGGACTCATGATGCTCAGTGTGAATCCCAGAGTGATAAATCCCAGGAATTGGCTGAAAAGAAGCGGTCGTGGCATCTGTGGACTCCATGTGAAAAAAATCAGCAGTAAGCCCGGGTGTATCATAAAACCAAGTGTTGAGGTTGTAGGTACTATTCCGAACCGATGATAAAATATCGGGAATTTTTTGATTGACGTCAAGCATAAAAACGCATAAATATGCATAATACAGCAGATATACGATTATTTGCGCAAGCGAGGAAAAATGTTCATTGAAGAACGCCACAATCGGATTCATGAACTTGTCCGCCGGAAAGGGCGGATTGAGGTTACAGAGTTGAGCTCAATGTTCGATGTTTCTGAGGACACGGTGCGCCGTGATTTGAAGATCCTTGAGGAAAAGGGGTGGATTCAGCGAACACACGGCGGTGCGATGCTTGCGGATAAAGTCAGCCATCTGATTCCATACCCGGAGCGGCTGGATATCAAGACTGAATACAAAGATGAGATTGCCCGTAAGGCGGTATTGCATGTGGAGGACGGTGATACGATTTTCATGAGTTGCGCGACAACCGTCGGCCGTATGGTTCCGCTGTTGGGTCAGTTCCATAATCTTACCATTGTGACAAATTCGGTTATGATCGCCGCAGAGTGCGTGAAGTTGGGGAATGGCGTTAAAATATATATGATCGGCGGACAAGTGAATCAGGCGGTGGCGGGTACGGTTGGAGCGGAAGCGGTCGACGCGGTGCGGCAGTTTTCCGTGGACAAGGTTTTCATGTCGGTGTGTAGTGCTTCGGTTAAAGACGGTCTGTCGGTATCATTATTTGAGGAAGCCCCTGTATTCCGCGCGCTCCTTGATATCGGCCGCGAGATTTTCCTTTTGTACGGCGGAGAAAAACATGGAAGAAGGGCTCTCTCATATATCGGCCCCGTTCTTCCTGAATACGTATTTCTTGTCGATTCCGAGTTTGATGATTCCATGAGAAAGGATTTTGATGAGCTCACTTCAAAAGGGTTAAGAATTGAGTGAGATAAACTAATGCGGATGAGTGCGTTTTCCGTGACAGATACGGCGGTATATAAAAAAGGCGATTCACGTGAACTGCCTTTTATGCATTATTGCCGGAATCAGCTCAGTATTCGCCGCCGGGGAAATTATCGCGGAAAAAGCGTACGCGTTTCTTTTCCTTGTCGATCTCATCCTTATTAAGGGTGCCTTTCTGAAGGGCGATATCAAGAAGTTTGACTGAGTTGTCGTCCTCATTTTCGTCATCATCTTCTTTTCTGACGATTAGAGGGCGTGGAGCGTCTTTTTTGGGAGTATCATTTTTCTTGATCGAACCGAATCGGGAGTCAATCATGTCTTGCGTCATCATCGGAATTTCATCGTCGTCATCATCGCGATCTTTCGATTTCGATTGAGCTGCTGTTTTTTCTTTCGGAGCTTTCGCTTTAACGGAAGATTTATCGGCCTTTTTCTTGTCAGCTTTTGCTCCGCCTTTTCTGAGCGGTTTGACGATGTCGTCTTTTTTCGCTTCGTCGAATTCTTTGGCGATATAATCGGGAGGGTTCGCGATATTAAGTTCGAGAAGCTTAATGCGCTCACCGAGAAGAATGTTGATCTGTTTCTCGATAGTCATGAATATCGGATTTGAGAATGATTTGTTCCGCTGGAGGGATTTCTCCATTTTACGGAGCTCTTTGATATCCTCGTCCACCTGCTCGATTTTTTTCAGGACATGGATGACCTTCATGTGATAACCTCTCCGATCTCTATGCGGCATGGCCGTGTGTGACAATTACGGGTTGCGGGATATGTTTTTTACGCACAAAAACGTCTGCTTTACTTCCCGTGAAATAATACAAATAATGAACCGCCCGCAACTGTTCTTTTATTGAAGCTTTGATAATGATAAATGAAAGTCAATTCCTTATTGGGACATAATGTCATTTTTTTGATGTTCTTCGGATATGGGTGTATCAGCTGATAAAATGAACGTAATAAGTGGCACAAAGTTCTATCATAACCGCTCCGAGTTTTGCAGATATGACAATCAATATGCTTCAATGTGACCTTGTTCCGTATTGTGACCAACGTTAAAATGACGCTTTGACTCTATTTTGCATATTGGCATTTTGATAAATACAACTTACTTTATACATGGAAGGAGTCAATGATGGATGAACTATACAGAGAAAAACCCTTGCTATTAGGTGATCAGGCATTTTAATCATGCAAATCCCGTGTATGCGGACAAAATAATGATAATGAAATGATGAAAGGGGATTATATGGAAGAAAAACCCCGTAATATGACAGTTTACGACACCACTCTCCGTGATGGAGCCCAGACAGTGGGTATCTCTTTCTCTTTGCAGGACAAAATTGTCGTTGCACGAGAACTGGACAAGCTCGGGATAGAATATATAGAAGGCGGATGGCCGGGAGCAAACCCCAAGGACTCGCTCTTTTTTGAAGAGATCCGTAAAGTAGGTCTTAAACATTCAAAGATAGCCGCATTCTGTTCCACCAGACGTGCCCGTGTTGACGTCAAGGATGATCAGATTATTCAGGCGCTGGTGGAGAGCAAGGCTGACGTGCTTACCGTGTTCGGTAAAACCTGGGATTTTCACGCGATAACCGCGCTCGGCATTTCTCTCGATGAGAATCTGGAAATAATTTATTCAACAGTCGCATATCTCAAAGACCTGGGATTCACCGTGTTCTTTGACGGCGAACACTTTCTCGACGGATTTAAGGCTAATCCCGATTTCGCTCTCGACTGTTTCCGTGCCGCCGAAAAGGGAGGTGCTGATCAGCTCGTTTTGTGTGATACAAACGGAGGATCGCTTCCTCATGAAGTCAGTGCGGTTGTCAAGCAGGTGGGTTCGGTATGTAAGACCCCGCTTGGCATACATTGTCACAATGACGGCGCGCTTGCGGTGGCGAATTCTCTTGTCGCGCTGGAAGCCGGTGCTTCATCGGTTCAGGGAACCATCAACGGATACGGGGAGCGGTGCGGTAACGCGGATCTTTGCGCGGTCATTCCCAACGCGGTTCTGAAAATGGGATATAATTGCGGCGCATCGGACAAGCTCGAATATCTCACCGAAGTGAGCAGATATGTGAGCGAAATAGCCAATCTTGCGCCTAACGAACGTGCTCCGTTCGTGGGGCATTACGCGTTCGCGCATAAGGGCGGCATACATGTGTCCGCGATAAACAAGGACTCGCGCACCTATGAGCACATAGAACCTGAACAAGTGGGAAATATGCGCCGGGTGACCATCTCCGATCAGTCGGGAAAAAGCAATATACAGTTCAAGGCGCGTGAATTCGGAATTGATCTCGATAGTGATCAGAAGGCGGTTTCCGCGATACTGTCCCGGGTGAAGGATCTTGAGGAGAAGGGATATCAGTTCGAAGGTGCCGAAGGAACACTGGAGCTCATTATGCGCGAAGCGATGGGACAGTATTCGCCGTACTTCAATTTGAAAGGATTCCGTATTATATCCGAAAAGAAGGAAGGGGACAGCACTACTATGTGCGAAGCGTCTATAAAGGTTGAGGTGAACGGACGAACAGAGCATACCGCCGCTAACGGGAATGGTCCGGTCGGTGCGCTCGACGCGGCGCTCAGAAAGGCGCTGGAAGTGTTTTATCCCGAAATCAGTGAAGTCCATCTCACTGATTACAAGGTGCGCGTGCTCAATGAAAAAGCCGGTACTGGTGCGCCGGTGCGGGTGCTTATCTCCCAGAAGCGTAAAGACGAGGATTGGGGAACGGTCGGGGTATCGGAAAATATTATCGAAGCTTCATGGCAGGCGATTGTGGACGGTCTCGAATTTATGTTGTATAAGAACGGGACAAAACCTCAGTAGAAAAGGGATATTCCGTTTATAATAAGACTCCGATTCCTGAAAAGGCGGGTGAATGGCCTTGTTCAGGCTGCACGGATCATACTCTTCTCCGTTTTGTTCCATAATAAAAAACTCTTGCAAATACTTTGCTCACCGAGAATATGGGAGGCCATGCGGAGATCAGTTCTCCGCCATTCCCATTTCTGGAAAATAACAATGCGACACAGTTTTTTTCGCGTTATAGCGATTGTCATTATTTTTACTGTTGTACCCTCATTCGCCGCTCCTAAAAAGGAGAAACCCGTTGAGCCTGTAAAAAATACTTCAGGCCCGGAGGTGGTTGACCGGGTTGCCGCGGTTGTCAATGGAAGCCCGATCACACTGAGTGATCTCGATTATCGTATCATGCTTTATAAAAAATCCCGCGCCGGACAGAAACTTTCCGACCGGAATAGTGTTCTTGACCAATTCATAAATGAAAAAATAGTCGAACAGGTTGCGGAAGAGCAGTCTATTCATGTGACGGATGTCAGAGTGGATAATGATATCGCGGATATGATGAAACAGAGCAATATTTCCGATAGGGCGGTATTTGTAAAAAAAATTGAGACTGAACAGGGAATGCCTTTTGAGATGTTCCGCATGCAGATTATGCGTCAACTTCTTATGGATCAGGTGATGACATACGCGGTTGACTTCACGTCTCCATCCCGCCAGGACGCGGAAGAATGGTATCAGAAGAACAAGAACATACCGGATTTGGTTCAGATGAACTATAAGCAGATATTCCTCCGCACGAGAAATGATTCGTTTGAGGAACAGAAAGCGGTAAGCGCACGATTAAAGGAACTGCAGAATCAACTTGAGAAAGGTGTCTCGTTTGAGGAATTGGCTCGCCGGGAATCTCAGGATCCGGAATCGGCCCGTAACGGCGGAAGCGTAGGGTGGGTGATGCTTTCCAAGTTGGATCCGATGATCGCGGGGCAGGTGTATCAGGGCTATCGTCAGGGCGGAATGGGAATGCTCCGCTCTTCTCAAGGATATTTTCTTGTTAAATATGTCGGAAAGCGTACCGCCCCGTTTTCGGAGGTGGAATCACAAATCTACGGCATGCTTTCATTCCAGCGTCGAGTTGAACAGTTCACCAAGTGGCTTGAGAGACGGAGAGATAACTCGGAAGTCAATATCTATCTTGAAGGATATGTAAGGACGAAAAAAAATGAAAAAAGCGCTGGTCCTGTACGTCGATGATGGAGTCTCGGATGAGTCGCTTGTGTCTGGCGGCTCGTTTGTTCCTGATATACTGAAAGAACGTCTTGTTGTATCCGGCATCACCGATGGGTTGGTTTATTCGGTACCGTCATCATATCAGGGTGCGTTGTCCTCATCCGCGGACACACTGGTGCGCGATGGTGATGATATTGCGTGTTGGAAAGCTATCGCGGTGAAAACCGGGGCTGATCATCTGGTGCGCGTATTCGCGGATGCGCCGTTTATCGACGGAACTATTGTCTCTGAAATGCTTGAAATTCATGAAAAGTATCTGGCCGAATTCACATATTCCGAAAACATTCCCTCGGGTCTTTCGTGCGAAATATTTTCATCCGAGCTGATCCGGAATCTTCCTGATGACGGAGAGAAGCGCCTTCCGTTGTCACAAGTCATCCGTTCCAATATAAATCAATTCGATGTGGAGCTTTTTTACAAGGCGCCGGATATTCGCGATAAACGGATATTCTTCAGGGGAAAAGATGCCCGTGAACGCCGCATAATGGATGATCTCTCCGCGCGGCTCGGGCGGTATCCCGCGTATGTTGATCTGAAGAATTTAATTGAAGAACACTGTGACCTGTTGTATTCAGGACCGTCTTACCTTGAGATTGAAGTGAGCGGAACCGCGGATGTTGAAGCGGTGTACAGCTGGCGAAAAGGAATAAAGACGATTCGCGGAGATATGTCCTTTGCGTTTTTTTCGAAGTTAATCGGAGATATGCGGCAGTTCGGGCTTCCGTACTCGATTTGTTTTGGCGGATCGGGAGACCCTCTGTGCAACAGTTCATTCTATGAAATGCTTGAAGCCGCGAGAGCGGAAAATCTCATTAAGACAATATTCATCGAGACGGACGGGACGCGATGTGATTCAAATTTCACCGGTTACCTCTCCCGCGTACACGATCCGCGTATTACGGTTATCATTGATTGTTCAGCGTATGATGATGCGAGTTATGCGGCGATGTACAATAGTGACAAATTCCAGACAGTGAAAAAAGGAATTCTCGCCGTACGTGATGCGTTGGGTGATAATGCGAAAAATCTCTATATTCAGCTGATGAAAATACGTGAAACAGAACCGTTTATTGACACATATTATGATTTCTGGGAAGCGGAGAAGGTTCAGATTATCCTTCAAAAGCAGAATACGTTTCTTGGTGTCATTGAAGACCGCCGGTATTATGATCTGACTCCTCTTGACAGAATTCCGTGCTGGCATCTCCAGCGTGATTTGTTCGTCATGAGTGACGGTAAAGTTGGTTTCTGTAAACAAGATATCAACGGAGTGTGGTCAAAGTGGAACATCGGAGATTCGCCTCTTTCGGATATATGGGTCGCTCGTAAAGATACTTTTCTCAATGACTGCAAAGGAAAGCGATCGGTATCGCCGGATTGTTCAGTATGTGATGAATGGTATACTTTCAATATGTAGAGCATCAGTCGCCGGTTGTTTCCGGCCGGAGATTCAATGAACAATCACCAACCTGAAAGCGAAACAATCCGGGTGACTGCGATCATACAGGCACGGATGCAGTCAAAACGCCTCCCCGGAAAATCGATTCTTCCCGTTGCGGGAAAACCTCTCATTGCACATGTTATTGAACGCACCAGAGCGATGCGGGGTGTCGATTGCGTCGTTGTGGCGACCTGCGCCGGCAATGACGCAATCGTGAAGTGCGCGCGCGATTCGGGAGCGGAAACATTCGTAGGTTCCGAACATAATGTGCTGGAGCGATACACTTTCGCCGCGCGTGAGTTCGGCGGTGACTATATTGTGCGTGTGACAGGAGATAATCCGTTCACTGACGCGGAGTTCGGATCAGAGGCGGTTGCGTTCGCTCTTGAAACGGGCAGTGATCTGTCATCTCTGAGCGGGCTTCCTCTCGGCGTCGGGGTTGAGATTATCAAGCGAACCGCGCTTGAGTCGGCATTCAATGAAAGTTCGACTCCGTATCATTTCGAACATGTATCTCCATTCATCAAGGAGCGCCCGGAACGATTCGTTATACGCCGAAAGGCGGTGAAGATGTGTTGTCCGGTTGAAGCACTGCGTCTCACGGTGGACACCCCGGAAGATTACTCCCTCGCATGCAGGATTTATGATAGTCTTTACCGAGGACAAATATTTTCTATCAGCGATGTTCTGACTTTTATTGAGTCAAATCCGGATTTAATGGAAATTAATAAAGATATCGTACAGCGCCCGATGACACATTCTGAAAACGCTTAATCAATAAGGGGCTTTTAATGCAGAAAAAAGTATATCTCCACGGTATGACGGTGATGTCTACCATCCATAAATTGAAAAACGCATATCCCGAGGCGGATTCATATGGTGAAATAGAACAGACATTTATCTGTCCCGGAGGGGAGGCGATGAATGCCGCGATCCTTCTGTCGAAGCTCGGGATGTCGGCAAAGATCGGCGGTCCGCACTGGGGGCGAGAAACGCGCGAAGTGCTGTCGTCATACGCAAAACGTTATTCGATTAATGCGGACGGAATAGTGATTGATGAGTCTTATCCGGGGGTACGTGATTTTATTCTTGTGGATGATCGACATCGAACGGTGTTCGGTTATTTCGGGGGATATTTTTCAGACAGCGTGAAACGCTGGAATGAACCGGAACGCGCCGCAATTAATGATACTGATATAGCGGCGATTGATCCGTTTTTCAATGACACATCGGTGCGTACGGCTGAGCTCTGTGTCGAATACGGGAAACCGTATGTGACGATAGACTGCCGCGCGGATTCTTTCCTTCATTCGCATAGCGCCGCTACGGTGGTGTCGAAAGAATACCGGACGCAAGCATATCCCGATGCGGATCAGCACACGCTGTTTGATCAATTCATTGAGTTGTCATCCGGACTTGTCGTGTTCACTTCCGGAAAGGACGAAATCGTATACGGCAGAAAGGGACGTGAAATACGTAAGATGTTTCCGTATCTTGTGGATGTGAAGAGCACTCTGGGAGCCGGTGACACTTTCAGAGCGGGGATTGTGTACGGACTCGCGCAGAAATGGGATGATGATAATACGGTGCGCTTTGCGTCAGCACTTGCCGCGCTCGTATGCACACGCCTTCCGATTGCTGATAATCCTCCGTCACTGGATGAAGTGAATGAGTTCATGTCATCCCGGTAAAAGTATAATAGCCTTGCATGCTGTATGTATGTAAATAACGATCCGGAGTGGCGGTAATGAGTATGGCATTAAGAAACAAAATCTGTATCATCCCGTCATTGTGTGTATTCTGGATCCTTGCGCATTCGGTAATTATCACAATTGACGGATTGCATGATGATATCGTTCCGTGCGATGCGGCGGTTGTTCTGGGAAATATGGTGAACCCGGATGGGACTCCTTCAGCACGCCTTGCGGCGCGTCTTGATACCGCGGTGAAACTTTTTACGATGCATTATTGCAAGGTTATTATAGTAAGCGGAGGAATTGATCCCGACGGAAACGATGAAGCCGCGGTGATGAAATCATATCTGGTCGGAAAGGGAATCCCTGCGGGGGTGATCATTACCGATCCGGAAGGTATTAATACTTATTCTACAGCTAAAAATACGAAGCGGTTATTGGCGGAAAGAGGCATGAAATCCGTGATCGTCGTGTCTCAATATCATCATATCACAAGAACCGTAATGGCGTTCCGTTCATGCGGGATAAATCCTGTGCACTCAGCGCATGCTGAATTCTTCGAATGGCGGGATCTCTATTCGTTGTTCAGGGAATTTATCGCATACTATTCGTATGTCATCCGTTATTGAACTGGGGATATTATTTACAGATTAGCTTCATTATAAATAATCGCGCCGCGATTACATCTGTGGAAAAGTCCATTTCCGGAGAACGTGGAAAAGAGCCTTCCTTTCGCATGTCCCGATAGTATTTCCCCTGCCGCATTGTAAATGTCCCGGATGACCGATGGGGAAATGGCTTCCGTCATGTGAGCGGAGTAAACTTCAGTGAAAGAGTCCGTAATGCCGCATAACGATCCGATTGCGCTGTGATACACGTGCAGCGGAGCGGATTCATCCAGATGGAGCCAGACCGGATGCTTTTCAATAAGCGAATCTCCGCCGAATATTCTTCCGCGTTTTCTGTCGAGAAGAAGGATACTTCCGGGAGTATGGCCGGGGATTGAGAATACTTCTATTTCGCGATCACCCAGATTGAATACATATCCGTGAGAAACCGGATGAAGGGTGTTTGGTTTCGCCTCAAGCCAGCTGTTGATATCAAATCCGGAAATGTCATCAATCCTGATGTTTTTCTTTTCAATGAAAGCAAGGGCGTTTTCTCTGTGGGCTCGGCTGAATATAACATGTACGAGTCTCAGATCGTCTTGGTGGAGATAGACTTCAGGGAACTGGTTGTTCCCCCCCGCGTGATCCGGATGAGCATGGGTGTTGACAATGAAAAGAGGAAGTGAGGTTATCGAATCCACGGTTGCGCGGATATTTCCGACTCCGAATCCCGTGTCGATAAGAAGCGCATGTTCCGTACCTGTAATAAGATAAGAAATTTCAAAACCGATATCACCTATCGACCAGAGGTCACCGTCAAGTTGGTTGACGGTGAACCATTCATTTTGATTATTCATTATTTCAAAATCCGCTCATTATTTATGAGACACATACCCAAGTTTCTTCTCAGGCGCAATAGTTTTCGGAATTAATATTGAAAGCGCCATCATCATGTTTGCCGCGGGAAGATTCCAGTACTCGGTGGTACTCCACTCGGCATTACGTTCGAAATCGATCACAATTTCATCATGTTCATCGCCGCGCGGTCCGGTACAGATTCCTCCCGGAATTGTTCCGTGGAAACGGCTGTGCGGCATGGGATTATTGTATCCTATTCCGCTTATGAGTGAGGAGTCGAGAGGGTTTCCTCCGACAAGCCAATACAGCTGATCAAACGCCGAGTCGCGAAGAGATTTTTCTCCGAGTACCGAGGCCGCAAGCGCGAACGCGTGAGCCCAACTCGTCCAGTGTCCAGAAAGTCCGTGGTTGACCTTCTGGAAAGAATTATCAGGCATATAGAAACGGAAGAGCAGCCCGTCTCTGAGCGGGCGATACAGATCTTTCTCTGTTTCCGCCTTATCATAAATTCCATACGGCATGATCCCGAACGGATTGGTTCCGATCATGGGTTTGACATACCGGTCAATCGACTCATTGATGGCAGACTTTAGCCGCGAGCTGATTGATATGTCGGGTAACGCGATGAGTAATGCGCACAGTGCGATGAGTGGTTGTGCGCTGTGAATGAGTCCGCGGAATGGACGTGATCTGCCATCATCATTGAACCACCAGCCTGTACGCGGATCACGTAGATCAAGCAGGTTTTCCGCGCGATCAGTAAGTTCTTCCAGTGAGATAAGATTTTTCTTGAAAAGCTCAATCCCCGCGAGAAGCCGCCATGATCTGACTGAGGTCCATCCGTGCATAGGGTCGGTATCACGTATCGAATCAACATATGCGCTGTTATTTTTTACGACTGTCATTGCCTTGTCGGCGAGAGAGGGATCGCAGGTTCGGAGATGATCCGTAGAACGAAGCAGAACACACTGGTTCACATACTGGACAATCGGGTTATAACTGGTTCTGACAATGCGGTCATCATCTGATCCGATGATATTGTCCGAAAAGTAATTCTGTGCGTTGTCGGCGTAACAACCGGAATGATTCTCATACCACCAGGTAAGTCCTTCGACAAACCGTGAATTCCCGCCGCCGCCGACATCCTCAAAAAACATTCCATTCTGTTCAACCATCTTGATTATGAAACGCACTCCCCACGCGGTTTCGGTGATCAGGTCGTTGGATGATATCTTTTCATCAGCGAAAAGATTCCATGAGTAGCCGAGCCGTTCAAAGAGATCGATAAATCCGAGCGCGGGTTGGTTCGAGTGGGTCATCCACTTGCGAAGATCTCCCGCGTCATACCATCCGCCTGAGACATCGATATATTCATTGTTGTCACTGCGTATACCGTCATCGAGATGACTTTTTGCTCTCCAGTCATTTTCGAAATCACCGGAGCGGCGTTCGTGAACGAAATCAAGAAGCATACGGGGAATACGTGAGAACGCGCCATCGGTAATCGCGAAATGAAAAGATTTATCATCGGTTTCAGGAAGATATACGCGGTACATTCCGGGAACGGTAACAGATGAAAAATCTCCTGTAAGATAGTCTCCCATCGGAGTATGAGCTTTCTCGAGTTTTCCTTTGTGAACTACAGTCCAGTTTTCACGTCCTTTGAGCGTTTCTACGGAATTACGCGCCATGTCCTGTATTTCAAATACGGCGGCGGTAGAGTCTTTTACCGCAAAATGTTTTCGCGCGTCACAAAAAAATCCGACGTGATTGATGATAATCATTGAATACCTCATTTATTGATAGAATTAAGTGCGAATTGAGTAAGAAGTATTTCATTCCCAAAAAATTAAAAACAAACTTACACCATTGGTGCGAACCTATAAAATATTTTATAAAAAAATACCTTATGGGTTCTTCTGAAAATTGACTTTTATGCGGAGAGAAGATTAAAAAATAATTTTCTCATTTATAATGCATACAAGGAATATCCTAAAACTAATTTCTTGGAGATTCACTTATATTGTCATTTTGTATATTCGTGTTGAAGATCCGTCAAATGATATTCCATTTTCAATGCGTGTCCATCCGTAACGCTCATAATATCCATCGAGACCGGTAGTGAGATATACGGTATTGAATCCGTCAATTTGCGCAATATTAACCGCGTGCGCAATAAGGTGTTGTCCGTATTCATTACCGCGTTCCTGTTCATCGACGTACAAGCAGCACAACCATGGCCAGAGATCATGGCGGCTGATGAAGTCGTTGATGATAAGTCCAACGCAGCCTATGATTATGTTATTTTTAGTCATAACGAAAAATCTTGGGAGTGTTTTACCCGGAAGTGATGAGTGACGAATGGCATCATCATAAAACGTGAAGTTGGATTCCCCTCCCCATTTTGAATGAATATATGTAATCGCATTTTCTATACCATTCGGACATTCAGTTGCATTGATAATGTTAATCATGGCGTAATTCCCTTTAATCGTTATGTATGTGAACAGAATAAACACATACTCAGTATAGTCTGTTTTAGCAATTATAAAAAACTCACATAAATGTAGGTAGAAAAGTGCGATACAATTTTTGTGAACGCTGGAAGGTGCTGTTTGAATTACTATAGAAGAGAACTCCATGATTTGGTCCTGTGAGAACAGAATATAAAGCTGTTTCAAGGTGTTATCGTAATCATATAGCTGGTTAAATCGAACTTTGTACCCGGAATTTTCCATACTATTTAATCTTGAAGAAAGAAAAATAATAACAGTCGGATAACTAAATGAAATGGTTATGTGTATAATAAAAATGAATTCGATAACCAGAGTCATGTTGATTTAAGATCTTGATTTATTGTAAGTTCAAGGAAAAGAATATATCGCAAGGTCGGAAATGAATAAAATTCTGTAGGTGCTTACAATAAGTAGTGTTAAGTATAATTATGATAATGATGAATTGGTATGCAAAATAAGGTTATTGGATCGATAAGCTGTCGCAATTGTAAATACAGATCTGATTATTTTTGATAAGTAGTTCACTTTGCTATTATATTCTCGTAGTTTAATCTGAGATGGAACATAACATTGAAAAAGCACATACGGGTTTCGTTAAATGTATCAAATTTGATAGTAGTAGTTATATCATGTGATAAATGTCACATCTGATCATTTTATACGATTATGGATTGACAACTAACCTTATTGTGTAGTCTAAACATTTATATAATAAGAAAGGGGTATATTATGATAAAGACAGGAATTGCGGGTTTGTGTCTTGTGTTGCCTTTAGTGTTCTTTGCATGCGGCGGAAGTGATTCAAAGAGCGGGGATGGAGGCTTTCCTGATCTTCATCCTGAAAATTATCCGGAAATTAATACAGCGAGCAAAGAGTATGATGCATCAAATGAAGCGTATAACAGGGCTGTGATTATATACGAAGACGCTGTTGATGAGATATTTGCATCCTCAATGAAAAATGAGAGAATGCGGGTAATATCAAATGGTGACGTGCAACGTACATCCGGTCAGAATGCCGTTGAAACGTTAAATTACAGTAATAACGGAGTAACTATTACCGGTACATATAGATGGGTGGGAAGCGGATCTGTTTTGGAAGCGGGATCCCTGTCTGTTGACGCGGTAATTACATTTGCAAACTATACATTTACTTCAAAGTCAGGTACTTATGTGTATAACGGTACCATAATATATAAGATTAATCAGACAAATACGGATAAAGATAGCCAGGAATATGCCAGATACAACTCTGCCGATCTTACCATTGAAATTGATGGGGAGCCGCATTCAATTAAATTTGAAGAGGTGCTCACACAACAAATTGTAAATGGTACCGGGACATATACGATAAAAATTGTCTATAATATTGACGGAACTTCATTTGGTCATACCAGTACGGGTGTGGCTTATGCGGAGTGAAAGATGTCTCTGAACGTCGCCAACTGAAATTGACTTTGGAAATGTTGAAATGAATTAACGACACATAAAACAAACCCGGCCATCTGACCGGGTTTGTTTTATTCTGTATCAGCCTCTTTTATCTACTGTTTCATAATGAAGTAGTTTGTTTCCTACGTAGAGCTGGCGCGGACGTCCTATTTTGAAAGGCTTGGTATCGTGCATTTCTTTCCATTGCGCGATCCACCCGGGCATGCGACCCATCGCGAAGAGGACGGTAAACATGTTCACCGGAATGCCGAGTTCGCGGTAGATAATTCCGCTGTAGAAGTCTACGTTCGGATAAAGTTTGCGTTCAATAAAATAGTCATCGGTGAGCGCGGCGTCTTCAAGCTCAAGCGCAATAGCGAGCAGCGGATCGTTCGACTCACGTTTAGAGAGGAACTTGTTGCATGCTTCTTTTATGATCTTGGCGCGGGGATCATACGTCTTGTATACGCGATGACCAAATCCCGAGAGACGGAACTGCGAGTTCTTATCCTTCGCTTTTTCAACAATTTGTTTTACGGACAAACCGCTCTTTTGAATGTCCTCAAGCATCTCGATCACTTCCTGATTCGCGCCTCCGTGCAGAGGTCCCCAGAGCGCGCAGATCCCAGCGCAGATGGATGAGTACAGATTCACGCGGCTTGATCCCACGAGGCGTACTGTTGAAGTTGAGCAATTCTGCTCGTGATCGGCGTGACATACGAGAAGCATGTTGAGAATCGCTTCCGCTTCCGGGTCATGTTCGTAGGGTTTGACCGGACTTGAAAACATCATATTGAGAAAATTTGCGCAGTACCGAAGGTCATGACGCGGATATACGAAAGGTTCCCCTATCGATTTCTTGTATGAGAATGCCGCGATCGTGCGGATCTTGGAAATAAGCCGTGCGGCCATAAGGTCGAACGTTTCCTGATCAGGGTTCTCCACGTAATAGTCAGGATAGAATATCGCGAGAGAATTCACCATCGTAGAAAGAATCGCCATCGGGTGCGCTTTGGGAGGCATGCCGGTGAAGTAATGGATCATATCTTCATGAAGCATTGAATTCTCGGTGAGTCTGCGGGAGAACAGATGGCGTTCACGTTCAGTCGGAAGCTTGCCGTAGATCAGCAGATACGATGTTTCGACAAACGATGATTTTGACGCGAGTTCCGCGATATCGATTCCCCGGTAGCGGAGAATACTCTTGTCGCCGTCAATGAAAGTGACTGCGCTTGCGCATGATCCGGTGTTTTGATAGCCGGGGTCGAGCGTGATACAGCCGGTCTGATTTCTCAGATTGGCGATATCAATCGCGCGTTCGTCTTCCGATCCGGTGACAATCGGGAACGTGTGAGATTTTCCATCAATAATAAGTTCGGCCGTGCTCATGGTGCCTCCTCGTGAAATGAAACGGGTTGGCCGCGGTACACACCCGCGATTCCGTCATTTCTTGCGTCGGTGCTGTTTTTTGTCAATTCTGAAGTCCGTAAGAAAATGTCACTGATGGAAAATTATCCTTCAAAGTCGACAACGGCGCGTCCTGATTTGACTTTTCCGATAAACTGACCTACCGCGACATGATCAGGATGTTTCTGATACGCGTCGAGATCGGCGAATGAATCGAATGTTGTATACAGCGCGAGATCCCACGCGTTCTGGTCAGGCTTCGCGTTGATGCCGACAGTTATGGCTCTGATCACAGGAACTTTCCCTTTGAGTGCTTCAAGATCAGATTTCATTTTCGAAAGTATCTGTTGTTTCGACAGTCCCTCAAAATTTTCAATGACATTGAAAAATACAATATGTGTCACCATGGTGTTTCTCCGGTTATGATTTTAAAAGGATGATGAACGGAAAATGCTGAGTTGTCAACGCTTTCGCGTGGTCACCGCGTCAGCGAGCGGAGCGCGTCGTGAATAAGCGCGCAATTATCTTTTCCGGCGCCGTACACGGGAAACCCACCGCTCAGATGATTCGCCCGCGGATTAATGACGTTATTTTCCGGAAGAGGATCGGTATCTGTCTTTGCGGTTATCTGATACGCGGACGGGATGATGAAGTCATGTGCGCGCGCGGGAATCCCGACGGAGGGTATTCCGCTCTCGTACGCGGAAATTATCCGTGCGATATGAGGACTTCCTGTCTGGCACGTCGCACGTTCTTTCATGATGACATTGTTGATCACCTGTTCAATTCGTTCTTTTTTGCTCTTCGCGTTGCGGATAATGAGCCTGCCGCAGCCGTTCACAAGTGCCGTTGCAGGAGCAAGAATTACATCGCGTATGATTTTATTGCGGGAGAAATGATTATTCAGTTCGTGGAGTATCACTCGTCCGATCACGTCCTCAACTATGTCGAAGAGCAAATCAGGAAATGAGTTATTCGACGATATGATTCCCCGGATCTTCCCGAGCGGCGGATCAGTATTGACAGAAGATATAACAGAAAGATCCGAATTGAGTTCAGTTATGGCAAGATCATGAAATGCGGTGTCCGGATCATTGCGCAATCCCCCGAGCCAGTTATATACTTCAAGAAGGCTCATTGCGAATGAATCGTATGTCTCGATGTGTTGGTCTTTAACAAGCTCGCGTATCTCGTTCGCGAGAAGACTCGTGTGAAGATTTTTTACGAATGAGCAGATTTCCTCGAATGTGATCTGCGACTGAATTTTACGCGCGATGCGGTCGGTCGCGATGTCGGGAAGAAAAAGAATGCACATCAGTTTCGCGAATCCGAATGTGACGGATGAGATATTGTCAGGATTCGCGAGAGGGGAACCGAAGTTCGGCGACGACAGCGTCACTATTCCGGATATGACATCTTTTTCATTGAATACATGATCGGCCAGCCAGAGCAGATATCGCGCGACGAGCCCTCCCTGACTGTATCCGATGAGAATGTTCGGCGCGGTTTCACGGAGTATGTCGTAATACCCACGGTGTTTTCTTGTATACATCCGGCCCTTGTTCGGTTCGCAATCCCAGAAATGCTGATACGGTTTCTGCCTGTGTGTATTCCGGTAATATGAACGCACTGCCTGAAGTTCATCGTTTGATTCGGAGTCGAAAAGAGAACCTACGCATTTGGGTACAATCGGTACGAAGTACTCCGCAAAGGGCATCAGGTTCATGGATATCTCATGATCAGGATACTCATCTCTGTTGAATTGCGTCCGGTCACCAAACATACCGCTGACGCCGTTCTCGGCGAGGAGAGAGAGTATTTCATCTTTCTCGGGTTCGAGAAGAAACGCCGCAAAATTGAGCGTCCATAGTGTGGTCTTTCCGGACATTGATTCCTCCATGCTGCGATAGATAAGAGAATGCACCGGCAGCGAATGTATACGGCTTTTTGAATGACCGCAAGACAAAAAAGAATCGTGAGAACACCTGGAACCGTATAACCTACGCGTGAGCGATGGAGCGGAAACGCGTTACCCGCGTCTATCGGGCGGTGTATCAACCGCCCGTCACCGGCGTTGCAGTGACAGCGCGACCTCGCGCCGTGCGCGAGGGCACGCCCGTAATATAAGTAATTTGGATGGACTGATGTGCATTGTTCCAGTCACGCCGCAAAATGCTCTAATCAAAACATCACTTTTTTTAAAAAGGATGTTGCGAAGCGCGACGATTGTCCGATTGTGTCCGCACTATTGTTTCGTGTCGGAGGTGTTGAATGAAATCGATGAAAGAGTATTTTGACAGTGCGGAAAAGAAGTATATGTTCGTTTCCAAAAAAGTTCCCGTGGTGATGGAAAAGGGAAAGGGATCGTACTTGTGGGATGTTGACGGCAACAAGTATCTTGATTTCATCGCGGGATGGGCGGTTACTCTGCTCGGACATTCTCATCCGGCTATTACCAAAGCGCTCATTACGCAGGGCAAGCGTCTCATAAACGCGAGTCCCGCATTTTATAACAGACCGCAGGTTGAGTTCACTGAACTTCTTCTTGCAAAAACATGTATGGATCGCGTGTTCTTTGTGAGTACAGGCGCCGAAGCCAACGAGGGCGCGGTTAAACTTGCCCGTAAGTACGGTGCGCTGCACAAGAACGGCGCGTATGAAGTAATTACCGCAAAGGACAGCTTTCATGGAAGAACGCTTGCGATGATGGCGGCGACCGGCAAAGATCATTGGAAAAAACTGTTCGAGCCTGTTATGCAGGGATTCGTTCATGTACCATATAACGATATTGACGCGGTGAGAAATGCCATTACCGATAAAACCATCGCCGTGATGATTGAACCCGTGCAGGGTGAAGCGGGCGTGATTCCCGCGTCGAAGGAATATGTTGAAGGGCTCCGCAAACTCTGCGACGAAAAGGGTCTTCTGCTTATATTCGATGAAGTACAGACGGGATATTGCCGTACAGGGTCGCTGTTCGCATACGAACAGTATGGTATTGAACCTGATATAATGTCTCTCGCGAAAGGGATCGGCGGCGGATTTCCGCTGGGCGCATTGCTCGCGAAAGAAAAATTCTGCGTATTCGAAGCGGGAGATCAGGGAGGAACCTATACGGGTCAGCCCCTCGCTATGGCGGTCGGGATCGCGATATTGAATGAGATCATCAAAAAAGATCTCTGCGGGCATGTGCGTGAGATGGGTGACTATCTTATGGGACGGCTCAAGGAGCTTGAAACTAAGAGGCTCGTCAAGAATGTAAGAGGCAAGGGTCTTCTTGTTGCGTTTGATACGGTGAAGAAACAGGGTGCCGATGTTGTTTCGGAAGCCATGAAAAAGGGATTGCTCCTTAATTCTCCGCGTCCGGTATCGATTCGTCTTATGCCGCCGCTTACCATCAAAAAGAAAGAAATTGATGAGATGATCCGTATCGTCGAGTCGGTTCTGTAACAAAACCAACTTATTCTGATTTATCACATCGCAGGAGAAATATCGTCTAAGTACGAGGTATCTCCTGCGATAGTACTATCCCGCCGGTATTTCACTCGCGTATTATAAATGTTTACCCACCATACAATTGTTTTTTAATCCTGTTTACGGATTAATATGACTTCTATCGGATAGTTGCCCATTTCGCGTTACAGATATTATCAGAACTCACACGTTAGTCGTTATGATTATATTCCGCCCGGATCAGGAAATCCGCATCTTGACTCTGTCCGCGTGCCGTGGAATAATAAGGGTATCTCATTTTTCAGGAGGTGCCAGGCGAATGAAAACTCTCACCCGAAAAATCGTTACCCTTCTTGTGATATCCGGGTCTTCGGCCTGCGTGATTGTCGCATTGATGCTGGGTTACAGATTGTATGTAACGAACAATGAAATGGTTGCAAAAGTTGATTCATTGATGCGCCAGAATTTTGATATTAACGCACGTCTTGAAGTTGAAACTGCCATAAGTACAATGGAAACAGTTGAAATACTTGTACAAAAGGGGATAGTGAAACAGGAAAATGCCCGTGAGGCCGCAATGTCTCTGTTGCGGGATCTTAGGTATAATAAAGACGGATACTTCTGGGCTGATACACGGGAAGGACATAACGTTGTACTCTATGGGTCTAAAACGGAAGGAACAAACCGCTATGAGAGCAAAGATTCCAACGGGAACTACTTTGTAAAAGAAATTATTAAGAATGGAATAGCGGGCGGCGGATATTCGAATTACTGGTTTCCCAGAAAGGGAGAAACGATTCCGAAGCAGAAAAGAAGTTATTCGAAGCTCAGTGAGAAGTTTGATGTGGTGGTGGGCACGGGAAATTATCTCGATGACATTGAGTCCGCGGTGTTGTTGGAGCGCACACGTCTCAAGAAAGCGTTTGTCCGGGACATTGTATATCTGGCGGTCATAGTTATAGCCATGCTTGTATTGATAACTGTTGTTGGAGTATATTCCGGAAGACGTATCACGCGGCCGGTTACGGTTATCACGCATGAGTTGAATACCATGGCGGACTATAATTTCTCCGGTTCGGGTTCGATTGATTCCCTTCTGAAATATAAAGATGAAATAGGTAAAATGGCTTCGTCAATGAAACGAATGAAGGATCAGGTTTCCAATGTGCTTTCATCCATTCAGGACGCGGCGATAGATCTTTCCAGTTCATCTGACGAGATGTCATCCTCGACGGTGACATTCGCTCACAATTCTCAGAGCCAAGCCGCTTCGGCGGAGCAGATCACCGCGAGTATGGAAGAATTGTCAGCGGGGATGGACTCGATCGCCGCAGGCGCGGATACCCAGTATGAAAGCATGACGCGGTTGTCGTCGTTAAACAAGGAGCTCGGTGAAATTATATCCGGAATGAATGCGGTGATTGATGAAACGGGAAAGCTTACAATGAATATAATTGAAGACGCCCGATCAGGAGACATGTCGATACGGAATATGAACGGCAGTATGGAGAAGATATTTAAAAGCTCTGATGATATCGGCGGAATCGTCACGATGATAAGCGAGATATCTGACAAGATAAATCTTCTGTCGCTGAATGCGGCTATTGAAGCGGCGCGTGCGGGAGACGCCGGACGCGGATTTGCGGTTGTCGCGGATGAGATATCCAAGCTGGCGGATCAGACCGCGTCGAGCATCAAGGAGATTGATTCACTTATCCGCGTAAATACCGAAGAGATCGGTAACGCGAGAACGGATGTGGACAACTCAATTTCGACAACGAGTAAGATTATCAATGGAGTGAATGATATAGACGCACGGATGAAAGAAATCCTTGAACTGATGCGCCGGCAGCAGAAAGCGAGTGTAATGTCCGACAGTGAAGTACGGAATGTGATGCAGAATGCCGAGACGATCCGGATGTCGACATCGGAACAGCGGATAGCCGCAAATGAAGTAGTCACTTCAATAAGCACAATCAATGAGTCAGCGCAGGCGATAGCGGGAGGATCTGAGGAACTGTCCGGTAATGCGGAAAATTTAGCGGCATTGGCGGAAAAACTGAATGGGACTTCATCGGTATTCAAATTCTGATTGCGGACATGACGTCATCATGCGTGTATATCTGAAAAGGAGTACGTATGAAAGTAATCGCATTTAACGGTAGTCCGCGCAAGGACGGAAATACTTCAATTCTTATAAGGCATGTGTGCGATGAATTGTCCAGTGAGGGGATTGATTCGGAAATAATCAACCTGTCGGGAAAAACGCTCAGAGGATGCATCGCGTGCGGCATGTGCGCAAAGAACAAGAATAAACGCTGCGCAATCGATGATGGAATCAATGAATATATCGAAAAGATGATCGAAGCTGACGGAATCATTCTGGGCTCACCGGTTTATTTTGCGGATATAACCGCCGAACTCAAGGCGCTTATTGACCGTGCCGGATATGTATGTAAAGCGAACGGAGGACTGTTCCAGCGGAAAGTCGGTGCCGGAATTATTGCGGTCAGAAGAGCGGGTGCTATACATGCCTTTGACTCGATTAATCATTTCTTCCTTATTAATGAAATGATTATACCCGGGTCGAGTTACTGGAACATCGGCATTGGTCGTGAGAAAGGGGAAGTCGAGAATGACGGGGAGGGAATTTCGACAATGAAAACCCTCGGGAAAAATATGGCATGGCTGATGAACAAAATTTCGGGGTAAATTGACCCTGTGAGATTATCCACGCCGTCAGGCGCGTATAATTGATTTTCCGCTGTTCCGCTCCGGTAACGTTCCGGGGGCATCCTGCCGATATTAAGAAAGGCGGAGTATTCCTGTGCGAATTTCCGCGAAAATGAATGGAATTTTTTAAGTGCGCCGTGATATAGTGCGGGGGAGACGATCCCCCTCTATGAGCACGGACGCACCTTATGTTTTGAACCGTTTACCGACGGGGATACCCGACCGGTTACCGGCGGTCATGGATGATCCCGGCGGAAGGAATCAAGCAGCGAGGTTGATGATCTGTCATGGCGATGAAATGGATAGAAAAAATCACGCTGAGAAAGGAAGATCTCAGAGGGGAAAGGATTCCCTGGATTACAAAGGAGACTGTCGCGCTCGCGGAGAAACCTCTCCCTGTCGCACGACAAATCTCTCATCTTCCTGAAGTCCGTCTGGTGGAGCTTCCCGGCCCTGTTATCCGCGGGGACATTCCCATGCCCGCATATTCAGAACCGGAAAGATCTCCTTATCTCGATTTACGGGAGCTTTCCCGCAGAATAATGGAAGAGGATGTTGTTATCGAACGGCCGTCACGGGCAGTACACATGTCTCAGGATATGCCAAGTGTGTCACGTGTGTCCGACGCGGCTGTTTCCGCACCGAAAGGGATTACAACCAATCGTATAACGTCTATCGAAAAAGATTCCTTCATTGAAAGCGCGATTCCTGTGCGTTATCTCGATATCGAGACGCGCGGTTTCGGGAGTTCGCGTTCGTCAAATTCAACACATGCAACAGGATTGCTGCGTAATGAAGCTGATCATGATCTGACCGGCATGAATTCCGTGTATGATGTTGAAGACTATGTGAAAGCGGCTGAAGAGAGTACCCGGGTATCAATCGCCGACACATTTGAAGAAGCGTATAGAAAACGCGTACGCGAACGCGGCGGTGATGATGAAGAGTATGATGATAAGCCTGTTGATGACGGCGAAATAACGTCTCGTACTCATGATGACGACGATGAGGATTTGCCGGAACCGGATGACGAGGAGATTACATCGCGCGGCGATGAAGATGATGAAATAACTGCCCGTGCGGATGACGACGATGATGAAGAATTCAGCGAGCCGGATGATGAGGAGATCACCTCGAAGATTGATGACGATGCGGCTGCACGTGAGAAGATCGCGAAACTTGAGAAAATCGCCGCGGTATCTACCGCGGCGAAAGCCGCTCCTTCCGGAAAGAAGGCGGAAGAAATAAAAGATACGGATGAAATTGTTTCAGCCAAAGTATTCGAAAATATTCCGATCAATGAAGAATATATCATTCCGATGAGATTTTTGCATACGTCGCCGAAACATGACCGTGCGAGCTGGGAAACGGAGATCCGCCGTAACTCGGAGCTTCTCGTGAAAACGCTGAATGACTTCGGAATTGAGTCGCGCGTGTCAGCGGTGAATCGCGGGCCTGTCGTGACGCTGTATGAGATGCAGCTTGCGCCGGGAATCAAGGTGACGCGGATTGTATCGCTCGCCGATGATATCGCGCTTGCGCTTGCCGCGTCGCGCGTCCGTGTGGTCGCTCCTATTCCGGGTAAGGCGGCGATAGGAATCGAGGTTCCGAATTCGCTGAGGGAAATGGTAACGCTCGGCGACATCATCAATACGACGGAGTACAAGACCGTCGACATGATCCTCAAGATCGCCATGGGGAAAGATATCCTCGGCAAGCCGGTGATGATTGATCTCAAGAAACAACCTCACCTCCTCATTGCCGGCGCGACCGGAGCTGGTAAATCGGTCTGCGTAAACGGTGTGATTGTGAGTCTCATCTGCAATTACGATCCCAACCATATACGTTTCATTATGATTGACCCGAAGATGGTGGAGCTTCAGCTTTACAACGGTCTTCCTCATCTTCTCACTCCGGTGATCACCGATCCTGATGACGCTCCGAAAGCTCTCAAATGGGCGATCATGGAAATGGAGCGGCGATATAAACTTTTATCTGAACAGTGTACGCGGGATATCGATAAATATAATCAGAAGATAGCGTCGATGCGTCATCCTGAGGAGTTTGAGCATCTTCCATATATAGTCATCATCATTGACGAGTTTGCGGATTTGATGATGGTCGCGGCGAAAGAAGTTGAGAATTACGTGACACGAATCGCGCAGAAAGCGCGCGCCATAGGAATTCATCTTGTGCTCGCGACTCAGCGTCCTTCGGTTGATGTCATTACCGGAATAATCAAGGCGAACTTTCCCGCGCGAGTTGCGTTTCAGGTTGCGCAGAAGACAGACTCGCGGACCATTATTGATCAGAATGGCGCGGAGAAGCTTCTCGGACGCGGTGATATGCTGTATCAATCTCCCACGTCATCATTCCCTGTCCGTATTCAGGGCGCGTTTTTATCTGAAGATGAGATTATGAGTATTGTCCAGCGCGCGTGTATGTTCGGACGCCCACGTTATATTGATTTCGATGAGTATCTGAAAGAAGAAGCCGCTGCTGAAGAAGACGCTGATGATATCCGTGATGAGATGTTCGCTGATGCGCTCAAGATTGTTTCTGATTCGAAGAAAGCGTCCGCGTCGTATCTTCAGCGCCGTCTTTCGATTGGATATAATCGCGCGGCTCGTATTGTTGAGAGAATGGAAGAACTCGGATATGTCGGTCCGCAGCAGGGTTCAAAGCCCCGGGAAGTGTATGTGTGATTCCCGGGACTCAATTCAATTTCAGATACAAAGAAGTATGCTGTAAATAAAGACAACCATGTTGAAATGATTATCTCGCTGATTGTCTTTATTTATTCTCCGGTTCCAACGCGAGAGTACAGCTTTTGATCATTTTCGATCCCACGTCTTCAGGAACTAACTCCATGAAAGGTCTTCCTCCGGCACCGAGATATGTTTTCCCGTATATCTGTTCGCTTTTCTTCGCCGTAATGGTGTACACAACGTCGGTATATCCGTATGCGTGGAAGTCTCCCTTCGCATTCTCAAGTATAAAATAGTATGTGCCTGGAGAAACAATATATGGGTAGTAGTCTCCATTGGTGATGCGTGCGAGCTGCGGAGCCTTTTCTATCGCGAGCATGTAGTTGTCGATAATCGGCTGTTTTTTGACATCACTGCGATCGATAATTTTCAGGGTTTTGTTTGCGATGCGAGCAGTGACATCTCTCACATTATACTCGACTATCGCTCCCGGTATTCTGCTTTTGCGGTAAAAATAAATCACGCTCTTACTTTCCGGAAAATCCGCTTTAACGAAGACCGGTCCCGATGCGCCTCGATTTCATTTGATGTACTCCTTAAGATTATTTTGTATCAGTGACGTTTAACATATAGTTAGCGAAAGTTAAATTCATTTTTCTGCATGGTGATTAAATCTGTAATCGTGATACTAGTTTAATTCCGGTTGCTGCATGCTGATGATCAGCATCGTATCGACTAAATGATAGAAAAAGCATATTGAATATCCTCCGGTTTATCCGCATTGCTGTTTATACCCATAAGGTTTGCTGAGCTTAATGCAGAGTATGTATGCGTGATTTGTGTTATGTTATAAGAAAATAATGGATACAATATCTGAAAAGGTTCTGTGATGTGTGTGCCTGTCATCATCCCGATTTAAATGAAGTGTATTCATTGTTTTATGAAATTGTTCGCGAATGTATTGTTCTTGATATTAATGTCAATGATAGAGAAAGTTGAGATTGATATAATTATCGCGGGAAAAGGAATGTCTCTCGTATGAATGAAAAGACTATAGTATATTCGATTCTGATTGGTTTGTTCGTAATAATGTGCTCCGGATGCGGTTCAACGAAAGATAATCCCTCTGATATATCTGATCCGATTCCATTGCTGGGTGATCCGCTGCCGGGTGATTTCCCCATGGCAGATCCCGGTATTGCGGCAACACTGATGTCAGATGCGTCCGCACCTGCGTGTTAAAATACATAAGGCAAATGGTGAATCTGATATGAATGTATTCTATAACACAATTGTTTTTGTTAAAGATATTGAACAGTCAAAGAGATTTTATGTTGATGTGATCGGATTGAAAATTCTTGAGGATTGCAAAACAATAGTATTCTTCGATAATCACTTCACTATTCATAATGGGAACAATTTGCTGTCTACCGTATATAAGCGGTCTCCGTTTTTTAACTTTGCTAAAGGAAAGAAAAATATTGAGATATATTTCGAGACAGATGATATTAAAGCTTCATATCAAACAATTGTAAGAAATAATGTTAAAATAATTCACGGGATAGAGAGACAGGCATGGGGACAAAATGTATTTCGATTCTATGATCCGGATAAGCACATACTCGAGATAGGTGAAGCGCTGCATCTGGATTATTTAAAGACCTTGAATTCCTGTTCCGCAAGTGATGTTTGATACTGATCTTCCGCTGTATTTAAAAGTTTGACTCAATCGCGCATACGCGGTTTAATTTCATAAGAACAGAGCGGGGGACATCTATGAGTATACGAACAGTAATTATGCCAATGTTGATGTCAATAATCACGACCGGGCTGGTATCAGTTACGGGTGAATGCGCGCCGAACATCGAAGATGCGATAAAAACCGACGTGGTTGTGGTATTCAATCCGAAGATAAAGAATCTTGAGCATACGAAAGTCGCGTTCCTCCCTTTCGTGTATAACAAATCCGACGGCACGGACACGGTGTTTCAGAAAACGGTGATAGAAAATTATCGCGGATCGTTTGAAACATACTTCGTCAAAACAGGTTTTGACATTATTGATCGTGACCAGATAGACAGCCTGCTGAAAGAGCAGCAGCTGTCCATGACGGGGATCACCAGCAACGATCAGAAGCGGATCGGTAAACTTCTTAACGCCGATACCATTGTGACCGGACAGATCAACAATTACGATATGCTTCCCGCGTCAGGAAATGAACCTGTCGAGAAAGGATTCCTGTCGCCTTCTGGAGACAAGAAGTACAACGGGTATATCACTTTTACACTGAAGGCGATTAATGTTGATACGGGATCATTGATATGGAAAATAAATCTGTCCGCCACTATCACCAATATGCCCGGTAATAATTACAATGTATACTACGACCGGGCGCTTAAACTTTTATGCAGAGATGCCGTTGAAATGTTCATCAAAGAATATGCGGCGACAAAAAGCGGTAAGTAACCGGTTCGCGTAGTTATCGGTAAATCAGCTTTCTGCGGTCTTGTGCTGTTCCCGATATATACTTGGTGGATTAATCTGAAAAGTGATTGAAGTAATTATAAAGGAAGGGAAGAAGTTCTTTTACTGATAACCGTCCGGAGGAATATCATGGCTTTCAAAAATCCCCTTCTTTATCCTGTCAGGGTTCTTGACCAGTTTGCTGATCGTATTTTCGCGGTGATATTCGCGATACTTTTCGCCCAGTTTCCGCAATTTATCGCGCAGTATATTCAGCGGCTGGGCGGACATGTTGATGAACTCGCCCGCATCGTGGAACGTTACCGTGTGGCGGCGAGCGATATGGGAAAGACTCTGGAGCAGTTTATCCAGACCCACCTCCAGTCCAACACCCCCGACTTTGTACAGAGCGGACGGATTATGAATGAGAACCTTGTGCGGCTTAATGATATTACCGCCGCGCTTGATCAGATGAAGAACGCGTCCGTGTTCACCAAGCCGATTGTTTTTTTCAGACATATCGATCTTTCGATTGTCAAGGGAACGCTCTCCTCATTTGTTCCCGGTGTGCCGACCACCCTCGAAGGCGCGTCGTATGCCGCGGTTGGAGTTATTTTCGGTATGGGTGTGTATTTTATAATCAAGAAATCAGTGAAGACTCTTTTTGCGCGTATCTTCTCGGACGAAGATGACAAGTATTGATTTCATATATGTATGAAGGGGGAGACGGCACCCTCTGTTCCTGCCTGGATGACTAACCGATTACGGAGATCACCGCATATACATTGACTTTTTTATCGGGGAATCTCCCGCCATTCGGAGGATTGTCCCGATTGAAAGCAAAGGGATTGTCTCCTGAAACTTGATTTCATGATGGTATCATTATCAGATGCCGAGTCACTCGCCTAACGTATCAGGATTTAATCCAGACGGTGTATTCCCCGTCTTTTTCAATTCCCACTTTCCATCCTTTCCCCGGTCCTTCATAGTTCGATCCGATTGAAAGCGCTAACGCCTCTTTCCCCTTTTCATTGAGGACAATTCCCGCTAATCCTGAATAAGAGTTGGTGAGATCGATCCATCCTGATGAAGCGGTAATGCCGGCTTTTTTCCGGATCGCGATAAGCTGCGTGATCTCTTCCTCATGCCCCCAGTCAAAGATGTCGGGCCAGTAGACACAGGGTGTGCCCGGCATGGTGAGGATGAACGCGTATGCCTGTGATTTGAAGTGAGGCGCGCAGGGCCAACATTGCTGTCCCCAGCCGTTAGCCGGAGAATAGGGAGACGCTCCCATGTCGTGATTGTCGACGAATGTCACCACCGAACTCCGATCGGTGGGATCGATCCGCGCGTTGAGTCCGTATTTCAGGTTCGCGGGATCAGCCGATTGAATACATCGTTTGAGAATAATGTCGAACGCGCAGCCGTTGCTCTCTTCAGCCCAGCCGAGAATGCGCGCCGCCTCGTCATTGCCGTAACGCTGAACCATCGGATCGGCGGTCTTGATCCCTGAATCCTGCCAGTATTCTCCGACAGAAAAATATTCTTCTTTTGTTGTGTGCTTGATCCATTTGACCACGTCGGAGACTTCATATCCCCAGACATAGTCCCATCGCCATCCGTCGACGCCGCAATCGTCCATGAGTTCGTTCATCGCCTGCGTTATGCGGCTGCTGACTGTCGTGCTTGAAAGATTGAGATCGCACTTTCCGTCGAAAAAACTTCCGCCGGTATCGCGTCCGCCGTTCGCCCAGCATTCGCCGGGATAAGGCCAGACATCATTTTTCATGCGCATTCTGTCGCGGTGATTGGTCACAAGATCGACAATCACTTTTATCTTCTTCTTATGCAGCGTTGAGATGAGCGAAGTGAGTTCCTTCTTCGTGCCGTATCTTGAATCGAGATCGAAGTCGTGCCAGAAATACCCTTCGCCGCCGCCGTGCCTTCCGCATCCTTCCCACGCCGAGTCATCGCGCCACGGAGGGGGAAGATATACCATGGTGAATCCCGCATCCGCAATGCGGTCGGACATCCCTTCGAGAATTGAATACCACGACTGGCTCCGTTCATCGAGCGTGCCGTCGCCCTGGGTCTTTACAAGGTTCCAGTGAAATGCCTGGAGTATAATGTCTTTGCCGTTTCCCCTGTGTGCCATCGGACGTTCCCCGTGTATTGAAAATTATAAGCGCGATATGATTATGTGAAATTATGGAGCCGTATGTGCGCGGAGTCAATGTTTATTAATCCGGGTAATGATACCGTGACGGCTGAGGATTCGTTTCATCAGATTTGATCGAACCGGGATGATGGAAGAATGCGCACAGGCTACAAAGGGTATACATCAGTATAGAGTTTCCTTTCAGACAGAAAAGGAGGACTTTAAAAAAAACGTAGAAAATCCATTGACAAATAAGTATACTAACAGTATACGTAGTATAACATAAGTATACATGATGGTTCGGGTGGAATATGGATAAAAAACCAAGGAAGGACAGGGAGAAGGAATCCCGCTTCAATGAAATTCTCGATACGGCGGAACAGATTTTCGCGGAGAAGGGATATGATCTCGCCACAATGGATGAGATCGCCCGCAAGGCTGAATTCACTAAACGGACAGTATACGGATATTTTCCCGGGAAGTATGAACTCTACTCGGCGGTGATTGTCCGAGCGATCAACATCGTCATCAAACTGTTCAAAGAGGCGGCGGAAAACGGTGAGGACGGCTTTGAAAAAGTCAGTGCGATAGGGAATGCCTATGTGCGGTTCTTTGAAGAGTATCCTATGTATTTCAAGATCATGTCCATCAAGACTGACTGCGACAAACAGCCCGGGGGGAAGTATTCGGAAGAAGTTATCAGTCTTAATAAAGATATGTTCAACCTTATTGTGCGGTGTTTTGAAACGGGACGCAAGGACGGCTCGATACGAGCGGATATAAATGTTCCGATGGCGACACTTCATGTAATCAGCGCGTCAAACGGTATACTTGAAATGGTCACTCAGGTCGGAGACAGATTCGGCGAGTTCTTCGGAATGAACGCGTCTGAATTCATACAATATTCAATGGATCTGATCGGTGAATCCATCAGGTCTGACAGAAAAGGAGAAACAAAATGAAAATTATTGTTCTGCACGGAAGTCCCAAAGGTGAAATGAGTGTTACCAAACAGTATACGGATTATCTCGCGGTGAAGTTTCCTCAGCATGAATGGAACAATGTTCTTATCGGATCAGAGATCGCTAAAATTGAAAAGGATGATAAACGATTCAGCTCGATCATGGCTGATGTCGCACACGCCGATCTCGTTCTGTGGTGTTTTCCCGTATACCATCTTCTTGTTCCTTCGCAGCTCAAGCGGTTTATTGAAATGGCCATGGATCATACATCTAATCCGTTCAAGGGCAAATATTGCGCCGCGGTGATGACTTCGATTCATTATTATGACCATACCGCGCGCAACTATATACATGCGGTGAGTGAAGACCTCGGCATGCGGTTCGCCGGAGCCTTTTGCGCCGAGATGAATGACCTTTTGCGGAATAAAATGCGGCCTATGCTTGTCTCATTTGCGGAAAACATCTTTAAGGATATATCGGCGAAGAGAGAATACTCCCGTTATTACCCTGAAATCCGGCGAAGCGATTTTGTGTATCAGCCGGGTGTGGCAAGTCAAAAAATTGACTTACGCGGAATCAGAGTACGTGCGGTTGCGGATTTATCGTCGGGAGGAAATATCCGGGCGATGGCTGATCGGCTTGCGTCAAAATTTAGTGAAGGATTTGAACTTCTCGATATTTCATCCATCTCTATTAAAAGCGGCTGTTCGGGATGCTGTACATGCGGTTTTGATAATGAGTGTATTTACGATAAAGCGGATGAATTCCGTGAGTGCTATGAGCGCATGATTGTCGGCGCGGATATTGTATTCATGATCGGAGGTATCCGGGACAGATATCTTTCTTCAGTCTTCAAACGATTCATCGATCGGTCATTTATGAAAAATCACGCACCTGTCTACCGGGGTAAACAGATTGCATGGATCGTATCCGGTGAGTTGGGTCAGATCCCGAATATCCGCGAGATTTTTGAAACATACCCGGATATCTCACGCGGAAATCTTGTCGGGATCGTGAGTGATGAATCGCATGACTCCAGCTGTATCGATTCCCAGATAGATTCGCTTGCGGAAAGGGCGGTTGCGTTTTCCCGCGACGGGTATATCGCGCCGCAGACATTTCTCGGTGTCGGCGGGATGAAACTCTTCAGGGATGAGATCTGGGGTGAAATGCGGGTCGTATTCCAGGAGGATTTCCGGCAGTATCGTAAATACAAATTGTTTGATTTTCCGCAGAAGAAGCGGTTTGCCCGTACACTGGTGCCGCTCATTTCAATGCTTGTACGTATTCCTCCCCTCAAAAAAATGGTGAAGCGTGAAATGAAGAACGGTATGATGGGGCGTCACAAGAAGCTTGTTGAGGCTGAAATGAAAGCCGCGGGAATGCAATCCTGATATTCTGTCTGACCGGTGTATTGATGCGATACTAAACGTGATTGCCGCGCATGTGAGAAGAGAGTTGTATTGATTACTTCTCCGTATGCGCGGCGGTTGCGGGTCATCCCTCCATAATTATACATGTATACGTCCAAATTTATATGATGCCACGGGTAATTCTCGTGACGGCGGATTCTAACCACGAACCAATGTTGATGCTCTCTCTAATGATACAATGCCGCTTTCCTTCTGGAATAATTGAATAAACGCGATTACTCAGAATAAAGATAGATGAAAGTTTGCCGCGAGATGTTTTAGTAATACGAGACAATGGACTGGAGATGTATGATCTAAAAATGATTGTTCTGTGAAGCACGCGGCAGCTCGTCATGATTCGGCTAACGTAGATTATTAAATCCTGTACGAAACGACAGACGATTCTGAGTGGTTGGATTACAATCGGGCTCTGTAGATCAGGGACGGAAAGTATCTTGAGGATAATGTATCGCGGATTCACTTATTATCATTGTTCCTACCTTTATTTAAATGATAACATTGATGTAAAATTTCAGTATGATTGATGAAATATATGCCATTGTTGCCGTGTTCGGCATGCAAGTCTCAGAAAAACTTCTTTACAACTGACCGGATGCGTATAATCCTTAATGAAATATTACACGATTCTATAAAGGAGAGAGATATGGGCATTTTGAATAAGAGCCGCTTCGCGGTTTTCGCGATAATTGCGGCTGTATGTATGGCCGGCGTTCCCGCGTTTGCGAGTGAAGCCGATCTTAAAATTCCCGCGTTTGAGGGAAAATATTTTGCGTTCCTTCTGATCGGTATTTTTATCTGTATCATATTCGGTCTCGGGTTTGGTCTGTTCGAATTTCTTCGCGTGAAGAAACTCCGGGCGCATAAATCGATGATCAATATGGGAGAAATAATCTTCAATACCTGCAAAACCTATCTTATACAGCAGGGAAAGTTCCTTATCATCCTCGAATGTTTTATTGCGGTTTGTATCGCGTTCTACTTCGGATATCTTCAGAAAATGAGTGTCGGCGCCGTTGCCATGATTCTCGGATGGTCGGTTGTCGGTATTCTCGGATCATACGGTGTGGCGTGGTTCGGTATCCGTATGAATACGTACGCGAACGCGCGTACCGCGTTCGCTTCGCTTCAGAAGAAGCCGATTCGCCTCCTTGAGATCCCCCTTCAGGCGGGTATCAGTATCGGGCTCCTTCTTGTAAGTGTTGAGCTTATTATGATGCTCATTATTCTTCTGTTTGTTGACCGTGAATTGGCAGGAGCATGTTTCATCGGTTTCGCGATCGGTGAATCACTCGGCGCTTCCGCACTCCGCGTTGCCGGCGGTATTTTTACTAAGATCGCCGATATCGGTTCCGATCTTATGAAGATCGCGTTTAAAATCAAAGAAGATGATCCGCGTAATCCCGGCGTGATCGCTGACTGTACCGGTGATAACGCCGGTGACTCTGTCGGACCTTCCGCTGACGGATTTGAAACGTACGGTGTGACCGGTGTGGCTCTTATCAGTTTCATCGTTCTTGCGGTGACTGACACAAACCTTCAGGTTGTTCTTCTTACCTGGATTTTTGTTATGCGCATTCTTATGATCTTCACGTCGCTGATCGGATACTTCCTGAATGGATGGATCGCGCGTCTTCTGTACGGTAACTCAACTGAATTCGATTTCGAGAAACCCCTTACATCGCTTGTATGGATTACCTCAATTCTTTCAATCGCTATGACATTCGGTGTGAGCTACTGGCAGCTCAGCGGTCTTGCCGCTCCGTGTCCTGAAAATCTGTGGCTTGTTCTTTCGATAATAATCTCCTGCGGTACTCTTGGCGCGGCGCTTATTCCCGAGGGAGTCAAAGTGTTCACCAGTACTAAAGCAAAACATACAAAAGAAGTTGTTATCGCTTCACGCGAAGGCGGTGCTCCGTTGACAATTCTTTCCGGACTTGTCGCGGGTAATTTCAGCGCATTCTGGATCGGTCTCATTATGGTGGCACTCATGTTCGGCGCGTATGTGGCGAGCCTCATGGGTCTGGGTAATGTGATGATTTATCCTTCGATCTTCGCGTTCGGTCTTGTCGCGTTCGGCTTCCTCGGTATGGGACCTGTGACGATTGCGGTGGACAGCTACGGTCCGGTTACGGACAATGCGCAGTCTGTGTATGAACTTTCTCTCATTGAGTCGAATAAGAATGCGAAGAAAGAGATTGAAAAAGAATTCGGGTTCACTCCAGATTTCAAAAAAGCGAAAGATTATCTTGAAGCAAATGACGGCGCGGGAAATACCTTCAAAGCGACAGCTAAGCCTGTGCTTATCGGTACCGCGGTTGTCGGTGCGACAACGATGATTTTCTCGCTTATTCTGCTTATTAAAAACAAACTCGGCGTTGAGCCAGAGGCGATTCTCAATGTTCTCAATCCGTATACGATTCTCGGACTCATCTGCGGCGGCGCGGTTATCTTCTGGTTTACCGGCGCGTCAATGCAGGCGGTTACCACGGGAGCGTATCGTGCGGTTGAGTTTATCAAGAAGAACATCAAGCTCAATTCGACGAGCAAGTCGGCATCACTTGAGAATTCAAAACAGGTTGTGAAGATTTGTACGCAGTATGCGCAGGCGGGGATGTTCAACATCTTCATCGCGATTTTCTCATTCGCACTTGCGTTCGCATGCTTCTCGGCACCCAAGTATTCAAACGCGTCAGTGAGTTTCTTCGTGAGTTATCTGATCGCGATCGCCGTGTTCGGTCTCTTTCAGGCGGTGTTCATGGCGAATGCCGGCGGTTGCTGGGATAACGCGAAGAAGATTGTTGAGGTTGATCTCAAAGAAAAGGGAACCGCGCTTCATGATGCGACGATCGTCGGTGATACAGTTGGAGATCCGTTCAAGGACACTTCTTCCGTCGCGATGAATCCGATCATCAAGTTCACGACTCTTTTCGGTCTTCTTGCGATGGAAATCGCGATTTCGGAAGGATTCAGAGACATGGCTCCGTACTTCGGAATCGGTTTCTTCATTATCGCTCTCATTTTCGTATGGCGTTCGTTCTATGCGATGCGCATACCGGTTAAGGGCAAAAAGTAGAAAAAGGTTATATTATAAAAAAAGGCGCCGGGGAACCGGCGCTTTTTTTATGTATGGTGGTGTCTGGTTATTCTCAAAACGTACAATGATTCATCCGTATTCTCTATGTGGAAGATACTGTGTATGATTTAACGTGCGCGTGCACTCCCGGAGTGAAGCGGTGGTCGCTGTATTGTGGTCTGTGGATGCGGTAAGGATAGGGGTTAATATCTGTATATAACAGCCCTTCGCGGCGACGAAGATGTCCGCGATGCGATTCGAGGATGACGCGCTCAATCGTGTTCTTATGTCGGGCTTTACAGACCGCGAAGAAGTTATTGCGCACGCACTCTTCCGCAAGTTTACGAATCTGTACTTTGTTAAATCAACGGTCTTGCCGGGGCTGACTTCTGATTAAATATACACCACTTCAATCGAAAGTGCGTTAATTGAAATGTTCTTGAAGTTATGCGGTAAATAAGGTAGAATATCCCAGTGGGAGGCAATAATGCAAATTATGATAAATGCAATACAACACCGCAGATACAAAGCGCTTCCCTGTGTTAATCGGATCATACTCTGTAATATTGTCATGTTGTGTCTTTCATGCCGCCATATTATATATGGAAATTTGTTTGAGATTTCAATTAGTGGGATTGCGGAAACTGCTATTTTCAACGGCAGAATCTTCCAATGAACAGGATTTTCCAGTTGATAAATTACAATAACAAAAAGCTGGCTCCAATTCTTTTCGCCTTTGCCGTATTGTCGACATCCTGCAATCATACTATATATGACAAGCTGTTTCAGAACTCTTCCAGTATCAACACAGTTACATATAACGCTAACGGGAGCACATCAGGCGAACCCCCCGTAGATCTTACAGACTATATTTCCGGCCAAACTGTTGTTGTCCTTGCTAATACCGGATCACTGCTGAGAACAGGTTACATCTTTACAGGTTGGAATACTGCTTCTGACGGCAGCGGAAGCACATATACCTCAGGACAGACATTCGGCATAGGGATGTCTCCGGTTACACTTTATGCAAAGTGGTCTGTTATTTCTCTTATCAGCTCACAGATTTTTACTAACGCCAGAAATATCGCTTTATCCGGCAACATTGCCTATGTTGCCGGCGGTTCCTCTTTCTACGTTTATGATGTTTCAAATCCTGTGGTGCCTTTACTATCTGGAAGTAAAACACTTCCAGATCAGGTTGATGAAATTTCAGTATCAGGAGGTTATGTATATGTAGGAGTTTATAGCAGTTCCAGCCTGCAGATATTTAATACTTTTTCTCCTTATGCGTCTGTAAGCAGTTGTAATGCAATTGGCAACAACTGGATATATGGTCTTAATGTATCAGGTAATTACGCTTACGTCGCTCTGGGAAACCGCTATTTCGGGATTTATGACATTTCAACTCCAGCAATTCCGTTGTTTATAGGCAACTGCGGTATTGGCGGTACAATAGGAAATTCTTTCGATCTGGATGTATCAGGCATATATGCTTATGTGGGGCAAGATAATGTTGGTTTGAAAATAATTGATATTACCACAATAACTGCACCGGTTGTAATAGGTACATGTACTATCAATATATATGTCAATGGTGTAACAGTATCCGGGAACTATGCTTATTTAGCAGCAGGTACAAGCGGGCTTGTTATTATCGACATCTCCAATCCTGTCAGCCCTGTATTAATCAGTACATGCGATACGCCTGGTAGCGCAATAGAAGTGGAAATAGTCGGTGATTATGCCTTCGTAGCAGATAGTGCGAGCGGTCTGCAGGTTATAGATATTTCTGATCCGGCCAACCCAAGAATCGCAGGAAGCTACAGTACAGGAGGAAATGCCGATGGAGTCAAAATATCAGGACAGTATATTTATGTTGCGGATGGTGTCGGTCTTAAAATAATTTACTGTTCGGCATTGTAATAATAAAACAATAGGCCGGGTTTTAGATTCAGGAAGCTACGCCATTATCGGATCAACAAATCAATGCCTTTTTCCTAATAGGAAATTCCGTTCCATTTATCGCATAACTGCAATCCTATTTCAGATAACATACACCATATATAGAATCTTATCAACTGCTAAACCAGATGACTCAACTCGGGATAGACACTTTTATCTCGCTCGGTAGCGTTGCCGCGTCGATACGGTGTCTTGGCCGCACTTATCGCGGAGGTGAATGATCCGGTAAAAAAGGAAGAAGGGGCGAATTCTCGTGTCTGGATTACTGCAAGAAACCGGGGAATACCGATTTCTTGCAGTTTGATTTTGTTAGCGTTTCATTAACAACGTCGATGATGTCATTACCGCCCCGGCTTTGGTTATTTCGTCAACCGCTGATTTGTGAGTTGATTGATCCACCGCGGCAAGAGTATCTTCCGCGACGGTCACGGTGTATGACTTCTCAAGCGCTTTGAGTGATGTCGCCCTGACGCAGACGTTGCTTTGCATTCCGCTTATCACCAGATGCTTTATGTTCATTTTTTTGAGTACATCCTCCAGATCCGTTAAAATGAAACTGTCGGGAGAATGTTTGAGTATAATTGTTTCTCCCGCTTTGGGCTCTACGCATTTATGAATGCGGGCGCCGTCTGTGTCGGGAAGAAAAAAGCCGGCAATAGAATTTGTGTTCTCATGACGGACGTGAATAACGGGGACGCCGTTCTGTCTGAAGTATTGGAGAAGTTTTCCGGCGTTTTGTCCGGCCTTTTCGCTGCTTTCCAACTCCATCGCGCCGCCCTTGAAATAGTCATTCTGAATATCGATTATTACATACGCGGTGTGTTCCCATTTGCTGCTTGTCGCGCAAGCGGAATGGTGAGAAGCCGCCATGATGATTGCGAAGGCAACGGCGGTTAGGATGAGAATTGATACAAGATACTTTCGTGCGGCGTGCATATGAATGCTCCTTGAGTAAATGGTTGAGATGAAAATTTATGAGACTGTACTTTGTTGAGTCAACTGTTTTATCGGTTTAACTACCGACAATATTCATAATACGGAGTATGTTAAATGAAAAGTGATTAATGTTATGCGGTGAATGAGACAGAGTTCTCTAGTGGGAAAAAGTTATGTATTATTATCCCATAATATAATTGACAGAATGGTTATCCGGCAAAGTGTATTCATAAATAGAATAATTGTTAGGAGTAAAAAATGAAGAAAGTAGCGGGTTTATTGTCTATCATCGCGTGTATTGCGATTGTTTCATGTGGAGGAGGTAGCAGTTCTTCTGATGATCCTTCCGGCGGTACCGAGAGCGCTCAGCAGAAAGTGGGAAAATGGACGGCTGCATCGGTTGGTTATTTTGTAGAGTCATATGTTGTCGCGATGGATGCATCTACGTACAATTTTGATGGAACCTCATTTAGTATAAAAGGACCACGTACTGGTACTGGTGGCGTTTATAGCTATTCACTTGATTTGGTGTGGAAAACGAAATATAGCGGGGGATCCAGTGCTGATGATGAAGATTCGGATTTCACGATAATTGGTAATGTTCATCTGGATTGCACCTACAATGATTCAACCGGGGTATTTACCGCAAAGATAACGCCGAATACAGGTGATATTACTCTTGTTGATCTCACAAGCGGAATAACTTATACTGTTTCGTCATATTCTCTTGATTACTCCCATGGTGATGGTAGTAAAGCAACGGGTACCGCCACGATTAATGGAACGGAAACAACAATTAACGCAGAATGGTGATATGTTTTATCTATAAACATATTGCGATTGTAAACAATTGATAATAATCAGGAGAGCTTTTTGTATGGCTCTCCTGATTCATTTTGATCAGTTCTATACAATATAAATAATGTTCACTATTCTTCTGAAGTATTTAATTAAATATTATGATTTCTCAGTCAATAGCGATAAGAATGTTAAAAGTTAAATGGTAGAGACGATATTACATGTAAATATAAGAGTCTGCATTTGTTGAGTCAACTGTTTTATCTGTTTAACTGCTGATAATATTCATTATATGATGTATGTTATATGAAATTATGCGGTGGATGAGATTTAACTCAAATACAAAAATGATAAATACGCGTTGACAAAAGGTTTAATGATGATTTGTTTTTAGAAATACAGAAGGAGATTGTACCATGAAAAATCAATTGAAATGTGCGGCAATTGTACTGATTGCAGCTATAATGTTTACCGCATGCGGTGGAAGCAGTGGCGGAAGCGATAATCCAACAGACGATCCGGTAATCCCGCCAACAGGAGATGGCGCGACATTTACGGAAGTAACAATCCATACAACCACCATCTACATACTTCCCGGCGGAACAGTCGCAAAAGCGATTTCCACCCCGAATATTCTGGGAACAAAACCAACAGCGACATTCCCTGCTGGAACAGGTGATCTTGCGGCAGACTACAAACCGGTACCCGCGCAGTTTATTATGGCCGAAACACTTACAACGTATGAACTGTGGAGTGAGGTAAAGACATGGGCAACAGGTCATGGATACACTTTTGCCCATGCGGGAACCAATGGGTATGGCAACACGACGGGAAGCACCCAACAGCCGGTAACAACCATAAACTGGCGCGACGCGATGGTATGGTGTAACGCCCTTACCGAGTACTATAATGCTAATAACGGAAGCGGAGCCGATCTGGGATATGTGTACTGTACAAGTGATCATAGTACACCGATACGCTCCTGCGATAATAGCACTACAATTACTACAGCAGAAGGAACAGAAGATAATCCCTTTATAAATACGACTGCAAAAGGGTTCCGGTTGCCGACAAATGTTGAATATGAGTTTGCGGCACGATATATCGGAACTACTCTTCCAACGCATTCAAATTATGTGCTTAAAGATGGAGTGTATTATACTAATGGCGCATCGGCAAGTGGAGCGACGGCAGATTATAACAATGCAGCAACCGCTCTAGTAGCAGTATACGGAGTAAGCACTACCGCAATAGTAAAAAGCAAAGCGGCAAATACGTTGGGTCTATACGACATGAGCGGCAATGTGTGGGAATGGAACTTTGATTGGTATCCGGGATATATCGGGTCTGGCCGCGTGCTGCGGGGCGGCAGTTTCAGCGGCTACGCCAGCGACATGCAGGTGGGCGATGTGAACGACGTCGACCCGTACGGCGCGATTCTCGACCTAGGCTTCCGCTTTGTGAGGACCCAGTAGCTTTTTTGGTTTTAACTTTATTACTTTTTTATTCTAAGGGTGTCCAGAGGGGTATTCCCCTCTGGTATTTTTTTGGGAAATGGGCTATTGTGTACGAAATAATAACGATACCGTTCAATACGACTCTTAAAGGTTTCAATACGGAAGTTCTTAATCAGTTTTGCATCAATAAAAAGGGGAATAAATTTCCAGCCACAATCTTGAACAAGGGACGGTCTCATTATAACACAGCCAGATAAACGTGCCGCGTTTTAAATGTGCGACACTTTGTCGACGTAAACGCGGAGCACATTGAAAACGTTGCGCGGGCTGCTCGACGGACGTCCATCACCGGGGAAAGGTCCCCCATAAACAATAAGCCACTCAAATCTTGCGCGAAGCGCACCATATCAGGTCGTCTTGCGATTATTCCGCGAAGCGTATATCGCAAACACGACCGCAGCCCCTCCGGCGTTTAAGGAGCGCGCGGAGATTATTAAGAGGTCGGCGCGCACCGACCTCTTAATAGCTCTATTCCGTGGAGTACACGGATATCTCGCGTTATTACGCGGAAAGAAATTTGAAGAAGTGTGCGCATCGCCATGCAAATTTAAGCGACTGTCCCTCGTCGAGGCACCTGTATTAGTAAGGATGACTGGTGAAAAGGTGTATTAAACCGTCTCACCTCTGGTAGGGTTTCCGAAGGCGGTGAGAGTTTTATTTTCCCGTGACAGGGTAATGACTCAAACTTTTTATCCTATCCCCGGCATACCACATACCGATTGATGCGATGATAAGAACCAGTGAAATTGAGATGCAAGTAACGATCATGCCGATATTCAGGGAACCTACCGAACATGTGATAATCACAGTAATTGCGAATGTGAGCAGAAATTGTGAGGTCATCATAAAGATATTCCCGATGATAATAACTGATTTCCCTGAAATAGTATAGGCGATTATATGAGGTATTTTTCTCCTGTTGTTCTCATGTGAACGAAACCATATAACAATGGATAGACTGATAAGAATAAGTGCGGCGATTAAAAACGGGAGACAGGCTAATACGGGAAATAGTACCGCATAAAGAATATGGTCAGCTTTATAGAACTTTGTTATCAGCAGAGCATTTAATACCGCGGCAAAACCGGATAACCAGATCGTAACAGTAGACCAGGCAAAAGGACGCCAAAACCAATGAGCCGGATTGTTTTTTCTGATAAGCATAAGTATCCATGTAAGGGTAAATCCTTCAATAATGCTAAGTATTATCAGTAATATGACGGCAATGATGCCGAAAATTCCTGCGAATGGCAACAGAAAAATAATAAAGGAAAGAACAGTCATAAATATTATTCCTATTAGACGGATAACGCTGAGTATAATTAATCCATGTCATAAAAATGCAATTCTTTTAACGAAAGGATTTAATCAGACTGCCTGTATTGTAATGAGTCCCTCTCAATACTAAAGTAGTAAATACTTGTTGATATTACATCGATACGATGAACATTTGACGCTTCAAATTGACAATCGTTCTATCGGATTATTATGTCTGACTGGACGGATGTGAATAATTAAAATGTCGAGATGATTCTGAATGACAGAAAAGGATGGTTAAAATGGATTGTTGCAGCGGATTAAGACGTAGTTTTGTGTTAGTATTGCTATCAGTTGGCATTCTGTTGGTGATGGGTACCCCTTCTCATGCGGTGGGACTTGGTGTTGCCGTATATGGCGGCAATGGGTATGGGGAAATAGAAAAATCGTATGACGATTGGGCCACAGACAATAGGATAGAAAAAAAAGGGACAGCAAGATATATCAATTACGGTCTAGGTCTTGTGTTTGAGACCAGTCCTTTCAGCCGCAGGTTCAGTTTCCGTATAACTCCCGGATTAGGATTGGGACGAATATCCAAGAAGTATACCAGAAAAGAATATGATACTGATACTGATACGATGGTTTCGACAGAGAAGGTAAAGCAGAAGTATAATGTTGTCGATTTTAATCTGACTTCAAAATTCTGTTTCAAGGTAATGATGCGTGATAATTTCAATATATGGATCGGTCCGATGGTTAAAATCGGGAAAAGCAGAGATTATGGTCGGGACTATAATGACTTTTCTTTTGGCGGCGGAGTAACTGCCGGGATGAATATCCGTTTGACCAATTTAGTTTATCTAACCGCAAGCCCGTCGGCTTGTATCCTGTATTCAGGAAATTCCAGAGTTGATCTGATATATTGGGAGTATCGGGGGGATGTAGGAGTGATGACGAGTCTGTGATTATTCTTGTGTGGAAGTGGTTTATTGAATTTATTGTCTATGTCATTAATGGAATAGTAAAGTATCGATGACAGTTTGGTGTGTATGACTACTTATTGCTTTTGATAGTAATGCATGTAGTTATATGGAACCATGTGAATAGTTTACGTATAACGATGTTCAGATTCTATGAATTTTGCTTGAAAAAGAAGGTCTATCTGTGATAGTTGATTCAACCCGTGAGTAGATAAACAGAAAATTATGGCTTATTGTCGCGGGAACAGGTTTAAAATAAAACAGGGGGAAAAATGAGCGGATTAATTAAAAAATGTGGTGTACTTTGTTTTCTGTTGTCGGCGGCTCTTTTCGGGTGCGGGGGTGATTCTTCGAGTGATAGTGTAGACGCTCCTTATACAAAAGCGGATTTGAATGGAACCTGGGTTTATGAGTATAGTGACAGCGGTGAGTATTATAAAGTAACCTTTGTTTATGATGGAGATAAAACATCATGGAAGGAGGAAGAACTTGATGGCCCCGGTGGCACGATGGTGAGTTTTATTCTCAGAAGCGGAACCTATGCAATTGATGGCGGTGTCAATACAACTAACGGCAACGGAATCAAGATAACCGTAACAGTAGATAAGTCTGTCGATGAGTCCGGTACTGATTTACTGGAGGACTTTAAAACTGTAAACAACGGGTCACTGGTTCTCCATGACATTGTTTTGCTCAAGGAAAGCACCATGTACATGGGTCTGACAACATCTGATGATGATGGCGGTTATCCTGCGGAATTCGATCTTACTGAAGAATATACTAAACAGTAGATACCTGTACAATAACCGGAGGAGATAGTTCCTCTGGTTATTGTATTGTTGATTTTCAATGACCCCGGTGTTTTCTTTTCTTTTTTCCTGCTTCAGCATGAATTTAAGCTCCGCATCTTCTTCCTTTCTGGTTTTCGCATTAAACGTTTTTTCAATTTTTCGTGCTTATGTCTGAAGCCGGATAGCTTCCTGTGATTTTGTTGACGTGCCTTGGGACTCAAGTTCTTTCCTGATGAGTTTCTGCATCCTTTTCAGATTACTTCTATTCATCTACCGGACTGTAGAAATCGATTGTCACGCCGGTGTCCTTTATCACGGTGCTTCCGTTCTTGGAAAATCTGAAATCCTCGCGCAGAATTTCAACGAGTCCCTTTGACACGAGAATATTTCTGTCGATAACCGAACACGCCTCACGCAGTTTTCGCGCCACGGTGAGCGCGCTTCCCGCAAGAGAATACTCCATGCGTTCTTCCGTTCCGATAACCCCCGCGGCGACAGCGCCGTAATGTATGCCGATACTGATTTCAATTTCGGGCAGGTCGTTCTCAACCGATGTGTCGTTGATAATCGAAATGCTCTCAGCTATTGCAGTGGAGGTAAGAACCGCTTCGGATGGATCGTCGGCAGTCGGGCTCGGCGTACCGAAACTCGCCACGATTTCATCACCGCAGAAAGAGTGGATCGTTCCGCCGTGTTCAAGAATGACCGCAGGCACATGTGAATAGTATGAGGAAAGAAGGGAGAGGATGACATTAGGACTGTGCTTTTCGCACAGCAAGGGGAATGACCGTATGCCTACGGACATGACCGCGGCATTGACGGAGTCGGTTGTTTTGGTTAGGGCGAACTCATACCCTTCACGGTTGATCCTCCTCGCCGTACGCGGAGTAAATGACCGCGCCAGATTCGCAAGAGTGGTATTCATACGGAACAGTCGTGCCGCGTCGGTGCGGATTGCGTAAATGACCGCCGACGGAACCGCTCCCGCGAAAATCATGCACGCGGGGAACACCGCGATTGCCGGAAGAAGGGATGGACGGGGTGTGTCAGCCGGAATGAGGACTGCACGTATCATGACAATTGCGCATGCGTAGATGATTGCCGCTGAAATTCCTGATGCCGCGGGGTAGAGCGGTATGAACGTGAGCAGAGTCAGTGTAATAAGAATCACCGCGATGACAGTATATGGAATATCAAATGACCATGCGTCAGATCCCGTGACGGAGCGTGATACGAACACGCTGAAAAGAGCGAATCCTGCCAGAAACGCATTGTCCGTGATAATCGATATGACAGGTAAAATTAGTCTTTTTACTTTACGAAGGTGCAGAAAAACAGATGCGCACGCGATAAGCACGGGAATACCGAACAGCGCCGCGCATAATGCTGTATGGAGCGGCGCTGTTTCACGGCGGATAAATATCAAAAGCAAAAACGAAAAGAAGAGAGTGCGCGCGATATATCCGTGTAATGCGCCCTTTTTCTCCCTGTCGCGGAAGATATCAACAGCGGTAATTCCGTGCGAAGCCATAAGACCCCCTCGATTAAAGGTTATACGGCTATCCTATATCTTTATATCGCTCAGGTCAAGCGTATGTGGGGCGCGGGAGCCAGACTGATTACCGCGCATCTCCCTTGATTACGAAGTCATCAGGCGCTCTCCGCAGACTCACCGGTTCCGGATAAGAAGACAGATAGCTTGTACGGAGAATGAACTGGATATCGCCTTTGACGCCGGTTGTACGTATGAGCGTGTCCTTGACGGATTGCTCCTCGAGAATCTGGGTCATCGGATGAATCGCGATCATCCTGTGACGGACACGGAGTGATAATCTGAAGAAGTATCGTCCTGTGTTGATCAGATTCGCAGCCGATGAACTTTTCGATCGTATCAGAATCCATCCGCCGTACGATGAAGTCATATCTTCAGCCATAGCAACACTGCGTGATCGGAAAGACTCATCCATCACGGACGCGGAGTCGTAAAAGTGACGCACTACAAATCCCGGTATGCCGGTGATCTCCATGCTCTCCGGAGTAAGTCCGTCACGGTGCGTGCGCGCGTCGTTATCGCGGAATCTGATCCAGCGCGACAGCTCTTCCTCGGCGTCATCGCGGTACGCCTGAATGCGGTTCGCTTCCACGGTGAGTGACGCGAGTTTCCTTCCCGTTGGGGATGATGAACTGAAATACTCGTAACTGATATCACTGCCGGAAAGATCTTGCGTTATAAAGCTGATATCATCGCGCGAGATATCTTTTCCGAGGTGACCTTTCCGTACAATGCGGCGGCGCCGTATATCGTCTTCGGTGAATACGGACGGATTTTTACGCGGTTCGAGTTTTACCGCCGCAATTGAAATGTCATGCGCGTCCCGTGCGGTGATGGTGATCCGCGCGTTGTAATCGTTGAGCTGCGCCGCGATTGAGACCGCTTCGAGAAACGCGCCCATTGAGATCATGAGTTCACGGTTATCGGGATCGACTCCGGGAAGGCGGCGGGCGGTGTCCGCTCCCACTGAAAAAGAGTCATTGCCGGTGATGGTGACCGTCCATGGCTGAGTGTTGTGCCCGCTGGGTGCGTACGCCGCAAGGGACAGTATCCGGTAAATGTGATCCGGGATGTGCGTCGGTGCGGGGCCGGACTGAGCCGCGATATCCGCGCGTTGTACTCCACTGCATGAAACGCATATCGTGCATATAACGATAAGGAATGTGCTCTTCTTTATGCGGGTTTTATTAATCATGATCAAGCCTCTTATCCGTCAATTCATGTGTTGCGTTATCGTGAGATTCAGGTGTGTATCACAGATCAAAGAAATACCCCGCTTTCAGCGACACCTCGCCCGATATTCTCTGCGATGAATATGATTCGCCGGCCGACGTGCGGTGATCGAGATCATTCACCACGCAATGCGCCGCCGCCCAGGGTTCAATATACGCGTTGCCCGCAAACCGGAAGATGTATCCGAATCCGACGGTGAAGACGGTGTCATTCCACGAAATGCGCTCGTCGCTTTTTTTGTGAGTGATTCCGCATTTCCAGTATTCCATACCGCTTCCGATCCAGAACTTATCGAAATGATCACCGAAGCAATAATCGACGATTGCGGCGCCCACGGTCATCTTCTTGTCGCTGAAGCGTGATGATCCGATAAACCGGTCGTTCAGAAAAATATTCGCTCCGACGAGTCTGAACCGGAAATGATCATACCCCGCATATCCCTGAAGTGAAAAGCCGACATGCCCGGTCGTCGCGCTCATCGCGTACGGCATGAAGTCAACCGCGAATCCCGCCGCGTATGCTGTCGTGTTTTCAGGCGCGGTCTTTGTTCTGTTGTCTTCCGCGATGAGTACGCCGGATGACAGGGGAAAGAGTATGCTCATAATCAGAGTCATTTTTTTCATGGGTTTAATCCTTTTAAACAGAATGTGTACTCATGTGCCGGAACCGGATCTGCGCGCGTGGTCAAAGATGGATGATCAAAAAAGGAGCAATGACCCGCCGGGTCTGCCGTCGGGATCGCCGCCGATATTCCCGGATTCGGTATTTAGAGTAACTACTCTATAATATAGAGCAAATACTCTAATCGTCAACTATATTTTTCCGATTTGGGCAAGATTATACAATAACCGGATTTGACGGTGTGATACAGAGTATTCATCAAAAGGAGGACATGATATGAATACAGTACCCGGAACAGGAACAATTTTCGGAAATACAATGAAGAACGCGGCTGACTTGCCGTGGAATCCGCATCCCGCGTTCAAAGGAGTTTCAATGAAACATCTGATCGCAGGCGCGGAAACCGGCGGTCTTATGAGCTGTCACATGGTGAAAGTCGATCCCGGCTGTGAGCTGGAGATGCATGCGCATGAAGGGAAGCTTGAACTGCATGAAGTGGTCGAAGGCAGCGGTACCGCGTCACGAGGAGATGAACGGATGGAGTACGTGCCCGGAACGGTTGCCGTTATCGGCGCTGACGTGAAGCACCGCGTGGTGGCTGGTAATGACGGAATTATTCTTCTTGCGAAATTCACTCCGGCGCTCGCATGAATGAAATGTTCCATTATGAGGTATTCGTGCCGGACATTTTTTTCACATGGTCGGATGAAGCTGAAGGGGTGAGTTGTGTCGAGGGAAGGGGTGTCGCGCACCGCTTTCCCCGGCACGCGCACGACTCGCTGTGCGTAGGGCTCGTTACCGCCGGGCGCTGGCATATCACGCGCGGGGATGAGACACTCGTCGTGAATAAAGGCTCGGCGTATATTATCAATCCGAACGAAGCGCATGAATGCGAGAGCGAAGGCGCAAGTTCATATATCACCGTATGTGTGAAGCGCGCGCGCATGATCCGATTCTGCGAAGAGGCGCTTTCCGGTCAGAGCGATCCCGTGTTTACGCGCACCGCAATCACCGATACGGAACTCGCGTCTCTTATTCAGAATTTATCAGGATTGTTTCAGACTCCGTCGACACGGCTCGAAAAAGAATCGGCGTTCGAAGCGCTTCTCGCGCATGTTGTTACCCGTTATGGAAAAGCCGGAATTGAACCGGATATTTCTCCGGCGGCCGTGAAGGGGGCGCTTCGCGCGAAAGAGTACATGGATGACCATCTGAAAGATGACATTTCCCTCAGGGATCTGTCCGGCTTCGCGGGAGTGAGTCCTTTCTTTTTAACACGGAGCTTTGCGAAAACCTACGGCGTACCTCCGCATCTGTATCTCATGCAGACGAGAATCAAACGCGCACAGCGTGATCTCATCGCGGGAAAGCGCATCGTGGATGTCGCGCTTGAATGCGGATTTTATGATCAAAGTCATTTCAGCAGAATCTTTCTGAGGGAGACAGGAATGACGCCGGGAGAGTTTCTCATCTGCAATGAAAAGAAATGACCGGCACTTTGGATATGTCAGCGTGTTTTTATAAACGGCGTCATAAGCGCCATGAACTGTCCGGTGAGTTCCCGCACCGATTCAGGAGTGATTTTTTTTCCGCTCACCGCGAGATATGAAAGCCAGAAATCACTCACGATCCAGCTGTTGACGATCTGCGTTTTGAGATACGCGGGATCAAGCTCCGCATCATTGATAATTCCATTTCCGCGCATCGCGGCATACATGGTCTCAAAACCGGCCATCTTCGTTTCCTGATTTTTCGCGTACAATCGGCCCAGCTGTGTGTCCTGAGCGATAAGGGTCGGAAGCTCCAGGTAGAAAAATCTGTATCGATAGTATAAGTCAGCCATGGCGTCCATACGGGATCTGATTCCTTCAAGGTCAAGATCACCGATTGATGTGTTCCATAATTCAGCGAAATCAGATGTGATGAGAATGAATATCTGACGAATGATTTCCTGCTTGTTCCCGAAATGATAATAAAGATTACCAGGACTCATCTCAAGTTCCTTCGCGATATGGTTTGTGGTTACGCTGTGGGCTCCGTCGCGATTGAAAAGCTTGAGCGACGCGGTGATAATTCTCTTTCGTGTTTCTTCTGCGGTGTTCATAACGAAATATTAGAGCTAATACACTAATCGTCAACAACCTTTTGCAACAGCAGAATCAATCAACGGCGTTCACCGACATCAATCGTCTCTTTTTTAATAAATTGAAAAGTCCCGTATACGGGATTCTTTGAATTGTCTTGCGTTCGGTCTGCGGGTTTGATTGACTGTGTACGATTATATAGAAAAGAATGCACCAGATGGTATTCACAAGGCGGAGGATTCACAATGACACGGATGAACAGATTCGCAAAAAGAGCGTTGGGACATTTTACCGGAGTACTCGGTCTAATGGGAAGGGAAACCGAAGCGGTGCTGTACCGGTTTCCGCTGACGGTTTCAGCAAGCATCGTTGTCTCAGGTTTATGCGCGGTCGGAGCCTATCGATCTGATGGCGCGTACTGGAAGGCGGTGACGCCGTTTGTTTTCGCTCTGATAATCGGCGGACTTTTTGCCGCATCTTTCCGTATCTTCTGTGATGAATTCCGCGTCCGTAACAGGGTCTATGCCGCGGGCAGCGCATTGATACTAATCGTCACCGCGGTGTATGCGGTATATCTGCGTCATGTGCTTCCCGAGAAAACCGCCGTGGAATCAATACGCTTTGCGGTTCTTGTTGTTGCGGGAGTGAGTTCCATTCTCTGCGCGCCTTTTATCCGGGGCGCGCGTGATCTGGCGGCGAACTGGGCGGTTGCCGTAGGTCTGCGATTCGCCGTTTCGTTGTCGTATGCGATGATCATGTATGCGGGAATCGCAATTGCGCTTTTAATCATCAATTCGCTTTTGGGAATCGACGTGGCGGGAGATGTATATCTTATTCTGTTCATTCTCTTTTCAGGGATCTTCATGCCGATTCATTTCCTTTCGGGAGTTCCATCCGGTACGAGGGAGTGCGGTGATATCAGGTATCCGCGTCCGCTGATGATACTCATTACATACATTGTTCTTCCGCTGATCGGAATATATCTTGCGATCATCTACGTGTATTTCGGAAAAGCAATTGTCTCCCGGAGCTGGCCTGAAGGCACGGCCGCATATCTCATACTTGTATTTTCAATCGCGGGCATACTTCTTCTTTTCGCGGTGTCGCCGATCGAACGGATGAAGAAAGACTGGGTGTCCCGCTATACCGCATACTTCTACCGCACGTTGATACCGCTTCTGCCTCTTCTTTTCATCGCAATCGGCAAGCGGGTCTATGATTACGGCATAACCGAAAAGAGGTACTTCGTGCTTCTTCTCGCGATGTGGCTCACGGGGATGACCCTTTATTGGGTGATCTCGAAGACGCGGGCGCATTTTGTCATTCCGTTGTCGGTTTTCCTGTGCGCGCTTCTCTCGGTATTCGGTCCGCTGAGCTCGTTCAATGTGTCCCGCGTCAGTCAGACATGGCGCCTTGAGGAAATGCTGGCAGATGCGGGGGTGCTGAAAAACGGAGCAGTGCAGAAGAAGCATGCGGCTCTTGATGGGACAGACGAGTTTGAGATAACGGATACTATCCGCTATCTTCGGGAGACTCACGGATCGGATTCTCTTTCGATGCTTCCCGCGCGTATCCGGTCAGAAGATACCGATCATATTCTCAGGGAACTGGGCTTATCGAGTAATCACGCTTCTTTCGAAGCGCGATCCAGGCATTATAGTATGCGGGTCGGTGAGGGTAAAATTATTGATCTCCTCTCATGCCGCTATTTCGCTGAATACGTAACCCAAGAGGGACGAAAAAAAGAATCATTGGCTGATGGTACGGAAATCAGTTTCGACGGAATGAATAATACCCTTGAAATCACGTACGCCGGAAAGAAGAAAGAATTCGATCTGTCGCGCATTGTGTTATCTCTTCCGGTAATTGAAAAAAACAGCGGAGCATATAGTTATAATTGTTCAACAGATGAAATGATGTGGAAGGGAAAATATAAAGGAGGGAATGTTGTAATTCTATTCACTGATATTTCCCTTTATATATCTTCAGATTCTAAAAGCGTACGCAATGTCAGGTTTTATCTCTTTGTATCGCCGGGGAAGTGACCGATAATAAACCGCGGCGCAGAGTGCGCGACAGGACGTGATAAAGATGGAACCGCAGACAGTATTTCTACAGGCGCTTGAGAGCGAGCGGACAGGAGACTATATGAACGCGTTGACCGCGTACAAGTCGCTTGTATCGGGCACACCGCCGTATCGTCCCGCGGTGATGAATCTCGGTTCGCTTTACTCGCGGATGGATCTTTATGATGATGCGATTGAATGCTTTTCGCTTGCGCTGACCATTTCCGAAGATCATCTTTCGTGGTTCAACCTCGGAAGTACGCTCTATAAAAAAAATGATTACAAGCAGTCGATCATAGCCTTCGAGCGCGCGCGCAGGATCAATCCCGGTTTTACTCTCGCGACACTCGTCATGGGACTTGCGCTCCGCAAGTTGTCGCATTTTCCCGCCGCGGAGAAATGTTTTATCGAGGTTCTTGCCTCCGATCCCGTGAACGAAGTGGCGCTGGTCGCGCTCTCGGTCATCGCGTATGACTCCGCGCAGTACGATCGGGCTCTCGCGCTTGTGGAACAGCTTATCGCGAAAAGGCCGGACAGCAATGCCGCGATCAAGATGCGCGGAAAGATCCTTCTCTCCCTCGGCCGGGCTGACGGCGCGGATGATCTGAAAAAAGCGGCGAAGGATGATGAGGGATTCGCGCATTTTGACAGGATGATGAATACGATTCATCCTGCGTCATTTACCGACGCGCGCGGTACCCTTGACGAGAAAATAACCAGACTTGAAAACAAGGTGGATGAGGAGCCCGAGAAAGAAGACTATCTCGCGCTCAGTCTCTGCTGTCTTTTCAACGGAGAGAGCGACCGTGCGATTGATTATCTGTTTATGGTCAAGAACTGAAATCACGAGTCTCATGTGTCTGCGCAGACCATCATCCTCCGTACTCCTCATCTGAAATATCTAATCTCTTGTGTAGTGTCTCAACATTGAGATTCCCGCGCTGATGACTGAAAGCGTATACAAAACCATTACCGGAGCTCCGATCGCGGGCGGAACCATAACTACGACTGAATACAACGCCCCGAAGATCGTGATACCGAGCGCTGAAATTTTTGATACATTCCCCGATCTGAAGAGCGATATCCCCGTCATGATACTTCCGGAGATCATGAATACGAGAAGCGCGAGGTAGATTGATCCCGACACGGGATTCTGATAGATCACACCGCTTGAGATTATTTCCGGATTGAGTTTCGCGAGCAGCGGGTATATCGCGATTTCCCAACTGACAGACGATCCCTGTATAACAAGCGCCCATACCATGAAAAGCGCACCGAGGAATCCTGTTCTCCCTGCCCGGTCGCGATGCGAAAGATAGAACGACGCGAAGGCGGGTATCCCGGCGAGTACGCCAGCGTAGCCGAGTACCGAGAGAGGAATCCACCACGGAGCGCGTACCGCCGTAAGTATTGTATCATCATTCATCTGCGCGCTTCCCATCGCCGCGAACCATAGTATCCCGTACGCGAGCATGATAACTCCGTACATGACGGGCATGATTGATCCGAATAATCTGAGCTGTTTTGAATTCATATATATCTCCTGATATGGAAATTATAACAGGAGGATGTGACAACAGTATGTCAGCTTTGGTAGACGGAGCGGAGTTTTTCTATTTTTTTTATAATACGCTCACGGACACTGTCCGGAGCGATAACCTCCGCATCGGAACCGAGAGAGAGTATCGTATCATACACCCATTCTTCATCGGGCAATGTCAATGACGCGCGGCAGCGTTCTCCGTCGGACACATGTTCACGTACGCCGAAATAGTCCTCAACTTTCGATCGCGCGCCTGTTCCGTACGTGAGTTCTATCGTCACTGCGGTGCGTTCTTTTACGGCGCGGGCGATGTATTCCTGATAGCGTTCATCCCTCCGTTCAAAGCATTCCATCGACATTGAAGGGCCGATCATCCGTGATACACGGAAAACTCTGTATTCATTGCGCAGTTTGCACCACGCGAAACAGTACCATGCGAATCCTCTGAATATAATCGTCATCGGTTCGGCGGTGCGTTCGGTTCTCTTGCCGTCGACGCTTTCGTAGGTGAATCGAAGTACCCGCGAGTCAATGATCGCCTTGTGTACGAGCGGAAGATTGTCCCGTTCGCGGTCGCTTCCTCCCCATGGAGAGATGTCGATTGATATCATGTCGTCGATCTTCGAAAGCGCGTCTTTCCCTTTGGGGGACACAATACTGCCTATCCGTTCGAGCGTCGGTGCGGTAGAGTCTTTATCGAACAGGGCAGCGGTGCTCTTCAGCGCGGTCACAATCGCGCGCATGTCGTCAAAGGAAAGCAGAGTTCTGTCGAGAAGGTAGTCGGGCATGACTGAAAATCCGCCGCCGTTTCCCTGTTTTGAGATAACGGGAATTCCCGCCAGATTGATCGCGTCGATGTCGCGGTATATTGTACGGACAGTCACGCCGTGGCGTGAGGCAAGTTCCGACGCGGAAACTGATTCACGGCCGAGAAGGGTGAGCGTGATGGAAAGGAGACGGTCGAGCTTCATTAGGAATGATCAGAGAAGCCCTACGACAAAACCCGCACTGCGGAGAGACGCGACCGCGCTGTCGAGTGAATCTTTCTGCACGAGAATGTAATCGGTTGAGAATGTTGATAGCGTGAATACGCGCACTCCCGCCTTGCCGAGCGGCGCGAGTACCGATGAAAGCACGCCGACAAGCGAGAAATCGGGTATCCCCTCAATTTTGAGAACTGACCAGCCTTCGCTGAGTTCCTCGTACCCCGGAGGGATTTCTGATTCGACGGCGACAACGGTGCATTCGGTTTCTGTCCATGACGCGGAAAGAAATGACGATGACTTGTCATGGGTGATCGACGGATGTGAATCGCGTGCGTAACGCGCGATCGAGTAGTTTCCTTCAAGAAGACCTAATTCCATTCCGACCTCCCCTCGCATGTAGTGAGTGTAAAATGCGTGTAAGCACTGAGTTAAAGGGCGGGAATTTAATGCGGCAATCTGTGATTGCGCAAAGCCCGGGTCGGCTGTTCTTTCAAGAAATTCAAGGTGAGCAAACCAGCCCCATTTCAGATATTACGATAGACTCATGTTCACAAAACGTTGTCAAGAAAGACTCGGATCAATACCCGGCGGAATCGTGTTTACATGGTAAAAAAATAGTATTTGCCTAACTTGCGGATTGATCCGATCAATAATAGTGAGATGTATTATGCGGTGGAGGTCGTTTTTGAAAAAGATAGGCGCGTATGCGGTGATTATGGTGATGGCGTGCGGTATTACGGCCAGTGCGGAGCTGCTTGTGACGCAGATGAACAAGTACACGGTGAATGGATCGACCCTTTCCGAAATTACCATTTCCAGTGAAATGGATTCACAAAAACGGAAAGTTCATCTTGTGAACGGAGAGATCAAAAATCCCAAAAAGATAATCTGGCTTTTTCACGGATATAAACCGGCGGGAGATCCGTATCATCAGTCGCCGAAGATTTTCATTGAGAATTGGGGACTTATAAAATTATGCAAGGCGAACGACTTCATTCTTATCGCTCCCGACATGGGAACGAGCCTGTACCCGCTCTATGATTACAATGACGAGAAACGGATATCCGACATGAGATATCTGAAAGAACTGCATAATGAACTTGTGTTTAAAAATCATCGCAGTGTGCCGACCGCGCTCATCGGTGTGTCGACCGGTGTTGAAGGCGCGATCAAGTTTTCAACGCTGATTGACAATATCGACAGTGTGGTCGCGATTTCAGGAACGTACGATTTTTTCACCTTGCCTGAGGATAGCGGTGAGTACAAGATGCATGAAAGGGTGTTCGGAGATAATGTGCGTACATGGCTTTCTGAAAATCCCGTTGAAATTCTCCGCCGGTCAGTTCGTCTCCGGCTATACCTTTTCTGTGAGCAAAATTCCATTTACCATAACCAGACTCTCGGGGTGATCGACAAGCGTTTGCCCAATCTTGACATTGAGGAGTTCCTTGATCTCGGTAAAGGATTCTCCCACAGCTGGAAGTACTGGGGCAATAAAAAAGTCACCAAAGCGGTACATGACGTTCTTCTGAAATAGTGCGCCGTAGGTTTATGGAGATACTCATCGGCCGGGGAATGTCTAGGGGGTTCAATGGAATGGTTAATCTCAGCAAATTCTAAAATGTATGACCATGCAAGTTCTTTTGAACATTATGGATATATTGATTGGAGACAGGGCAATATCACTTACTCTCTTGATGATATCATATTCATATATTGCACGAGTCCAATACAGAAAATTAGATACAAATGCAAGATTGAAAAGATCAATCTTGTTTTTTCGGAAATTAGAAATGACAGAGAATACTGGACGGATATCGATGAATATGAGAAATCAAAGGAAGGAAAGTATATTCATTTAGTTCTTATCGATCAAGTTGATTTGGATTCATTGAGTTTAAATCATTTGCTTGAAAATGGATTAACTGCGGCTCCACAAGGTCCAATAAAAATCAATGAGAAACTACTTTCCTACATCAATAAGAATTTTGACGACTCTAAACAAAATGATTTTTTCCCTGATTCGTTAGATAATGATAAAGAGATTTTTGAAGGTTTAAAAAAATCAGTTGTAGTCAATAAATATGAAAGAAGCTCTATTGCAAGATCAATGTGCATTCAATACCATGGGGCAAAATGTGCTGTTTGCGGGATAGATTTTTCTGAGAAATACGGTGATTTGGGTAAAGGATTTATTCACGTTCACCATGTTACTCCAATTCATAAAATAGATGAGAAGTATAGAGTTGATTATAAAAGCGATTTAATACCTGTTTGTCCAAACTGTCATTCAATGCTGCACCGGAAATTTAACAATAAGTATTGCTCAATAAAAGAACTTCGGGAAATTGTAGAGAGTTAAGTGTTTAAGTAATATTTGGTGATTGTTAATAACGATAATCAGTTTCTATAAACAGTTCAAAGGGAAATAATCATTCTATCATAAAAGAATAAGAGCTATATGGAATTCATAATAACTAATATTGACAAGCTAACCAATTCAGTAGGCCTCATCTTTGATATATGTGGTGCTATACTTGTTGCATGGGAAGTTGTTCAGCAATTTCACGGCGAAAAGATAGAGGGCGGCGAAATGCAATGCGGAAATATCCCAGCAAGAGAATCACTTGATTATAGACAATGGGAAAACAAGAAATATATAAAAATGAAAATGGGACTGACCCTTTTGCTAATCGGATTTACCCTACAGGTGATTTCAAATTGGATTAAATAATCAGATTATATCAACAACTACATGATCGGATAAATATATTCCGTTTTCGGTTTGGCCGCTTCATTGAATTCATCCGCCTGAATAACCGGAATGGTGTCTCCGTCGATAACGGCGAGGCGGATCGTTCCACGGACATCATACCACTTCGATCTGTCGAGCTTCACCGCATCAGAGTATCTGCATTCGAATCCAACCGGCTGGAGATCCGCGGCACAGCAGGTCATCAGCATGCGGACCGCGGCGCACTCATCCGTGGGGGATGATTTCTTCCTCATTACTTTCCCGCGCAGTGATATTTTCTTTCCGTCATAGAATGCGGGATTGTCGTACATGTCCTGAAGAATCATGAAAAAATGGTCATCGTCGAGATTGACTGCGGATGACTTTCTCGCGTCAATCACGGGCTGTGCAATGCCTGTCGTCGATTGCGTTCCTTGCGGTGATGTTGATGAAGATGCGGCTGATCTGATCCGTTCTTCACCGGTCGCGTCAACGATTGAGGGCTTCATGGTAAACGCGAAAAGAAGCGGTATGAAAAGGAGAATGACTCTGATAAATGAAAACCTGGTCTGATGCGCGCTGCCGGTCTTTACGATCATGGCGATAACGATCAGCGCGGAGAGGACGGCTGATCCCGCAAGGAAGGGAATGAATCGGGGGTGCACATAATCGTATGCGTCGCCGGTAATAACCAGCTTCACGACAAAGAGAGCGAATCCCGTGATATAAAGCGCGCCGATAATGCGTGAGGCATTTGATGAAATGGTCTTACTCATTCTACACCTCCGAACACGGTCATTGACAGAATCATAATTGAAATAAACACGAGAATGAAGATGAGCGACGCAAGAAGTACAATGAATCGTTTCCTGAAATACGGAGTCATCATTAATACGTTCTTTATGTCGATCATCGGGCCTGCGGTGATAAACGCGATAATGGGTGCGGGCGCGAAGCTGAAGAGAAAACCGCGCGCGATAAACGCGTCGGAGGTGGAGCAGACCGAAAGAAGAAACGCGGCGCCCATCATGATAAGGGTCTGTACCGCGATTCCCGTACCGCCGCCGAATGACGCGAAGACATCTTTGGGAAGCGCGGTCTGGATAGACGCGGATACCGCGGCGCCGACAATTATATATGGTGATACTTTTATAAATTCCTCGCCGGTATGGGCAAGAGTCCGGGCGATACGTGAAACGAATGATGCGTTCGAATCCGCATGAGTTTCATCGTGATCATGCTCGCAGTGTCCGCACGCGCACCCGGTTTCGTCATGCGCGTGATGTTCATTGTCCTTGGGGGAGAGAATGCCGACACCAGAGTGCGATAAGAATTTCTGTATAATGAGTCCCGCGAGTACCGGAACGAGTATTCCGATTGCGATGCGCGACCACACGAAAGACCTGTGTTCGGGAAATGCGTACATAGTGGAAAGGATCACCACCGGGTTTATGATCGGCGAAGCGAGCATAAACGTGACGACCGCCGCCGGGGGAACGTTTTTATCTGCAAGACGCGCCGCCACGGGAACGGATGCGCAGTCGCACACCGGGAAGAGAAACGCGCAGACTATTGATGCCGGCACGGCTATTATCGGAGATTTCCCGAGGAGGTGTTCCATCGCGTGTCTCGGAACAAACTCGCCGATGATTGATGATAGAAGTGTTCCCGCCAGAAGGAATGGAAATGCCTGAATGAGTATGCTCAGAAAAAAAGTTCCGAACTGCGCGAGGAACGAGAGATCGTATTCGGCCAGGGACGCGGATGATGTTGACATCGCCAGTACCGAAAGGATAAGAGCCGCGGGAACTATGATGTATCTTAGATTTTTTTTAGGGAGTCTCTGGGTGCCGAAATATTTCTCAATCATTTCTGGTTTGCCTTCTTTGCGCATGAACCGCACTCGCCGGTGAAGTAGAGCACATGTTTTCTGATCTTCACTCCGTATTTTTTCTCAATTGATGGAGCTATTGAACAACCTGATACGGGTATGAACATGTGACATGATTCGCAATGAAAAAAATGGACATGCCCGAGTTTTGACCCCACGAAATATCTGTCTTTTCCGCACGGGTCGCAGTCAAGCTGATATCCGTCGATTTCATCGATGCTTTCGAGATACCAGAGCGCGCGGTATATAGTAGAAAGAGCGGTGCGTGTTTTCAACGCGGAATGAATGGATTTGGCGCTCACGGGGATATCTGAATTCTGAACAACGGAAAGAATCTCCTGCCGCAGGGGGGAGAATGAATTTCTCATCGGTGTACCTCCGTATATGCAAATCGTTTGCACATTCGGCTTGACATGATTTTTGTCAACATGTAAATGAACACTGTAATGTACAAGAGTATTCCCGGCGGAGCGCGGCATCGCGGGTCTCAGCAGAAGCGGAATACTTCAGATTTGCGGGAGGATTTTATGAAACGTGTTTTTGTGTTACTGGCTGCATCTGCGGTAATCATATCGTTCAACGGATGCGGTAAGAAAGAACCTGCGCAGGAATCATCATTCAACGTTGTGGCGTCATTCTATCCTGTGTATATTATCGCGAAAAATCTCACTGACGGAATATCCGGAGTGACGCTCACGAACATGACTCCGCCCGTAACAGGTTGTCTGCATGATTACAGCATAACAACTGATGATATGAAGAAGCTTGAGAATGCGGATCTGTTTCTTGCCAACGGCGCGGGAATGGAATCGTTTATGGATAAGATCACCGCGAAGTATCCGTCATTGAAGAAGGGAGAACTTTCCAAAGGGATAAAACTCATCGTCGGAGAAGAGGGAGAGAATCCTCATGTATGGGTGAGTGTTGCGCACGCGATTACAATGACGCACAACTGCGCTGACGTGCTGACCGCCGCGGATCCGTCGCATGAAAAGAAATACCGCGCGAATGAAGAGGCGTACGCGTCGAAACTCGAAGCGCTTGAGCTCGAAATGAAAACAGCGCTTGCTCCATACCGTGGAAGGAAGATCGTCACTTTTCATGAAGCGTTTCCCTATTTCGCGAAGGAGTTCGGACTTGAGATTGCGGCGGTCGTTGAGCGCGAGCCCGGAACGGAACCTTCCGCGAAGGAGCTGGCTGAAACAATTACGCTTGTCCGTAAGAGCGGGATAAAGATTCTGTTCGCGGAGCCGCAGTATCCGTCGATATCGGCAAAGGCGATTGCAAGAGAAACAGGCGCGGTCATTTTTACGCTTGACCCGGCGGTAACGGGAGAGGATGACCGGGATGCGTATATCTCGATTATGAAACAGAATCTCGTTATTCTCAAAGAGGCGTTCAAATAGAATCGCAGTGTGTAATCAAAGTCAGCGGAACTCCATGCGGAGGATGCTGTACCATCGTCAAGGGACTCACCGTTGATTACGGTCAGATGCGCGCACTCGATGGCATCGATCTCCATTTTCACTGCGGCGAGCTGACTGCGGTCATCGGACCCAACGGCGGCGGCAAGAGTACGCTGCTCAAGGCTCTTCTCGGCAAACTTCCATATCGCGGCGAAATACATTTTCGTCCGAACGGCAAGGATGAGAAGCGTCCTCGCATCGGATATGTTCCCCAGCGCGTGAATATTCCGCCCGATTCACCGATGAGCGTACTTGACCTTCTGTCAATATCCCGCTCACGCGTTCCGGTCTGGTTCCGTGTGCCGCGACATCTCCGTGATAAAATACAACAGTCTCTTGAAATGGTTTCCGCCGGAAATCTCATCAACCGCCGTATCGGGGAACTCTCCGGAGGAGAGCTTCAGCGTGTGCTGCTCGCGGGCGCGATCGATCCTCTGCCCGATATCCTCCTTCTTGATGAGCCTGTTTCGGGCGTTGACGCGAAAGGGCTTTCTCTTTTCTATGAAACAATCTGTGATCTGCGCCGGAACTTCGATATCTCGATCATTCTCGTGTCGCACGATCTCGCGGCGATAGCGCCTCATGCCGACCGCATGATACTTATAAACAAGAAGATAATCGCCGAAGGCAAACCTTCGGATGTTCTCGCTGATCCCGCGTGCATCTCGATCATGGGAACATTTCTGTTCGATGCGAAACAGATACCGGTCGATTCACGCGTGCACGGAGGACGGCCGTAGATGGAACTGTGGCATAGTATAATATCGTCGTTGCCTCTGTCATGGACATCGTTCGAGTTTATGAGAAACGCGCTGCTCGCGGTTCTTCTCGTGTCGCCGTGCTTCGGAATCGTGGGGACAATGGTAGTGGGGAACCGCATGGCGTTCTTCTCCGATGTGATCGGACACTCCGCGTTAACGGGAATCGCGATCGGGGTACTCATCGGAGTGACTGATCCACGCCCTGTAATGATACTTTTCGCGGCGTTGCTGGCCGTGCTTATCAATATATTTCTCGAAATGACGAAGGCGGCGAACGACACGGTAATCGGCGTGTTCTTTGCCGCGACGATTGCGCTCGGCGTGGCTATTCTGAGCCGTGGCGGCAGCTTCAATAAATTCACCGTGTATCTCGTCGGAGACATTCTCTCTGTCACCCCGGTTGAGATTCTGTTCCTTTCGGTTATGTTTCTGGCTGTGGTTCTGTTCTGGATATTTTTCGGGAACGCGATTGCGCTTGTGGCGGTTGATCCGGCGCTGGCGTATGGGAAATTCTCTCCGCTTATGGTGCGTACCGCGTTTTCAATTCTCGTTGCGGTGGTGGTTATCCTGTCGATCCGCTGGGTGGGAATCCTTATTATAAATTCACTCTTCATTCTTCCCGCAGCGGCAGCGCGGATAAGATCACGTACGCTCCGCGCGTATCTGGTGCGGTCTGTTGCGTTGAGCGTCGTGTCGGGAGTATCCGGACTTATACTATCATTCTACACGGGTAGTGCGTGCGGTGCGACGATAGTACTTTGCGCGTCGGCTCTTTACGGTCTGGTTGTAGGATGGAACGTGATTATAGGAAAATTCCATTCATGAAAGAATCGCTGCCTCCCGTTCTTCTTCTCGATCTCGATGACACGATTATATCCTTTGATGCGGCGGGGCGTTCTTCGTGGGTCGATCTATGTGCGGAAGTCGCGTCCGAAACGGGATTGTTCACCGCCGAAGCGCTGCATGCCGCGATTGACGAGGTGGCGTCGCATTACTGGAGCGATCCCGAGCGCCATCGTATCGGAAGACTCTCTCTTGAGAAGACGCGACTTGAACTTGTACGGAAATCCCTGTCGAAGCTCGGCATTCAGGATGACGTGCGTGCGGCGGACATCTCCATGCGGTATGGCATTATGCGTGATTCGAGAATACATCTGTTTCACGATTCGATTGAGGCATTGGAAAAACTTTCCGCGCGGACACGCCTGGCGCTTGTGACTAACGGGGAGTCAGGTGCGCAACGTGCGAAGATTTCCCGTTTCAATATTGAGCGGTTCTTTGAAAAGATATTCGTCGAGGAAGAAGTCGGAGTGGGGAAGCCTGATGTACGCGCCTTTGAGAATGTGCTCCGTGAAATGAAGATACGTCCCTCCGACGCCTGGATGGTAGGCGACAACCTGCAATGGGATGTTGCCGCTCCGATGAAGCTCGGCATAAAGGGGATATGGTTTGACTACCGAGGGAAAGGTCTTCCGGAAAATCCGCCTGTCATTCCCGACCGCGTTATACGGTCACTTACCGAGCTTTTATGAGACATTGATGTCGGATATCTCTGAAATTCCGTCCGCATAGCCTGAACAAAGATTCCGTTATACGAAAAATATGCGAGAAATTCAGGAATAGTCTTGACGATATTACTGTAATCTAAATATTTGCAGTTATTCATTGAAAGGGGGATTTATGAAAAAGTACAGATTACTTATTCTGGCGTGCGCGGTAATCGCGACAACGCTTGTATATTCAGCGGGAATCCGCGCCGGTGAGCCGACAGATTACTCATTTAAAACAGGATCGTTCACGGTGTACTCGGTACTGGATACAGAAATGGAATTGAGTGCCGATTTATTAAAAAACGGTGACAAGACTGAAATCGCGAAATTGCTTCCCGAGGGTAAGCAGAAAGTTCCGGTTAACGTATTTGTTATCAAAACAGGTAAGGACGTTATTCTGGTTGATGCGGGAGTGGGACCCGAATCCCCGATGAAAAGCAATCTTATCGCCAACCTGGAGCGGATAGGTGTTTCTCCGTCAGACGTCAGCATGATCCTTGTTACTCATGCGCATTTTGATCATATCGGCGGACTTGTAAGCGGCGGAAAAGCCGTATTCAAAAAAGCGCGGATATATTACACCAAAGCGGAAGAGTCTTCATTCGATGACAAGGCGATCGCATCAATGGACAAGTCGATCAGGCAATACTTTGAGCCCGCGAACCGGATGATGAAAGTATATGCCGGTAAAATTGAATATGTGACTGACGGCGGAGTAATACGCGAGGGTATCAAGGCGGTATCACTTGCGGGACATACTGTCGGACAAACCGGGTATATGATCGAGTCGGGAAATGATAAGCTTTTTATCGTGGGTGATATCATCCATATGACAAAGGTGCAGTTCGCCCGTCCTCAGTATTCTCTGATGTATGACTCCGATGCCGTCAAGGCCGCTGAAACACGTATCGCCGCGTTCACTATGCTCAGTTCAGGGAAAACATTATGCGCGGGATCGCATATACCCTTTCCCGGAGTTGGATTTGTCGAGAAAAATGGAAACGGATTTGTATTTAAGCCGTTAAAATAAAGCGGATTGGTGGTCACTAAATTTTAACAAGTGTGACTGTCAAAAAGCGGGAATATTACCGCAGAGGACGCGGAGGAACGCAGAGGTTAGGGACTGTGGATTGGAGCTATTAGAGATTGCAATACTTGCGTATATGCGAATTTTAGTAAATGCTCTGATTGCAGATGATTTCGTTCTCTGCGACCTTTGCGCTCTCAGCGGTGAAAATTGTTCGATCCTTTGGCAGTATTAGAAGCAGGGGATCGGGAGATATAAACCGCAGAGGTTTAGGGAATGTGATAAGAGCGGTAAGGGATTGCAATATGTGAGTATGTGTGAATCTTGTTAAATGCTCTGATTGTAGCTGATTTCTTTCTCTTCGGTGAAAACGTTTGATTCAATATAGAGGCGGCCATGCTTCTCAATATTACTGACTATACAGATATTCTTCCTGAACGGAACGGAATCATCGAGCGGGTATGGTTTTTGCGGTCAGATAACGGGCAGGTGAACCATCATTTGCTTCCCACTAACCGGGCGGATCTCCTTATCAATGCCGGTTCTCCAATGTATTACGATGACATTCTCGCTCCCGATGCGCATATAGCGGGAGCAAGAAACTATCCATCCAAAATCAGGCACGAGGGATTGCTCCGTGTTGTAGGTTTAACGTTCTCACCGTACGGACTCTCCATGATGACAAACGGGAGGGTAAGTGAATTTAACGGCCGAATTGCGGCTGTTGAAAATGCTGTATCCGGGTTATCCTCCCATCTCAAAATGATAAAAGACCATTCACGTCCGGAAAGCAGTATGATCACGGATATATGCCGAGCAGTGATTTGCAGTGCGAACAGTAGCCGTGTACCTGACCCGAGGTTCCGCGGAATGATTGACGACCTCCGCCGCGGTGATATCCCCCGAAATGTCGATGACTTGTGCGCGCGCTCGGGATATTCAAAACGCATGCTCGAGCGGTTGTTTCATGCTTTCATCGGCAATACTCCGAAGGAATATCTCCGTAAAGAGCGGTTCGGAAGGATTGTGCGTATAATGGGTTCCAGTATGCGAAAAAGCCTCCTTCCGGATCTGAATCTCACAACTCTGGCGTATGATTTCGAATTCTGCGATCAGTCTCATATGATCAGGGAATTCAAAAGGTTTTCGGGAGTGACTCCGTCAGCGTACCGTGCGGCGGACTATGTAAAAGGGCTGTGCGGTCAGATGTGATACTTTTGACTGTATATATGTGTGAATCTTGTTAAATGCTTTGATTGCAGCTGATTTCATTCTCTGCGATCTTTGCGCTCTCTGCGGTAATAACGTTTGATCCTTTGACAGCATTAGAAACAGGGGATCGGGAGATTTAGACCGCAGAGGACGCGGAGAAGCGCAGAGGTTTTGGGACTGTGGATTGGAGCTGTTAGAGATCGAATCTTTGACTAAATGAGAATCTTGTATTCTGCCTTTGATGAATTTCTTTTCTCTGCGACCTTTGCGCTCTCTGCGGTAAAAAACGTTTGATCCTTTGACAGCATTAGAAACAGGGGATCGGGAGATTTAACCGCAGAGGACGCGGAGAAGCGCAGAGGTTTTGGGAATGTGGATAGGGGCTGTTAGAGATCGAATCTTTGACTAAATGAGAATCTTGTATTCTGCCTTTGATGAATTTCTTTTCTCTGCGACCTTTGCGCTCTCTGCGGTAAAAAACGTTTGATCCTTTGACAGTATTAGAAATAGGGGATCGGGGGATTTAGACCGCAGAGGACGCGGAGAAGCGCAGAGGTTTTGGGACTGTGGATTGGAGCTGTTAGAGATCGAATCTTTGACTAAATGAGAATCTTGTATTCTGCCTTTGATGAATTTCTTTTCTCTGC
>Ga0209800_10000358_pt1 | contig 78899 bp, 60 predicted proteins | sample Higcelweek8metaG_FD_187174 | JGI IMG/M metagenome (GOLD analysis project Ga0209800, IMG submission 187174) | Freshwater pond sediment microbial communities from the University of Edinburgh, under environmental carbon perturbations - High... | ecosystem: Environmental > Aquatic > Freshwater >... | reverse complement strand
CTTAGTTGCCAGGCTATTCCTCTTATGCTTATACCGTCTCTCAATCCGATCTCGATTTTCTTCCGTTCACAATAATCCAGATTTTTGTACTTCATACGCCATTATTCATGGAGGGTGTTGCACTAGAAACTAGTTTCCGCCGAGGTTATTATGAAGACAAAATTCATGTGCTCCGCAGGACGTACTACTCTACTTTTTTGTATATTTTTATTCTTTTCATGTGGATCAGCCAGCGACAGCAAAAACGGGAGCGGGCCAATATCGGATGAATGGCAGGCCGAAAGTATTGCTAAATGTGTCAATACCGCATGTTCCCAAGTGAGAAGCAATCTCCCCGCAGACTTTGAATCTTCATATACACATACTCTTTCCGATAATTTTTACACCAACCCGAATGGCGGATCCTGCATTGTGACAGGAACAACACACCGTACATACAGCGTCTCTGGATCATCCGTAAGCGATACTCTCGACATAGACATAACCATAATATTTACAGATTGGAATACCAATTCCGGAGATATACCAAGGAAGTTAAACGGCGTAATAACCTATTCGGATCATTCCACGTCCTACTCTACATCTAGTTCATACTCTTCTTCCTTATCGAAATCAATATCAGGATCCGGTATTAACATAATAGATTTGGTTGAGAATATTGAGGACATTTTTTCTCTGAATGTTACTGATTACGATAACAATGACTTTATGGTCACGGGATGGGTTTCCGGAACCAATGGTACTTTCTATTTCTAGAGCAGTTTGAGAAAGGATTCAGGCATTTTAGAATGTACTAAGTTTTTTTGTATCAGTCACATCATAAAAAGCCCTGTTGAATCCGTGCCACGATACATCTCACAATTGTCCATGAAATAGCTCTGTTTTATGGACAATTGAATAATCGCATTTATCCCTTATTCTAAATGCAATTAAGCGGTTATTTCATCAGTGTACTCACAAAGGAGACTTTAGAAACATCATTTTGCCAATCCACCCTTAGTAAAGTGCATGATATTTCGGCACAACTCCATCTGTTTAATTGTCTCGCAAACTATGTTGATCAACATCTGATCCATTCGCGATATTTTGAGCGACAGACAAAATTTCTATTACAAAAAAAGGCGCCGCTTTGTAATCGCGGCGCCTTTAGATTCATTCAGGTAACACTATGATTATTCCTTAACTCCACCAGCAAGACCTTCAATAAACTGACGCTGGAACACGAGGAATACGATTGTCGGTACTATTGCGGTAATAAAACCGGTCGCGATAATCGCATCATACGGCTTATTAAAGTTCTGACTGTCCATAACCTGTATTCTCACAGGCAGCGTAAAGAATATTTCACTGCGAAGAATAATCATCGGCATAAGGAAGTCATTCCATATTGTACGGAACTGGAATATCGCAAGAGCCGCAAGAGCCGGTTTTGAAAGCGGAAGAATTATATTCCACCAAATTCTGACATGATTCGCCCCATCTATCTTCGCTGATTCAATCAACGCACGGGGAATCTTAATGTAATACTGACGGAGAAGAAACACCCCGAATGCGGATACCGCATAAGGTAAAATCAGTCCGAGAGGATTATTCGTCAGACCGAGAGTACGGATCACTTTATATGAAGGAGCGATCATCGTTCCCATCGGAAGCATCATACTTCCGAGAACCACCATAAAGAGGAATCCCTTTCCCGGAAAATCAAGATACGCAAACGCATATGCGCTGAGAGAGCACACAACGAGAGTAAGCGCAATACCCGCGAAGGTAATCAGCACTGACATCAAGAATGCCCAACCGACATTCCAGTCGCCCAAAGCGGTCCGAAAAGAATCAAGCGTATATTCAGATATTGCCTTAGCCGTATCCTGAAAAAGTACAGGTGGCGTCTGAAATATATCCACCGAGGGACGGAACGCCGAATCCGCCTGCCAAAGAAGTGGATACAGATAAATCAAACTTATTGCGCATAGAAGCACAATACCAATTGATTTCATCGGCGTCAGCCGGTTCAGTTTTTTATTAAGTTTTAATTTTGGTGTTTTAATCATTGTACTACCCTTTACTCCTTACGCCTCATCATGTTTCCCAAGACCGAGAACACGAAGCTGCAACAGACTTACTATCATAATGATTACAAAAGTAAGCCATCCTATCGCCGCCCCGCTACCCATCAGGAACTTCTGAGAGAATGCTTCGTCATAGATTAACGCCACAAGAGTCTTCGCGACTCCACCAGGGCCGTACGATGCGTTCGGGAAAAGCATAAACACAAGGTCGAACATCATAAGACCGCCGATTGCGGACGTAACCATCACATAGGTAATAGCCGGACGCATAAGGGGCAGTGTAATTTTAAGAAGAACTTTCGGGGGTGATGCGCCATCAATTTTCGCAGCTTCATACATTGACGGATCAACAGTCTGAAGCTGAGCGAGGAAATACACCATATGGAATCCTGTCCATTGCCAGAAAGATACAATAATGAGCAATGGAATCGCATATGATGAGTTCATCAGCCAATCAAGTTGATTTGGAAGATGAAAAACACCCATGATGTAGTTTATAAGACCCTGATCTTTATTGAAGAAAATACGGAAAAGGAGCGCAATTACTACTGTATTGATAAGAACAGGCACAAAAAATGCCGCTCTGAGAAGTCCACGTATTTTAACGACTGGAATATGATTTAAAATATAGGCTAGAACGAATGCAACAGGCACCTGTGTCGCAAGACAGCCGATTGCGTATATGAATGTTGTTTTAACAGCCAGCCAGAAATCCTTCGATTTATAAGCATTATCATAGAGCACATCTTTATAATTCTGTAATCCTATATATGCTCCCTCGTTAATTCCCTGAGCATCGGTCAAACTCATCTTAAAGCCTGACACGAACACATAAAAACTGAAAACGGCGAGAAGCAACATGAACGGGGCAATCAGCATGTACCCACCCAACATATCACGCACTTTCAACGCAGACAGCTTTTTTTTCCCTGATTTTGTTTGTTTATTTGTTGATTGTATTACCGTCATGAACCTTTCCCCTTAATCAGGGAACCGGGGTTTAACCCCCGGTTCCGCATTGAATCTAAAAGAACTTACTTCTTGAGTTCGTTGTAACGATCCATCGTTTTAGCCTGAGCTTTGCTCAAACCTTCAGTGATGGTGATTTTTCCGGAAGCAATCTCAGTATACTGCTGAGTAAAGTCATTGATCGCATCCCAGAAAAGGTCTCCGCTGACAACACTCGGCATTTTCTTAGCGCAATCAGCCATGAGTGCACCAAGAGACTGTCCGCCGAAGCGAGCATCAGGCTGTTTGAACATAGGATCGTTCCATACTTCCGCGAAAGGAGGAAGCATGCTTGTATCCTGCCAACGAGTCTTGAGAGCGCTCTGGTCATACTCAAGGTATTCAGCTACTTTGTAGATGAAATCAGCATTCTTGGTTCCCTTAGGAATAGCCATGAATGAACCGCCCCAAGACGCTGTTGTAGCTCCGCCCTTTTTGTATGCAGGAAGAGCACGGATACGGAACTGATATTTCACTTCCGCTACCTTAGTTTTCTTTCCGCTAAGAGCTGATACTGCACCTTCTGTGCTGCCTGTAGACGCAAGATTTACCTGCGGTACCCACCAGTCAGGAGATGTGTAAGAAGCCATTGTTCCGTTTGCGAGGAGGGCAGCAAAGTTACCCCAATCCCAAGCGGTGAACGCGCCAGTTTTCTGCCAAGCAAGCCATTTTGTGAGGAATGCTTTGAATGCAGGAGATGTGAAAGAAGGTTTACCAGCTTTAGTAAGGATCGGAGCATTAGCCTGCTGCCAGATCATGAATCCAGTGTTGTTAAGACCGTCTCCGCCGTAAGGAAGAGCATAGTGCAGAGGTTTTCCGTCTTTCTTTTCTGCGGTGAGCTTCTTAGAAGCTTCGAAGAATTCATCCCAAGTAGCGATGCTAGCTACATCAACACCAACTGATTTCCAGAGAGTGTCATTGTAGATAAGAACTACAGGGTGTACATCGTGAGGAAGACCATAAACGTTTCCGCCATAGGTTACCCACGCAACACGACCAGCAGGCACTTTTTTAAATGATGCTGATTTTGCAGTGTACTTGTTGAGCGGCATTACGAAGCTTTTCTTCGGATCCGCGTTGAGAATACGGTTGTTCTCGATCATCCACTCGATGATATCGGGAGCACCTTTTCCGTCCATGAGCACAGCCTGAAGCTTCTGAATGAATGCATTCTGAGCAACAACCTGAAGATCAAGTTCGATATTGAATTTTGCTTCAATGTCCGCTTTTCTCTTCTTGTACTCTTCGACATTGTTCGGAGCAAAGCTCCAAAGTGTAACTTTTTTCTTGTCGGCGCCTTTGAGATTTCCCACGAGCGCCAGCGCGATAGCAACAACTGCTACCACGACTACGAGTTTACGCATACCCTTTCCTCCTAATATATTGGATTCTAATTGATCCCAAAACAATGCAGTGAAGCTCCCCGTTACCTGTGCGGACTATTACAGCCGAAACCCTGTTATATTGTCAACAGAATACCGGCCGATTGGTCTATAATCACTCAGCAATTCAAAGAACGTCCCAATCTTAAATATTTTGGTTTTTTACGCAACTATATTTTGCCTCAAAAATGCAGCAGTTTTTTATTTTATACCATTCATACTCAATCCTTCCGAGGCCTTGATGTTGACCCCCTCACCAACAACTCAGCGGGAACCACATACTTCCTGATTGTAGATTTTCCACCGCTAATTTCGGATAAAACCATGTCAGCACACACTTTGACCATGGCGTCCACATTCACCGCCATCGTGGTCATCGGAGGACATCCCTCTCCATATGTTTCAGTATTGTCAAATCCGCAAATACTGACATCTTCAGGTATATGCAAACCCGCTTTTTGAAGACCTTCCGACAACCCAAAAGCCATACAGTCGTTTGCGCAATGGATAAAAGTCGGCATTCTGTCCAAAGTCAAATAATGAGCCGCCGCGGCACGCCCGCTATTCAGTTCGTAGTTCCCGAAATAAATATATTGTTCAGTTATCGGGATATTATAATCAAGCATAGCGGCCCGGAATCCCCCCAGTCTCTTTATCCCCACCGGAGAATTCTGCAATCCCGCCACATATCCGATATCGCGATGCCCCAGATTAATGGCATATTCAACTGCGCAATATGTTGAGTTGAAATTATCAACCACTACGGAGGGGAAACCTGTCCCTTTGATATCATTATCAATCAAGACCACCGGTATCTTCCTCGATACCATACAAATCCTGCTTTCCAACTCCGGAATCGGAGCTGACGCTGCGATCAATCCGTCTATTTCATTCTCTGCACAATCACAGGAGCATAACTCAATCTGATATCCTCTGGAATTTATTTCATTTTTCAGTTTTGAGTACAACAGGGAATAATATGGACTATTCACCCCGTTCAGAATTCCATCATACAAATAAAAACCAATTTTTCCGGATTTTCTCAACGAAGGAGTGTTCTCCGACACAAATGTTCCCGCCCGGGGTTTTCTTTTCAGAAAACCCTCTGCGGTCAGTTCACATACCGCCCGCCGAACCGTCATGTAAGAATATCCGAACCTGTCAGCCAAAACCCTTTCGCCCGGAATCTTTCCCGAAAACTCACGGGAGCGGATCAACCGCATCATCATCTCTTTGATCTCCAGATACTTTCGCATACCGCTCCATATCCGTTATCTGCTGAGATCGGTTATTCATGTGCAGAAACAATTACACAGAACACACCCTCTGGGGAATTTCAAGCATATTACGAAGGCCGGATGTCACTCCGGATCATTCACGATCATCCGGCTCTACCACGGATTTGAATACTATCATGCATGTACTTTTGATCTTTAACCGTATCCGCAATCGATTGATTCCGGGCACTTTGGATAAATGCTTTTCCTTGGTCTGACAGTAAAAAAGCAGTTATTCCATTAGTCTTTACACACAAGGGCGACTTTAAAAACATAGTTTTCCAAACCACCCTTATAGTTCTCGCAGCACAATGATACCGGGGACACATCCTGTCCATGTATTACTTTAGTTAGGTTTTCATTTCAATCTTTCTGCGACAATCGATAGTCACAGACTATTATAAACAGGACATGTCCGGTCACCGCACATGTCACATGTATCACATTACGCGATACATCTTTCAGACAATATAAACGTAAACCGCGCTGAACTAGCGAGAACATTAAGCGGGTAGACTGACTCATTCCACCGACGCCATGCAAAACAAACATTCATGACCCGCCCGAACATATCCCATTACCGTATTTCACAAAAAGCGGTATAGTGAGCATCGTTCTATATCATGACAACATTGCAGAAACGGAATATCAAAATATATATAATAAGGAAGCTTATCGTTCCAATTCTTCAAGCATAGGATTCAATACCCATCCAATACAATATACCACTAGTCATCACCGTCTCTTTCACGCGATAATATCCGATTTTATATTGACAGTTAACCAACTGTTTAGTTTATTGTTAACTAGTTGGTTAACTGTCAATGGAGGCGATCATGGCACCAGTTAAAAGCAAGGATGAAAACAGCAGGGATAAAATCCTTCAGGCCGCTATCCTAGAATTCTCAATAGCGGGATTTCACGGAGCACGGGTGGATGTGATCGCCAAACGTTCCGGAATAAACAAGGCGATGATCTATTATCATTTCAAAAACAAGGAAGGGCTGTACAGAGCGATAATCGAACAGTTATTCGACAAGATACGTGTCATCATCAGCGGATATGCGGAACTCGATATGCCTCCCGACAAGAAGCTCTTTACGATGATTCAGGGTTTAAGCGATTTTATATCCGGCCTCGGCGATGAGATGCGTCATGTTCTGATATGGGAAATCGCATCCGGCGGAAAGAACTTCATCGCTATTGGAGGGAAACGAATGAAACTGTTTCTTCCGATAGTGAAAAAAATGTATGATGACGGCATGAAGAACGGAACCTTCCGCAAAGACATCAACCCGATATTAACCCACATAAGCATTGTCGGTTCCATCATTTTTGCGAACATCATGTATATGACAGTCAAAGACTCTCCCATTGTCCGCATTGTACTTAACGAAAAGAATGTCGTGGAAAAATTCACATCCAATCTTATTTCCATTATCAGGGAAGGAGTGATAAAAAAATGAACACAAAACGATTTTCACTTATACCTGCTCTCGCGTCATTCACACTTCTTATTACGATACTATCATCGTCAATGATCCGCGCTGAAACCAGAGAGATAACACTTTCACAGTCGATAGAGTTCGCCGTGAAAAACAATAAGGAGATCAGAATCGCGGAAAGCCGTTATGAGCAATCCGTACGGAAAGTCAACCAGGCATGGGGAGATCTTGTACCCGCCATAGAATCATCCGCTTCAATTATCCGGCAGGGAGCTGAAAGCGGGATTACGAGTATGTCAGACGGATCATACGACATACGCGTCGTACATGCGTCTCTCACTCTCAATCCAGGAGTCTTCTATAATACACTCAAGATTACATCGTATGAGAACGCATTCTGCCGTGAAGAGCTCAGAAGAATCCGGTTCCAGGTTGTCGCTGACACCACTCGAGCATATTTCGCGGTCATCAAAGCACGTGAGCTTGTCAAGACACGCAAAGACTCCAGAACACATCTGGAATCAAACTACACCGATGTCTCCAATCTTTATAAAAACGGCAGCGTTCCAAAATTGGATCTCCTCACCGCGGATATTCAGCGCAAGGGGGCTGCCCCGCAGATTATGGAAGCGGAACAAATTGAGATTTCAGCTGTCGATAATTTCAACTTTATCATCGGAAGCGGTGATGAAAAGTATATACCTGAAATCAGCTTCAGTGAAGTGATACCAAAACCTGTTCTGAACGATGATAAAGCGATTGATCTCATCACGCAGCTCGCACTCAAGAATCGCCCTGAAATAATTGAACTCGGGATACGTGAAAAACAGAGCGGACATGCGGCTTCTATTCAGAAATCAACCTATATCATGCCGACATTTTTTATTTCGGGAAACTGGGGCTACAACAAGAATATTGTAAAAGACCGGACAGGAACATCATACTCCAATCCGACACAGGCGCAGATGGGACAGATTGTTGAATCGTCAATGTCACGAATCGCGGGAAATGATTCATGGCAAAAGACATGGCAGATGCGCGCCGGCGCGACCTACCGCTGGAACGGGCTTGCTCCTTTCGACAAAACAAGCCAGAAAGAGGACGAGGAGATACTCCGCGCTGATGAAATCGCAATATGCATTGCCCAGTTGAAGGAAGCGGTTGCGCATTCCATAAAACGAAATTACCTCACGCTCAAAACCGCGACAGCAACGTTGGAGATCAGAAAAGAAAACATTGCCACCGCGGAGGAAGGTTTGCGTATCGCGAAAGAAAGCTACCGCGCGGGAATCATTAAAAACTCTGAACTCTTGTCAGCCGAAGCGACGCTCAGCAATACCCGATTGGCGTACATTGACGCGCTTTATACCTTCCACACGTCTGTTGCAGAACTCACCCGCGAAGCGGGAACAGATACCGAAACAATAATCTTCGAGGATAAAAGCCATGAGTAAAAGAAAAATCATTCCGGCGGTCATTCTTGTCATTGCGGTTACCGCCGCTGTCGCGTATTACGACGTTATACGAAAAGTCAACACATCTCCCGACAGCATCGAATGCTCGGGGACTATCGAAGTCACCGAGATTGAAGTCGCTTCAAAAATCGCGGGACGGATAACGGTTCTCTCCGTAGAGGAAGGTGATCGTGTTAAAAATGGACAGCCGATAATCGCTCTCGCCTTCGATGAGCTGGAGCCGCAAAAGATATCGGCGCTCGCCTCATTCCAGAATGCGGAGAAAAGTTTCGCGAGATCACAACAGCTCTACCGGACAGGTTCGCTTTCAAAACAGGCGTATGACAACGCGCTCGCCGCGTATACCACCACGAAGTCGCAGTATAATTACATACTGGCGAATATCAGCAATACCAGGCTTTCTTCTCCCATTGACGGAGTTGTCCTCAGAAAGAACGCTGAACGCGGAGAGCTTGCGTTTCCGGGATCTCCCGTCGTTGTTCTCGCTGATATCGGAAAGCCGTGGATTAAACTTTATGTCCCTGAAACACGAATCGGCAGAATCCGCATCGGCAACAAGGTTGAGCTATACACGGATTCATTCCCTGACAGAAAGTTCCCGGGAAAAGTCATCGCCATTTCAAATAAAGCTGAATTCACACCGAAGACAATTCAGACGAAAGAGGAACGGGTCAAACTCGTATTCGCCGTCAAGGTCGCCCTTGAGAACAATGATGAATCACTCAAACCCGGTATGCCCGCCGACGCCGTCATCTTCACCGGAGCGGAACAGTGATCGAGCTCGTTGACATTCACAAGAAATACAACAACGTCACGGCTGTTGATGGAGTATCAGTCAAGATCGGCAAAGGAGAGCTCTTCGGAATCGTCGGTCCTGACGGCGCGGGCAAATCCACTTTAATGAAGATATTCGCAACAACTGTCGAACCGGAACATGGAATTTATACAATAGAAGGAAAAAATGCGGGAGACATTCTTTTTTCCATCCGGGAAAAAATTGCGTATATGCCGCAGCGTTTCGGACTTTATGAAGATCTTACTGTTGAAGAGAACGTTCATTTCTTCGGGAAGATGTTCGGTGTAAATAAAAATGAAATCAAAGCCGCCCTTCCCCGGCTCTACAAATTCAGCAAGCTCGACAAGTTTCATGACAGGCTCGCGGGAAAATTGTCCGGCGGAATGAAACAGAAACTCGGTCTTATCTGCTCACTCATACATACGCCGGACATACTCATTCTTGACGAACCGACAAACGGTGTTGATCCCGTATCACGCCGTGAATTCTGGATGATCCTGTATGAACTTCTTTCCGACGGAGTCACTATTATTGTGAGCACCGCATATCTTGATGAGGCTGAACGATGCGCGCGTGTGGCGCTTATGGACAAGGGAAAATTCATCGCGGTGGACAACCCGGTGGAGATAAAGCGATCGATCAACAGGCCGTTTATATCATTACACACTGCCGACCCCGTCAAGGCGATAAAAACACTCAGCGCGCTCCGCCCCGCTCCTGTCATAACGAGAGTGGGAGATTCCCTGCGATTTTTCTCACCCGAAGGAATATCGGCGCCTAAAATCGAAGCTCTTCTGCGCACAAACAGAATCAATTTCACTTCGTCTGAAAACGCACAACCATCGCTCGAAGACTGTTTCCTTGAAAAAATCGGAGCACGCTCAGCCGCTCACAGATCAAAGGAGATACATCAATGAAAAAATCCATAAACCGCATAGCCGCGATTGCGGGAAAAGAATGGACGCAGATTACGCGGGACACGAGAAGTCTCATTCTCGCACTTATCGCTCCCGCATTTCTTATCCTTCTTTTCGGATATGCGCTGACAACTGATGTCAAAAATGTGCCGATCACATTTCTGGATAATGACAGATCCTCTCAATCGCGCTCGTATATCGAGAGATTTGCGTACGTTGAATACTTCAACCTCCAGCCTAACGTTGAATCATATCATGAGATCGACTCGCTTCTTGACCGCAATAAAATAGCCATTGCGGTGATCATTCCTCCTGATTTCCAGAAACGCATTGACGGCGGACGCGACACATCCGTCCAGATCATTGCAGACGGTTCGGATTCCACATCGGCGAATGTCGCTCTCAGTTATGTCGGAGCGGTCACAGCCGATTACTCAAATACTATCGCGAAAGAAAGAGCTCTCAAAAGGGGTATAACCGGTTCGATGCCGGGAATCCGTATCGAAAACCGTCTCTGGTATAATGAAACGCTGGAAAGCCGTAAATTTATTCTGCCCGGACTCATCGCTCTGATACTCGCGATCATTTGCGCGCTTATCGCTTCGCTCACCATTTCACGCGAGTATGAACGCGGCACGCTGGAAACACTTCTCTCCACTCCGCTCCGTCCGTTCGAGATGGTCGCGGGGAAATTAATACCGTACCTGCTCGTGGGACTGTTCGACACGGTGACAGGAATAACACTCGGTTTTTTTCTTTTTGATTTTCCGCTTAACGGAAGTTTCGCGGAACTGATCGCGATCTCCCTTCTGTTTCTCACGGGAATGACCAGCTTCGGAATTCTCATCTCGACCACAACAAAGATTCAGGTTCTTTCAGTACAGATATCGATGGTCACGACATATCTTCCGACGTTCATACTTTCCGGATTTATTTTTCCGATTTCAAATATGCCTTCGATCGTACAGGGCATAACATATCTTATTCCGGCGAAATACTTCATTGTAATCATCAAGGGTATCGCGATGAAAGGCATCGGTACATCACTGCTTCATACCCAGATTATCTTCCTGTCGGTATTCTGCGCCGTGGTGCTGTGTCTGGCGACATTCCGATTCGCCAGCCTGTACCCGTATCGGAGGAAACGTCATGCGTAAACCGCTGTCATACATCAGACCCGCGATTATCAGAGGTATGATAATTAAAGAGTTCTCTCAATTGCTGAGGGATAAAAGAATGAGGATGGTTGTTCTCGGCGCGCCGCTGATCATGCTCGTTATATTCGGATTTGCCGCGAGCACCGACGTCAGGGATGTACGCATAACATACACCGATTACGATCGTTCATCTGAAAGCAGAAATTTCATCGAAAGAATGTGCGCCTCCGGACATTTCACTGTCTACAGTATATCAGACTCTCCTTCCGCCGGAGAAAGGGAACTTCAATCAGGACATGCGGAAGTGTTTCTCCACATACCATCCGGATTCGCGAAAGACATCAGCAGAGTCCGTACCACGTCAATACAAGTCATCATTGACGGATCAGACCCCAATCGCGGGCAGATAATTCTATCCCAAATAAACAGTATCGCTTCCGCATTCTCCCGCGAAACAGCGGAAAAGGCCGCACCAAACAAGCGTTATGCGAACCCCGATATCATTGTGACGTCCGCCAATCCTGTTACAATTTCAGAAAGGGCGTTTTTCAATGAATCACTTGAAAGCCGGGTATTTTTTCTTCCCGCGATACTTTCTCTGCTCACGGGATTGATTATCACCATGCTCACATCAATGTCGATCGTGAAAGAAAAAGAAAGCGGAACAATTGAGCAGATCATCGTTTCTCCAATACGCCCGATCGAGTATATTCTCGGAAAGATCATTCCTTTCGGATTAATCGCCATGATAAATGTCGTGTGCATCACACTGCTGATGATTTTCATATTTTCCGTTCCGTTCAACGGGAGCTTTCTTTTTCTCCTTGCATGCTCGTTCATGTTCACCGTCGCGATGCTTGGAATGGGGGTTTACATATCGACTATTTCAACAACACAGCAGCAGGCGATGCTATCAACGTTTCTTTTCTTTCTTCCCGCGATTATGCTGTCGGGATTCATTTTTCCCGTATCATCCATGCCCGAACCGATTCAGGCAGTTACATATGCCAATCCGCTCCGGTTCTTCATCACTATTTTACGCGGAGTATTTCTTAAGGGTACGGGGATTGTCTCATTCTGGAGAGAATGTGTCATCCTCACTTCTCTCGGATCGATATTCCTTATTCTCAGCGTGCGTCGCTTCAGCAGGGGGTTTGAATGATAACGGTACGGAATCTCACCAAAAGATTCGGTTCTTTCACCGCAGTCAACAATGTGAGTCTTGATGTGGGGAAAGGTGAAATATTCGGATTCCTTGGTCCCAACGGAGCGGGTAAATCAACAACAATACGGATGCTCTGCGGCATTCTCACCCCGACTGACGGCGAAGCTACCGTCCTCGGATACTCCGCATTCACGGAACGGGAAAAGATCCGTCAGTCCATCGGATATATGTCGCAAAAATTTTCATTGTACGATGATCTCACCGCAAAGGAAAACCTTTCATTCTTCGGTACGTTATACGGTATATCCGGGAAGACTCTTTCGTCCCGGATCAGAACCGCTATTGAGAAATCATCGCTGAAGGACTACGCCTCAAGGCTTACCCGGGATCTCCCCGCGGGTCTCAAACAGCGGCTGGCTCTCCGCGCAGCAACACTCCATGATCCGGAAATTCTTTTCCTCGACGAACCGACATCGGGAGTCGACCCCGCGACAAGACAGAGTTTCTGGGCCACCATCTATGAATTCGCGGCCGAAGGCAAAACCGTTTTCGTGACGACACATTATATGGATGAGGCGGAACATTGCGGAAGAATAGCTCTTATAATCGGAGGGAAAATCATTGCGCTTGATTCGCCGCATGCGCTCAAGAAAACATTTCCTTACAAGGTCTTCGCCATTGACGCTGATAACTTTCTTGATGCCTATTCCGTTATTTCAAAACTGCCGATAGTTCACGACGCAGCGTTGTTCGGGCAATCGATACATGTTCATATCATAGGTGACAAGAAAAACATAGAGCATCTTTCAAAAGCCGCCCGTAAATTCAAGGCGCGCATTCGCGGAATTGAGCCTACCCTGGAGGACGTATTCGTGTCCCATGCGAGAACGGGTAATTCGTACGGATAATCCCCTGCTATTTTGCCGTCGAATGTCCCGTTTACCGGCACCTTTTATCGGCCTGCATGATGCAAATCAATACGTTATGCGGTCAAGCGCCATCGCCGGATCAATCATCGTAAAGTCCTCAATCGACATGCTGATTGACGACGCACACAGATTGTACCCGATAGCGATTATTTTACCGATTCCCGCACGTTCCGCCGCCCGCACGCCGGATGCCGCGTCTTCAATCACCACGCATGCTGAAGGATCGAGAGAAATTGACCGAGCCGCACGGATATATATGTCAGGCTCAGGCTTTCCGGGGAATGTCCCGTCATCATACACGACAACATCGTCACGAAACCACTTTCCCAGATTGAAACGTCTCTTATAAAAATCTACATTCCCTTTTCCCGCACTGGTCGCAATCGCGACAGGAATATTCTCTTCCTTAAGCTGATCAAGAAACGCTTCCGCGCCGGGAGAAAGTACAAACTCCGGGTCATTCCCGCACAACGAAAGATAAATCGATTCCTTCTCCCCTGAAAGACGGCTGTATTCATCGTCCTCGACAACACCGCCGAGAAGATATTCCAGCGCCGCGCGGTTTGTCCATCCATGAACGGATTCTGTCATCTCGGCATCGGTAAGAATATCTCCGCGCAGAGTCTTCGACATTCTCCGCCACGCTTCATCATGAAATCGCGAATCACGCACGAGTGTTCCGTTAAAATCAAAGATGATGCCACGGTAACTCATTTCTCGTCGCCTCCCGATTCTTTTCTATGACCTTTCATTGAAAGAATTTCCCTGATGCGCTTGTGATATACACCTGTCACACAGGGACGCTTCAACCAGTGAGTACATCCGGAGTAGTCAAGAATCGCGCTTTGCATGGGAATACCAAGCCGACGGCCTTTGAACGCTTCAGTCAGGATATTCGGCGCGCATGTCACGGCGATTACCCCGTTATTTTTTCCCTTCTTTCTTTCCCAACGCGCGTATGTCGCGGTTTTATGATTCACGATATATACTTCACACTTTTCAGGCGCGGTCATTGCGGAGAGCACCGCGACAGGGCAATCCATCGTACAACGCGTGCATCGATACCCGTAACGGGTCTTTGTTTTATGACACCACATCTCCGGACGGCGCATGCACGACGGAACATGAAGTGAGCGGACTTTCGCGGCATTGAATGAATCAGCGAATCTCCGTCCGAGAATTTCCGCACCGACCATGTTCAGATAGTATTCCACCCGGCTCTTTCCGCTCAGAATATATCCCACCCGGCCGATCCGCTTGGGCCATATATCAGAGAGATAACGGTCTATTGAATGCATATATTTCCCGAGAAGGGTTTCACAGTGGATTTCAAACCAGTCGACGAACCTGCTTACATGCTGAGTCGCGGATAGCAGATAACGTTCATCAATGCGGTTGAGATACAGAAACACCGGCTTCAACCGGATCATCTCTTCGTCAAAATCTCCGACGGATGAAAGCCAGCGATAGAGCAGTGTCGGCCATGCGGGGCAATCACCCGGAGCGATCGGTGCGCGGGGACGGTACGCGGCGTAAAGGAGCGCACCCTTGACACGGCCGAGTATCGCACGGAGCCAACCGAACCCTGAATGCGAAAACAGTTTACGGAGTTTGTTTACAAAATGAAGAAGGAGGAGAACAAATCTCGGAGCGACAAGCGCACTGCCCAGATAACGTCGGCGGAGAATTCCCAGAATCAGGAGATCGAGAAGTAGCTCCTCGTTTGTTGAAGAGCTATTCTTCGGAAGAAGCCTTCGATACGCCCGAAGCTCATCCTTGAGCATATCCCCTTTGTCAATGACCCGGTTCGTTATGCGCGCAAGATCACGATAAAAAAAACGCGCGTCACGCCCGTCCCTCACAAGAGAATACGGGAGAAGATCGACAATGGCGTCAATCCGCGCATCATTCATGTTTATATCCGAATCCGGATTCTTTTCCTTCAATTAAAACACATCCATCATTCAGTTATGCCGCCCGGAGAATTTTTATCCGTCCGGATACAGGGATCATTCTTTCATCTCAGCGAGCATCTTCTTTCTCGCATCGACAACCTGCTCCGCGTTACGGCCGTTAATCGGATCATAATGAGAAAACACCATTTCAAATGTCGCCTTGTTCGATGTCATCGACTTGAGGTCAATCGAATAACGGAGCATTTCCGACATCGGAATCTGCGCCTTGACAATGGTGATCCCTTCCTCACTCGCCTCGTCCTTGCTCGTCATGCCGAGAACGCGGCCTCGCCGGGACGTTATATCAGACATTATATTTCCGAGATATTCCTTGTCAACGTAGATTGTGACATTCATCACCGGCTCAAGGAGTATGGGTTTCGCTTTTGTCATCGCGTCTTTAAACGCATGAAGTCCCGCGATCTTGAAAGCCATCTCCGACGAATCAACATCATGATAGGTTCCGTCATAGACATCGACTTTCACGTCAACCACAGGGTATGACGCGACCACACCGCCATCCAGCGCCTCGCGGACGCCTTTCTCCACACCAGGCAGATACTGTCGTGGAATCGATCCGCCAACAATGCTTTCCTCAAATGTAAAACCGGCTGATCGCGACACCGGTTCAATGCGGAGATAGACTTCACCGTATTGTCCGTGCCCGCCGCTCTGCTTCTTGTGCTTATAATGCCCTTCCGCTTTCCCGGAAATCGTTTCACGATACGCGACACGCGGCACGCTTGTCGTCACTCCGATTTTATACTTCTGACGGACTTCTTCGAGTGCGATTTCCAGCTGCAGCTCCCCCATACCCAGAAGAACCGACTGATGCGTTTCCGCGCGGTATTCATATCTAAGAGTCGGATTCTGCTCGCAGAAACGCTGAAGAACCTGCGCAAGCTTGTCCTCGTCTTTCTTATTGTCAGCATGAATCGCGAGTCCATACACCGGAGAGGGAAGATTTATAATCGGGAGACGTACGGGTTTCTTTGGATCACATAACGTATTTCCGGTATACGTCTTCTCCAGTTTAAGGAGAACGCCGATTTCACCTTCCGACAGTTTCGGGACTTCCGACAATTCTCTTCCATTCGCCTTGAAAAGTTTTCCCGCTTTTTCATACTGCCGGGTATCGGAATTGAAAAGCTGCATATCAGGATTAATTTCACCTGATACCACACGAATATAGTTCATGCGTCCTGTATATTGATCCACATATGTCTTGAACACAATTGCGGAAGCGGGAGCATTCGGCACAAGAGGAACATCTATCTCTCTTTCTTTTTCGCCGGAGACGTCGAAACCTTTTACGCTTTTCCTGATCGACGCAGACGGAACACAGTCCGCCACAACCTGAAGCAGTTCCTTTACCCCCACAAGTTGAAGAGCGGAACCACAGATGATCGGATGGAGTCTGTTCGCAAGCATCTGTTCTTCAATGCCGCGGTGAATGAGCGACTCGTCGAACTCTTTTCCTTCAAGAAATAACGATATGAGTTCGTCATCTCCTTCCGCGGCACGCTCAACCAGTTTCTCTCGCTCTTTGTCAACAAGTGACTTCATATCCGCTGAAACATCACTGACAATCGTCTGAGGGCTTCCCTTTTCCTTCTGTTTCATGGTTTTTTCTTCAATGATATCAATCACCCCTTCAAGCGAATCACCTTCGCCGACGGGAATGCACATCGATACAAAATGTGCATGAAACCCTGACTCAAGATTGTCCATTATCTTCTGATACGACGCCCGTTCCTTGTCCATCTTGTTGACAAACAGGATACGGGGAATATTGTTATTGGCGCAGAACTGCCAGACCTTTTCAGTTCCTATCTGAATTCCTTCAACCGAGTCCACGACGATAATCGCCGCCTGCGCAGCCTGCACCGCCGCACGCGCTTCGCCTATGAAGTCCGTTGTCCCGGGAACATCAAGAAGATGGATCTTCACCCCATCCATTTCAATGTTCCCCATAGCGCAATGGATCGACATCTTTCGTTTCTTTTCCTCATCATCGAAATCAGAAACGAGTGTTCCATCCTGAAGACTACCCATCTTGGGGATCTTTCCCGCGATATAGAGAATCGCTTCCATGAGTGTTGATTTGCCGGTTCCGGCATGACCGAGTAGAACCACATTACGAATATTGTCTGTAGCAAGGGGCTGGGACATGGCGCACCTCCGAAGACTGTTTCACGAAGCGTACAAAGTAATATAAAAAAGTAAACTAAAATACGCGTCAAAAAATAGTTAATATAGGTGCTGTCAGAGTAGAAATCCAGATGACATGCGGATATCAGAGGGATCCTGTCACTTTATTTGTTGAACAAAACTCCGGAACAGGTAATACTGTGAATATGCGACCCGTGAATACATCATTACTGGCTGAACTTAGGGATATGAAAGTGCGGATCATCCTTGCGGTGGTGATCCCTTCTGTATCGATTGCCGTTTTTTTTATCGGGAAATCTCCTGTTCAGGAAAATAAAACCCTCGCGCTCCTCGGCGCCTGGTCGCATACCATCGCCGTATTCGGTATACTGTCCCTGACGGCGGTACTTCTATATTCATTATATGATCATGCACGAACAATGAGAGCAATCAGGGCAATCGCAGGCAGGAATGCGTCATCAACCCGTCACACACATAATCTCGTCGACAGTCTTTCCGATTCCTTGTCACGGATGCAAAGCCGGGTCACATTGTCTGAAATTCTCACACAGACAATTCCTAATTCCGTTTTGATAACTGATTTTGAGGGACATATCATCCAGGCGAACAACAGCTGTAAAATAATGTTCTGTCCAGATAAAGAGCTTATCGGTCTTTCTATCTCTGAAATCCTGGTACCGGAATTCAGAGGATTGACTCTTTCCGGTGCGCTTTCACGAGCGGCTACCGAAGGACGGAACTCGCTCTACTGGGAGGGAATATGTATTGATACCCGTTTTCCCGTTTTCTTCCAGATCCAGACAGTATCTCTTGAAGACAGTGAATTCCTTCTCAGTGTCATAACGGATATCTCCGACATGAAGAACGCCTCCGATGAGATATTCTTCCGTACATCACTCCTTGATAACGCATTCGACTCTATTATCGCGAGTCACCCCGACGGTAAAATTGTGTACGCGAATATGGAAGCCTGTAAGCTCCACCAGTATTCAATGGAAGAAATATTCTCCCTGTCATCCGAGGATCTGATCTTCTCAACATCTATTCCTGATTATCTTGCCGCGAAATCACGGCTGGCGGCAGATTCATCCATCAATTTCGAATTATGGCATCGACGCAAGAACGGAACATTCGTTCCTGTCGAGACTCACTGCACCCAGGTTGTCGTCAATGAGCAGGTTCTCATTATCGAAAGTCATCATGATCTCACATCAATAAAAGCAAACCAACATGCGCTCAGAGAAAGCGAAGCGCGATTCCGCTCATTTTTCGACAACGCGAATGACGGTGTTTTCATCGCGACCAGTAACGGCTATCTTCTCAATATCAATCATGCGGGAAAGATACTTCTTGGTATCCTTGAAGACAAACCGGAAGAGGTCGATATATTCTCCTTTTTCAGCGACCCCGATGACCGCGCACGGTTCACGGAATCGATTTCCTCGTACGGATTCGTCAAAGATTTCAAAACCGAGTTCAGACGCGCGAACGGATCGACACTGAGTGTTGAAATCAACGCGACGTTTTTTCACAATCCGGTCTATCATATCACGGGGTACAACGGATTCATCAGAGACACAACGTACGAGAAGATGATGGAATCACAGGTTCGGCAGGCGCAGAAACTTGACGCGATCGGACGTCTTGCGGGAGGAATCGCGCATGACTTCAATAATATCCTGACAATTATCATCGGTAATTCCGAACTGGCTCTTTCGTCAACGGATGACGAAGAACTGCGGGAACCGATCTTTGAGATCAAAAGCTCCGCCGAGCGCGCCGCGAAACTGACCACCCAGCTTCTCGCGTTCAGCCGCAAACAGATTGTACAGCCGGAAGTGATTATTGCCGACCATATGATCAAAGACCTTCACAAAATACTCATCCGTATAATCGGCGAAAATATTTCTCTCGAACTTGACCTTAACGCTGACACCTGTCCTATAAAAATTGACCGCAGTCAGTTTGAACAGATCATTCTCAATCTTGTTGTAAATGCCCGTGACGCGATCAATGAATTAAAAAAAAGCTCAGGAGGAAAAATAGTCATAAAAACCGAATCAGGCCCGGTCGTATCAGAATACATCCCGGCCAGTGACCCTGATGAACCGATTGACTATCTTATAATTCAGATAACAGACAATGGTGTAGGAATTCCAAAGGGGAATCTCGATAAAATTTTCGATCCTTTCTTCACGACGAAAGGTCCCGGCAGGGGAACGGGGCTTGGGCTCGCGACGGTATTCGGTATTGTATCCCAGAACAGAGCAAAAATCACCGTCAAATCCGAAGCTGGAACGGGAACGGAAGTCAGCGTACGGTGGCCTTTGTCACAGGATACTCCTGAGGAGGATGAATCGGAAGAACGAATGGAGCTGTCTCCGCACGGTACCGAATCAATACTCATTGTTGAGGATGAACCCAGCTTGTGCGCATTCACGGTGAACACGCTTACCCGATACGGATATCAATGCGTATCGGCCGCCAATTACGAAGACGCAATCGCACAGGTCAATGCGTCATCAGGAATCGACCTCGCGTTTATCGATATTGTTCTTCCCGGCAAGGGAGGGATACTCCTCGCGAAGGAGATATCCCGCATGAATCCCGAGATAACCATCATTCTCACGAGCGGATATCCGGAAAAGCATTTCGAGGAAGAGACAATCCCGGAGGGTTGGGACACCATCAGAAAACCGTATAATGTCAGCGGGCTGGTACGCCATGTACGCAAAACGCTTGATCTGAAAAACACGCGCTACCGCGCGTAATCATCCTCAATCCGGATAATATCATCCTCGCCCAGATACTGACCCACTTGCGTCTCAATAATAATAAGATCTATAACCCCTTCATTCTGCAAACGGTGTTCAGCGCCGATCGGAATATATGTCGATTCATTGATGCGGACCACGCGTGTTTCCGCATCAACGGTAATCGTCGCGGTACCGCTGACTACCACCCAATGCTCGCTGCGATGCATATGCTTCTGAAGAGACAGACGCCGTCCGGGTTTGACATCGATCCGTTTGATCTTGTACCCCTCACCTTCTTCAAGGACAGTGTAATATCCCCACGGACGCGCCACTTTTGAAGGAAGAGTCGTGAGTCCCTGATCCCGGTCATCACCCTTCTGCAACGACTCCACAACTTTTTTCACGTCCTGAGACGCCCCCCGTTTTGCGACAAGAAGCGCGTCAGGGGTATCTATCACGATACTGTCAGAGAGACCCACAGTGGCGATCTTTCTTTTGCCGCTCACAATGAGATTGTTCCTTGAATCGATGGTTACCGTATGCGCGGATATGGTATTCCCGTTTGCATCCTTCGGCACCACGTCGTAGAGCGCGTCAAAACTTCCGAGATCATTCCATCCGAACGAGGAGGAAATAACCGCCACGGAAGCGCTTTTCTCCATAACCGCGTAGTCCACGCTTTTCGAGGGGATACGCATCATCTCATCACGGCCGATTCTGATCACCGTGCGTCCGGTCTGGGCATCACCGCCCGATGTTCGTTCATTATACGCACGGACAGATTCCTCATAAATTTCAGGTGAATACTTTTTCAATTCCGCCAGAAATACTCCCGCTTTGAACGCGAACATTCCGCTGTTCCATGAGAACATGCCGCTTTCGAGATACTTTATTGCGCGCGGTTCATCCGGTTTTTCATGGAATGCCTTTACCGTGCGGCAGTCATCGCCGAATGAATCAATACGATCTCCGCTTTCGATATATCCGTACCCGGTCTCAGGGTATGTCGGACGGATACCGAACGTCACAAGAAAACCTTTCTCCGCAAGCGCCTGAGCGGTGCGTATCGTATTCAGATAGATTTCGGTATCGGATATGAGGTGATCAGAGGGGGAGACAATAACGACCTCCTCTGAGTCCACTCCGAGACATGCGAGTGCGATCGCGGGAGCGGTATTACGGGGACAAGGTTCGAGAAGGAAGATCACCTCGCCCGAATTCGCGTCCTGCGTTGATTGCAGCGGCTTTGTTGACCCCTGAGGTGCAACCTGTTCATACTGTTCAAGAGCCATATAGAAATTGTCAGCATTCGTCACGACCATCGTACGTCCGCATATTGCCGCATTGCGGGAGATGGTCTCCTGATACAGCGACCGTTCACCGACAAGGGGACAGAACTGCTTGGGAAACAGCTGGCGAGAAAGCGGCCAAAGACGGGTTCCTGACCCGCCGCAAAGAATCACATTAATCATATTTCAAATCCTTTACTGTCATGCATATACAATGTATGATGTGAATAACGCACTTTATGAGGTCAAGCTCATTACAACGCATTACAGCACATTACAGATGGATTATTCTGTCACTTTAGCCGTTTTTTTTCACTTTTACCCTCTTCAGTTCGGGCACTGAAATTCCGATAATGAAACGGGTCTTCATATCGCACAGCACATGACCATACAAACGCCGGAACATATATTGCCGGTCTGAAATTGACCATTGCTGACGGAGAATCGCCGTAGTCTCGGCAGAATATTTCATTCAGGGAGAGTTTCTATGAAACGGATTTTGACATGCATCTTTTCAATCGCGGTTTTTCTTCCGGCGGTAACCGCTTTTTCACAGGCAATTCCTCCGCGTTCAGACTCCGAGGAAACTGAAAATGTCCCGATTACATATGAAAGTTCAAAAGATACTCCCGGAAAACCCGGATGCTATGTCATAGACGGCGGATTGACATTCGGTTATGAAAAGGGCAATTACTACAAAGAAAAATACGACAGAACTGATTCGGAAGGAAATTCGTTTTCGTGGTGGGGAATAAAACTGAATCCGACTGCCGAGTTCTTTCTTTTCAACCAGGTCGCATTCGGCGCGATGGCTGAATTCGGATTTGAGAAACTCGGTGCCGACAAATTATTCATGATCGGAATCGGTCCGATCGCGTCAGTATATATCACAAAGTACAGAATGGTCATCCCCTACTTCTCAGTGTTCGGACTATATGAACATGAAAACACTTTCCTCTCTTCCACCAACTCAATGTACTGGACAGATCAGGCGCTGAAAGCCGGGGTACGGGGGGGCGCGATATTCATGCTTTCACGTCAGGGAGGACTCTTTATAGAAGGAAAACTCACATACGGCCGGCATAAGGTGAGCACTCCCCCCGCCACTTCACAGACGAAGAAAACCGGATGGGCTTTCGAAAGCGCTGTCGGCGTCAAATATTTCATGTTCTGAAAATGATTTTCATCACACAGACAGCGAAAACACGGGAACAGGATCCCGTGTTTTTTATTCTTCCCGCATCATACAGATACATTATCCCAAAAATAAAAAAGCCGGCTCCCTTTGCGGAAACCGGCTTTCTGTTCACTTCGGGGTTTACGAGGCTCGAACTCGCGACCTCATGCGTGACAGGCATGCGCTCTAACCAACTGAGCTAAAACCCCTCGAACGTCACGAGAAGGATAAAACACCGGAGAGGCTCTATGTGTCAACAAAAATGCAGAAAAAAATTTCTTGAAACTTGTAAAACGTCAGGGAGAATGTCGTCATGAATTTAACACAGAAATTGCTCGACGATCTTTATCACGAAATCGAATTGAAAAACAAGGAGCTGTCTCCTCTGTCGATCCCCCACTCTGACACCCTTACGAAACAAGTCATTTCATCATTGGGAATGTCCCCTGAGAACATGCGGTGCGCGATATTGCTTTTATGCGACGCACACAGGATCTTCTCCATGGAGATTGTCGCACAGGATACCAATCGCGGCATTGATCGTGTTGAGGGCTACATCGTCGCAAACCGGGATATAATCTCAAATCTGAAAGTATACTTCCAGGATCTCCTCAGTCAGATCTATGAAAAGCAGTTCCACAAACACCTTCTTGTCCATCAGATCATCAAGGAGATATTCCCTATTATAAAGAGTTTCAATAATACCGATCTCGGACAGGTCACAAACAAGACGATCATGCTTATGGAATATGAACGCCTTATAGAGAAAGATCCTCAGGATTTCAGTGACGATTATATTGAAAAAAAGATGATCGAAATCGCGACCAGGGAAAAGATCACGTATACACCGCGAAACGGCGTACCGATCGTACCGCCCCAGGATCCGATTCAATCAATGACTCCCCCTTCACTGTCCCGAGTTACAAATTCAGCTTCCATGCACGGCGGGTTTGCCCGGGCTGTCGACTCACCGGAATATCAGGATTTCGCGGAAAAAAAGAACAAGTATCCGATACAAAGAATCCTCAATATCTACGGGATAGATTTTTTTATTAAGGTGAGCATGCGGAAATACCAGTTTGATTATCTGCGTCAGCTCGTTGAAGACAGACAGATTACAAAAAAGGAGGATCTTAACCTCCTGAAAAGTACTGTTGAAAAAGTTAAAGCGAATATATTTCATGACAAGGAACTCGAACGGAACCGCGAACTGATCTACGCTCTGGAACGGGCGGTCTCACACGCGATCTACTTCACTCACCAGCCTCCCCCGAAGAAACAGTAGTCCTCGCACGCGCATACGCGATCCTCTTCGCGATCGACGGATGTCCGTGCAGGAAAAACTCCGCGAGCGGATGAGGTTGCTTCTCGGAAAGATTCATTGACGCGAGACGTTCCATCGCCGAAATAAAAGCTTCCGGGTTACCGGTGGAATCAAGCGCGTATGCGTCCGCCTGCCGTTCGCACCAGCGGGACAGCATGTTTGAGAAAGGCATCACTATCAGTCCGAACGCGGAAAGATACAGGACGAGAATCGGAAGCGCCGCGATATCCGATTCATGAAGAAATCCCATAGCCGCGATTGTCCGCGCGTAAAGCAGTCCGCAGAGAAAAAATGACAGATACATCAGCACGCCGTTCGCGAGGACCTGGATGAGAATATGCTTGTGTTTGAAATGACCTATCTCATGAGCGAACACCGACTCGATTTCGTCCGGGGTGAATGATTCGAGAAGCGTATCAGAGAGAATGATTCTCCGTGATTTACCGATCCCCGACAACGCGGCATTCGCCTTGCGGGTGTTCTTGCTCATGTTGAAAGAGAAAATCCCGCTGAAAAGGATTTTCTCCCGCGCCAGAAGGTCAGTCAGACGAGTCCGGACATCCCCTTCCGGAAGCAGCGTGAACGTATAGAAAAGCGGAAACAAGATCACCGGAGCGACACGCGCGAGGATGACCGAGAAAAAGAAGAGAACTGTCGCGAAAATAAGATACGTATATTCACCGCCCGTCCTGACAAGAAAGAAGAACAGAAAACCGAGAGGCACCGAAATAAGTACTGATATCAGCAATGATTTGATATGTTCAAAAACCCATTTTCCTATCGTCTGCGTAGACAGGCCGAACGCGTGCTCAATGAAATAACCCCCATAGAGATCCATTATAAGACCGAGCATATAAAACGATGAACCGAGTACGGCGAAAAAGAGAAAAAACTGAATGTACGGATTGAAATAACAGAACTCAATATAATTGACAAGTTCACGTGAAAGCGGAGAAAACGCCCATACAATGAGAAGCGCGGCCTCAAGGAACATTCCCAAAAGCGAAAGCCGCAGTTTTATCGATGAATAAATTTTTGCCCTGGACACTTCGTGAATATTCTCTTTATCCATATGACCTCTCAATCCGATCGTGAATCATAAACTCGGATGAGCGGTCAGCCGTGTCAAGCAGTAACGGAGCTTTTGCAATGCCCGGTTCCCTAAACCGAAATGTTCTTACAGGTGAACAATGAATACGAGAGACAAAAACAGCTTCAGAAAAAAAGTCTATGATTATTACCGGAGCAATTTCCGGCCGATGCCGTGGCGCGAGTCTCCATCCCCATACTATGTGTTCGTATCCGAGATAATGCTTCAACAGACGCAAGTTGAGCGGGTACTCCGCATGTTCCCGCCCTTTGTCAAAAAATTCCCCGACTTCAAAACTCTCGCGTGCGCCGACCTCGCCGATGTATACGAATTATGGAAAGGACTCGGATACAACCGCCGCGCGAAGTATCTCCGCGACGCGGCACGGCTCATCGTCGATACGCACCGCGGACGGCTGCCTGATACGGTCAACGCACTCACGGAGCTGCCCGGAGTGGGAAAGAACACCGCCGCGGCGATAATCGTGTATGCGTACAGCATTCCTGTTCCGTATATCGAGACAAACATACGCACCGTATATATTCATCACTTCTTCAGCGATCGGGAAAAAGTCAGCGACAATGATATTCTCACGCATGTGAATGCAACGATCGACACTCAATCGCCCCGTAACTGGTTTTGGGCGCTTATGGATTACGGCACACACCTGAAAAAGACTCGAGGCAATGCGTCAAGGAAAAGCACCGCTTACCGCGCTCAGTCTACGTTCGCGGGATCGGACAGAAAGCTCAGGGGATTGATTTTACAGACGATATCGGAAGGAAAACGGATTTCAACGCAGACATTGCGCGTACATACGGAAAATGATCCGCGCACGGACGATATTGCGCGTAAGCTCGTGAAAGAAGGACTTATCCGCGAGGAATGCGGCATCTATCGAATCGGCGAATAAAGCTGTATGCGAAATAATTACCGCTCCTCACTTGCGGTTCAATCGCCCGATATAATCTTCAAACGTCATTTTTCGGTATTCACCTTTCTGCAGATAATCAAGGTAAACCCCGAATGTTTTCGCGTCGACATATCCCGGAAGAACTGACACCACATTCTCCTTCGAATCGTACACGATCAGGGTTGGAAAACCCTGCACTCCCGAATACGCGGTAAACTGACGTGTCTCCATTTTCTTTCCTTTATGGATCAGAGGCGCGGCGCTTTCCGCGTCAAGACGCACCGTTATAAAATCGCGGGCAAGACGAGCGGAAATCACCTTATCGGAAAATACTTCTTTATCCATTTTCTTGCACCAACCGCACCAGTCGGTTGAGAAATCCACGATCATGAGTTTCCCCGATGTCCGGGCTGCTTTTGATCCCTCATTATATCCTGTCCATGCCGCGTCAGCGGATACCGCGCACATGACGATAATACCAAGTATAAGCGCACAATGTTTCATAATTCCTCCGGTGTATATCTCCGTCATAGAAAATCAATATAATACAAATAGCGGTTTACGGCTATTCATAATTTCATTGACGCCTTTCCTCTCACGCTGAGATATCACAATATGTCATTGCATTCAATATCAAATCAAAATCCCGTACTCATCGTCTGCGCGCTCAAGGCCGAAGCAGCGGGAATCATCCGAGCTTATTCGCTTGAGAAGGACAATCAGGCAACGTTTCCCCTTTTCAGATCCGACAGCGTCTGCTGCGTCATCACCGGAATCGGAACCGTCTCCGTCATGCGGATTCTTCCACTTGCGATTGAAATCACGTCACCCGGGAAGGTCATCAACGCGGGAAGCTCCGGCGCACTGTCCCCATCCATAAAAAGAAACACCGTGCATGAAATCAGCCGCGTCAGCATGCATAATCCGGGAGGACCAGTTCACTCTGACATCATTATCAAAACTGCGGGGATATTCCCCGACACAACGCTACTCACATCATTGAAACCGGTTATTGATGACACGGAGCGGAACACGCTCAGAGCCAAAGCAGATCTTGTGGATATGGAAGGATACGCAATCGCGTCGATCACGCAGGAAAGGGATATTCCTGTATCGCTCATCAAGATCGTCAGTGATTCATATTCAGATCTCGATGAGCTTGCGGTCAGAAGGATGATCGTTCAAAGCGGCGAAACACTCGCGGATAATGTTGTCCGCTTTATCGCCGAAAACTAACTATCCTCTTTCGAGGCGGATTGACGGATCAACTTCCGTGCGGAGAATTTCCCCGATAAACTGAAGCGTCCCGGTATCCGCGCTCGCGCATCCGGAACATGCTCCGCCGTAACGGATCTTCACCGTCACCGCGCCGTCCTCAACCGATATATCAATGACCTCGACAGATCCGCCGTCACGCGAAAGAGCCGCGCGGATCTTTCCATCGAGAACATCCTCAATACGCTTGTGTTTCTGAATCACCGTCATATCGGCAAAAGGCAGCGGTGCTCCGGATTCTCTCTTTTCCCTATCCATATTCGCCCGGGTATCACGCAATATATCCACAAGATAATATTTCTTTTTCTCATGTCCGCCGGGGCGAACGCATGATTTGCAGAATGCGCCCGCTTTTGTATATTGAGTAATCTCCTCAACCGTGGTCAGATTATTTATGCGGATCACATCCTGAATCGTGGAAAGGCGCACGCGCGCGCATTCACAGACAATATCATCCTCATCAAGAGTCGACCGATCAACACCCTTATACACCGCGGCCGCCTGCTTGATCACATCATACGCCATCACCGAGCAGTGCATCTTCTGCGGAGGAATCGCGGGAATATCGGGTTGATCGCGAAGCGCCGCCTCGACATCAATGTTAGTTATCTTCACCGCCTCATCAACGGTCTTGCCGATACAAAGCTCGGCCATCATGTCGCTTGACGCGATCGCGGTACCGCAACCGAAGCTTTTGAATTTAGCGCGGAGGATCTGCCCGCTTTTCTCATCAATCGCCCAGAAAAGCCGTACAGCGTCTCCGCATGATTCAGCGCCCCAGTCAGCAACCACAAGCTTGGCGCCGAGCGCTTTCGCCTCGTCCTCAGTTATTTCGCCGCGGTTCACGGGATTGTCCATACGGCTTGAAACTTTATGCGAATAGTTCTCCCAGAGAGAACCGCCGAGAAGATCTTTTTTACTCATATCATATACTCCTGAAATAGATCATATCATTACACGCGAAGCAGGTATTCATCCGCATCGTTCAATATCTGATCGATATCTCCCTGAGCCGCGCGACAGTTTTGTTCACGACGGCGATGGTTCTGTCAATCTCTTCCTCCGTGGTGAACCGCGAGAGGCTGAACCTCACTCCCGTATGAGCAAGTTCCTTGTCTATGTTCATCGCGGTAAATGTCGGATTGGCTTCGAGAGATTCCGATGCGCAGGCGCTGCCCGTTGACGCGGCAATCCCATCTTTGTTGAGATCCCAGATAAATGATTCCCCTTCAACCCCGGAAAAGCTCGCGAGAATCGTGTTCGGCACGCGGATAGCGCGATCGCCGATCACATCGACATCGGGAATTGCAATAAGCGCGTCTTCAAGCTTGTCACGGAGCCGCCGTACCGTTGTTTCCTCGTACGGAAGAGCGTTAGTCGCCAATTCCATCGCAAGCCCCATCCCCACTATAAACGGAACGTTGACTGTACCCGCGCGGATTCCGCCCATCTGCTCTCCACCGTGAAGAAGAGGCGTCAGCTTGAGGCCTTTCCGCATATAGAGACCGCCGATACCCTTAGGACCGTGGAATTTGTGCGCGCTGAATGTCAGAAAATCGACGGGAATTTTTGAAACATCAACAGGAATCTTCCCTATCGCCTGAGTCGCGTCGGTGTGAAAGAGCACATCATGTTCACGGCAGAGATCAGCAATTTCCTTCATCGGAAAAATCAGTCCCGTTTCGTTATTCGCCCACATAACGGATACAAGCGCGGTTTTACCGGGTCTGATATGCGGGCGGATATCTTCCGCGGTCACAATCCCGTTCTTGTTCATGGGAAGGAACGTCACGTCAACACCGAGTGATTCTATAAAGCGGAACGCATTCATCACGCATGGATGTTCCACCTGAGTGGTGATTACATGATTTTTGGGACCATTGCGCAGAAGATCGAAATACACTCCCTTGATCACGGTATTATTCGATTCGGTGGCGCATCCGGTGATAATCACGTCATCCTCATCATGCGCGCCGATTCCCGCGTATATGCGGTCATACGCTATTTTCATCGGCTGATGCGTTTCCGTGCCGAATATATGCAATGAATTCGGGTTCCCATACATGTCACAGAAAAAAGGATCCATCGCGCTTTTGACTTTCGGATCAACAATCGTCGTCGCGTTATTATCGAGATATATTCTTTCCATATGAACCTTCCATGAATACCCTTTTACAACAGATAACAAAAAGGAGATATAATCAAATATATCCCCTTTCATCTTTTCGTCAACAGGTTTTGACTACCATTTTAGTCGGAAATGCACAAAATGTAATTTTTTTTATTACAATTCGTGCATCCATGATTAAAAAACCGGTTAGCCCGATTTTACAGATCCTTGCTGAATTCTTTTTCAACAGGAACATGGTAGAACTCAAGAAACTTATGACCCGCGGTATACAATACGCCGTGACGTGAAGATTCACTGAGACTCTCATCAAGAAGCTGAGCCGAGTTGAGCGATATACCGTATACGATTTCACGATGCTTGCGGCGCGCGTACTTATCTTTATCATACGTCGAGTACCCTTGTGAACGATAACCGACATCAAACTGCATAAGACGCAGAGCGAGAGGGAGATGGACCCCGACGCGTTCAAAACCCGCGAGTTTGAAGTTCACCATATATGTCCAGCCGCTGTAATCATTCTGAAAACCCAGACTTTCATGAACGAAATTCCGGCGGGTGAAGCCTGATCGATATCCTTTAGTCGGCACAAAACGTCCGCTGACCCCGATAAATCCGTCAGCTATCGGAAAACGGTCAAGAAGAGCGCCGGTGAAAATTCCCAGATAATCCATCACAAGATCTTCATACGAAAAACCATAGTGAGAGGAATACCCATCACCTATTTCGATGAAAAATCCCACGGCGCAGGACATTCCTATTGAGTAAACCCATTTCCGTGAACCGCCGTTTTCCGTCCAATCAAACACCTGATAAAGTGAGCGCTCAAGCATATAGTGCGCGGCATAATGTCCGGCTTTATCCGCACCGCCGAAATCTGTATTTTTACCGAACCAGTGCTCTCGTTCGGAATAGAAATCGTGACTATTGCCCCAATCCCACGCCTTGACTCCGAACAGAAGCGTAACGGGTACGATCCCGCCGAGAAGAGAGTAACGCACAATCGATTTATTTGATTCATCATTACCGGAAGCGGCCGATGTATCAGTTTTTGCTTCCGAAACAACCTTGGTATCATCAACTTTTTTCGCATCAGCGTCTTCCGCGAACGCTACGGCGGAAAACAGGAAAACACAGGAAAGAACCAATGCACACACTTTTTTACACAAAAACACGTCAGCCTCCAGAAAATTCACAGCCCGATTGAAATACGGGATAAAATCAGAACATCATCAAACGTCATACACAAACATGACAAGTCATGAACACCAGCATATAATGATACCAACAGTGTCATTACTTATTCGATTTTCACTGAAATTCAGGTAACTGATTAAATCCCGAGGCTTTTCTGTCGAGTTTTTTTTACCGCATAAATATGGAAAGCGCATCATTAATCCGACAAAACCTGTTAAACTGCTGAAAATCACCCGTTTCAATTGCGGTATCCGCACTGAAAAAATTTACTTGATACATCAGGATCATGCATTCTTTCTGTGGACTGGAGTGAAACAGTAATGCTCATTCCGGCAGCGTATCCGCCGAATCAATGATACATGTAAAATGCCGGACGAAACCAGCATCAGAGTCTTTACGCATATTACACCGGTTGCACTGGATGATGAGCGGATTAACGTTAAACGATCAAGGATGGAACAGATGAGAATTCTCGTTGCAATGAGCGGAGGAGTGGATTCCTCGGCGGCAGCCCTTCTTCTGAAAAATGAAGGGCATGATGTCGCGGGAATCACCATGCTTCTCGGATATCACAATACGGAAGGAAATCCTGTTATGATCGGCGAAACCGCGGCTCACGATGCCGCGTCGGTGTGCGCGCACCTTTCAATCCCCCATTTCACAATCGACTGTGTGAGCGTATTTGAACGCGATGTGATCAGTGATTTTACCCGGGAATACGAACACGGACGGACTCCGAATCCCTGTGTCCGATGCAATCACTCACTCAAATTCGGTGTTTTGATCGATGAAATGAAACGGCTCGGATATGAACGGCTCGCGACAGGTCATTACGCCGGAAAGGGAACTGTTTCCGGATGCGAGTGCATCAGAAAGAATATCGACATCCGGAAAGATCAGTCATATTTTCTATGGAATATTGACCGATCGGTGCTTCCGCTCATCATGTTTCCGCTTAACAATCTGGAGAAAACCGACATCAGACGGATCGCTTCAGAAAGCGGCCTTCCCGTTGCAAACAAGAGCGAAAGTCAGGACATCTGTTTTATAAAAGGAGATTACCGTGATTTCATCCGAAACCGGATAGACGGAGTAAAACCGGGCAATTTCATTTCCCCGGAAGGATCAATCCTCGGAAGACACAACGGTATTCCGTTCTACACCATAGGCCAGCGGCGGGGTCTGGGCGTGAGCGCTCCGGCTCCGCTGTATGTTTCATCATTCAATCTTGAATCGAATGAAATCACACTCTCGTATAAAGGAAGATTTCTTTCGGGCGGGCTGATCGCGAAGAGTCTTAATCTATTCGCGGATACGATCCCCTCACCTCTTACCGTACGGACTCGTTATGCGCAGAAAGAGATTCCCTGTACCGCGCGTATTGAGGAAGACACGATGGAGGTTCTGTTCGACAATCCGCAGGAACATGTGACTCCGGGGCAATCAGCCGTTCTGTATCACGCGGACTGCGTAATCGGCGGAGGGGTGATCGAAAGCTGTATTCCTTCACTTTGATGAAAGTTTGTATACACCGTCCCATCTTTTCGACGGCGGCTTCAGGATAAATTCAGAGCATCGGTCAACATACGCGGAACTCGGTCCGTCATCCTTGTGAACCTTCAATGCCGCCCGGAACTGGTGCCGGGCTTTCTCCCATTCCCTTTCACGGAAAAGATCTATGCCGCGAACGTATATTTCAATTAATTCTTTCTGCACGGGAGAAAGCCCGCCTTTCTTTGATATCAGTTCAAATATTTCTATCGGCTGTTCTTTCCCCACCACCCGGATTCTGTCAAGATAACGCACTTCAACATCATTCTTAACCCGCGCGTACGTCGATTCGCTTATCATGGAGTATGTATGATAATATTTATTCGCGCCTTCGAGACGCGACGCAAGATTCACCGAGTCCCCCATCACCGTATAATTCATTTTGGTACGCGAACCCATGTTCCCGATCACCGCCGTTCCCGTGTTGACTCCGCACCGCGCGTAGATCTCGTCTATTCCATGCTTTTTCCATTTTTTCCGCATCTCCCGAAGTGTCGCCTGCATCTCTATTACCGCAAAACATGCCTCCTGCGCATGAAGGGGAAGAATATACGGAGCGCCGTAAAACGCCATAATCGCGTCACCGATAAATTTATCAACGGTTCCGTTATGCGACAATACGATATCCGTCATCGCTGACAGATACTCATTGAGAAGTTCCACGAGTTGCGGAGGGGAAAGTTTTTCCGAGATTGAGGTGAACCCCTGAATATCGGAGAAGAAAATGGTTATCTCCCGCTCTTCACCGCCGAGATGAAGGGACTCCGGATTTTTTATAATCTCGTCAATCACCTGTTTTGACAGATAGTATCCGAATGCCTGTTTAATGAAACGCTTCTGTGATTCTTCGCTGAGGAATTTGACGCCGATTATGACAAGCGACGGCAGCATTATCGCAAGATTGACCCCGAGCTGATCTGTCCACACTCGCCCGAATGAAAAGAGGAAAACAATGCCGATGTTAATCGCTGCCACCGACCCTACAAGAAGCACGATGGACATCTTCGCGTTCTGGCGTATTATGACGAACGATATACCGAAACATAACAGAAGGATGACCGCCGCATCGAACCACCATGCGGAGCGCCGGATATAGTCCCCTTGCAGAATAGTGTTAATGACATTGGGATAACTGCCGACCATCGGATAATCCATATCAAGCGGCGTTACACCGAGATCCTGCGTTCCCACCGCAGTGAGACCTATAACTCCTGTCATTCCGTTGAGACGATCCACGGTGCGCACAAGCGTGATCGCCCGAATCAGATTTTCCCTGTTTTTAATTTCTTCCCGCGTCGCGGCGTTATCCGCCTTACGCAATGCGTCTGCCTCGCGAATCATCCCCGAGATATACCCGTCCTCAATCGTGCCGATCTCCCTGTTCACGGAGTCGAGTCTGTCGCGGATGACGCGCATGGCTGCGGGATTATTCTCCGCGTTGAACTTTTCCCTCAGCGAAGACCGTTCCCCGTACAATTCGGTTCTCTTCGTGGATTTAGATTCGATCTCAAGCGAATCCATAAGCTGATGAATATCATCTTTCAGATAATCATACTCGAGAAGCGCATAGAAGGAATCATGACGAAAACTTTTGAGAAAGTTTCCCGACCAGTTGACATACACCTCGCAGCGTGAATTAACCGGAATTACGAGATCTTTCTTTTCCAATGATACCGGATTGACCGCACCGGGAAGGACTATTCTTTTACCAGGTTCAATAATCACATCTTTCATCGCGACATGGCACATATCAAGCACCACTGAAAGCGCGAGAGAAAAATAAATCCGGTCATCGAACACGCGGATCATTCTGACCTTGCGGTACACTCCGTCACTGTCAGGTTCGCTGTCGACATATCCGAAATTGGAGGCGCTTTGAACAATTCCCGGTATCGGTATCTGTATCGTCTTTCTGTCAGGAACAACGCATGACGCAAAAATATTTTTTGATCCGGGAGGTACAGGAAGTGACGCTTTCCTGATGAACAGCTTCATCGACGCGTCTCTCGCTTTCGCGTCGGGACTGTCCGTATCAAAAATTTCCTCTTTCAGAAAAGAATACGGAATGACGACATGACCATGTTCCCGGATTCCTCCGGCGAGAAGCGCGTCATTGTCATGCACCGCGCTGTCAATGTCTTCAGGAGCGATTTTCTGATTGCGGGCCGCTCTTTCACGAAGACGGTTCATCCCGTCCCTGTCCGCGATTCTCGGAGACGAATCCATGAACTGTATATCGAAGATGGCGGTCTGAAGACCGGCTTCTTTCAGTACCGAAAGCCCTTGCGCGTAATAATTCCTGGGCCAGGGAAATTCTCCCGCGTTGACAAGACTTGAATCATCGATATCGAGAAACACGAGCTTGTTCCATTGCGGAATTGCCGGCTTTATACGAAACCTCAGATCATACAACCGCATCTCAAGCTGCTCATATACAGAACTCATACCGGAAATCAATATCACCGCGAATGAAAGCGACGCGACAATAAGCCAGAAAAATCTGTGCTTCGAGACTCCTTTCACCTTATGAGAGATAAAGCTCCGCACACCCATCACTCCCCCGTTTATCCGACTGCCTTATACAGGTGCATCGGAAGTTCTGTATATATCCGGATAAAACGGTTTCTTTTGCGCCTGAACAGATAATAGAAAACCGCTCTTCATTCTTTTAAGATCCGCTCCTGCGTATTCACCCTTTTCCGCTAGAACTCAAGCAGAAGGCCGAACATCGCGGTATTCCATTTTTTCTTATCACTGAATGCCTGTCCGGGAATAAAAAGTCCGTACTGCGCGAAGAACGACAGATCAGAGAATACTTTCCATTTAACGGACAGATCAACACCCTGCCCTACAGAGCGGCTGTCTTCAGTTGCCGTTCCTTCACTGTTGACCCCGCCTTTGCTTTTATCTTTCATGTAATAACTGTATTTGATACCCACATTGAACCGTTTGAGACGCGGTGATTCACCTGAAATAAACGGCATGAACCCACCGCCGATTCTCATCACATGGAGATTTGACAGATCAGGACGGAACGCAAGCCCGCCGTTGAAACTTCCGAAACCGATGAATCCAGTATCATTACCGGCGGTATTCGCCGATGAATCAGTCGCCGAGTAACGGTCGTTATCGCCGGAGGCGAACGCATACTGCACGTTAACCGACGGATTCATCCGCGCTTCAAAGTAATAAATCACCGAGGCATTTACCGCATACGCGGCAATCGATTTCTTCACTGATGAATTATAGAGATAACTCTTGCCCCGTTCATATATCCCTTCCAGAAAATAATCGAGACCGTCCGCGGGAACACCTTTAATCCCCGCGCCGTAATACTGTGACTGATATCTTATTTTCGCGTTAGCGTTTTCGGATGCGCGGTCATTCTGCATTACACCGAACAGATATGCCGTCTGATTGAAAAACTGCTTTTCGACGACGGCTCCCGCATACACGCGTTTGGCGCCGTCAGCGTTATCCTTATCGGAACGGGCATACGGATTATCATCCTTATTGAGAAATCCCGTATATAAACCGAAAAGTTCGAGATCCGCGAACGCGCTTTTTAATTTCAGATCGGCGCCGTCACCGCGCCCCGCAATCACCACACCTGATCCGACGAGGAAGAATTTCCGTCCCAAGGAGAGTGAAACCGCACGTCGATTCGTAGCCAGCTCAATATACCCCGCATCGAGATCCGCGATATTATTTGAATCATCTCCGTTATAATCCTTCGACGAAAGCACTTTCGCATAGATATCTTTCCCGCGCACGTAGATAAAGCTGTTACCGCCGAGCGACAGTCTTCCCCACAATTTCACAAGTGTCATTAACGAAGAAGTCGAAACATCGCCGCGATTGTCATACACCATCATCGGAGTGACCCATCCGCCATACGCGGCTGTCATCGCAGTCGACGGTTTCTCCGCCACGGACATATCGGCATCCGCTGAAAGATCAGGGATGTACTCTTCAGGCAGGATAGTATCATCAGCCGCATAGGACAAAGAAACCACCGCAAAGATCGACACACAGGCGAGCGTTAATTCAGTTTTCATCGCTGCCCTCCATTCGTGACGACAGAATGCCGATCACCTCAATAAGTTCGGGGCCGCTCACCGTTTCAGACGTACCGCTTCCCCCTCTCATGATACCGCCGGACACACATGCGGTATACGCATAACGTTCAGTACCGAACAGCAGATACCACACGGAGTCATCAAGCTTCAGATAACGGGCCGACATAAGGGCAAGCATTCCCTTTCTGAGAGGCTCATCCGCGGAATACTCCCGGTCAGGAAGAAGTCCCGCGGCTTTCAATTCAGCGACACCGGATAAAAAATCGGTATAACTTCGACCTGTCTGCAATACAAACAGCCTTACGGAATCCTCCGTACTCGAGAGTTCTTTTTTAGAGAGATCGTGAAGATAGGACACCGAATCCACGGTCTTACCCGCGGGAACCGCCGTATCAGCGGTTCTTTTCTGTGCAAAAACCGGAGAGATGAGAAATACGACCGCACACAAAAGAATATACTTTTTCATATGCTTTCTCCTCTATCGGCGGGAGGCTGTCATTATTCCGGCCAATCGATTACGATATGAACATTCGCTCCGGTTTGTCCGTACAGAGCCGCGTCGAAATCAGACATTCCATCGATAGTATCACCTGACGAAATTCCCTCGAAAATCGACTCATCGCTGGTTACCGCACCGGCAATAATATCGATGATCGCACTGCTTTTTACGTCATTCAGGAGACCGTCTCCCCTGGATTCATTTCCCTTAAGACTGAAACTCTGCCGGCCGGATACAGAATTGGAAACTCCCGCGTTGTTGAACGCGCTGATAACACCTTCAAGAACCTGCACGCGCATTCCCCGTGAAGGACCATACGAAACAATTTCCTCCGTACCACGGACGCTTGATGTCGCTACAGGAGTGGTAATATTGAAACGGGTTTTGACCCTTGCAGTCTTGTCAATCCGAGCCTTTACCGCGCCGTATTGGAGCCCGACACTTGTTTCACGCGAATTTTCGCTTACACTGTTTTTGTAGATTTTAACAGAGGTGAGCGGTTTTACGGTCACCATACTTCCGTCAATATTCAGGACGGCATTTGAATTGACACCGGTACTTATTTTCGTCCCTTCGGGAATAGTTTGTCCCTTTGAGAGCGGTTTCCACTGCGATCCGGAAAGATACGCAGCTTCCCCCTTTGTTGACACCACAAGTATCGCCGCGTGCAAAGACGCACCTGCGGCAAGAATGATCAGAACGGAGAGAAATACTGATTTTTTCATGTGTTTCTCCTTATGTTCCTGAAATCAGGAAACGAACCGGCTATCAGAATTCCGATGCAGGGAGAGACGCCTGAACGATGTTATAATTATACATATCCGTCGCGGGAAAAACAATCCGGATTTCGCACGACATTCCGCCGCGCGGGATTGTACAACCAATCCTCCCGCTGAAGAAGAATACCCTCTTCCGGCTTGCGAGTCAATTTTTTTACCCGCTCAGGCTGTCCATACACGATCCACAAGAAGGTTATCCGCCCAGTACTCAGCATTGATAGCGCGGACAAACACACACACGGCCATGATGACGTCAACGGAGACGATCCGGCATATTGTCCGCCCTTATCGGATACACAATTAAATGTACGGGTTTCCGGAAATAATGATTCTGATATGTTATCGCGGCGAAAGAAGAGTTGCCGCATTACCGCCGAGTATCTTCATCTTGCGGTCATCACTTATGGACAGCCGCCGGATGTACTCTATCGATTCCGCCTGCGAAGTCCACGGAGAATCACTGCCGAACAGAATCATATCTTCGCTGTGGCGGGAAAGGATGGCTGTACGCTGGTGTTCGCTGAGCTCCTGAATAAACGATGTATCAATATATATGTTACGCCCCGCAATGCAATCCATGACGCGATCCCATGCACGCCACCCTCCCATATGGGCGAGTATCATTATAAGCGAAGGAACAGCTTTTTGTATTTCAGGAAAACGCTCGGGAGCCGCGGACTCATCACCGGGAAAGGCTATATCAAACCCCGCGTGAAACAGCACCCACATTCCGCACGACGCGATCTTTTGATATATCGGTATCATCCTCGGATCATCAGCGGCAATGCCCTGATACTGCGGATGAAATTTCATTCCCCTGAATCCCGCGGTCGCAAATGCGTCAATCTCGCGCTCCCATTCCTCTGAATCAGGATGAACAGATCCCAGAGGAATGATCCTTTCTGACGCGATCGTTTTCGACCAGGAAAGAATAGAATCAGCCTGCCCCGGCCGAGTTGCGATATTCCCGATTAAAGATACATCAACACCTGACTCATCCATAGAAGAGAGAAGAGCATCCGCGCGCCCGCCGATCACCGGCTTGTACTCACCGGAGTTTTTCGTCAGTGCCTCGATTGCCCGCTCCGCGATTTTATCCGGAAACGCATGCGTATGAACATCAATTATCACAAGACCCCCTCAGCTGTAAAACAGTCATCCGTAACCAGTGTAGTTCAGACTGCTTTACTGTTTCACGGCATGCTACCAGCCGGCATTTTCCACGCAATATTAATTTCTTGACCAACCCGTATAAGAGGCATACCGTTTGCGTTCACACCCCTTCAGGAGAATCTATCATGGCACAGAAAAGAAAACAGGCGGGAAATACGGCGGCAGCCGGAAAGCCTTCGCTGACCGTGAAAATAAACACCGCGATTCAGCTCATCAGAGGCGAACTCTCTATCCCTGAAGTGGCGTATGGACGTTTCCGGAAAAGACTGATCCGTGCCGCGCGGATAACTGTCGCTTCCATTGACAAGTTCATGAAGGACGATTGTTTTACGAAAGCATCATCCCTTGCGTATACCACCGTCGTTTCTCTCATACCTATGCTGGCGGTCGGACTCACATTCTTCTCCTTCGGCGGTCAGAACAGAAAAGACCAGCTCTTCGTTGAACTTCAGAAACTGCTCGAAACATACAATCTGAACAGACTGAATATAGATCCGTTTATAGACGCGATTTCCACGCTGATTGACAACGCGGCGAGCATCGGAGGGGTTGGAGCGATCGTACTGATCTTCTCGGCAACCGCCGTGCTCCGCACGCTCGAACATTCACTTAACACAATATGGAATATCGAACGTGAACGCCCGTGGGTTCTCAAAATGGTCTACTATTGGACGACGCTCTCACTCGGACCGTTGATGCTCATCGCGGGAACGACAGCGGCGGCACAGATATCAACAGTATTCAGTCCGCCTAACTACCGTGCGATAACCCAGGCATATGACGGCAAAATATGGGTCGGAGGCAGCAAGGGAACGCTCAGCGCCACACGCGACATATCCCTTCCGTTCGAGAAAGTCCCGACCGATAGGATCGACTTTGACAATCAGCACGTATATAATTACGACAAAACAATCGAGGAATTCGCAAAAGACGAAGCCACACTCGACGAACTGTATATCACGAAAACAGAAATCCGCGATATACAGTTCATCGGCAGTAACGGATGGGCTGCGGGAAAGGACGGGATCGTCCTCAGAACATCCGACAACGGTGAGAAGTGGCGCATAGAAAAGTGGGGCGATTTCAATTTCAAACATATTCAAATGCAGGACACTGCCACCGGGTTCATCGCGGCTGAAGGAGGATATCTGCTCCGTACGAACGACGGCGGCCTGACATGGAGCGTGAATACATGGCCGGACGTCACAGGAGACATTAATCAGATCGCGTTCAATGGTAAAACCGGCATCGCGGTCTGCAACCGGGGATACATACTGAAAAGCGACGACAAAGGCGCTACATGGACTCCGATTCTTATAGACAAAAGCCAGACACGCAAACAACGGTACGCAAACCTCAACTGTATCAGTTTCCTCGACGGAAACACCGCGTGGATCGGCGGTAATGACGGACTTATACTTTCGACGTCCGACGGATTCAAATCATTCACGGCAAAACACTTCAAAAAATACAACTACCTGTCAGTTCTTCTCACCGGAGCGGGCGAAGGTTATGCGGCAGGTGAAAACGGCGTGCTCGCTCATACGACCGACGGGGGAAACACATGGGAGAAAAGGTCAATACATACCGGAAACGTGTTTCGACTGACACAGTATAACAGCGACATCTGGGCGATCGGAAGCGCGGGGCTCATTCTTCACGGGAGTTCGTTCGACTCCAAGTGGAAGGGTGAAAAGGGAATGGGGTTCATCGTTTACCTTCTCAATTTCTTTCTTCCCTTCATCTTCATATGGCTCTTCTTTCTCCTCACATACCTGTTCCTTCCGAACACGAAAGTTCCGTTCAAACCCGCGGCAATCGGCGCGTCAATCTCAGGATCAATATGGGTCGGATTCATTCTCGGGTTTATCGTATACGTAAAGGCTTTTGCAAACGGAACGTTCGCGGTATACGGAGCTCTCGCGGCATTCCCGATATTCCTCCTTCTCATTTACGCGTCAGCGGTGATAATTCTATACGGCGGAGAAGTATCTTATATGATTGTCTACCTTGACAGTTATCTCCGTGAAAAGAAAAAAACCGTAGCGACGAACCAGCTCTCCGTGTACATCGCTATCCGGATTCTCTATACTGTGTATAAGAAATTCGAAGAAGGAAAGGGTCCCTCTCAGGTCAATGATATCCTCAGCCTTTCCACTAAAAATCATGAAGTGTACCATTTCCTGAACCTGTTCAAAAAGGAAAAGTACATTCTGGAGGATGAATCGGGCGGTCTCATTCCGGGTATGGCGTCTGACAAGATCAAACTCAACACGATTATCAATCTGGTTCATGACGCGAATCTGTCAATTCCCGATTCCGCGCCTAACGATAGCGTAAAAAAGACACTCGGCAAACTGTTTACAGGAATGTCAGCATCAAACAAATCAATCATCGGGGAATTGACACTTGCCAGGGTAATCAAAGATTAACGTGAATTGAAAGAATTCTGAACCACAACTGCTACAAAAGGGAGGAGGATCACATCCCCCTCCCTTTTTCATACCTCTCATTCCATTTTTACTTGAGTAATCTTTTTCAGTATGATACAATCGCTACCGATACGCTAAATTTTATATCTCCGTTTCGGGAGCCTGATTCATTCTGCAAATCCGGTTCCGGCGGAAATCCATACAGGCACTCTGTCGGAATAGTATGTTAGAAACAGGGCTTCCACAAAAAAAGATACTTCTCGTCGAGGACGAAGCGATCATTGCAATGTCCACCGCTGAAGATCTGAAGGATGAAAACTTCTCGGTCAAGATACAGGGAAGCGGGGAAGCCGCCGTCAAAATGGTAAAGGAGAATCCCGGCGCGTTTGAACTTATCCTCATGGACATTGATCTCGGGCCGGGGATTGACGGTACGGAAGCGGCACGGGAAATCATCGCGATTAAAAACATACCCATTCTTTTCCTTTCATCTCATAATGAAAAAGAAATTGTGAAACGAACCGAATCCATTTCGTCGTATGGATACGTAATAAAAAACTCGGGAATACACGTACTGGCGGCGTCGATACGCATGGCATTCCGGTTATACGATGCGTCACGCGGCGTTGAGGAAAAAACGATGGAACTGGAATCCGCATTTGAGGAACTTCAGGAAACAAGTGAAGAGCTTGAGGAAACCAACGACCAGCTCACTGAATCGACGCACGAGTTGATGATAAAGGAAGAACGATTCCGAAACACCCTTGATTCGATGATTGAAAGTTGTCAAATCCTCAGCTTTGACTGGACATACCTCTATGTAAACGACAGTGCCGCCCGATTTGCGAAACGAAGCAAAGATGAACTCCTCGGGAAAACGATGATAGAGTGCTATCCCGGTATCGAATCTCAGCAGCTCTTCAAAGTACTGTCAGAGTGCATGTCAACAAGGCAGAGTCACAGGGCAGAGTTTGAATTCATTTATCCCGATCAGACGAAAGGAGATTTTGAAATATGCATCCATCCTGTATCGGAAGGACTGTTCGTGCTGTCCATGGATATCTCTGACCGTAAAAAAATTGAAGCTACTCTCCATGAAAGTGAACACCGCTTTCGGATGTTGGTAGAGAATTCTCCTGACGGAATCTTCATCCAGACAAACGGATTATTCGCATATTCCAATGCAATGATGCAGAGAATGATTGATCCGGAACACGGAGAAAGCCTTGCCGGAAAAGATGTCCTCGGCATTTTCGCGCCAGAGTACAGGGACATTGTCCGTGAAAGAATACGTTTACTGAATGTTGAAAGACACAACGTGCCGAGAATTGAGGAAGTGCTCATCGATACACACGGCACACGGATACATACGGAAATTATGGCGATACCAATTGAGTACAACGGAGTACCGGGAGCGCTCGTGTACGTTCATGACATTTCCGTGCGGAAGAAAACTGAAAGTGAACTTCAGCAATTAATTCAGCTGAAGGATACACTGATGGCCGAGCTGCAGCACAGAGTAAAAAACAGTCTCACGATAATCAACAGTCTCATCTCGATTGAGTCAGCCAAACTCACCGATGAATCGACAAAGCAGGTTTTCATGAACGCGCAGTCACGTATACACGTGATGGCCGGAATATACGAGATGCTGTACAGTTCGCAAGATACATCCCTGAACAGCGTACGACTGGATTTATACATTCAAAAGCTCACATCAACCATAGTTGACATGTGCAATGTCGGAAATAAGATCTCGCTTTCATTCACTCTTGCTGAAATTTATTTTGATCTGAAACGAACAGTGATCGTGTGCCTTATCCTCAATGAACTTGTGACAAACACGATAAAGCACTCATGCATGGATGACACCGATTGCACCGTATCCATTTTGTTAAAACAGAATGATAATACGCTCGAACTCGTCATATCTGACAAAGGTACATCTATGCCCGCGGAGAAAAAATCAGGTACCGGACTATCTCTGGTTAATCTGCTGACAAAGGAAATTCACGCGGAAATGCATACCTCAACAGATAAAGGCTACTCAACATCGTTGATTTTCCCGTACGAACCCGCATAATCCGCGAGACACATTATCTTTACACAATCAAAGGTATTCAGTCGTTATCAAGAACCTCCCGGATCTTGTGGGCAAGAGCGAGTGCGCTGAATGGTTTTCCGATAAAGTGAAGACCCTTATTCAGAACACCATGTGCGACTATCGCGTCTTCGGTGTATCCGGAATTGAAAAGTACTTTGATTGAAGGACGAAGGTTCATAATTTCTCCCGACAGCTTCATTCCGTTCATCCCGGGCAGAATCACATCCGTCATAAGAAGATGTATTTCCTCCTTATACGACTTCGCTATTCCGATCGCATCCTCGCCGTTCATGGCGGCAAGCACAGTATATCCGAGCCGCTCCAGCGCCTTCAACGTGAATTTGATGACAAGATCATTGTCTTCGACAAGAAGAACCGTCTCCGATCCGGTCGGCGCCTCACTTCTCTCTTTTCCTTCAAAATCCTCCGATTTTGTCGCGGCTACTTTAGGAAAATAAACTTTAAAACTTGTTCCTTTATCCTTTTCAGAATACACATATATCGTTCCGTTATTCTGCTGTACCGCGCCGTAAACTGTCGCAAGTCCTAATCCGGTTCCTTTACCGATCGCCTTGGTAGTATAGAATGGTTCAAAGAGGTGATCCCGCGCCTCATCCGGAATTCCTATTCCTGTATCAGTCACAGAAAGCATCGCGTGTTCACCGATACCGGCATACGCGTGTTTTTCGCAGTACGATTGATCAAGAACGACATTCGCCGTTTCAATTGTGAGAATTCCGCCGTTACTCATCGCGTCACGCGCGTTCACGACAAGATTGACAATTATCTGCTGAATCTGCGATACGTCCACTTTTACAAAGCAGAGATCTTTCTGCGGCGCTGTTCGCAACAATATATTTTCGCCGATCAGCCGGGTAAGCATCTTCTGCATATGTTCAATAATATCATTCAGATTCACGATTTTCGGGTCGATAATCTGCCTTCGTGAAAAGGCGAGAAGCTGACCGGTTAGTTCGGCGGCGCTTTCCGCAGCCTGAAGGACAACAGACAGATGCTGGTGCACCTCATTATCCTCACGAATTCCCATCATCGCGAGTTCAGTATTTCCCATTATCGCGGTAAGCAGATTATTGAAATCATGCGCGATCCCTCCCGCAAGCCGTCCAATTGACTCCATCTTCTGAGATTGCGCGAGTTCAGACTTAAGCTGCTCTCGGTCATTCTCGGCTTTTTTCCTTGCGGTGACATCTTCCAGCGTGGATGCAACCCCCCTGGAAAGATCTCCCCTATCGATCGGATTCGCATAAATAATAACATCAATATCGGTTCCATCCTTGCGCCGGACTTTTGTCTCACACCGTCCCAACTCACCGTTTTTCATCGTCGCATACAGTGTCTTTCCCACATATTCGTAAATTTCATCGTTCGGATACACTATCCGTGTCGTTTTTCCGATCAGATCATCTGGGTAGTATCCTGTAATAACCGAAAACCGTGAACTTATCATTTTGAATTTTCTATCCACAAGAAGCACAGCTCCCGTAGGCGTCGCTTCAAACAGCCCCCGGAATTCGGCTTCACTATTCCGAATTGTTTCCTCATTTTTCTTCTGTGCGGTAATATCCCGGAAATACCAGACCCGCCCGTAATAAATGCCATCATCTCCGATCATCGGCGCCGAATAACGCTCAATAATTCTACCATCGATGAGAGTAATTTCATCGCGACTGCATTCCTTTTGATTGGAATACAGAAACCTTATTTTAGATATAAACTCATCCGGATCGGCAACCTGATTCCGGACATGCTCAAGAAATATTTCATCATCATCAGAATTATATAGTTCCGCAGGAATGTTCCACAGGTAGATAAAGTTTTGGTTATACGACAATACTCTTGAATCGGGACCAACGATAAGAATCGAATCAGGAGAAGTTTCCTGTTGTGTTTTTAGTATCAGAGTCCGGAATTTCTGGACACGTTCGGCATATTTACGTTCACTGATATCAGAAAACACGATCGCGATACGATTATACTGAAGCCTGAACACGTGCAGTTCATATGCGGATCCCCGCTCATTGCTTTCACTGTAAATTACTTCTGTCGACCAGGTGATCCCCGTTTCGAGCACCTGCCGGAAATGAGCAAGATGCGACGACCCGACTGATTCAGAAAAAAACCGTGAGATCTCATCGAATGTTTTCCCCGTCATCTCCTGATTGCTTTTACCGATCATCTTCTCCGCGGTAAGATTTCCCCCCTCGAAAACAATCTGTCCGTCATCAAGAAGCCGGTATAGATGAATCCCCAACGGCATTGATTCAATAATCGTACGGAATCTCTCTTCGGATTCAAAAAGAACCGTTTCACTTTTCTTCCGCTCCGTTATATCCGTTGCGGAAACCACGATGATTTCTGATGAGCTGAAACAATAATAGTTGGATGATGTTTCCACCTGAATGAATGTTCCGTCTTTACGTTTATTGAATATTTCAATCCGCTTTCCGATTTGTCCGGGATTGGCTCTGAAAAACGCCATATTCTTATTCCAGATTTCCGGAGAGAAGTACGGGTCAATGTCCTGGAAATTCATTCCAAGCAATTCTTCCCGCGAATACCCCAGAGAGCGGCATGCCGTTTCATTTACATATACTAAGGATGCATCGGCATCAAGCCAGTAGACCGCATCAATAGACAGATCGACCGACATGCGGAATATGCGTAAATACTCAAGTTCATCATCAAACACAGCGCGCGCATCTCCATCACAGTGTTTATCTGCTGAATATTTTCCCGGCACTCTTTGATTTTCTGATGTATTGTCTGTCATAACTGTTATGCGTTAACTGCATAGTAAATGAAATGCAAATGTCAATATGTGATACTACCCTACACTCACGACAAGATCAATAAAATAATAGAGTCGCTTCAATCATCCTGGTCTGCTCTTTAGCGCATTATACAGTATCACTGAAACTATACTAAACTCTAAATGCTCATATTATATCGTAAACGCATAAACGTGAAAACGTTGCTGTCCGGTCAGTCACTGCATGCATAAAAGAACAGGGGCAGCGATTATCCCGCCGTCCCTGTTCTTTTTTTCCATTGCATTGCAATGCATTACAATCCCGGATTATCTGCTCAGAACGGAATCTCACCGTCGTCCTTCCAGAATTTCCCGGTATATCCAAACGGCTGTGTCGCGAGATTGAGCATTCCCTTCGCGGAATCTTCAGGCACACCGGGAGCCTGGTTACCGCCGAGATCTGTCTTAACCCATCCGGGGTCAAAACTATTCACCGCGATCTTTCCCGCGAGTTCATCCGCAAGTACAATGGTGAATCCGTTAAGCGCGAGTTTACTTACACGATAACTCGCGATATCATGTGCGTGCAAAGCGTCAAAACACCCTGCGCCGGAACTGGTATTGATTACACGCGGCTCATTGCCCTTCAGAAGAAAAGGAACAAGCGCCCGCGTAAGATGGTACGGCGCGAAGAGATTTATGTTCATCGTGTCTTCCAGAATTCCCTTTTTATCTTCGAGAAATCCTGCGTACGCAAGCATTACACCCGCATTATTCATGAGGATATCGAGTTTGCCCCATTTCTTCTCTACTGCTCCGCATATCGTGTCTTCAAAGCCGGGAGTACCCAGATCGGCAACCAGCGGCTGGAATGATCCGAATACGGAAAGCTCCGATGCGACTTTATCAAGACGAGCGGCATCTTTTCCGGTTCCGATAATCTCGGCTCCTTCCTGAAGACAAAGCCTGGCGGTGCAGAGTCCAACTCCCCGTGATGCGCCTGTAAGAACGATACGTCTTCCTTTTAGTCTGTCTGCCATATGTTACCCCTGGTATTTTTTTAACAAAGCTGATAAAAACAGCTCTGAGTACCGCCGCATTGAAAAATCTTGATAATGAGCTAAAACCAATGATAGTTTACTGCTCATAATATCGTTGAAGATTCCGCGGCACATCCGTTGAATGTACACAACACACTCGTCTCATGTCAATAACGTCATACGTTAAAAACAATCCGGTTTTGCGCACATGATATTCTTGACGGGTCGGGAGATACATGCGAACCTTGAAAACAGAAGGAAAATCAATGATACATGCGGCTTCACATCCTCATCAATTGCGCAAATCCGGAATCTTCACACTCGCGGCTGTTTCACTTTCTTCTTTTTTAGTCGCTTACATGGTATCATCCATCAATATCGCACTCCCTCTTATCGGCAGTGAATTCTCCCTTTCCCCTTCATTTCTCGGATGGATAGCGATGACATACCTCCTCTCCACAGCGGTGTTTCTGCTCCCTTCAGGAATGTGTTCCGATATCAGAGGCCGGAAAAAAGTATTCATTGCCGGGTGTGTGATCATCATATTGTCCTCAGCAGGCTGCGTGTTCGCTCCATCAGGACGGATTCTTCTTCTCTGCCGGATCATTCAGGGATCGGGAGCCGCAATGCTCTTCGCGTCTTCAACGCCCATCATAACCACATCATTCCCCCCGGAAAAAAGAGGACGAGTCCTTGGATTATCAATCGCGACAATTTACCTGGGACTTTCCATGGGTCCTTTCCTCGGCGGAATTCTCGCTCACTGGTGCGGATGGAGATCCCTATTCTACTTTAATATCATCGGAATGACGGCAGCTTTCCTTGCCGGATACAAATGGATAATTTCTGATAAAGTTGATAAATCACATCACGGAAAACGTCTGGATATCGCGGGCTCAATTCTTTCAGCGGCGGCAATCCTCTGCGGAATGCTCGGTCTCACTAATATCACTTCATCCTTCGGTGCTCCGCTTATGGTCGGCGGCGCAGTATTACTCATCATTTTCTTTTTCCATGAACTCCGTATACCGGCACCCCTTATTCCCGTGCGGGCATTCCGCCATAACAGGGTTTTCATCTTCTCGAATATAGCGTCGATGATAAACTACAGTTCAACATTCGCCATAACATTCTTTCTCAGCCTTTATCTCCAGTACGTAAAAGGTTATACGCCTGATCGCGCCGGACTCATTCTCATCGCACAACCGGTCATGCAGGCCATTCTATCCCCAATTGCGGGAAGGATATCCGATTCAAAAGATCCGAGAATACTGTCTTCAGCCGGAATGGGTATTATCGCGTGCGGTCTTCTCATCTTTGCCGTCTATCCCGGAGTGCTTCCCGTATGGCTGATAGTCACGGTACTCTCAATTCTCGGCATCGGATTCGCTCTCTTCTCGTCACCGAACACCAACGCGGTCTTCGGCTCTGTTGAGCATCGTTATCTCGGTACCGCATCATCTGTACTCAGCATGATGCGGGTACTCGGTCAGGTGATGAGTATGGCTATCGCAATTCTCCTTATGGCGTATTTCACAGGGTCACGCCCTGTCGATCCCGCTGACCCCGATTCATTCCTTTCCGCGCTCCGTGCCGGATTTATCATATTTTCGATACTTTGCATCGCGGGGATTCCCGCTTCGTGGGCAAGAGGAGTAAAAAAATGAGGAACTTTTTCAGATGACGCGCGTCAAAAGATCAGAGGCGCCGACGAGTCAGATCCGCACTGAAGGGAAAACCGGGGGAGCACGTATTAACGATACTGCTTTTACGGAAATCGTGCGGGACTACAAGGACCGCATCTTTTCACTCGCGTATCGGGTACTCGGCGATCATGACGAAGCTGATGAATGCGCGCAGGAAATTTTCATCCGTATACACGGGTCGCTCTCAACATTCCGCGGCGAATCAGCGCTGTCAACATGGATATACCGTGTGGCGTATAACGTATCTATTGACTTCGCCCGAAAGAAGAAGCGGGCCGGCTCGCATGAAGATCACGGAAACGGAGATTGCCCTCCCGATCTTCCCGACATGAGAGCGAATCCCGAAACGATAGCGCTCAGGAATGAGGAGATCCGGACAATAATGGATGCGCTCGCGAAGATTGATCCAGATCAGCGGGGACTTATCATCATGTTCGACATTGAAGGCAAAGATTACGAAGAAATACGCGCAATCACGGGTCTGGCCATGGGAACGGTCAAATCACGGATCGCACGCGGACGGATGAAGCTCAGAGAGCTTCTGCGGGGTACACTATGAAATGCAGCAGTATTAAAGTTCTTATAGACAGCTATATTGACGGTTCGCTTGACGCGCGAAAGGTGAAGTCGTTTGAAACTCACCTCGCGTCATGCCCTGACTGTGCAAATGAGCTCGAATACGCGCGCCGTCTGCGCAAGAAGATGGCATCTCTTCCTTCAGAAAAAGCGCCGGATGATTTCGAATCGCGTGTATTCCAGAAAACCGGCACACCCGTGATTTCAAAAAGATCCAATGTTCTCAGTGTTCTCACCCGGAAGAGATTTTTTATTCCGATCGGTGCCGCTGCCGCGCTTATAATGGGGCTTACTGTCTTTTTATTGCCGGAATACGGCCTACGGCAAAAATTCTCCGCACCCTCACCTGTCGCTGAAATCAGCCCCGCTTCTTCTGAGGCTCCCAAAATCAATGGGATTGTCTCCACGAAAAAGGATGAGTCACGCACGCACGCAAAGTCATTTGGACGCATCACGAAAGAAGCAAAAAAAGACACACGGTCACGCGCACAAGAAGTCCCGCATTTTGAGACGGAGATCCGTCTCGCATACAACGATTCCGGCTCCGTCACAAACGCGGAACCTACCGCACAGGCGATGGAAGAGAACATCGCCGCTGATAAAGCAGCTGAATCCGAAATCAAAGTGATGAAAAAAGAAGCGCCGATGTCAGCGGCTAAAAGCAAAGCAAGGATGGCAGAATCTCCTCCCACACGGAAAATCAGCGATGATTTCGCTTCTAAAATCGACAGCGTAATAATGTCATCAGGCGGAACACGAATCCGGCTGCCCGGAAAAACTGTCGACATCATGGGAACCGGCGGTAACAAAGACCGGGAAAGAAACACTTACAACGCAAAGGTAATAATCCCTGAGAATGAATATGACGGATTGATCAGCCGGCTTTCTAAACTCGGAACACTCGATGTTCCGAAAACCAGACCGTCCGCTGAACGGGGATATATCGAATTCACCCTTACTGTACGCAGAGGAAGCGGAGACAAATGAAGATTGTAATCTTTGAAGACGGGACGCACGACAATTTTTACCCCCTTTCAGAAACACGTCCGCTTTGCGAACTCCGATGCGGAGCTTTCACCATGAGAGAACGCATTGAAACTGTCGTCCGGAAAACATTCGGTGCGTACGAGCTGTCATACACAACTCGTACCGCAATTGCGGGAGTTGCCTCTGAACAATACGGCATTAACGCTGTCAACGCTCCTCTTCATGAAAGTGATACACTTTTCATCAACGCATTATACGCTCCCTTCAACATTCTGCCGAAAAAAAATGAAGCGTTTGTATCATCCGGAAGAATAGCTGCTATTCATCTCGATACGGCCATGACTGGGAATATTTCAGCCGGAAAAGATTCATTAATCAAGTCGCTTGAAGATGCGGCGAACTCAGCGAGTATCGTCCGAACTGAAATCCCCTCCCATGATTTTTTTCCCTCGCACATCTGGGATATGGTTCTTTCCAACGGGCGGGTCATCTCCTCCGATTTCGCCCTCCTTACTCGCGGCACACCTTCATCCGCCGGCATTCAGTTCGCGCATACCGGATCTGCTGACTCGCTCTACATTGAAGAGGGCGTTACCATCGATCCTTTCGTCAGCATTGACACCCGCAAGGGTCCCGTAATAATACGGAAAGGATGCATGATACATTCATTCACACGGATAGAAGGCCCGTCATCCATAGGTGAAGATACAATTATCACCGGCGGTAAAATAAGAGAGGGATGCAGTTTCGGCCCCTCGTGCAGGGTCGGAGGAGAAACAGAAGACGCCATCTTTCAGGGATACACCAATAAATATCACGACGGATTTATCGGCCATGCCTACGCCGGCTCATGGGTCAATTTCGGAGCATTGTCAACGAACAGCGATCTGCGCAATGACTACGGAACGGTCACATGCGCAATGCCGTCCGGCAAAATCGATACCGGAAGCGGAAAAGTCGGATGCTTCATCGGCGATTACACAAAAGCCGGGATCGGATCTCTCATCAATACGGGGAGTGTTATCGGCACAGGATGCATGATAGTACATTCCGGCAGGATGACTCCGCCTCATATTCCTTCATTCTGCCGCTTCATTAAAAATGAACTTAGGGAAGAAAAAGATATCAACAGCGTAATTGAAACAAACTGTATCGCCGCATCACGTCGCAATAAAGAACTGACCCCCGCGATGGAATCGCTTCTGAAAAAGATATTTGAAGACAGCAGAAAAAAACGTATAACAGAGAGTGAACTGTGGAACGCCGCATTGAAATAAATCTCTCGCTTGCAATATGTCTGTCCCTCGCTCTCCATGCGTTTCTGTTTGTCGCGTGGATCGTTCCCGCGTCACAGGGTCTGTCTTTTTTCGCTCCTTCAGCTACAGGATCAGGAACGAAACGCTCGACCCCCGGCCGTGACATTGTTGTTAATATCAACGAAGATGATATTGCGACAAAAGCCGTCACCACACTTCTTTCTGAACGTGACTCAAGCGGACGCGGTTACATTACAAAAGAAAAAGGCGATACGTTTATAGACAATACGAATGAATTCGCTTCAGGGAAAGCGGGTCGAAGCGGACAAAACGGACGCGGCATCACACAAGCGCAACAGTCATCCGCAATGACCGCCTCAACTCTACCCGGAATGAAAACATCGTCGGCAGATTCGACGGCAGAGGACTATCCTATATCGATCGAACTCATTCATGATAATCCGCTTCTCACTGCCGCAGGGGGATCGGAAGCGGTTGAAAGTGAATGGACAAAGATCCCGAGTGTCAAAGGGATGAATCAAAAAAACGCGATCTTTCTGACAAACGACGGAGAATTTTCATTTAACACCCAGAAATTCAAGAACTTCGAATATTTCAAGCGGATGAAAAACAAAATAGGACGAAACTGGTATCCGCCTGATTACGGAAGAGCATATCTTCCGCGCACGATGGATCGTAACGGGGGTTATGCGCCAGGGTTTACCCGAACCAGTCTTATCTCATCCCAGGAAGTTTATATCTATTTCACGATGGATCGATCCGGAGAGGTTGTCAACATACAGCTTCTAAGTTCCGGAAATAATCCCCATCTCGTCAAAACATGCCGTGATGCGATACAAAATTCAAAAAATTTCGGCACCATACCCGATGACATGAAAGGAACACTGATCAATATACCATTTGTTTTCGGCTACTATGTCGACTGACATTATTCTTTACTCATCCACTTGTTCCGTCCCGAGTCTTTCGCAGTATATAGCGCTTTATCTGCCTTTTTGACAAGGCTGTCTGCCCTACTCCCATTTTCAGGTATCACCGACGCAACGCCGATACTCAATGTCACCCTTGTGTCAACTGATGATGCTTCATGCGGTATTTTCCGTTTTCTGATATTTTTGACGATGGCATCCGCAATATTAATCGCACCCGCAATATCAGTTTCAGGGAGTATAACCGCAAATTCCTCACCGCCGTAGCGTGCGGCAAAATCAGAAGGCCGTTTGCATTCCTTCTTAATTATTGACGCAACCGCAGCAAGACAGCTGTCTCCCATCTGATGTCCATACATATCATTATATTTTTTGAACAGATCAACATCACACATCAGAATCGCCAACGGTCGCCGTTCCCGCGAATGGACGCGCCACTCTTTGCGAAGAACTTCATCAAATGAACGTCTGTTCGCAATATTGGTCAGTGCGTCAGTTTTAGAAAGACGGTTCAGTTCCGTATTTGCTTTTTTCAACTCGCTTTCGATCGTCTTTCGTATCCCGACTTCGATATTGAGAAGAAGATTATTCTCCTGCAATTCACTGTTCTTCTCAGTAAGGCTGTTTTCAAGGAATGCGAGGTGCTTCGCAATCGGATACGACACCACATGTATGGCAATGAGCATCAATACCGACATCAGAATAGTTCCTACCATAATAAATCGGAAATATGATATTGTAGGTTCAAATATGGAAATCATATCAGCAATAATGGGCTCTATATTCAGTTTGAACATATAGATATAATCACTGTTCGGAATAGCAGTAACCAGAACATACCATTGCGATCCCTCTTTTCCCGTAATAAATGAACCGCCGTTCTTACTCGTCCGTGCAAAATTCTTCAGCGCTTCACTTTTGTCGACAGGTGCCGTGGAATATACGACAGCATTTCTTGAAACAGACAGCACAGCATGATTGTACATGAATAGAGGGTCTTTTGTACGCTGTTTAAAATGCGACTCGAATACCTCACCATGTGCTGATTCAGGAAGAGTGGAAATCTCCGCGGATATATCATCAATCACCGCGTGAGTTTTCATTTTTATTGTAGTTTCAATTATGCGATACGCAATGCCGGATGAAATATCCCGCGCGCGGCCAGCCTTGTACTGAAATAGAATCAGGGATATAATCGTAGAGCATATTACAATGCCGGACAAAATGATAGTTAGCAGCCTGAATGTGGATCTGATTGCCATACGTACTGATTCCCCGCATTGATATAAAGACTAACTTTGAGGATACACCGTATTTTCATTTTAAATTAATGAAAAGTACAGATATTCAAACCGCCCATACCAACCCATTAAACAGAATATCATCTAATACGGTATCCCGTCCGTTGACGGAATACCGTGCGGGTACATTCTATTCCAACTTCTCGAATAACACAACAAATGAATCAAAAAGAGGATCAGCGCTCTGATCTCATGACAAATCCAAGACTGTAATAACAGATACGGGGCACAGGGGAATCATGCTTACTATAGCTTTACAATTTTATCACTTTTTTCGGATATTGCATTTCGCAAATCAACAACGAGTTTTGCTTTTTGAGATACCATTTCAAAATCAATAACAGAATGTTTTGTTGTTATGACAACACAATCATAATCACCTATCGTTCCGGTATCCATGGGAACTCGTTTATATACATCCCCTTCATCTGTTTTTACTTCATCAATATACGGATCAAAATAGAAAACCTTTCCGCCTTTTTGCTTCACTTCATCCATTATTTTCAATGCCGGGGATTCCCGTGAATCATCAATATCATTCTTGTACGCCACGCCGATAAACAAAATTTTTGATCCCCGAATAGGTTTTTCCTGGCGATTCAACGCAGATTGTATTTTTACTGTCATCCGATGAGGCATCGCATTATCGATATTTCCTGCGACATTAATCATTGTTAAATCAAAATTGTATTTCTTGGCAATGTACTCAAGATAAAAAGGATCCAGTGGTATGCAATGCCCACCGATACCGGGCCCCGGATAAAACGCGTGAAACCCGTATGGTTTTGTTTTAGCCGCTTCAATTACTTCCCAGATATCAATATCCATTTTTCCGCATAACAGGGCAATTTCATTCATCAAACTGATGTTCACCAAACGATATGTATTTTCGAGGATTTTGACCATTTCAGCTACACGAGGAGAAGATACCTTGTGGATATGATCGATCGCTTTTGCATATAAAGCCACCCCTATTTCGGCGGCATTCTCATCGAGCCCGCCAAGGATTTTGGGAGTATTTTCAGTTTTATAATCCTTATTACCGGGATCAACTCTTTCGGGAGAAAAGCATAACCAGAAATCTTTTCCAGCTGTCATTTTTGAAGTTTCTTCAATGATCGGTTTCATGAAATTCTCAGTGGTAGTCGGATACGTCGTACTCTCAAGGGAGATAAGAGTCCCTCTTTTCATCTGCGAACCAATCTCAACACATGCGCTCTCGATATAAGACATATCCGGCTTTTTGAATTTATCGAGCGGCGTAGGCACACATATTATCATCGCGTCACATTCTTTGATGCGTGTAAAATCAGTTGTCGCCTGAAGAATGTTGTTCTTCACAACAGAAGAAAGATCATCATCGTTAACATCGCCGATATAGTTTTCGGAATTATTAACTTTGGCGCATTTTAATTCTGCTTTTTCAAATCCCAGAACACTGATTCCCTTTTTTGCAAATGTGACAGCAAGAGGTAAACCAACATAGCCAAGCCCCAAGATTCCTATCTTGACAGAATTGCTGTCAATTTTGCTCAATATATCATTTTTTAAAGACATTGCGATCTCCTTAATCAATTTTGCGCAATTGTCCCAATTGCTCATGAAACCTCATGCCGCATCCGGAACAAATTCTATTCATGTCCTTATCAAAACTTTTCAGAACAGAACCGCATCTGCAAACCCATCCGATTCTTTTTGCGGGAACGCCGGCCATCAAAGCATAATCAGGGACATCTCTCGTTACAACCGCACCAGCACCGATCAATGCATATTCACCAATTGAATTTCCGCACACAACCGTAGCGTTGGCTCCAACCGAGCACCCTTTTCTCAAAAGGGTTTTACGAAATTCATCTTTTCGTTCAATAAATGCTCTCGGATTTATAACATTTGTAAAAACCATTGAAGGACCGCAGAATACGTCATCCTCTAATTCGACTCCTTTGTAAAGGGAAACATTATTTTGAATTTTGCATCCGGAACCAATTTTCACATCCGGACCGACAACGACGTTCTGCCCCATTGTTGTCCTTTCCCCGATAACTGATCCTGATATTATGTGACAAAAATGCCAAACCTTCACATCTTTTCCGATTACAACATCATCATCGATATAAGATGATTCATGTACAAAATAATTCATTATATCCTCATCAGAATGAGAGCTTTTCCATAAGCTCAATACCGGAAATAACATCTTTATATGACGGGAACTTATCCCATTGTTCTTTAACGATATATTCATACATGGAATCATGACCTTTCCCATATATATGATCGACGGTAAAATCCATGTCAGGTTTCTGCATCCCCTCAACATCCCAGAACTCTATAGTATTCAAATTTGTTCCGGACAGTCTTACTGTCCCCTTACTGCCTATCAACGTCAGTTCCGTACGATAATTCTGCCGATATACACTTGCGGTCGTATTCATCGTACCGATTGTTCCATTTTCAAATTTCATTACCGCAGACAGGGTATCCTGTATCTCCATATTCCGCAATCTGCCGCCCATTCCATCGGCGGTAGAGATCTTCCCGAAAAGGAAAAGAAGAAGATCTATATAGTGACTTGCCTGGGTATACAAAACCCCGCCATCAAGCCGTGTAGTTCCATGCCAGCTATCTTTATAATAATCATCGTTACGATTCCAGAAAACATTAAGAACAAACTGATAAATCATACCAAGCTTGTCTTCAGAAATAAGATTTTTTGAAAATTGAACAAGAGGATTATACCTGTTTTGATAAACAGGTAGTATGACTTTCCCGTGTTCCTTCGCACATGAATACATCTCAATAGCTTCTCTGACTGTCAAAGATATTGGTTTCTCACAGACGATATACTTGGCATCAGTATCACACGCCTGGATTGTATGTAACGGATGATGACCGGAAGGAGTCGCTATTGCGATAATGTCAACTCCCTTGATATCCGAAATTCTTTCAACATAGTCCGCATTCAGCTCTTGTGCGGCGGATTTCCCTACTTTTGTATTGATATCACATACAACAGTTATATCAATACCGTTTACGGCCGCAATCGCTTCTTTATGACGTTTTGAAATCCGGCCGCAGCCGACAAGACCAACTTTTACCGACATCTCTCTCTCCTTATTTTCCTATCGCTTTTCTTAACGACGATATAACCATATCCTGCTCTTCTTTCCCAAGATACGGATACATTGGCAAGGCAAAAATATCATTTGAAACGGCTTCACTTACCGGGAAATCACCAATAGAATACCCAAGATCTCCAAATGCACCCTGCAAATGAAGCGGCTTTGGGTAATAAATCATTATGGGTATCCCGTCTTTTTTCATTTCACCCATAATTCTATCACGTTCAGGATGACGAACACAGTACTGAGCCCATACCGAACGATTATAGTCTCGTATCACGGGGATCGTAACACAATCAGAAAGACCGCGAGAGTAGTAATCAGCAACCGCCTGACGCAATGCAATTTCCTCTTCGAAAATATCAAACTTTGCAAGAAGAATCGCGGCCTGTATCGTATCGAGCCGGCCGTTTAATCCAATACGGATATTATCATACTTGTCAGTACCCTTCCCATGTATTCTGATTGATACTATCGTTTCATACATTGATTTGTCATTGGTGAAAATCATTCCGCCATCGCCATAACATCCCAGCGGTTTCGCCGGGAAAAAACTGGTAGTCGCGACATGTGCGAGAGAACACGCTTTTCTGCCCTTATACTCTGCTCCAAAACTCTGAGCGGCATCCTCAATTACCATAAGTTCGTATTTGTCGGCTATTTTATTGATCTCATCCATATCAGCGCATTGTCCGAAAAGGTCGACAGGAATAACGCACCGAGGCTTGAGCTTTCCGTCTTTGATAACCTTTTTAATCGCATCCTCAAGCCCGTTAGAGTCGATATTATATGTTGTCTTGTCAATGTCGACGAAAACCGGTGTTGCTTTCAAAATACGTGCCACTTCGCTTGTAGCGATAAATGTAAACGCAGTCGAAAAAATCGCGTCCCCGGGGCCTATATCATATGCCATTAAAGCCATAAGAAGCGCTTCAGTACCGTTAGAACATCCGATGGCGTATTTTGTACCGCAGTAATCAGCCAGACGATTTTCTAACTCGGCCATCTCTGGACCGTTGATATACTTACCGTGGTCGAGAACTTTCTTGATATTCTGATCAATTTTATCACGAATACGTTTTTGTTGTTTTTCGAGATCAATAAATTGCATATACGCTCCTGCAGATTTTCCTATAATTCGTTATATACTCGTCAGAATTTTAATTTACTTATTCAAATGGAATACAGAGTATTTCTCCCGCAATCATAATGATTCAGTAAAAAATCCTTATGCACGTTCAATCAATGCATAGAGAACACTTACGATGAAATATAACTTTCGTTACACAAGAATGAAAGAATCAGAGATTCCGCCGAATTGTATTTCAAACATATAGTCGATTATAATACAAATCATTGGTCATGAACCATCCTTTAATGCGTTATTATACACTCATGTCTGAAACAGGCTATCAACAATCTTTTTTTGGGCAAGAAACACATTTTTCTGTCTAAAAATTTTTCCTGCCCTGAGTGCATTCATTGACATTTGCTCCCAAAACTTACGATTATTTAGATCTTTAACAGCACAGTTTATCAGTTGAATAGATTGATCTTTCTCTGAAAATTCGAATATAATTCCACACTTATTATTCATTACAAAGTCAGCAAGCTCAATAATACTGCTGTTCACAATCAGCGGAACCCCGAGACTCAAAGCTTCAGCTGCTTTCGTAGAGAAAAGATTAATTGACGACATAGCTGATTCAAAATAATCATTTTTCCGAGAATTACCCGTAACAGTTACAGCCAGTAAACTTTCGTATACTTTTCTCATTTGTGAAAATGAATATGATACTGTTTTATACCCGGTTGCTTCAATTCTAGAACCAGAAATAATCTCACAATTAAAACCTGCATTTGAAACAAGCAAGTCAAACAATTGTTTCACGATATTGATTTCATGCCAAACACCCATCGACCCTATATATGCAGTTTTTCTTAAATTCCATCGTTCACTAAATTTACACTTGAATGCATCTTCAGTATTTATTCCGCTAATAGGCACATAAAATATCTTATCTTTTAAACCGGTTTCTAACTTGAGATACTCCAAAGACCTTCTAGTAACCACGATCACCGCATCAGACCCACTTATCAAATAGTGTTCCCAATTTTTGAAGTAACCATATCTCTTAACTCCTGATTTACCATTTGTCACAGGCAACTCAATGGATAATAAACCCCTTGTGTCAAAAACAACTTTTATCATCGGGTTAAATTCTTTGAGTTGCAGTGCCACCGAGTTTGCAATATAGCTTCTGCACACCAGGACTAATTCACCTTCCAAATCCATACACTTATATATTCTTGATGCCACGCGTTTTGCCAAGAATAGTATAAAAATATAGGATAGCATCTTGCGGCTTTGAAGTAATGAATAAAAACGATTACATGAATCTGAAACCTGAAAATCTTTCGTTTGCCCGACTTTTCCTTTTAGCAATATTTTGTTTTTAACAATCTTCAGTATCGGCTCAATAAATATATATTCAACCTTATATTTTGCATCAGCGAACATTCGGGATGGTTTAATAACTTGTGACTCGATCAGCCGATTGCCTTCAACCACCTCACCAGCTGTCATAAATATTATTCTGCGCTGTTTCATAATTACTTTATCCTGCCCATATAATTTCCTAGATGGTTGATAATTTGCTCTGATGCAGTCCCATCACCATATAACTTATTAGAATAATCACCTTTCATTTCTTTAACTATTACAATTGCCTGCTCTATTCGTTGATAATCTAACCCGACAAGATAATTTGCTTTACACTCAACAAGCTCAATCCATTCCGTTTCTTTCCGCATAGTCAAACATGGCTTATTGAAAAAATATGCTTCTTTTTGAAGACCACCGCTATCTGTCATGATCAACAAAGAATTCTTGATGAGATATATCATCTCCAAATATCCTACCGGATCGATAAAATAAACATTGGATCTGAACTTCAAATCCATTTTATCAATCATTCTTTTTGTTCTGGGATGAATGGGAAAAACTACATCATTTTCAATAGATATCTTATCCAGTATATTTTTCAGCAAAACGAGGCTATCCTCACTTGTGTTTTCAGCACGATGTACGGTCATAAGAATGTATTGATCGGGTAATTCACAAACCGGTTTCCTTGATTTGTCTGAATAATAAAGTGCAGCATCATACATTACGTCCCCAGCATGCAAAATATGACAATTATCAAAAGCACGGAATGACTCATTCTCTAGATTAGTAACAGCTTGCGTCGTTGGACAATAGAGGAAAGTTGACACCCTGTCCGTCAATATTCGGTTCACCTCTTCTGGCATTTTCATATTAAAAGACCTCAGCCCCGCTTCGATGTGGGCAATAGGAATATGTAATTTAACCGCCGCTAGTGCACCAGCAATCGTTGAATTTGTATCACCATAAACCAAGACAACATCAGGCTTTTCTTCACTTATAACAGGATCAAGTTGTTCCAGCATTTTACCAGTCATAACACCATGCGAAGACCCATGCACGCACAAATTATAATTTGGACGTGGAATATCCATTTCAGAGAAAAACACTTCACTCATATTTTGATCGTAATGCTGACCAGTATGAACGATTACCTCATTGATCGAAAACCCATGTCGACCACTTTGAATAGCACGACTTACGGTTGCAGCTTTGATAAATTGAGGACGTGCTCCGATGACGGTAAGTATCTTCATATTATATCCACCTGATTGTTATTAGACTCGATTTAAAGAGACTCGCCTTTAATCTATAAATAATTCAATCAATTTTTCTATACATGAACACACTACTGTCCCATTGTTTTTGTTAACTGCTGGAATATCTAGTAGTTATGAGTTTTAAAAGTGCTGATATCTGGAAATATTTCAGAATCGTAACTATTGATTGAATCAGCAGTTACGATTCTGTCACAAAAACATATGGGACAGTAGTGACATGAACATATGATATCAATAGTCAAGACAAACAACTTATCAAGAGTTATGCTGTAATTCTTTTATGATTATTCAAATTTGGGCATCGCAAAGTATGTTAAAAATAAATTAACTTTTACAGATCAACGGATGAAAGAATAACTCAATTATTGATCAGTCGGTTATTTTACACTGAAAGCCATTGGAAAGGCACGTCCTCTAAAAGGATCAGCACGACATGAAGAGCAACAGGGATGGTATTTTAAATTAAATAATAACTACGAATGTCCTTTACTCATAAACTTAGATCAGTTCCATGATCCATGCATCAAATAATTGGAGAATTCTAATTATTATTTTATAAGACTATCAAAACGGGTGAATAGTAAATCCAGATTATCCGAGTCAGGAAATGCTAAAATTAAAACCAGCAACATCGGCTGTCAGGCAAAATTTGTTGATCTAATTGCTGCATGCGAATACCATGCCTCACACGGAGTAAACCATGGCACTGAAACCGACAATCTACAAGACATCACTGGAAATCTCAGATATTGACCGAGGGTACTACGAAACACATCATCTCACCGTTGCTTGTCATCCATCGGAAACTATTGAGCGAATGATGCTGCGGATTCTGATTTTCGCACTTAATGCGGACGACCGGCTTGAATTCGGTATAGACATCGGCGACACAGACGAACCGGCATTATGGAAAAAAGATCTCACCGGTGCGATTGATCTCTGGATTGAAATCGGACAGCCTGATGAAAAATCGATCCTCCGCGCATGCGGCCGCGCAAAGAACGTGATCGTATATTCATACGGAAGAGCGACAGCGCCATGGTGGGGTAATATTTCCCGCGTAACGGATCGAGCTAAAAATTTTATCGCGTATGAGATCTCCGCAAAATCAGCTGAAGCGCTGGCCTCTCTTGCCGAACGAACCATGAAACTGCACTGTGTCATAAACGAAGGGGATATTTCTTTTGGCAATGATACCGTTGAAACATCGATACCGGTTTTAAACTTACTTAAACCACAATAGACAGGATAACATATACCCAACCGTTTTATATTTAATTTACAGATAAAGTATCACTGATTTTGCAAAACCAAATTAAACCTTTTGATATTTTCACTTGCTATTTACCGCGCTGATATTATCAATAATCCAAAAACAGCTCAAGGAGTTCCCGATGAATAAAATGCTATTGTCTGCCTTATCGATATCCATAGCACTTGTTTTATCGGGGTGCAGTAATGGGGCACGAGGATACGAAGCACTTAAGCTTATTTCGCAGTTAAAAGAAAGACCAGTTATCCGTATGGATACCAGCGAAGGGAGTATCACCATTGAACTCTGGAACGATATTGCCCCGAAAACAGTCGAGAACTTTACGCAACTTGCCTTTGGCGGAAAGGAATGGACAAATCCACGTACCGGCGAAAAAGAAACCGGAGCTTTTTATGATGGGTTAGTTTTCCATCGAACCGTGAGAAATTTTATGATACATAGCGGATGTCCAATTGGTAACGGAACTGGCAATCCGGGTTATTCATTCGATGATGAAACATTTGACACAACAAATTCACGCACAATCACCGGATACATTTCGAACCCGGAGACAGCAAATCATCTTTATAAACAATTAATACTTCCCTATCTTCGGAAAACGCATACCCCGAACAAAGACATTGTCACAATAGTGGAGGCATGTAAAAAGAATAAAAGCATCACCCCCCTTATGAAGTATCCTGTAGAGTATTATCTAAAAAAGACAGGCAGAACCGAACCGTTTAAGGAACAGGGCATTCTTAAAGCTACGGTTGAATACGGTACAATATGCATGGCGAATACCGGTCCAGATACAAATGGATCACAATTTTTCATCGTTACGAAAAAAGAGGGATGTAAATGGTTGAATGGCAAAAACACTGTTTTTGGAAAAGTTATTAAAGGAATGTCTACCGTAAATAAAATTCAAAATGCGCAAACCAACATGGGATACACACCCATCAAACAAATTACTATTAAAAAAATAGTACTAATAGCTAAACCTAACAAATAACATGCTCCCGAGAAAGCGCCTATCATAGGACGGTCTCAAATTTCTAATGCAACATTTCAGCCATTTTCTTCTGCGGAGAGTAATATCCAAGAACCGTTCGAGGTATTGCATTCATGAGCCATATTTTTGTACTTCATCCGCCATTACTTGTGAAGAGTGTTACATCGGAAACTAGTTTCCCTTTCAATTTTTGAATACATAACTGTGTTCTGTAACGGACAAAGAAAGCATTCTTTCCTTGACTGGAGACTGTAAAATATGAATTAAATTGGTCTAAAAAATATTGTTCATCATCCCGTCCGTAAAATCCGGGGAATCCCACTTCGACTGATCACATTATCATAAACTGATCCAAACTCACCACACTCGGGACACAATATTTATCGGTCTTTATCCTGCTCGATACTAATAGTAACGGCTTTACTCCCGCGACGAGCTTGACATTCATTATTTCCTACGGTTGCGTGTCTGTCATGATACTACTACACATTTCTTTATCGTTCATATGTCGTTTGCACCCTATTATTAACCCATGGCAAAGATTCAAACTCACTTATTGTCATTATCATACAGACAAATTACAACAGATCATCGCTAACACTCGTAGGTACACTATGATCAACATCATAATATACGTTAAAGTCACTTGATCGATTGGTATCCACATACCCACCAAGTACAGAGCTGAAGTTTCTATAGAATCGAATAACCTGATAATTCCTGACATTCGTACTACTTCCATTAGCAATAGTACAGTTAGCTGCACCAGTAAATGAAGTAACCTTGTAACCCGAATCATCTTGTCGATTCACTTTTAGCTCTGCGAGTTTAATCTCTGAAAGATCATCAATAAATGCAGTTGATATTTTAGAAGAAACATCTCCGGATGAAGATAAAATAATATTTAAAGAATTATTCGCACCCATAGGAAATCCTGGGATTCCATAAATTATTTCTCCATCAAAAAGATAATTAAATATAAAATTCTGTGAATCTCCTAAATACAGAGGTACTCCACCAACAACACTTTCCATATTTCCTAAAAGATCAACAGTAGGGTTCTCATTCCAAACACTCGAAAAATTATCAAAATACCAAGTCTCAGCATCTGTATGCGGCTTACGATATACAACATAGCTCTTAGCCTCAAGAGGAACTTTTATATAATCACTAGCCGCATTTACTGCACCTTGCACATCGATATCGTCCTGCCTATCATAAAAAGTAGTATCATCAACAGAGGGACAATCAATTTGGGCTGCCACTTTCCATATGCTTTGGTCTATCTCAGGAGCAATACTGCCCCCATTAGCGAAATATGCGGCAGAATTTGACTTAAGGAGATAACGTTTAAAAGTGGTAGCTTTCTCTGAAGGATGATCCCCAACAGCAAAAACCACTGCATCCCGAGTAACATACACCGGCTCTTTAGTCTCTTCATCTAATCCAATGTTTTCCATCACAGAAACCATACTACCGACAGTATTAAAATATTCATCTGCATACAAGCTTGCTTCATACGGATATGCATTATCATATAAATACCCAGTATTGGTCGTTGAAGACTGAATACTGCACCTCGCATCCCATGCAGCTCCAAACGAATCAATACCCGCGGTACTTTTTGTTAAGACCGCGATATAATTCCCTGCAACCGCAGTAGTATTGCTCCCCATTCCCAAAAATATCTGGTAATCAGATTTTACATCCTCCGTAGGTGAATCAGTTAAAACCAAATCATACTTTGAATACATAATAGACATATTCTTCAGGGAACCGCTGCGAGTTACCCTCAAATTAATGATATTTCTATATGGAAAAATCTGATAAATAAGCATCTTTGCTGCCCGAGTAGCTGATACACATAATTTTTTATCAGTTGAAGTAAATGATACACTGGCACCCACCATTTCATCTTCATCTGTCGCGGGATCATCGCCACTCAGTGATACTGGAATAACAGAAACTTCAAGGAACATAACTCTATTATTTGCGAATCTGTCAAAATCATAAGCGGTAATCGTGAAGGTCTGAGAATCAAACGGACCGGCAAGAACGTCATTGGGATCAACAGTAGGATCAGGTGAACCATCAGCCTTCAGCCCATCAATATATACCCGCATGGGATTAAGGGTTCCGTTTTCTTCAACAACCCGATAAAACGGACGCCATCGGTATATATGAAGACCCTCTGGGTCATAATTCGCATCTGAGTATTTTTTTCTTACTACATATGTCTGATCACCCGTCGGTTGCCCATCATCATCTAAATTCGTTCCAAATCGTTCAATTGCTATATTTGTCACAATCGGAGGAATAGCCCCAACCTCATTTCGTCCACTCGGCATCGGTGTACTAACTTTCACTACAACATCACTTGCGTTCTGGTTAGAATCAACCCCTTCGTTCCTTCCGAGACTTTTATCCACTACTGCGGAATCAGCGTATCGCTTTCCCTCAAACGCACTTGGATCTTCATGCGAGCCATATCCTATAAGATCTATGACATTCGCACCACGCTTCAATCGTATCATACCCATCGTGTCTGCTATTCCGGGAAAAGAGGGAAAAGCAGACACATCTATGACCAGATCCGCCATTTTCTTCAAAGCAGGAGTCGCCGAACTATTTGTTATCAGAAAATACCCATGTGGAAGAATCTCCAAGTCAGGTTCAGCTGTAGTCGGTTTAACAAAAGGAGTAGTGGATAAATTTACATAGAGGGCAAACAGTCCACCGTTGGATACTTCGACAGAGTAGTTAGTCAATGTAATTGGGTCATCAGTAGGATTATACAATTCGATAAATTCAGATTTATCTCCCTCTACACCAATCGTAATTTCAACACCTTCATCATCAGTTTCAACACTTGTTGTTTCGGACGTACTAGCCCGAAATTCGTTCAATACAACACAATCAGCTAAACTTTTTTTTACAACAGATTTCGCCACTAGGGTTGCCTTACTACCCACCTCCTCTTGCTGATCTACCCCCTCTGTCTTACGGGTTGTATCTGCTGGATCCGAATAGGGTTGTATTGTTAACCGAATTCTTTTTCCAATTGCGGCACTATTATTGAGCAAGCAGTTCAGATAACTAACATCACTCGGGTTATTCAGATCACGTGTAGCTGAATACAAAAGCACGTATGACGCCTCGTCACCATATACCGCCTCATACTCCCAAGTAACTTTCGTTGAACCCTCTCTATCCCCGTTACTATCAAAATATGAATAAGCGGCGGTTAAAGTGTTTCCCATATATGGGAACCTATTGATACGTACCGACACAACTCCAGGCACACAGGGTTTATTCTGCCCAAATCTTACCGTTACCCGATATGTAACAGAACTGCCATCTTCAGCATATACAGTATACATTAGAGGACTTTCATCGGATTCTGAGAAATCAACAGTTTCCATCCCGGATTGCTGAACCTCACCATTTAATTCAACATACGATCCTTTGATGGAAAATGAAGGTTTCAATTCAGATAGTTTTACAACTACAGACTGCTTTATAAAAACAACAATTGTATTACTATTCTGATCAATAGATCCAGTCACATCACTACTCAGAGAAGGATTATATTTTTGCATGAATTTGAAGGACTCGAACGATTTCAGCGAACTGGCATAACTGCGAATTTTAACCGATTCATCCTTTGGCTGCGAACAGGAAAGAAGTATAGATAAGATCGTAGAAAAACCTAAAAAAAGAGCAACATTACGATTAATACGTCTATTATTAATAACCATAAAATCCATCCTGAACAACAGAATTAATCCAAGTTTATATTTATCCACAAACACTGCAACTTGATAATATGCTTCAGGGGCTTATGTTTTGTCAATTCCATTTTGCCACAAAACTCATGTTATATGCCTGAATTCAAGATGGCTTCTTTAATCTAATACAAAATACTTGATTGCAGTTATGCTGATAATTGTCAAAAATTCGATAATTATCAGCATAATCGTCTTAATTTGAGTTGAAAAAAACAGTCAACTTCTGCATTTATTCATAAAGGGATAATTGAAAACTGACATGAAACATCTCACAAGGGAAAGGACTTAAAATGGATTCACTTAACACAAAAAAGCTCCGAAAGATTGTCGTTATCCTTTCAACTCTGATTATTCTGCTTCCCTCATCTTCATACAGTATGAAAACCAAGTTTTACCTTTGCATTGGTTCCTTCAGGGACATTGCAACCCTCAAGAAGTACTATAATCCTCTAGTAAGCGGGAATGTCCCGATTATAGTTTCTCTCAATTACGATAAAGGAAAGCCATTTTATCATATGCTATATGGGAAGAGTTTCCCTTCAGATAGTAAAGCAAGGAACAGTATACCGGGAATGGCTTCGCTCTCAAAGTATTCTAAATTACCATTGAACGATGTATGGGTATTTGATAAATACCTTAATCCCTTCGATCCATATGCTCCCACAGGACGAGGAAGTCGGAGCTTGAAAAACATCACCGAAGAAGACGAGTATGTATATTATCACAAAACCCCAGCGTACCAGATTACAGTTATAAACAGAAAAGGGGGAGGACTTGAAAAAGTTGAAGATGAGATTGCCGAGAAAGATGCTTTTTCTGTTGTCCAAATAATCCCGGAAAAGGGCAGTATTTCCGGAGGTCATCCGCTGATCGTCTTGTTTAATCGTAAAATTCTACTACCATCGATCATTGGTCACTTTAAGGTATATTCCGAGAACAAACCTGTTCAGGGATACCTCCGAGTAATCCCCTACAATGACAATCAAGCTGCACTCTGTTTTACCCCGATGAATGGAGCTTGGCCAACTGGTTTCACATCAATCGCAATCGATGAAGAGCTTCAAAGTACATCAGGTGAAACATTAATAAAATCCGTCTCTGGTACATATCAATTCGGAAAGACCCCTCAATCAGGATTCAATAATTGGAATTTTGAAGAGGAAGTGCCTTTACTGTCATCTGATGGCGACTGCGGACTCATGAAAGGGGATAAAAATATTATATCTGCATTTCAAGGTACGGGGTTTTGTGCGCTTTCAACAGGCAAACGACACTTTTCCGCGATGGAATCTGTCGGGGGGAAATCTTCCGCTTTATCCCTATACCTGCCTTCTTTGAATGGATTCAGCTTCGCATATGATTTCCTTTCTTCAGAATTTAACGAATTTGCAGCAAGTAACACGGGAGACATATCATTTATCGTATTATGGGGTAAAAACTACCAGAAAGTTGAAATAATAACGTCAGTAAATCGCATCGGAATAAACAATACTCAGCTGCCATACAAACGATTCGCATCCCTCCCCGAAATGGGAGACTCATACGCTGGACATTCAGAGTGGATTCTATTTGAGAAAGTAAAATGGAAATACACTTCACCGGTCTTCGCATCATTCATCATCAGCAACATCAAGGAGCCTGCATTTGACTCAGTATTGCTCATTGATAGAATCAGAAACTAATATGCAACAGGAATAACATATCGCATCTTAGTTTTGATTAGTCGAAGCAGATTGTTTGAGCAGATATTACTCTTTACCAACACCAGAAACCGGCTCATCCTTTTGAGACGAGTCCGTGATCACTTCTTTGTCACGTGCAGGCTGAGGAGTTATGCCAGTTGAGATATCTCCATCAAGAGTATATCGATCAAGTAAATACTGCCCAATCGGCCATAATCCCACTCTTTTATTCACAGACATTTTGAGAGCTCTATGTAGTTGAAAAGCAAATTTGGAATCTCTAATTTCAGACTTTTTTTTGGGAAACGCATACCCTGCACTCACCAGCTTTTCATTTACACTAATCATGTCAGATGAATATAAAATCACACCGCTCATTTTCTGCATTTTAATATCTTCGTTGATGAATTTTTCCACAAACAACAAATCACCCGGCGCGATAAGAGTTGAAAGATAATTATGCGCATGACTGTACTCTAAATATATCTTATCTCTGAAACGAGGTTCAATTTTTTTTGATTCAAAATAATCAACCTCGAGTGTTTCCTCCTCTGGGAAAAACACACCCTCAAGATCAATTACAATCATTTTTCCTTTATACAAAACCTCGAGACTTGTGTTCCCGATTACCCGTACAATCTTTACCTGCTGGAACGACTCCCCTCTCTGAGCAAATCGAGAGCATCCGGACATTAACACTACAATAGAAATCAAAGTGATCGATAAAATTTTTCGCATATTATGTACTCCAGATTAGTCGAGAAGAGTGAACTCATACCGTGCACCTGCCGATATGCAGTAAAAAGGATCCTTTCCGTTCGGAACAAACGGATTATTTTTCCCTGTTTTCTTATAATAATTTCCCGGCAAATAATACTCTCCCTGGAGATAGAACCGGAGATTCTCATCAACATAATTAGCTGAAAGCGCATGCAGTTTTCCCAGCTCAACATTCTTGCTGTCTTTTAAAAATAGCAGATTATAATCAACTTCAAAAAGCCAGAGAGAAACCATTAAGCCGGTTTTAATAAAATTCTTTGATACAGACTTATCTAGATAGGTTGGCATGTTCTGATCTTTGTTATAATCAACAAAATGATACGGTCCCGCAATGGCAGACATTTTATATCCATAATAATCATCGAGAAGAAGTCCGCCTAATCCATCCGAATCCATCCCACAGTAATTCTCACTGAATCGACCGATCGACAAACGAAACCTGATATTATTGACATACTTTCCAGGTTGAAAACGAGTTTTGTCGATATTAAACTCATAATTGAATGCAAATGCATTCCCCTTATATCTGATATCTTTTTCCTGCTGATAATCATACCCATCCGAAAACACACAGGAGAAATCGGCTTTTCCGAATACGTAAAAATCGTTATACAGTCGACCTCCGTAAATATACATATAATCCCCATCAACTTTATTCAGCGTTGTCTTTCCGTTATCCGAAATATCCGTCCCGCCACTTGATGATGCCGCATAACGCACATAATAACCGAACAACTTCGCGCAAAAGTAATCAATCTTCCCACCAGCACGTACTGAAACCGTATTCCCCTTGAAATCGTCAATCTGCTCATCGTCTTTTCGTATTGTCGCAAATCGATCGGCATTCGCAGGCATTGAAGAAATTCCCGTCACATCTGTCATCAGGTCAATATTTAGAGGTATACCATAAACATCTACGGAAACATTTCCGACTATACCATCAATTGTAGAGTTGAAGATATATTCATTTACCGTATTACCAAGACCATATTCCTGACGCCCGATAGCCACCCAACTATTTCTCCCAAAGGACGTTCGAGCATACAGAGTTGAAAACATTAGTGAGCTTTGTGAGTTTTTCCCAAAGGTATCATTGCCCCAATAGCCATCAGCCTTGATCGTCATAAAAAGTTCTGAATTTAAATATTTTTTTCGATAATCAAGCGTCAAAGTTGACAGAGCAAAGGTCGCCTTGTCATCAGTATTTCTTGACTGAATAGCCTTATTGTCATCATAACTTGATTGCTTGTAATTAGTTAAATCCGCATTATTATACATAAAAAACGCGGGCTCGAACACTACATTCAAGGGAGATGCAAAAGCGGACATGCCGCAAACATAAATCATAAGAAAGAAGGACAAGCAATATTTCATAAAAATCCGCCACTTATCAGTATTCAGTATTATCAATAGCTCTAGTTCCAGGAGTACAGAAATTCTTATATGAATAAGCACTTAACGGGTTAATATTACAAAAATCACTCAAGCTATTACCCCATTCACCAGACATAAGAAGCACTTTTGACTGGAAACAGCTCACGCCATCTCTTGTTGTGTTTGATCCGGTATCTCCTTCCATTGGTATTGTCGATATAAAATCCACGCTACCATTATCCATCGTAAAAACGTTACTCGGATTATTATACTCCACAGAAGGAACTGTTCGAATGGCGATGTCCATAATCACCATTTCACTAAAGGTATAATTAATGGTATTTGCTACGACAAAATAATGACCCGGATATATATTTCTTTTGATGCACCCAGTTGAACCTTCACCATCAGGTCCAAAAATTAAATTTCCATTATAATATGCCGATACTTTGTCAAGACAAATGATCCTATCGGAAACATTTTTAATTTCAAACCACCTATCGGATGTGCGCTTAACAGCACCAGTGTGCGATGCCGCATCAGCCTGAAGTGAACCAATAAAAACAAGTTCAGTAAATACAAGTTCATCAGAATCCGGCTCTTTCGGAATAATAATGTGCTTTCTAACAATTTCGGATGAATCTATTGGACTACAAAGCCGGTAATAATACTGATAACCGGGACTAATAGAAGTATCCGCATATTCATATCCCGTTACAGTATCAACCGTTACCCAATTTGATTCACTGAAATTTACCGGATTGGTAACCGCCTGTCTCTGAATAATCACCGTTGAATCAGGTGTCCAGGATACAACAATCTCATTATCACTGACTTTCTTGAGATTCAATTCTTTTGCAACTTCAGGGAAAATCGAAAAATCAAATCCGCATGCATTTAAGAAAGGTAAGACGCTGGTATTCTTGTCAGCTCTCAAAATAACTGCGAAGCCATGCGAAGAACTCAAGTAATTTTTACCGTCCGAATCAGCGGAATCTCCAAGAGGATTCGAGAACAATACAATATAATCCCCTCTGGAATCGCCACTTTTCATATACATGAAAGGGAAATTGAGCGTAGACGGGCTTACCGCATCTATTCGGGGGAAAAAATCTGACTTATTTGCATATACTATTTTCTTTTTACCTGCTTTTCTTTGTGCAAGAAGCTCGCTCCAAATCACGCTCTCACCGAAAATCGGTACATACATTGCGGCCCAAACAGAATCAAGCAATAGCTGACCAACCTGAAAGTTATCCGACTGATTGAGAATGATCTCTCCGGTTTCAGTTGAAAAAGACATCTCCGTTGGAGTAAATGCAACAGCGACCTCATTCCGACCAGCCTTTATAAACTCGAATGGGCTATTAATCTTCTTGCTGGCCGAATCAAGATATATATTATTCAAAAACTGGTTATACTCTGCGGCAAACTTTATTGCGATATCCGGAGACGATATTTTTACATAATACAGCGGCGATATTGAAAGCACAGCCAAGACTGTATTTTCGTCAAACACAAAGTATTCATAAAAGTCATTAGGAGTTTTTTTGATTATTCCGGCATAACCCGCCCCCATTCTCGATGTGACAGGAAGCATTCCTCTCGGGTTATTAAGCTTTTCCATTTCGGAAACAAAATTATCCTCTCCATAATCAACCACTATTGTTTCACTTTTTACTTCTGCAGTGTCCCCACACGATATGATCATTAAAGCCAAGAAGGACACACTGAGTATCACTGAAATTAACTTTCGCATATCACCTCCCTCTGTTCTGCATTACCCGTCTCGCCTTTATTGCGACATTCCATATTCAACAACCCGCTTAATGAAATCCGGAGAATCAATACTTTTCTATGTAATTATAAATAATACAGTCTCCTGAAAATATATCATTTTCAGGCCAATCACATGATACTGACTTCATACGGGCAAATTCCTGCTCCATATTTTTGACATATATTCCGGCATCATTAATAGTAAAAACATAACCATCATTCGATACAAACGCATTCGTCGAAAACCCAGAAGAACTGACAACAATCATCTCATTGTCAATAATCATAAGTCCTCCCCGCATAAGACACGCATCTTCAGGACGAACCAACATAAAATGATCGGAAACCGCAGCTATCTTTTTGAATGCGGGGTATTGACTTGTATTCTGTCTGCAAAATGAGTAATCTAAATAGGTGGTGACTTTTACTCCCGATTCTTTAGCCTTCTCAAGCGAAGAAATTATCAGAGGATCAGTCAAATTGAGCGCACAGACCGTAATCGATTCGTGTGCGCTGAGCATCTGAGGAATAAGCACATTCCTAAAATCGCAACAATATATCGTTTCGGGCGAACCTGAAGCAAAACTATTATATGTTCTTACAGTATAAGCTGAATCAAAAATCCCGTCACTGTCAAATTCATCTGTATCAGCATCACCATCATCATCACTCCACCCGCCATATCGGAAGTCTGTATATTGATATGGCAGCATATATGTTTCAATGGGAAGCGTCGTATCGGTTTCTGGCCACACGCCTTTCCTCGTTCCACTGGAAAGACTGATTTCCGTATACCATGAAGAATCATAGTACTTGTTTTTTTTCAGCATTTCATCAAAAGGACCAATAGTATAACCAAAATCTCCATCTTTTGCTAAAGAGTCAGCTCCCTTTATTAAGATAGCAAACTCACAAATAAATCTTTTTAGAATATCTAAATCTCTCACCAGAAAAGTAAAACCAAATGGGCTTTCAACTTCATCCAGGTTATATATTCCAAGTATTGCCAAATCATCGTCATAAATGATAAAACTTGAATGCATCAACTCGTCATAGGATCGTCCATGGACGGTAATGCCCGACATTATAAGCTCAATAATCTCAGAATCATTCATGTGTTTTGCATCTATAACGCACGAAACATCAATATGCCGACCATGAGCCTTTTTTAGGGCAAGTATTACATCCGAGTCAGAAATATCTCTAATCGCACATTTAATTGAAGACTTTGACTGGTTCAATTGCTGAATAATCGTTTGTTTAAGTGAGCTCTTCCCGGCATCTGCGCGGATTATGATGCTTGAATTATATGAATAATCAGCAGAAGGATCTGCGTTATCCTTTGAGCACCCAAAACCGATAAGAAGAAGAACGGCAAATATCCAGTATTTTTTATTTATCATTTTGTTAACCAATATTCCGCTATATTTATCTTATTTCACAGCATGGCTTCTTTTATTCAAGCACTTCTTAAAATTCCACCCACAAAAAAAGCGTTTTGGGCTTTTCAAAATGATTATACGCAATTTCACTATGGTTCATGTTACAAGTCGAATTTTGCAATGTGATACATTATTTCCATAATACTCTCTTTTGTTTTGGTTTTGCATCTTAAAGCATCAACCATCCGCATTACAGATTGAATTTCTGTACTCTTTATTTTAGCGAATGTATTGACAATTACTTTTTTATGTCACTTTCTGATCTGTACGTTTAACGAGATATCTCCATTCTGATACTGAATTAACACACATGAGGCAACATACCTTTTGATCATACTCAATCTTATTCATAACGGATATACAAGCCGTGTTGAGTCATATGTCAATAGCTCACAATTGTCTTAAATAACCCAGAAACTGTCTTTCAATTCCTTATCATCAAATACAGTCGTTTGTATATCGTATTTAATTCTAAAAATAGCCCATCAGAACTAATCCCCTAACTTTTATCATTGACAAATAATTATTGAATGATATTGTAACAAAAAACAATGTATTGGATGGAGAAACTATGAGAAAAATAAACCTATCCGTGCTTTTATGCCTTTCGTTAGCATTACTCGGATCTTACTGCGGAGGCGGCACAAGCTCAAATGCCGACAAGGACACCGGGAACCAAGCAACTGCGTATGACACTTCTTTACTAACAATAACAAGTGTCACTGTCGACTCAGGGACAGTTTTTAAAGCGGGAAGATCGAACAACCTCACCGTGGGAGTGACTTCAAAATGTGATTCTGATGCGACTGATATCCCAATATCATTCTACATTATGCCTGATGACAAAAATGTATCAGATACATCCGGAGAAGAAACGGTATATGCAGGGACATATGTTATACCGGTGGTTAAAATCGGAGAAGGAACATATCCCCTTGTCATCAATGTCCCGGAACTTTCAACCGGTTACGGCTCATATAAAGTAATAGCATGTTTTTATGATCAAGTAATGCAGTCGCCCACCACAGATGATAACGGAAATCTTTCAGATGAAGCTGTTGAGCCGGTGGTAAATGATGATGCAATTATCGGTGAACTTGATGTTCCTGTCGATCCTACAACGAGCGCGCTACCAGACATATTCATCGAGAAAGCTACAATTAGCACCCCCGGATTAACGCTTTTCACCAATAAGGTTAATCCAACTGATGGTAATCCAGACCTATCTGTTACTATTGAAACCCAGGTTCTTGCAAAAGACGTAAGCAATGCGACTATTTCATTCAGTCTTCAATCCCTGAACGGCCAGTTAGATTTGCCACTTAAAATTAAAAACAGTAATGGATCACTCAGTGATTCAGTATCCGTCGGAGCGATGACAAAGTACAATGAAATGGTGTTGAATTATTCCCTGGACTTTACAGACAATCTTTCAACGCTCGTAAACTATGTTAAAGCCGGATCATCCTCGCGTTATGAGTTTGTCATCGTATCAACGATCAAAAGCTCTGAGGAAACTGATGACGGGTGTGATTTCGAAAACAATACAGTCAATTCAAGCTTCTGGATAATACCGGATGACTCCGTCCTTCTCGCAAAAAATAATGCGAAGGATTTCGGGTTCGATTGGTCAAGAAAGTACGGTAACTCGTATATTAGCGGCGGGCTTGAAGTTTCTTCTCATACGGGAATGACGACAGACTTGTTTTATACGAACAACAAGGCGGCGGTACCGTTTGCTATTCTCAAATTCAAATTCAAAGCACTTGACGCGTATGTAAAAGGAACACTTCACTACACTTCAAACACATCTGACGGTGTTTCAGCAAAACTTACAATCTTAGGTGATGACCTCTTTTCTTTTAACGGGAATTCTATCGAGTGGAGTAGCCAAGGTGTAGGTGCACTTAAACCTATTGTTGACCAGCTTATCGCTGTCGATAAAGAAGCAGAAGTGGTTAATGTTGACTACTTTGATGGCTCAGAGCACCCCGGTTACTATATTGAAAAAAATTACGAGGGAAGCTACTTCGTAATGGTGGGTCCAATTCCCGTCACATTCGGATGGCAAGTTGGCGGCTATGCGGGCTTTGCGGGCTTTGCTTACCTAGGACCCGCAGCAGCAGCAGGGTTCATTCCTTACGCAGGGTTGAGCGCAGGCGCTTTTGGCGGAATCGGTTGTCCTATAGCGCGCGTCACAATAAATATGAAAGTCAACTTGATTGAGCTCCAGCTGCAAAATGTCGCGTGGCTCACTTACGAATTTAAAAAAGATACGAACAACCTTGAATCAATTTCATTCATTATGAACGAGTATTCAGGTTTGGATCTTACATTCCTGAGCGGGGAGCTCTATCTTGAAGCCAAATTCCCTGGAATCAAGTGGAAGAAGAAAAAATGGGGACGCTACCCTGTTCCCTGTATAATTACAAAAACAAAAACTATTTATCAGTTCGCCGGCATCAATTCAGATATACCGTTCCTACCGCGGAAACAGTATGAGTTCCTGATACCATTGTATTGATTCTGCTTTACAGAAAAGTATAATATAAAACTAGGAGAGGATGTTGTTCATCCTCTCCTAGTTTTATAAACTGACACTTTTTCCTTTGAGGATATTTATGCGCACACCATCAAAACAAATATTAAAAAAATCGAAGCTTCCTGTTTATAAAATAGTAATCGCAATCGCTATAGCAATAGCAGTTTCTTACATCTCATATATATTGATTTTCCCTAAGGTTGCAATTAAATGGCATGAGGGTGACCGCCTATCATATACATATAAAACCAAATCGGTTCTTGACACTTTCGAAATGAGAGGAGGCGGGAGGACACGTATTAACTCATATTTGGAAGGCATTTTACGGCTCAGAATATATAAGGTCGACAAAGCACACGACACAGTTCAGACTGCGTTTAAATTTGAACCTCAAAAACTGAAAATAACCGGTATCGATTCTGATAAAATCAAAAACATGTATAACGCAACTTTCCTCGTAGAATTCTCACTGTCAGGCGAACCAAAGAATTTCAGATTCAGTAAAACCGTTGCTGCTGAAGATGAAAGATTTCTTAAAGATATGCTTAACTCACTGCAATTTGTGACAACTGATAATGCTCGTCGTTCATGGGAAACGAATGAGACAATACCATCCGGATTACTTCTTTCTGAATACACCTCAACAGGTAGTTCTTCATTCCAAAAGAAAAGAATTCGTCATATAAAAAAATCTTATGCAATCGCTCCTCCGGTTATAAATAAATCACATTTTGAAATCACTCTTGGAAAGTCTTCATGGGTATCCAGCGTTAAAGGATATGAAAAAACAACACTGGGTAGTGAATCAGAAATGAGAATCACTACATACTTTCAAAATGAGTTGACTCCTATTGAAGGAGGTATTTGTGATTTTTTTGACAACACACAGTCTTTCGATGATCTCGCTAAAAACTTCACTAGCGAAACTACCCCAAAAAATGAAATCTCAGCATGGGACGCTGTTCGGAACAATATATATGCGGAACAACTGAAAAATGCCTCGGTCCAATCTTTGCTGGCTGATTTAAGAGCTAAAAAGATGCCTCCCTCGACAGTTGTGGAATTATTGAGTCATCTTTTCGCGATAAAAAAGGAATCACTTTCGAATGCTGCTTCAATTATCCGATCAGGAATTCTACCTCCATCGGAATACCAACTTATTCTATTAGCTATGTCAAAATTCGGATCAACCGAGAGCCAACAATTTCTCATTAATTTCATCGAAAACAAGGGGTTACCAAATCGCTTAAGGGCAGATGCCGCAGTTTACACAAGATATTTGAACAACGTATCAATTAATACGGTTAAAAATCTTGAGGAATTAGCGAAAACCACCCGTTCAGAAAAACAGGGGACTTTGTCTAATACCATTATTCTTGCTCTCGGTTCAATGTGCGTCGATAACAAAAACGAGGGGCAATCATCGGAAGAAATTCATCGATTTATCAATGATAAACTATCGTCAGGCATTTCTGACAGGAATGAACTCAGTGCGTTTATTCTCGCCGCCGGGAATACCCACAATCCTGCTCATGTAAAATCTATTTCTGAATATACCGGGGATAAAATCCCTTCAATTCGCGCCCAAGCAGTCGAAGCCCTCCAGTACATGGAAGGAGAAGAAGCAGATAACGCCATTTTGTCCCTTGTAAAACGAGAATCGGACACGGACGTAATGACTTCCGCCCTGCAAACCCAACTATCAAGAAAACAAAATCCCGCTGTCACCGACGCAATAGTGTCACGTCTTTCGAATGATGCGAATGAAAGCGCAAGGCTTCCAATGGTAGAATATCTAGCTGCTCAAGATAATGTCAGTTCTTCAACAAAATCTATTCTTAAAAACATATTGAAGGACGAGACCAATCCGCGGACACGCGCAAAAATTAATATAATACTCAATAAAGAAGCAAAAAAATAGAAATAGTGTTATTCTCCGTTCATAATGGTTTCCCGAAGTTGACCACGTATTCCGTTGATGGTCACCCATTCTTAAACAAGTTTCAGTAACGATATATTTTTCAAACTTGTCTACCAAATAGCATAAAAAGAGTATTCAGGGACTGAATGCTCTTTTTATGCTTAAGAAGACCCTCCCCCATGAAATAAAATTTTCACACAATAAAAATGCAGCACTCATACTGAAGAAAGAAGAGACTGTCACAAAAGACGGATGGTGTAATTTATTGTTCGCAATTTGCAGGGAGCCATTGAATCCACCTCAAGCAACATCCCGTGCAGATTTTATATCAAGAAGAATTTCTTTCTTGATATAACTTCGTTCGGTAATCCAATCCT
>Ga0209800_10000343_pt1 | contig 80344 bp, 66 predicted proteins | sample Higcelweek8metaG_FD_187174 | JGI IMG/M metagenome (GOLD analysis project Ga0209800, IMG submission 187174) | Freshwater pond sediment microbial communities from the University of Edinburgh, under environmental carbon perturbations - High... | ecosystem: Environmental > Aquatic > Freshwater >... | reverse complement strand
GTCAACTTCCTCAAACTGTGTCAAACAACTCGAGCAGTTTGAACAGTATTCACTAGCCACTTCTCCAAAATACCCCAACATATATTTGCGTAAACATTCATTTGTATAACAATAATAGGTCATCTTCTTAAGTCGATTATGTTCTCTTTTACGAACTTCCATTAATTCACTTGAATCTAACTCTTCATTTTCTCGATTGTTGTCGATGAAAAATTCATTTGTTTTTATATCCTGTGCGCTAAATAATAGCAAGCAACATGCTGCTTCACCATCTCTGCCAGCACGACCAGCTTCCTGATAATAGCTTTCCATATTTTTAGGCATATTGTAATGAATGACAAATCGAACATCTGATTTATCAATCCCCATTCCAAACGCGTTGGTGGCTACCATAATCTGCTTACGATCATAGATGAAATCTTCCTGGTTCCTTCTTCGTTCATCGTCATCAAGACCCGCATGATACCTAGTTGCCTGATATCCATTTGCATTTAACGTCTCACAAACTTCTTCCACTAATTTTCTAGAAATACAGTAGATGATTCCATTTTCACCTTCATGCTTTTCTAAAAACTCAAGCATTTGACTTGCCTTATCTTTTGGACTCTCAACTAGGAATTGTAAATTTGACCTGTCAAATCCCGTAGAAACAAGTACTGGGTTTTGCAATTGCAAAATATCAACAACGTCTTTTTTTACCGCTTCAGTAGCTGTTGCAGTAAAGGCTCCTACAACTGGCCTTTTCGGTAATTGCTCAACAAATTCCAGGATTTTTAGGTAACTCGGCCTGAAATCCTGTCCCCACTGTGATACGCAGTGGCATTCATCCACACTCACAAAATCAATGGAGACTTCTTTTGCAAAAGATAAAAAAGACTCTGCCATAAGCCTTTCTGGCGCTACATATATGATTTTGTACTTACCTGCTTTTGCATACTCTAATGCTTTAAAATACTGGTTTTGGGTCAGTGAGCTATTCAAAAAAGCCGCAAAAATACCTGCCTGATTAAGCGCTGCAACCTGATCCTTCATTAAGGAAATAAGGGGTGAAATCACAATCGTCACACCCTCAAATAATAGTGCCGGTAACTGATAGCAAATAGATTTTCCTGCACCCGTTGGCATAATCCCAAAGACGTCCTGCTTTTGCAGGATCGCATCCACCAATTCCTCCTGCCCTAGTCGAAACTCATCGTATCCAAAATAATGTTTTAATACTTTATATTTTTCTACTGTCATGCTCACACCAATTTCATTCTACTTAAGCAGATTCGTGAGCGTTTGATTCATTGCCACTACATCTTCTTTGTACCTTGGATACTTCTTAATATTGCGAACACTATGATCCATCGTATTGGTTAACCCAATACCGCCCACTTCTTCAAATTTGCCTTTTATAATCAACCCATTCACCAGGCACTTTGCCAAGTAGGTTTCTTTTCCATCAAACATCTGCAATGTTTTTAATTGATTCTCTATGATCGTTTGTGCTATTTTACGTTCTGATGGAAGGAGCGCCAACATCGGAAGTGCAAGTAAAAATCCACAGTCAAACTGTTCAAATAGCTGAATCTCTTTCCACGTTAAAAACCAAGCTTCAAATTCTCCGCCCATATTTCCTAAATATCGGTCGTTTAGATAGTAATTCGTTTCTTCTGGCTGGAACTCAATCACAAATACATGATCATCCGATAAATTCAACGTAATATAGTTAGGTGATTCATATTCTCCGTCCTCATCCACTTTGTCAGGATAAAACTCCTGATACCATTTTCCAAAATTAGGAACTATTTTCTTGGGATTTACATTTGTCACTACCACTTCATCAAAATTCAGTTCTCTCTTATCATCGTATCCTCGTATCAACAATAAGTAATTCCACCAAAAATTTTTATTCGCTTTGGAATAATCTTCTATCTTAAGTTCCTGACCCATCGTAACTTCTCCTATTCTCTAACCATTCTTGTATTGTACCTTGCTTCGTCATTCTTTACTAGATAAAATCTTCTTCAAATTCATTCTCGTGCTTCTTAAAAAAATTATAGTACTCCAACACATTTGACAACTGCGTCCATTTTTTTACATCCACCGGGTCTTCACTCAGATCATAAATTTTTGCACCCCTTAGCGACAGGATGAACGGGGAATGTGTTGCAATAATAAACTGACAACCAAAAAATCTCGCACTATCTTCTAAAAAAGCAACAAGCTCCTTTTGCTTCTCTGGAGACAGACTATTCTCCGGCTCATCTAGCAAATACAATCCATTTTCTTTGATTTTATCAGCAAAATAAATAAAAGCACTCTCGCCATTGGAATGCTCTCGCATATTCCCAATCAAATTATTACGAATATACTTTGACTGTGTTTTACTTCTTGCCATATTCACTTTCATTAATTGCTCATAATCATCTAGTGATTTCATTTGAAATTTCGAATACTTAGCGTCTAGGTACTCATCAAATAATTCTTCTCTTTTTTGATGAATTCCTTCATTCATACTTCTTAGATTCAGCATAAAATCAAACACATCGTCGCTCGTAATCATTCTACTATCTTTGGTAATGCTGTTTTCAAGTTCATAAGTACACATACTTGTATAGTTTTCAAAAAAATTCGTCCGATTGAAAAGTGATGAGCGATTCAGCTTTACTGTTTCAGAAATCACATTGAGAGCTGTTGTTTTCCCTGATCCATTTCCACCATATAAAATAGTGACTGGCTCAAAATCAAGAACGCGTAAACGGTTTTTAGATATGATCTGAAATGGATAAAATGAATCATAACAAGTTTTCCTAATTCCCATCAAAAAATCATATTCGTCTTCCACATCTGGAAATTTAAATTGTGATAAAAAAAGCATTGCGGCCTCCCTAATAATAAAACTAATTCAATTTATTATATTATTGATATTGTTAATATCTATCTTCATCTATAAGTGACCTATCCATTTTATAATTTCTTCTAAATTATCTTTATTAACTACAGCCCAAAACATTCTAATTGGCCTTTTTCCTTTAAGCTCTTTGACATTGATGCAAGAATACGAACCAAACTCTTCTGGTATCATCTTTTTCATTTCATTTATTTTGGTCCCTCGCTCTTTTCCTTCTAAATTTTCAAATTCTAACATTTTCTCTATTTTTAATGCCGTGCCAATAAGACTCAAGTCACTTCCGTCCAGAATAGCTTCATATATAAGTTCTACAAGTGCAGCTCCACATGCCACAATCTGTGGATTAAAATCAACCTTTGCATTCAAATATAAGCTATTAAAATCATTAATTGTCTTCTTTAATATTCCATCGCTTCCACCATCTGCTCTTTTATAGCGAAGCATCTGCCCTCTTACATCTGCCTTGATTTCTTCAACATCAAAAATACTTTGTCTCTCTTCGCATTCCTGCTGCGCCCGCTTTAAGTACTTTTTTCGAATTTCTTTAACACTAAGCTTTTCATGGTGCAAATTTGTTAACATCCAAATATCATAAAATTGCTTTATTTGTTCATCCAGTCTATCATCTTGCACTCCAATTGTATTTGGTCCCAACGTTGTAAGTTTATCGGCAAACAAATGATCCAGAGATAAAATTTGATATTCCAAATCACTATTTACCGCAAATATATTATTTCCTTTTGCAAGAATATATTCCACTGGTTCATTTTGCATAATGAACTCAACCTTTACCTCCTGAGTAATGCCATCTTTTTCTTCGCTTCTTAGTTCTTTAGCAGTTAGTACAGAAGGCACATCCACATAGTATGTATATAATGGCAATGTTGTTCTTGGATTCTTTGGAATATATTCTTTCCATGAAAATATCCTACTGTGCTCGTTTAACTGATTAACAATGTCCTCTAATACAATATCGATTTCTTCTTTTACACCATAAAATATCATATCTATATCAACACTTGTTCTTTGCGCTTCAATCGGTAAATAGAATTGAATCGCTGCACCTCCTTTAAGAACAATTCTGTCTCCTAGTTTCTCTTGAATTTGCTGAAAAAGTTCCAAATCCCATAAGAACTTTTCCATCCTTTCCATATTTTTAAATCCATGTTCTTGCATTCGAATTTCAAATGTTTCTTTTAAAAACGATTCGGGTTTATTTTTTAATTTATATTTATAGTCTCTCAAATGTTTTCCTCCTGACTAAATGTACTTAACAATTTCTTTTGCACCTTCCGATAAGTATTTGTTTTCAACAATATATCTGATATCGTATTGCAGATTTCTTTTATATGAAATAGTAATCATCTTTTTTTGATCTATCGCTCCCAGACGAATCATATTACTATATGTTTTTCCTAATTCCTGCAATGGCATTGGATATGCATTACGTGTAATAGCATAAAACAAATCAATAAATGCTTTTTCGGTTAATGCAATATTGCTATCCGCATAATCAAAATTATCTGTTAGATACAGAATTACATTAGGTCTCATAATTGTATAAACATATTCGTCATCTAAGTCTTTTACAGAACTAGCTTTTACCACCGTTATTTCATTTTCCTTTAGTAACTGAATAATATCCGTCTCCGAGTTTTTCTCTACAAATAACATAATTGGATATTCTTCTGGTACATGTTGCATAAATTTTATAACCACATCGATTCCCGAAAAAAAATACTCATATCCTTCCGCATCCAACATTGCTCCAACCTTTTTAGCTGTTTCAGAAAGATATACTGCTGATTTTCCTTTTATTTCGTTTAGAGAATATACCCCATTCCTTATTCTTTTTAAATATCCTTCTTTTACTAACTTTGAGATTGTCCAATATAAACTACTTTTTTCTAATTCCGGAAATAATACCGAAATATCAGAAACCATAATATTTACTTGATCCCTTAAGTTTTCTTTAATGATATTATATCTAGATTCTAAAGATGATGCTTCTTTTTTCATTGTAGGCCTCCTATATTTAATATTTAGCCGCAAATATCATATTTGCGGCTATTTTATAGTTTTATCGTATTTTCATCAATTATACACCATTATTAGATATGTTTCAATAATTCTGCCGCAAATATCATATTTGCGGCTATTTTATAGTTTTAATCTTATTTCCACTTCCTTCCCATCGTCACCCTGATACTCTTTCCACAACCATAATCCTCTCCACAACAACATCCACCAACTCTCTTGTCAATTTCTCTACTTCAAATACTTCCCCATGACTTCCAACGCCGCAATCCTTAAATCTAAACTCTTAATCTCGTCTTCCAATGCCCGCCGGGTCTTTAATATATCCAAATGGATCATATCAACCAACAAACTTCCCTTGCTTCTTTAAAACAGCCATAGAGGTCTTAACTTTTTCTGACAGTTCCTCACTGTAATACCCACTATTTACTGCTATAAATCTTACATCCGTGAATGGAAATATCTGTTCAATTCCTTATCTAGATGTAATTGCATTCACTTTATATTTTCAAACAAAATGCGGCCAATTTCATAATCAGCCGCATTTCATTTAAATTTTTATTCAATTCGTAATATAGTCGTAGACATCTTCCTGCACTGGCGTCAATAACGCATATTCTATTTCAACCGCAGTCTTGGTGGTATTGCTCATGATAAATTCATGGGTTCTTCCCGTTGCCTTGATTTTTCCAAGATAATAGAATTCTTTGGAGGTTTTATCGTCCTTATTCTTTCTCACAAATAATTCCATCTGAACGCCTAGCTCTTGGGCCTGTAGTGCAACTTTCACATCTTGTGATTGGGTGGTTCTGCCGGATTTTGAGATCGCAATCAGGGTTGATGGATCCACAAATCGATCTTCATACTTCACGGTATCTTGAATTCCATCTTCCTTATTGTAGTTAATAAATACTGGGTAAGTTTTGGTCTTACTATCATAACGATAGCCACCAATATTGAGTGCAACTTCACCTTTTTCCCACTCTAGTAATCTGCAGACGTCTTCATAAGTATATTTGGCATATAACTGAAAGGTTGTTCCCTGATGGCGTTCACTATAATAGGTTTGATTTCGGTATATTCCAAACGCAATGACCTCCTGTACCATGCTATAAAAATTAGTATCCCTTAATTCCTTTCCAAAAGCATCACTGATTCTGTAATCTGTTCCTTCTTGTTCAATAAAAATACACTCTTGATAAGTTGTTTTCCCTGACCCTGTAGCAAATTGATTGGTTAATATATTGACTACATTTTGCTGTGTTTTCGTGGTGCTTTCAATCTGATAGGCATCCATAAGCTCCTTTTTCCAAAGGCCTAGTACCCCGCCTTGATACGCTAAGAGTCTTTTCAACAGTAATAGTTCGTGAATCCGTTTCCCAGATGCAAATTTTTTGCTGATGTATTCAAGAAATTTCTCACCACGACTTGAAATTCTTATGGTATACTCCTTCTCATACTTTACAAGGAATTTGTAGTAAGACCCTAGGGATTGGTTTTCAAATATGCGTAGCACGTCCACTTCCCCATGTTCGTCAAAATCAAGCAGGTTTGGAATTCTTCCAAGTTTGAACTTTAGTTGTTGATAACTTTCTTTGATCAATCGCACATCATTAAAATTAGAGGTGTCAATCGACTCATAAATTCGCTTTCTCGTAATTTCATCAAAATGAATGGTTGAACTGCCTGGAATGATTCGATTCCCCTGCGCCACATACTTTCGAATGGAATCTTTGTTGTAACTTCGATCTCCTGATAACGCAATGGGTATCATAAAGTTGTTTTTATAATTCCCAATAAAATCAATAATCACAACAAACTCTTTATCTTCCGCTTTACGAAGTCCTCTTCCTAATTGTTGAACAAATACAATTGGGGACTGCGTCGGTCTTAGCATAATCACTTGATTGATTTGCGGAATATCGACACCCTCATTAAAAATATCCACGGTGAAAATATAATCGAGTATATCCTCATGTCCGTCACTTACCAAGCACTCAATAGCATCTTCTCGTTCCTCCTGAGAGTGTTCTCCCGTCAAAGCAACTGTCCGATAGCCTCGCTGATTAAATTTAGAACTTAAATCCTTGGCTTCTCTTTTCGTACTACAGAAAACAAGTCCTTTTACTCGATCTCCACTGTGTCCAAAATAATCTGCTTTTGCAAGAATATGGGAAACTCGCTCATCGGATGTGAGTAACCCAAAATGGATTTGCTGCGTCTCCTCATCAATGCTGTAACCCTCTATTTCCATATCCTGAATTCCGTAATAATGAAATGGACAGAGTAAATCTTCTTCCATAGCCTGCCACAGCCTGATTTCATAGGCAATATTGTGATCAAAAGCACTAAATACATCAAACTCATCGCTTCGCTCTGGTGAAGCGGTCATTCCAAGCCATAGTTTAGGATTGAAATAATTCATAATATCCTGATAACTTCTAGCACCACTACGATGTGCTTCATCAATAATGATGACATCAAACTCCTCTTTGTTAAACTGCGTTCGGATTTCCTCTTTTGCCATCATTTGCATGGTTGAGAAAATAAAATCCTTGTCCAATTCTCGCTGATTTCCAGAAAGCAAACCAAAAGTCTTCGATTTACCAAACACACGCCGATAACTGTGAAGTGCTTGTTTTGCAATTTGTTCCCTATGTACTAGAAAAAGTACTTTTTGAGGGTTCATATTTCGAATTGCAAATGCAGAGGCGTAGGTTTTACCGGTACCCGCTCGTGTCAAGGGTGTGACGAGTAAAAAATGATTTTTTCTTTGGAAAGCTACAAGGTGTATTACCGAAGACATTTGCTCCGATTTAGCATGGCTTGCTGCTGTTCCTTGGGTATCCATTTCTGGATAGGTTACCTTATTAAATTGTCTCGATTCCAGGTAACCTGAAATCAAATACGGTGGCGGGGTGTGATTCCCGCTTTGCAATCGCCTGGTGGCTACACCGCTATGTAATTATTTTTTCAACTTATCCTTGCATAACCCAATAACTATTAAAATTACTATCATAGATACTGATCCACACGCAATTCCTTGTCCAATGTTTGTAATAATCAAATTTAATTGATTAACAATTTCATTTGATGAAATAAGTAGTATTATTAATAATGTTATTATTACTCCAGTAATCCAAACTGTTATTTTCCCTCCACGAAAATTTTCTAAAGCAATTTTCATTAATTCCTTAATCTTCTTTCCATTGTATATACTTGATAGTGGGACATATGCTCCAATCCATATACTCACCGAAATACTGATTAAAATTCCATACTCCTTATCTGAATTTTTCATAATAAGAAGGATTGCTGAGGATATAACTCCAAGCATTGCTAATAAATGACATATGTTCTTATCTTTTTCAGTTAAAATAGCTTCATTACCCGACATCAGTTGATACATTTTTTCAGCTAATATCCATGTAAACACCAAAAATACTGAACAGAAAAATGCACTTATAATAACACTTCCTAAAGCAATAGACAATATTGAATAAAATAAAGAAAGAACAAATGTAACCATAGTAAAGATTGTTGCACAAAAAACCACCTTCATACCAGAAAAAATTTTTTCTACAACCTTATTAAATAATATAATTCCAATGATAAATAATCCAAACACAAAATAAATCCCTATAAAACCTAACCAAAACATAGTTCAACACTCCTATTATGTATATTTTTTTGTTATTGCAAACCCAGCTATTTCAAACCATCTCGTTGCTCTGTGTAGTATTAAATCTAAAAATTTACTGTTATGACGCCCCTCTTTACATACAATACCGGAGATTACGAATGCATATTGTGAAAGTCTAAAGAATAATTCTTTTTCCTCTCTCTTCAATAAGCAAATTAACACTTTTCAAATATTTGTAAAACTCAATTCCTATTAATGGTAACTCTTTATTCATTAAATCATGTTTATTCCACAACTGAATAGGAATATATTCCAAGTCCACATATGTATTAAAATAATTCTGATCCACAAAATTTTTCCATCCACTACAATTTTCATCGTTAACTTCTCTAAATAAATCTAACCAATTACTTGTATAATAAAAATGTTCATCTGAATTTACTATTTCCCTTATCTCATCATCAATTCCTCTGTAATAAATATAAATAGCACGAAGCAAAATATCTGGAAATTCATATTCTCCGCATTGACCACTTCTATATGAATTGAAATACAAAGGACATGGAAATTGATTTCCAATTGTATGTGTTAATAACGCAAAAACATCAAACTCTTCTAATATCTCTTTACAATACTTATCTTCCGCCAAATTATAATCACTAAAAATTATGTCAAAATTATCAATTAGCCATTTGTAATTTTTATTCGTAAAAAAATTAGGCATATTCTCAATATTCACTTTTTTAAGATACCAATTTACAAAATAGTTAAATGGAGTAGAAAAAGAATTTAATGTATCTCCTGAAAATGTCTTTTCAAAGCAATTTGCTTCTTTCCCCTTTGTAATTTGGGGCTGATAGGAATCTAAAAATATTTCCCACTTCAAATTATGTTTATTATACTTTTCTCGTCTTTTGGGAGCATTCTTATATTGAATTTGCAACTTTCCTCTAGATAAATATTTATAGCCGTTCAGATAAGTATCCATCGCATATTTTGATACATCACAATCATAATCCAATTTTTGCGATATTTTATAGTTCAGAAATTTTTTTATATTCGAAAATTTATCAAATTCATTATTTATGTTATAATTCCAAGTTTTCATCAAACACCTCTAGATTGCTAATGGCATTACTGAATTAGCCACTCTTAGTTCTTTCGTTACTGGTGTCGTATAATATCTCTGCTCAATCCCCCACAGCAAATATTTCATATCATCTTCATTTTCAACTGAAAATGTACTTGCTTCATACTGCAAATGAGGATAATATTTATGCGTATATTCCAATACTTCTTTTCGCTGTTTCTTATTAAATCCTTTTAGTGTTTCCATTGCCATTGCAATTCTTTTTCGATTCAAAGTTTTAATTTTATCAATGCCATACCCATTAATTGTTTCTATGAAATCATTTTGTAAAAAGCTCTCCGTTTCTTCTTTAGTGGCTTCTTTAAATAGAATATCTATGCCTTTAAAGATCGGTGCTACCGTTTGAAGTTTTCTAAAATATAAAGTATCATTTCTTTTATTATACATTGCATCTGGGCAATCATTAATTACAATACTTTTTTCTCCTTTTTCAAGGCTTACATTATCCCCAAGTGTTATTCGCTTTTGCATAAAGATACTATGTTTTAATATTCTTTGAAAATAATATTTACCGCTTTGATATGAACAAATATATTCGATAATATCCGTATGGGCTTTATCAATTGCTGCATATTCTGTTGAACTAAATTCACTGCATAAAAAATCCAAACAATATTCCTTTGCTGAAAATGCTGATAACTTAAACCATTCATCTTCTTCAAGAATTGCAGAAGGTGCATACTCGTTTGCTCCTGTTAATCCATTTAGCTCTTCAAATATTGCATCACCTGTGTAAAGTTTTCTAAACCCATCTTCATTCTTAATTTTCACTTTTGCCAATACATAATTCATCTTATCCTCTCCAATCTATGAATGTATAATTATTTATTCTTCTTAATTTCGAAAATTCTAATCCTTTCACACTTCTAATATTTTTTCTAGAAATGACGAAAATTTTCAACCCAGTATCTGTTGTAACATAATAAAATTTAAACCCAAACAACAAAAACATCGGATTAAAAAATAATGTTTGCGAATTAAACGTAAAGATAAAAATCAATACAAATACCCAAATTAATGTGAATTTATTGTTCACACTCAGCGCAATAAAGAAATACCCCAAATAACTAGGTAAATATGAATTATTTGCCGGCTCAATATCTATGATGCCTCCCTCTATTATATCTTTACCCAAAAAATTAGATATCCCTAAACATATTCCTGAAAAAAGAACTGTAAATAAAATATATATCCCATAAGAACAATTTTCATTGAGGGATGAAATTGGCAAAACAACTTGTTCTTTAATCAAGTATACTACTATAAGCAATATTGTGGAATTCAGTGTTAAAATACATCTGTAAAACCATTTCACTAAAAACACCACCTTTCTCATCTATTATACTTCTCGAATTCATTTAAATCCACCCATTTTCTTTCTATTGCATTGTTTATTCAGTTATATGATTAAACATATCCCTGAACTTCCACTTCACCTCCAACCTCTCCTCACCATACAAAATAATCTCATCCACGAACGTATCCACAATCTCTTTCGTCAATTTCGTCAGCTGAATCCTGCCATCCAGCATTTCCAATCCTGCCGCCTCCGGTACATCCATATCTGAAATCTTTCTCACCGCAGCCTGCTGTTTCTCAATATTCTCCTGCATTTTCTCCATCATTTGCTCATACATTTTTTTCTGCTCCAGATAGGTATCTTTATCCGTCACATCCGTTTTGTATGCTTCATAACTTGCACGGAGATCCTGCTGTAATAACGTCATTGTGCGTTCCATATCAGCCAGATGTTTTTCTGCTGTAGCCAATCGCTCTTTATTCTTAGTACGTTGCACATCTATCACAGACCTGGAATCGACCAGCACATCTGCATATTGTTGCAACATACTTAGAAGCACCTCTTCAATATCGGCATCCAGAATACTCATTTTACAGTCACCACTACTTTGGTCCAGATATTTCTTATTGCAGTAATACTTAGGGCGACCACTATAAGTGTGAGCAAGAGTATGTCCACAATCACCGCATTTCATTTTACCGATAAGACAATGTCTTGCATGACGTTTTCCATCTGTAAAATTCTTCGTATTCGCTTTCCGTAACTCTGCAATCTTTAAAAATTCTTTCTTAGTCACAATTCCCTGATGGCAGTTTTCTACCCTATTCCATTCTTCTTCCGGAATTGTAACACAGCTTCTTGCCCCGACTTCTTTACTCTCATAACGGTTATACACTAGCGTTCCCATATATTGCTCATTATCAAGAATTCTTCCAATGGCTACTACATTCCAAAGTGGCTTCTTTTGTGTATATCTGGCTAGCATTCTTTCATTGCCTTCCATTTCAGCAATATATATTCCTGGCGAAACAATTCCTTCATCATTTAAATTTCTAGCGATCATATACATAGAAATTCCAGATTTATAGTCTCTGAAAATCCTCTTTACTATCCTGGAAGCCACTTCATCAACTACTAGCTGATGTTTATCTTCTGGACTTTTCACATAACCATAAGGAGCATATGCCGCGATATAATTTCCATTACTTCGAATTGTCTTCAAAGAAGATTTAACTTTCTCTGATAAATCTTCACTATAAAAATCATAAAGCAATGTCTTGAAAGAAATATCAATTTCTCCAATACCGCCAATATGATCTTTGCTGTCGTAGTTATCATTAATTGAGATAAATCGAATACCCATGAAAGGAAATATCTGCTCAATATATTTTCCCTGAACGATATGGTCCCTTGAAAATCTTGAGAAATCCTTCACGATAATACATGAAAATTGCTGCCGTTTCATCAGGTCCAGCATATTTTGCATGTCAGGTCGTTCCATGTTTTTGCCCGAATATCCGTTATCTGCAAATTCAATGATATTCAATTTTTTAAGTTCATTATCTTTATTGATAAAAGACCGGATGTATTTACGCTGATTGCTGATACTATTGCTTTCATCGGCCATAAAATCATCTTCTTTGGATAATCTCATATAAATTGCTATCTGCTCCATGTTATGCGTGCTCCCTTCTGTACTTTTCCCTCTCCTCTGCAAGGGGATCTTTAAAATTATAGGTAATATTAATATTCTTATTTGGATACAACTCAATGCGGGAAATCATAGCTTCAATAATTTCTCTGTTCAATGATGCTTTTCCTCTCATACAGGATGCCGCAGACCACCATCGTACTTCCTTATTCAGCTTTTTCTTCTCTCTGGTTTTATTCTCCGTTTCATCCACAATCCGCCCTCTAAGTTCTACAATTTCTTTTGCATTTTTCTTCTGCAACGTAGATAATTCCTGCTTTGTAATTTCTCCCAGAACATAGGATTCATATGACTTGCTCTCACTGTATTCTACTTTCTCAATTCGCTTTCCCAATGATTTTATTTTATTATCAAATGCAGCCATTTTCTCAGCTATCATTTCATTCATCTCTTCAACCATGGCATCTGCCTTTTCGTACTGCATTGCAATCTGAAATGACAGTGCACCATATACTAACTGAATCAGATCCGCTTCTAGCCAAGAACCAATACACTTCTTTTCTCCACCAGCATCATAGCTATATCGGCACTGATAAAAATACTGTCTTCTCATTTTCCCATTCCGTTCAACCAGTCTGGACATCATCGGTATTTTCTTACCACATACCCCACAATAAATGATACCTTCAAAAACATCTGCTCTCGTGGGAATATTCTTGCCCCGTTCCGAGGAAAAGGCACTTTCTTCCACCTTCTTTGCAAATAAATCCCTTACGGCATAAAAGGTTTCTTTATCAATAATCGACTCATGTGTATTTTCTACGACGACCCATTCATTTTTATCTGTAAAATGCTGTTTCTCATTTTCACTCAGCCTGGTTCTTCGTTTCCCCTGGACCATATTTCCGATATAAGCCTGATTGGAAAGTATGCTTGAAATGGTTCCGATATACCATGGTTTGGCGTCTTTTATATTAGAATAATATAGGCTCTTCGTTTTCAGATATTCACCGGGACTGGATAGATTGTAATTCTGCAATGCAATCGATATATTACGTAAGTTGATTCCCTCCAGTGCCATTGAAAATATCTGCCGAACCACCTGTGCTGCCTGTTCATCAATCACATATTTTCTCAATGAATCTTTTGAATCTGCAAGATATCCATAAGGAGCATTACTTCCAACGAACTTCCCTTTTTCCATATCCATTCTTCTACTGCATGCAACTCTTTTGGAAATATCCTTGGCATACATATCATTAACAAGATTCTTTAGAGAAATTTCCAGGGATTTATTCTGATTAAATCCCTCGTCTGAATCAAAATGGTCATTGACTGAAATAAACCGAATTCCCAGAAAGGGCAGTATCGTCTCAATATAATTGCCTGACTCAATGTAAGTTCTACCGAATCTGGACAAATCCTTTACAATAATACAGTTGATTTTTCCTGACCTTGCATCTTCCATCATCTGCTGAAATGCCGGTCTGTCAAAACTTGTACCAGATACTCCGTTATCAATATACTCAAACGTATCTGTAAATCCAGGTTTCTCCTTTGTAAAGTTCCGCATGATTGCAAGTTGATTCGCTATGGAATCTGATGGCTTCATCTTTAATTCCACAGATAATCTGGCATAAAGGGCAGTTCGATAGGTTCTAGCCTCCATTGCCTGACTATCTTCCGAAACTACAGCACTTACAGCTACAGCATTAAACCTTCCAGCTTTTCGTGCCATTCTATCCAACCTCCTTTAGCTCAATCACATAATTTCCATCAATAATCTTTGCATCCGCTTCCAAAACTTCCTGCTCCAATAATTCATTAGCCGTTTGGACAATACCTGCAACCTTATCCATTACGTTGCTATACTTAAACACAATTTCTACCGTGTCATCGTATATCAGAATTCTGTCTATAAAAGTTGCAAGAACCAATCTGTCCACTTCTTGTATCCTAAAATTCTCACGAAACTTTGCCAGATCTTTTGTAATGGCAAGCCCTTTATGATAGATACTGTGAATGATTTTCTCCTGCTTCTTAATTGCCGATTCTAGTTCAGCTTCCTTTCCAGTATATGTTTCTCTATATCTGACAAACTGCTCTTTTGTAATAATTCCATCTTGCAAATCATTATAAAGGGAAGCTTTAAGAGCAGCATACTTAGTTGATTCTGCTCTTAATCCTACAATCTCCTTATCATGCGCCACTGCTTCATCATAATTTACATTTAGCGCATCCAGATGTTTCACCAAGGCTTCACAGTTACGCATATTATCAACATAAGTCTGTAACTGACCAAGGATAATTTCATCCAGAACCTCTTCCCTGATGGAATGCCTGTTGCAATTACCTTTCCCGTTGCGGTTATAATTGGAACAAATATAATTCACTACCGGCTTTCCTCTGTACAGATAAGAACGTCTGACCATGCTCATTCCACATTCCCCACAATACAGCAGCCCTGCATACATATAGGCTTCTTTCTGCCCAGATATGGCCTTTGTATCACGACTCATAAGTATCTGAACCGCATCAAAATCTGGCTTCGTAATAATAGGCTCATGGGCATCTTCAATTACAATCCAGTCACACTTCGGTACCAGAACTTCCTTCTTCACCTTATGATTAATTCGTGTTCTTTTGCCCTGCGCCAGAATGCCTACATAAACCTCATCCTTTAAAATTCGCCCAATGGTCTGAGCCGACCACTTAGAATCCCCTGCTCTCTGAAAACTGGTAGAATATTTCTGACCAGATTTTTTCTTATAAGCTGCTGGTGACAATACACCCATGGTATTCAGCTCATTTGCAATGGCAGAAGCACTCATCCCTGCTAATTTCCTAGCAAAAATATCCTGTACAATTACCATTGCATATTCATCTGGAACAAGCTGATTCTTGTTCTCCTCTGCCTTGGCATATCCATATGGTGCAAACGCTCCCACAAACTCCCCATTGGCTCTTTTCACCTGCTGACTGGAACGAACCTTTGTGGAAATATCATGACAGTAATTATCGTTAATCAGATTTTTCATGGGCACAATAATATGTTTCTCCCCATGATCTGCTGTCAGACTGTCAAAATTATCCGTGATTGCAATAAATCTTACTCCATATTTATCAAAGGTCTTAAGAATCAGCTCATCTCCACCAATGTGTTCTCTGGCAATTCTGGATAAATCCTTTACAATAATGCAATCTAATTTTCCTTCTTCCACTGCCTTCATCATATTCTGGTATCCAGGTCTTTCAAAATTACTACCCGAAAATCCATCGTCTATAAATATATCTGCTAGTTTGAATTCCAGTCTGTTCTTCATAAAATCTTCAACCAGAAGCTTCTGGTTGGTAATGCTGTTACTATCTATCTTTCCCTTACCATCACGGTCATCATCTCCTGATGAAAGTCTTAAATACATTCCAGTTCTATATTGGTCAAGTTTTTTCATTCTCATCTATAATTCCTCCTGTTGCTCATCGTAATCTAAAGTTTCTCATCTAAACTTCAGCGATGCCTTCCGGTCAATATACGAAACCATCAGGTCTTCCATGGGAGCATCTCCAAATCCAACTTTTATCTTGTATTTGTTAATACTCTTAACATTGCGTGCCACAACTTTCTCCTTCGCCACAACATCTTTACTGGCATCGCTAACAATTGCTTCCGTCTGTTCTACTATCAAATAATCCTCTCCTTCTCTTGTAAAAACGGAGACAGCTTTATAAATATCATCGTGATATGCGTGGCATTGAACCTACCACACTGTCGCAATTCAGATTAAATGTAAACGCATATGTTTTCATCTGACTCTAATTTTGCGAAACAAAAAAACCGCTCTCCACAGCTAACAAAGTCAAACTCTGCAATCTACACATAAAATGTATAAATTACGAGCTTCTAGCTAATTACTTCTTTACCTACGGGATGGATGTGCATTCCAACAAAATGAATCTGTAAACTGATTCACTCAGCATAAATAACAACACATGTAAAAAACCAACATGCGTTATTGGCACTCCTAAAACTTTTGTAGAACAGATCGATTTTCTGTACCAGATAATTTACCTACCTGTAATGCGTACAAAACATCTTTACTTTATTATTCTGTTCCTAATCCTTTTTCCCCTTTTGGGGTTCCGTATGCAATGAAGCTTTTGCTTCACTTTGTTGACCATGGACAGCGGTCTTTTTAATTTGTGGTGTTCTTTTTTATCACCGATATTATAAAGCTGTCTTTTATGTCAACTATTTTATTTAAATTGCCTGAAAAATGATGCTGGTCTTGCGCTTGGCTAGGCACTCACAACAAGGTTATTAGTTGGTGCAGTTCTGTGTTTGGCTGAACACTCAGGCTGAACTACATTTATTATTATATCAGCAGAACAAATGTTTGTCCACTTGAATTTGCTAAAATATTTCATAAAAAATGCACGTTAAAAATAGGCTGAATTGCCAGTCATATTTATCACACGCAACGCTCTTTATCCAAACATAAATTCAAATCAACCTATTATTCGCTCCATAAATTGAATCAACCCTTGCTACACCAGCATCAATATTTCATAAATTATATTTTACAATATATTCGATGCCCTTTTGGATACCTCTTCGCCCGGACATCAGGGAACTACAGACAAGTCGCTTACGCGTTCACGACGCAATACCAAAATTACCGGTATCACTATCCCTTCTGCTTGAATTCGAAGGTTTATGGTGCTCCATCCACTGAGCTCCATTACATGGATTATTATCCTCCCACCGTACTTAACATGTCCTGCTGCTTCATCTTCACCTTTTATGGTCCATCAACTCTCGTCGCATGCTTTGCTGATATTCTGCCAGACAATACCCTGGGATTTTCCTCAATCTGTAGTTGCTATTCAGTTGTCAATTATCCCTCAACAGTACTTTGCTACTGATGTGTATATCTTAGCAGACTATGTTTTTTTCGGAAAGAAACCAGGTTGGTGTATTTTAGAGAAATAGAACCAGAAATTGGTGTATTTTTTTATTTTTGATCTTGTTTAATGATATAAACTATGATAAAATATGAAAGTGTTTTAAATCAAATAATTCAAATAATTCTTTACTTATAAGAAAATATATTGTATTATTAATTTGTCGAACGATCGTTCGTATTTTAAAAAGGAGGTAACCGCAAATGGACAAAACTGTATGTGAACTATTTGCCGGTGTTGGCGGATTCCGTTTAGGGCTTGAGCAAGCTGATAAAAATTGGTCTACCGTGTGGGCTAATCAATGGGAGCCCGGTAAGAAATCTCAACACGCTTATGATTGCTACTGTGCTAATTTTGGCCAAAGTGAAAATCATGTCAATGAGAGCATCTCTGATATTGATAAATCGAGTATTCCAGACCACAATTTGCTTGTCGGCGGGTTCCCTTGTCAGGACTATTCAGTTGCAAGAACAGGTGCAACTGGTATCAATGGTAAAAAAGGGGTCCTTTGGTGGGACATTAGAGATATTTTGGAAACAAAACAACCAAGTTTTGTTATTTTAGAAAATGTAGATCGATTATTAAAATCACCATCTACACAAAGAGGTAGAGATTTTGGTATTATTCTTACCTGCTTTTATAATCTCGGATATAGTGTAGAGTGGAGAGTTATCAATGCTGCTGAATACGGATTTGCACAGCGCAGACGTAGAACTTTTATTTTTGCATATCGTAATTCAACTACATATGCATCATATATTGCAAAATCAATTAACCACCCCGAATGTATTTTTAACAATGTAGGATTTTTCGCTCACACATTTAGAGGAGAAGCTATTTCACTTGATGACCTTCGTACTAAAGAATTATCAGATACTGACTTAGCAGACGTAACTGAACATTTTTCATGCGACTTTGGTAATTCTGGATACATGCACAAAGGAACAATCTATACATGTAAAACTACTCCTGTATATGAGGCTCCAACTCCTATGCGCGAAATACTTACACACAATGTTGATAAAAAATTCTATCTTGGTGAAAATCTTGATAAATGGAAATATTTAAAGGGTTCTAAAAAAATCGAACGAACAAGCAAAACCGGTCATTCCTATACATTCTCAGAAGGACCAATTGCTTTTCCAGACCCAATCGATAAACCCGCACGTACAATGCTTACTAGCGAATCAAGCTTGAATAGAAGTACTCATGTTATTGAAGATCCAGATACACATCAGCTTCGTTTAATCACTCCTATGGAAGCAGAACGTATCCAGGGATTTAAAGATGATTGGACTAATACCGGTATGCCAGAAAAGTTCCGCTATTTCTGTATGGGTAATGCGCTTGTTGTTGGTGTTATCACTCGAATGGGAAACTACTTAAATACAATATTTATAAAAGAAGATATGCAAATCACATCTGAAGATAACCAGGAAACCCGAGAGGCTATATAGTCTCCCGGGTTTTATTTATTCAATATCTAACCCTATTACCCAAATAGGAGTCTTTATTAATTCAATATTTTCTTCTATTATTTTCTGAGTTTTGTTAAAATCAGCTGTTTGAGAACTAAGCAATTCACTCAGTCTACCTGTCGCAGTAACATAAACATAAAAATCAATACCTGGATTTTTCACAGCGTTTAGCAATCTAAATAAGTCTCTATATGTCATTGCCCAATTACCAAACTGAATTTCTCCCGCAACTGTTAATAGGTTCTTTTCTTCTTTTAAATCCGTGTTACTATCCACCGATACTTTTAACTCGTCTACAACTTTCTTCCACTCAATTTTCTTCATTTTCATCTTTTTATATATATCATATATTTTCTCATCTCCATTTAAAATTCCCACACTGCCCATATAGTAGTTGTACAATCTTGCAAGATTATACTTTTTATCATAAATCGAAAAGTCAAATCCTTCTTTAGTATTATGAAAAAAAATACCATTTTCTATGTGTGTTTCTTTATTTATTTCTGGAATGTCAGCCACTAAATCTCTTAAAACAACATTTAGTTCCCCTGCACCAATTCCCAAATATGCATCTCTTCCACTTTCTTCTCTTGTAACGTCTGTCATATCGTGTGTTTCAGAAAATGCATTCCTCACTAGACTCTCAAAATTCTCCAATGAATCTAATACTAATCTTCCATTATTATAAAAACTTTCTTCTGCAATTTTAAATTTTACGTCCATCTTTTTCTCCCTTAAACTTTTCTTTTAATTGTCCTAATATATAACTATTATTCAACCAAAAACATTGTTTCGGATATTTTTTTCCATATGGTAACTCATATGTATCCGCAGCATTCTGCGCATGTGGTCTAACATGACACACTGGATTCTCTGATGCTTTCGGAAAATTATTGCTATTTCTTCCATTTACCTGAACCACCTGCAATCCATCAATTAGCACTTGTTTCGTTTTCTCCCATACTTTCTGCACTTCAACATTCAAGTCTTCATATGGAATATTCCAAAATTGACACCCCTTTAAATGTAGAACATTGTTTTCATCAAACTTATATACCACAAAAAGAAATCTCGTCTCACTCAAATAACTTCCAAATGTAGATGTATCCCATTCTTCTTCAACAAGCTCTTTAAACTTAAATGTTGGAAATGACATACTTTCTTTGATTATATTATTTTTACCTACACGAATTGTTTTCACAACAATATTCGCTTTTTCGAATTCTTCTGCGTGATTCCCTTTAATTCCAAGAATGCGATAAGCCAACATTGCTTCTAAATTCTTAGGTTTTTTCTCATACTCAATGTTAAATAAAGTACATAAATCCTGAACAGTATAATCAGCGTATTCATCTATCTTAGCTGTTACATATTCTTCAAAGGACTCTGATATTTCAGCATTAATAATCGGTTCATATGTGTTCTTCCCTGGAATAATATAATTGTTTAGCACATATGTCATATATGAATTTTTAAATGCAAACGCGCGCGGCTTTGCCAATTCATCGTTATATGGTTGCTTTCTTCTATCTTTTGACGTTGCTGCTTTAGACGCTGCACCAAGATACAATGTATCACCTTCTGATAGTTCATGCGCTTTTCCAGCTTTTATCTTTTCAACAATAACCTCAAAATCATGTTTTATTATTTTTATATCCTGTTCCGGTGGCGTAAATAATTTTGCATATGCAATTTTATAATCAAGTCTGTTTTCTATTTCCTGTTGAAACAAATAATAGATAATCAAAATCAATTGCGCTTTTTGCCAAAGGTGACTATCTTCAAACTTCTCACCGACAACAGCAAAATAATCAATCATTGTGATAATTAGTCTTTCTTTTGCTGCATATGTACCATTCATATTTATTTTATATGGAGTTACTTTTAATTCGACGCCTGCCTTATCAAAATCAGGTCTTGAATCATTGTTACACTGATAATGAAAATATCTTTCTTCAATAATTTCACCCAAGCCACCCTTACGCTTCTTGTTTTCATGGTTCACTTCATAATTTGAGGTTTCTCTGACAACCATTGCTTGCTTCATATCATCTTCTTTGCATATCTCAAAAAATGTTTTGCCAATTAGTCTTTGAGCGAACTCTTCAATTGATATTGCGCTTGTTTCGTCATATTCATTGGAATAATACAAGTTCATCACCTCACTTTACGTCTTTTTCCCAAAGTGCTTCATATGATTTAGAATCTCACGAAATAACTCAAATTTTCTACTTCGACTTTATTTATTGCAAAATATTCTAGTGGGTTTTGAATTATTGTATACATAGGCTCACTAGAATTGCAATCAGCTACTAAATACAAATAATAGTTATTTTTCAATTTACGCATTGCTTCTTTCTCATTATCCGTAAAAATAATATGTGTGAATTTATTCGCTGTAGTACTTTTCACCTCTATACCAATAGCGTTCCCACTTAAATCATTATACGAAATATCATATCCTGGTGTTTTCCCATTAATACTTAGATGTTCCAATGTCTGCGCTTCTTTTTCATTCAATGAATTTTGCAAGTAACTATAAACCAATTTTTCTCCCTTATCACCAGTTGCTTTACTGGTTGCTCTTCCATAGAATTTCGTTCTATTCTCACCTGTCATTTTCTTTTTTTCATGATGACTTAATATATTATCATTTCGAGTCAATATCAGTTCTGATATTTCGGTTGCTTCATTAACTTCATCATATGTATAAGCACAATTTGCCGCATCCAATATTGGTTTTAGATATTGTATCGCAATTTTCCTAACGGAATTTCCTGATTGAAAATAACTATTATCTTCAACTGGTTCATAATACTGTCCATTGCCATTTTTAAGTTCTACTTCGTTTTTGAAAACCTCAAAATCATTAAGATAAGCTACATACTTACCAGGTGTTGGCTCTTCAATATCACTTATTATTCCAATACCACAATATGCTGATGATTTTGTTCCTTTTTTCCTACACCATATTGCCAACATTCCTTCAACTATTTTTTTCGAATAATTATTTTCATAATGATACTTGACACCAACTTCATCCTTCCATTCATTATCTTCCGTGTCCGCTAATACTAAAAATGACTTATCAGAAACAATCATCTCTTCATCAAGATTTATTATTTTTACATTAAGCTTTCCAAATTCATTTTTAAAATTTATTTTCGAATTTGTCTTTTGACGTCCATACTCTAATTTTTCACAGTAAGCTGTGAGTCTACTTAATCTTTTTTGCATTTCAGGTTGCATCGATTTCATTTCAATTTCTACTGTTCCAAAACTATTTTTTGAATCTCTTTGCTTTACATTTACAATATAATCAACTTTATCCATCTGTGCGCTCTGAAAATATTTTCCATTTTCATCTTTGAACACTTCTTCTACATTTGTAATTGCTACTTTGCCTGACCCACATAACAACGATTTATTTACCTTTGTTTCTATTTCTTTTTCAGTTTCTATAATATCCCATTTCAAAAAGTCATCCCCTTTACACTACTTTTTCATTTCCTCAAATATCTCTTTTAATGTTTCATATTTTTCTTTACAGCCTATTAATCCAAGAATTTTTTCAGCAACTGCTCGTCCTAATATTGGCGGAACCGCATTCCCAATTTGTTGATATACAGAATCTTTTGTTCCAAAGAAAATATAATTATCTGGAAAACTCTGTAATCTTGCCGCTTCTCTTGCACTTACTGCTCGATTTAACTCTGGATGAATCCACATCGATTTTCTTACATTTACTACAGTATCTGATGGCATATCATATGATAATCTTTTATATATCGTATTCTGTGTCCTTGCCGGATTTTCATAAGTACTCTTCAGTGATTCTGGTAACGAATGAAAATTTTTTCCTTGTTCAATTAATTCAAAACGTTGCTTTGCCACTTCTCTCGTTTCTGTACAAACATGGTTAAAGATTGTTTTTTCAGCCTCATCAAATACTATTTTACGATAATAAGAATTCATTACTGGAATATATTCTCTTTTTTGTACCTCATCCATACTTGCAGTTGTTGGTTCATATTTTTCTAAATCACCAATTGCCTGTTTCACCGTAACATAGTCTTTCGAATTACTAATTAATATATTTGGAAGTTTTATTTCTTCTTTTACCGTTCCATGTCTAACTCCAATCATGATAAAACGTTCTCTAGTCTGCGGAACACCAAATGCTGCTGCATTAAGTACTTTTCCATTAATATCATATCCTAAGTGAATAAATGCATTTCTAACAAAATCAATAACTATATATGTACGCATTCTAATTGTAATTATTCTGTCATCAACTATTCTTTCAAATATTGCATCCTTGCTATCAAGTTCCGATATTCCCTGAAAAAATCTCTGAATATCCCAAAATCTTTTTACATGCCTAATACCTAATCCATCTGTTTTTCCTTTAGATTCCACCATTTGCTCAAGTATCCTTTTTGCTTGCACTGTAGATTCATTATACCAATCCGGCATTTCTACTCTTGCATTCATATGTTCTAAAATACTTTCAATTTTTTTTACATTATTTTTTTTCCCAAAGTACTTTTCTAGTTGATCTCTCTTTTTGTAAATATTATAAACAATATAAAGTTCCTCTTCACTTAGTAATGATAGCGTTTGGGAATGGAAATTATCACATAATTCATTTATCTCATCTACACTATCTCCTTCATACAAAATTACATCTTTATCATGAATCTGCAATTTCAACGTATCTCTAATGTAATTTTCATCATCATGTGTCAAACAAAATGAATGTTTATGTGAAGCAATAGTCTTAACATTTTCCATTACAAAAGCCTTTGGTTTGATTTCTTCAATTGCTTTAACATATCTTTTTACCAATTCGTTGCTTCCATTTATCAACTGACGTCTCTGACGATTTGCATTTGAAAACCCTTGACATGGAGGTCCACCAATAACAACATCAATTTTCCCGTTTTCATCAATGATTTTCTTAAAATCCACCTTCAAAATATCATTATAATTTTTAAGTCCAGGATGATTTTTTATATATGTTTTTGCTGCATTTTTATTATTTTCTACAATTGCCGCCACTTTAAACTGACCTGTCATTTCAAATCCCAAACTAAGGCCGCCTGCTCCAGCAAATAAATCTAAAATTTTATACATTGGCCACCTCAAATTAGTTTATTTTTATATCTCGTTTTTAATAATTTCCAGCAATCTTCTTTCTTACACCACTGTGTAATATTAATTCCTTTTACTTCTGGATTCATAAAGTGATTCCATACAACAAGTACTAATTCATCTATAAGCACCGATAATTCTGTTGGTATAACTTGATTTTTCCAGATAGCATCATCAATTACTTTATCCGAATAGAACTCTGCAAGTAATGCTATTGTATAATAATTTATCTGAGCTTTATATCCTCCAAAATTCTGCTTAGCTACTAACTTGTCACAATCCTTAAACAAAATGACTTTGGCAATCATTCCAATGTATGTCGCATCCGTTGGTTCCGGAACATCTCCTTTTTTTATCATAGCTGAATATTCAATAAAATTAGTTTCTAATCCCTTACTTACAGTGTATGGATATTTCATCCATGCCATCATGCATTTAGCTGCAACTGTCTTAGACACACACATTGATTTCGGATTTAATTCTTTGAATTTCTTTTTCAACGCTAATGTTGGTTGACGATTTACATCAACCATATACTGTCCTCTTGCTCTTTCGTAATACCATCTCTGCGTTGACTTGCCATTATCTACAGGAACATATAGTTTTCTAGACAATCGCTCCATCTCAACGTGGAATGATTCATTTGCACTAAAGTCAGACATATTAATCTTATTTTGGCTATTTGCATATTTTGATATGTACCCAACCATTTCTTCAGTTTTACTTAAATCTCTTATAACCGTAAGCTTTATCTGAACGTTAACAGCTGATATATCTATTCCGGATTGAAAAGCATTGTAAATAGATGCCGTAGTTTGTCCACCATTAACTATCTGCCAATCAGTAATTTCTTTTATAACAACAAACGAGTCATTGGTATTATCTTCATTTATGACTATACCTTTTGCAGTTGTAGATATACCATTATTATATGTCATAAACATCTCTGGTTCATTCTGTAACGTTGTCTTTATGCCTTGATTTATCTTACCCGTTGCCTGCAAAAATGATCGGACATTTTTTTCAATAAGACTTTGCCCTTCATCTCGATAAACCTCAGCTAAACATAGTCCTGGAATTACTCCAATATAACAATCATAGACTTCATTTGCTTGTTTAACTTTTATCATTTTCAAAGGGTTATTATATTTATTTTGAAATCTTACGATTAAATCCTCATGAGCTTTTTTCTGATAAATAGATTGACATACTCTTTCCAAATCCCACACATCAAACTTCACAATTGTTTTATCAAGTTTTATACTGTCCGGCATATCTGTAGTTGTTTCGCGATTTGTAAGTAAAATAACGCGAATACTTTCAATTTCATTCTCATAATTTTTTATGTATTCTGAGATAATATATCCTGGATCTGTCTCTTCCACATTTTCAAAATAACCTGCTTTACACATACGATAATACTTTGTTGCCTGCTTGGAATTTTTAACAATATCTGTCTTTCCCATCTTTGCAACATCCACTCTATTTTCAAAAACGCTTACAACAAGCGTTAATGTTTGAAAATACTCATCATAAACATAACCATTTATTTTCGCCTTTTCAAACTCCTTCTTATAACTCATTATATTACAATTATTCATGAAGGATTCTCCTGCATCAATAACATATGTGGAAAACACATTTGTAAATGCGTCTTCTGAACTGCACTTGTCACTTTCTTTATATTCTCGAACTTCTTCTATCAGTTCTTCATTAAACTGTTTCATTTGTTCAGTAATCATTATAAATCTACTCCTTCATAAAATGATTCTATTGTGATTTGAAAAGAGTTACAAGCATCAAGACTAACAACATAATCTACCGATCCAATTCCTTTGCTAATAGATTTAGTTGTTATTCTTGGAAATCCTTTTTTAACCATATAACAATTTTCTTCTCTAGTTCTAAAATGCACTGTATAAAGTTCTGGCATTTGATATAAATATCCCACTTTCAGTAACTTATCATAGAAACTAAGTCTACTCCCTTGTCCTAGTTTATTTGAAATACGTTCAATAATATCTGGAAGAGTTTCACCATCAACATCGCTTTTTTTCATTTTCAAATATAAAAGGTATAATCGTCCCAAAATTCCTGTATCATCTAATTGGTATTCATTACTTATACTAACTTTATCTGGACCTTTTGCACTTGAACTTTTAACTTCAACAGCATCTTTGCCACAATAGAAATCATGTGTTTCTGCATTGCATCCCGTCCAGTAGCTGATCACATCTTCACCTTTTATTTCAAGTAGCTTTTCTAATATGTATAGTTCACCGAATAAACCCTGTTGCACATTATCTGATAAAATATAATTTTTATCGAACTGAAAAAATGTATTCCATTTTACAAGAACACTATTAATTTGAATTATTACATTCTGATTCTCTTGATTTTCTATACTATCGAGTATATCCTGGATAACTAAAAAAAATATTTTTATGTCACATTCTTCAGATTGTCTAAACGTTAAAAACTGTTTCATCCTATTATCATCCGAGATACTACTTAAACGTTCCTCCATACCCTTCCATTTAGGTAAAGCATTCAGCATTTCTTTAGAGGCTGTAGCTGGAATTAAAATGCTTATTTCGGATATATTACTCATGTGATACAAATTGATAAATATAACATTTTGCCTGCTAACAACAAATCTTCTCGAAAGGACATTAATGTTTTTGTATTGAGGCTTTGCGAAATCTTTTTTTATATCTTCTATAACACTAGTCAAACAAAACATAATTATCCTCCTTTGTAGCAATTGGATTCAAGTGAAAAGAAACAGTCTTTCCATTACCTTTTGGGAACACAACAACCAATCCAAAAGGTGGTTTATGGTTTCCGTCTCCAATCTTAAAATTCTTCGTTTCATTTTCTTCATTACTAAAATCTATTGGATATATCAGTAACAAGGCTTTTCTATCATCCATACATTCTCTTATTTTGTCAGATGCGTCTTTCTTACCTTTTTCCTTTTCTATTCTTCTAATTTCCATTGCATTATCTAATTCTATTTGATTTAGTCCAAATAATTCATGGTCATTAGATTTCAGCATCTTTACAGAACATACCTTTTTATCGTCATAATAGTCAACATATCTAGTAATTCCTCTACCAAGCTTAATCGATTCAATCGAAATTCCTTTTTCTGCATCTCCAACATTAATCAAAGCAACCGTCCAGTCAATTAAATAATTATCTTCGAGTTGCATTTCTATATAGCTGGCAATATTTACTCCTGCAATTTTATTTGCATATTTTGATGTATGAAAGTCTCTCATAAATTGCACTACTCTTGTTCCAGAAACATTCTCCAGGAAATAATGTTTTCCTACCGGTTTTCTACCTAATTTCATGAAATGTTCTTCTGATGTAGTTATAGTTCCACAACTTTCAACCAATGCTTGTATTGCATCAAAATTATGTTGATATTGTTTTAAATCAACATCAATATCTCTCATAATGGTTGTTGTATTACCAAAATCCAATTTCTGTATCATTCCCGTTTTTATCTTTTGTGGATTTGATATCTTTATTTCTGGATGTGTAGCAATTCTAAATCCAAATTTTTCTGGTGAAGAGTCCTCATCACAACAGTATTTTATCTGTTCCATAAGATTATCCGTTGCAAATGATATTCTTGCAAACCAACGATATATATCATCTGTAACATATAGTCTACACAAATCTGCATATTTAGTTCTAAAACCGAACCATCTCCCCATTTGCATTAGTGTATCATAATATTTTGCTTCCCTAGTAAAGTAACTTACGGATAGTCCCTCTAATGTTAACCCTCTTGAAAACTTATCGCCGCCAATAGCTATTACATTATATTCTTTGTTTTCATGTGCTTTATAAGCCAAGAAATCTTTACTACTTCCATTGATTGTATTAACTTCAACTTTCTCATCGTTCATCAAACTTATTATTTCTTGATACATAGATTCAAAATCAATATCCTGTGCTCCAGACATATACTTTGAAAAATCAGCATTCATTTTTCTTGTTGTCGGAACAAAATCTCTATTATACAATTCCTGAAATTCTTCTTTGGTCTGGCGATCACCATCAATAATCATATTTTGTAATTGATTCAAAAAATAATCTTTTACTTTTCTTTCAACCATTCCCTGAAGGTAATTTAATCGTGTAACATGAATCAGCATTGTATTTGGCTTATTTCTTTCACCCCTACAATTTCGAACTGCTACTGTAATCAGAAAGCTCTTTATTGCTTCCTTAAGGCTATTCGGTAATTCTCCAACTGTCTTTGCTTTTGTATTGATAAATCCTGATTCATTTGTTTTTCGTCTTAATGGCATTGGTTCAATTTCTTTATAGTCTTCTCCATATCCAAAGAATTCATTGGCTCCAATGTAGAAATATGGTTTTGGTAATCCAACAATACAATCAGCTGGGAATAAATCGGTACCCATGTCTTCATTGGCTACTTTCAAATCATTCGGAATAAAGATATTTGCATATGGTGTAGCTGTATATCCTACATATGATCTACATTGAAAATGATTAAACAACTGACGAATCAATCTATTAATTGTTTTAACATCAAACTCATCTTCTACATTTCCATTCTCATCATAATCATACCCTGTATTTACTGATGCTTGATCCGCCTCATCATCAATAAGCAATAATGGATACTTAGCACTCATATAAAAATTTCCGTCCTTCTCAGAAACTGCATTATTGCTTTCAATGTTATCAATCAAATTTTCTAATGTTGATTTTATTTTCTTTGTAACAATAATCGTTGGATTATCAGGTGATAATGTAAATCCTGCTCTACTCTTAGAAAAATCACCATTTTCATCTCTAAACGTTAATGTTTGTACAAATCCAGCATTATATATTTTCCCGACACCAATTTTATTTTTTTCTGATCGATCACGCTGTTTCTGTTTTTCCTGTGAATCAGTTTCATAACCTAATACTTCTTCATCAATTCTAGACTGAGTTTGGCTACGTAGATTATTATGTAATCCTGCCAAAACAATTATGTATTTATAACCAGCATCAATTGCTTTATTAATGAGTCCAATGTAATTTGCAGTTTTACCAGATTGTACATAACCAACAACCATTGCTCTTTTTTCCTGTTCCACCTGTGGATTTGCAAGCGAATTCAGCAGTGTATCTGTCGTATTATCTATGCTCTTTTTAATTGAACTCTTTTCCCAATGTTTTTCTCTAAACAAATAATCATTATACCTATCCCAAAATTTAAGCTTGTTATTATTGCTTTCACGAAAATCTTTCCACCAAGTAGACTTTTCTGCATCAAGCCCCAAAAGAATATATGCCTCTTCTTCATCCTTCTCTCTACTCACCCTACTATACAAATAATCTCTTAATTCTTGTGGATTACTTACCATATCCTTAAATCTATCTACAGTATTTCCAACCACTGCATTTACAATTTTATTAATATCTTCCCCAGCTGTTTTATTTATCAAATTGCTGCATACACCATACGCTAATTCAAATATTTCGTTTTCATCCTTTATTGCCATTCGTTAATTCTCCCCAATAATACTTTTTAGTTCGTCATGCAAATATGAATATTCTGGTGATTCTGCGAATACCTCATAAATCTCTTCTTTTTCATATTGTAAGTCTTTTAATATTGCAATCTTATCTTTAAGATTTAAAATATCTCTTGCTTTGACTTCTTCATCCACCTGTGAACTGTTATTTACAGATATTACTCCGCTAAGCATTGCTGGCGAATAATTTTCAATCAATAAAAGATATGTCTTTAATTCTTTTTTATTTTCATCGTTTAATTCTTGCAACAATTTCATCAGCATAGGGTGTTTTTTATTTAAGTAAAACATGTAATTACCTGAAGAATTTTTCCGTTGTTCCCACACATACTTTAAACTAGTGTTATTAGATGTGTTTTTACGATTATATACTCCCCTAGAATTATAAACAGCTACTGATTTTTCAATTGCCAAATATGCAATTTGAGTAATGTTTTCTTCTATAACTACTGGTAAGGTTGCTTTTGATTTTTTTATATCAATTCCCCACTCAAAATCACTTTCCGAATTCATATCTAACTGAATTCTTGCAAGATTATATGCTGGTTCTTTTTTGAATTTACCAAACCATGTTCCATATACAATAAGTCTTCTATTTCTGTATACATAAAACCCCTGCTGTCCCAGCCAATCTTTTGAACCGCCTGCCTTTATATAATCCTCTTCATCTTCAAATTTATTTTTATGTGGGAGAATAAATGGTTCAACAAGTACCTCCGAATTACCATCATATAATTCTTCACTTGAAAGTTCCATCGTCGCTGGGTTTTGTCTTACAAATGGATTCCATGCTTCTAGAAAATTACCATTTACGTATATTTCAAGTTCATCTTCTTCAATAAATCTATGAAAAATCATCCTCAAATGCAACTTTATCTTTTTTATAGTTTTGTAAAATTTCCCTTTAGACTTATCTATATTATTTTCATCTATTAATCTATCAAGCAATGATAACACAACAACTGTACCTTTATTCCACTCACTAAAATCTACTTGCATATTCATCGATGCAATCATTGCGCTAACATTTTTCTCATCATGTAGTAGAATTTCCCATTTATTGGTCTTTTCTACATGTTCTAAATTCCATTCTGCATTAACTAAGTTTCCGTTTTGTTTAGAAACAACTAGTAAACGCTTGCCCATTGAAAATGATGCTGTCTTCATTCCCATTCCGAATCTACCCAAATCATTTTGGTTGCGAATTTCTGCTGGATTAGCTGAACCAATTTTCATGGATTCTAATAATTCATTATTATTCATCCCGTCACCATTATCAGCAATTATTATTCTTTTATTATCCCAATCAAATTGAAGCTGAATTTTAGTAGCCCCACTTGATATACTATTATCTACAATATCTGCTATTGCTGTTTCTTCTGTATATCCTACCGAACGTAATGATGCGAGAAGCATTTTTGCATCTGGTAATAATTCATATGTATTATTAATATCCATGTTTTGTTCCTTTCCTGCTATTTTTCCTTGGATCTGAAGGTTTTTCTGCATTAGCTGGTACTAACCATGTCTTTCCTTTTTTTATTACACCTTCTATCCGTTCCTGTTCGCATAATTTTGCGATTCTCCTAGATGATATATTCCATCTTTCAGACATTTCTGTTGTAGTTAAATATTCCATAATATCTCTCCACATTTATTCTTTATAATTTACTATTTTATATACACCTTATTATATTCACTTATCTGAATATTTTCAACACATTTCGAACTATACATTTGCCGTAAAGTGCGTAAAGTGAAATAGCAACCCCAAGGGAAATTTACTCTTTGATATGATATTACATGGTTTCTATCTGTCAGAATGGATTAACCCTAAACAAAATCAAAAATATTATTCCAAATCAAAAATACCTTGCTTTATCTGACATAAAATATATTGAACAAGAAGTACTTCAAGAAAATAGTTTCCATTCTGTTGTATCAACACTTCATAACGATCCTACTGCAATTTCAAAAGAGGTTCGTCGCAGTGCAAATGTTATTCCTCAAAAATCAAATAGAGATTATATCATTTACAAAAACTACATAAATTAAAAAACTAAAATTATATTATCCAACTTCAAAACTGATTTTTAAAGATAAACAGAGGAAGTTACCTTCCCCTGCCTCTGTCAATCTTCTTATCCTTTCCACCCCACTCTTCTTTCTCCTGAAGCATCTTCTCTTCATAAATCTGTTGGTAATCATCCAACATTTCTTCCATACCCATCTTTACTCCAAATAAACGCAGTACTTCTCTGTGGAGACTTAGATTATAGTTTGTATCCTCCATTTTAAAATCAAACAATGCAACCTTCGCTCCAATCGACATATTCTCATAGGAATCATAAAGCATCTGCATTACCTGCGTTATTCGTTCTGCTCCCTCATGAATCGAATCCCAGCGGGCAACCTTAAATATCATATCAGCTTCGTCCATCAGACCATCAAAATCATATGCATGGCCACAATTATTATAAAAATCTCTGATAACTTTCACAATATCATTTACAGACATTTCTTCTGTGACACCAAGCGCCTTAACTTTATCACTAATAGTCATTAACCGGTATTCTGAATAAGTGAACGGTAATCTTACGTCATCAACACTTACTGGTATTTCTATTTCTTCTGTTACAGCTACAACATCCGGCACTTCTAGTCCATTATAATTAATAAAACCTGTTTCCACCTTATTGTCAGAACTCACTTCGAAATCTACCACTACATCATTATTAACTGTATCTCTGTCAAAATCTTCAACAACCGAATCCAACATATTATTAACTCCAACGGAATTTGTATCCTCTGAATAATCATATTTCTCATAATCAACCGTCGTAGATTCTGTTTTCCCGACTTCATAATAAGCCGGTACTTTCATTTCATAATTAGTCCTAATTGGCTCATCTTCTGATACCACATACATAGCCGTGGACAGATTTTCCTTCATTGTAATTCCAGCCAGCTTCTGATTATACTTTGTCTTCTGCTTCTCCTCTTTGAGCTGACGCAGCTCCTCCTGTATTTCCAGATGCCAGTCCTGAAATTCTCGCCAGTCGTCTTCCGACTTACAGGCACCACGCTTTGCTTTCGTCATGGCATAAATCTTATGCTGCCTTTTATCAATTTCATTATGACGCTCTTCTTGCCTAATTTTATAATCAATCAGGTCACCAAAATCTTTGATATCGTTATTAACAATCATCAAATATTCGTCCTGCAACATATGAAACCTCTTTAGATCCTCTGCATAATTTGCAGAATTCACATAAAATTTCTTCTGCTCCACAATTCTCAAACGATACATCTTAGCATAGAATTTTTTCTGGTACGGGGTCAGATTGCTCCGTTTATAATTCCAGAAATCCTTCGCATAATAGTGTGGAATTACGGTATAAGGTGAACCTAGATAATATTTAAATTCTCCTTCTGTAAACATTTCGTCCATCTTTTCAAGCTTATGATAGAGTTTCCTTCCCGGTATCTTTACTGTCAGATAAGCTCCCGGTTTGAACTCATATCCAATCCTTTTCATAAGATACAGAAAATGTTCCATACTGCCTGCATATGCAGCACATAATTTGGCATCGCGCAAGATCAACTCTTTGAATGACTGCTCAAACTCCCATTTCTCTCTGGACATATTAACAGGATTCTTACTATATTCTGCTGGTTGAATGGACAGCCCTAATTCCTTACAGAACTTATTTGTTAGGGGCTGCAAATGATATTTCCAGTTCCCCTTTGGAGAGTCATACTTCATTCCATTTGTAAAGCTCACACTATTCCATACAATATGCCCATGATTATGGTCTTTATCTGTATGAACAGAATAGACAACTTCAAAATTCTCTCCCAGGTGTTCTTCTGCAAATCTTCTTGTCACCTCAAATGCCTGTTCCGGTGTCGCTTCATCTGGTGGAAATGAAATAATAATATGATATCCTTGCCTCTTATCCATCTTCCCGAATATTTGCTTTGTTTCCATCATCTGTTCAAAGGCTGTTTCTAGTGGGCAGTTAATACTGCCTACCAGAACTTTTTCCTCTGTTTTTTCGCCATTTTGAATATACTCCAAAGCACTTTCAAGATGTCTAGCTGGATTACGATCTTCTACCTCATTGATATTCAGAATTTTCGTAATCGCCATTCTTCTAGCACCTCCTTCATTAACTTCTGCATATCTTCCAAAAGTGTCCTGCTTTTATAAATCTCACTATAATAAATATCACTTCGTTCATTTGCAACTTTAGCAATCTGATTGATATTAGTAGCAATACCTGAAACCTGTCTGATAAGCTTTGCTCTGTCTTCTGGAAATCTTATATCAGCATTTCCAGAACCCTGAACCAAAGCACGTAGATATTTGCTACGGTCAACCCCGGCAGCTTTGGCATCCTCCTCCAACTTTTCAAAATCTTTATCTGATAATTTCACAGATACCTTCCGATACTTGATATCTGATTTATACTTTCTTCTTCCATTTACCATACACAAATCCTCCTTCAAAAATAAATTTCTGTGACCTGTTTTCTCTTATCTGTCTCATTGTTTTTTCTCTCCCTTCTGCCCTCACATTCTTGCGGAGCAACACTTAAAAATGTCCAGAAAATTTCCTACTGGTGTTGCAAGATGCGGAAAAAGTCGGACTTTTTCCAACCAAAAAAATTTTGGCTTCTTGGCAGGAGTTCCTGCACCCATATTCATATCTATCTGGCGAATTTCATGTAATACATCCTGCACTACAAAATATTTTTGTAATGCATTCCGTACTACACTTCTCTTCGCATTTATTACAATCTGCACTACAGATTATCAATGAAATCAAAAGCATCCTCTGGAATCTCATCTCCGCTTTCTGGAAGAACTCCGCCAGATTTCACTTCTTCCGTTTCCTTCTGCGAAGCCATTCCTTCACCTGTAGCTTTGGGAGCAAGTGTTATCACTCCATCTGCCAGTACATCTTTCAGCACCGCACGTATCAGCTCTGGAAGTGCTTTTACAAGGTTCGCATTTACTTTTTGCACTTCACTGCTAAGATTCTCTATTAATGTTTTTTGAAAAAGTTCTTCCTCCTGGCTTTTGGTTTCTGCTGCTTCCTTTGCCACTTCACTAGAAATCCATTCTTTCACCAACATCTTTAGAAATTTGCTCTTGTCTCCAAACTCCTGCTTCCGATTCCCCTGATCTATACCTTCCAGATACTCGTAAATCTCTCTTTCATCCTGTTTTCCAACATTCAGTCTGAAACTGACTGTTTTAAAGGAATCTTTAGCCATTAGGAAATCACCTGCTTCTGTAACTTCTTCACCGCAAAATATTCATAACCAATGGCATTGGCTTTGACATCTTCCAAATAACAGATATGAGAACCCCTGATACTTCCAAAGAGTTTCATAACTACCGCTCCCCCACCTGCATAAATAATCGGTGTAAGTTCTGGATCAAATCCATTTTCTTTCAGTTGTGCTTCAAGCTCCTCTGCAAAAACACGAATCTGATCCTGCATGACTCTGGTATACTCTTCTCCCAGACTGCTTGTTCCTGTCATCATAGCTTCCTGAATATTGGACTCACTAACTTTACGGTTCAGTTGACTGTAAATGGATTTTTCCACTCTTCTAGTACAGGAAATCAATGCCTCTGGCAAACTGAAACTATCTCGTTCTACCGGTACATGATTTCTTGTATGAATCACATCTATTGTCTTGGAACCAATATCCACAATAAGCTGATCTGCTTTCATATTGCCTAACCGGTCTGCAACTGCTGCATAGCACTGGGGAAATAACATGACATCCACAATATTAATAAGATACCGTTTCCCATTAAATTCAAATTCTTCACGTCCACGTTTGAGATAATTTGTAAATCCCTGCTTTTCTGCCCCAAATCTACCAAATGGTAATCCTGCTGCAATCACCACATCTGCATACTGCAATCCATAATAATCCATCTCGTATGCCACCCCTGCCAATGTCAGAAGAAAATAATCTCCATCCTCTGTTTTAACATTCTTCATCGGAAGTCTTCCTTCCCCAACTTTGTAAAAATTCCCTTTGTAACGCATGGTCTTTTCTGTAAATGTTGGTGCTACCCTAAACTCCTGAATCCCATTCTCAAATACTACATGAGGGGTTTTACAGGTACAAAAACCATGATCTATAGCTGCCACTAAAATATTCTTATCTTTTAAATACATACAATTGCCTTCCCTTCTATTGTCTTTCGCTTGTTGCCATAGCTTCATCAAATCGAAGCTGTTTAGCATATTCAATTGCCACCATAGCATCATTTGTTATGATTTCTTCTGCTAATAATAATCCCTGCATATTTGCCTGGAAAATCTCTGTAGATGAGTTTCTGTCTACATATTGATACTTGTTAACATAATTTCTCACAATACTATCTGCCAATTCAAAAGCTTGTTCATTAAATTCCATCGCCCTGCTTGTAAGTTCTCCACTAAGCAAATATTTGTTATATACCTGACGGTCGATTTCAAAAAGTAAGCTCATCCACTTGCGTCCATGTTTTCCAATATTGGCAACTGTGGCTAAATCTGACTTTCCTAAGACTGGATATGCATAATCTCCTTTCATCTCATATGCAATACCTGCCTTTTCAAATAATGTCTGTTCTTCCTTGTTCAATAAATTCTTCTCCATATACTTGTCCTTCCTGCACCATTGGTGCTCACAATAATAATTATCAGTTCATGCCTTAACACCGGCTCGCGACGAGTTACTACTCTTAAATATCCTGACTGGTAGGAAAACACTCCTTTCCTGTTCCCTCACGGAACAAATGCAATATCTAAACTGTCCACACCTGACAGCCATGTTCTTATGGTGTTGCTATTTTTACAAATGCCAGTACAACTCTTGCTACTATCGCAAAAAGAAGTAAAAATAATTTCAATGCTCCAAACAAAAGATTTAAAGTTCCAATAATAAGCCATGCCAACACCTTCAAAACTGCTAATATGCCTTTACCAATCGATTTTAAAATCATTACCTTCCTCTCCTCTCTTTACGGTAACCTACCCGGTAGCCATCCGGATTTTGGGTACAAAAAATAGAACCACATGACTGCAGCTTGATCTCGAATCTGCTAATTCGATTTCTACTTGTCATCTAGTCCTATCCAGATTTAAATACCTATTCACTTCTTACTCTCTCAACATTACATACGGTATAATGCATTCATATACGAAAACGGATTAGGACTAAGCCGCCCAAGCCCCTGATTTTACTGGACTTTTTGGACCTGTCACAATTATAACCCGTTCCCCCGTTGCACTTAATAAAAGTGCCCTCTGCGCACCATCATCTACCATTTTCTCAAGATTATGAATAAACGACACTTGCATCTTATTGGGCCTTAACTGATACATCTCAAAACTTGGAGCAATCTCGTTTTTAGCAAGTCTTTTTTGTTCTTTTACAATGTTATACAGGGTTTGATACTGTTCGCGAACGTCTTCGAATGATCTTGTATGTGGACTCGTCCATAATCCATTAAATTCTTCTAAAACCTGTTTTGCAAATGAGCCCTCTTGACCCGATACTAGTTTTGTATTCCACTCTTTATTTTTAGTAATTGCCCCTAGTGTTACATTTGAACTTCCAATAATCATGTTATAGAATGGTTCCTTTTTAAAAATATATCCTTTTGTATGGAAACCACTATCACTGTTTGCACTACAATACATTCGAAGTTCAATATTTTTAAGAGATGCTAATTTTTCAAGTGCCTTTGGATCACTGAACGTCAGATAATCCGTTGTCAGTATCTTGCCCTTGATATTCTTCTCTTCTAATTCCTTTAAAATCTGAAGTAATGGCGTGATTCCACTCATTGTAATAAAAGCAACACTAATATAGAACTCTTCACATTTTTTTAATTCATCCTCAATCGTTGCAAGGACTTTACGCCCCTGTTTATAGTCATTTGAAATGAGTTCTGGCCTAAATGCCAAATTGGATGTGTGATGCTCATTCCAAAATGCTGTTTTCATTCCATCCATCAGTTCTTGTTCTAATTTATAATTCGCCGCTCCCACTTTGTCCTCCTACACAACTCTAAGTACGATTTTAATTTGCATAACTGCTACCCCACTTGGCTGGTTGATCGTGTCCTTTTTTTCAACAATCTTAGCCAATACTTCTCCATCCATTTGATGAATGATTTTGCGACAGATGGCAAGACCAAGTCCACTACCTTTTTTTTTGATGGCGTTGCTGCCACGATAGAAGCTTTCAAAAATTTTGGGGAGCTCACCACGGTCTAGGTCACAACCCGTATTCTCTATGCGAATACAATACTCTTCTTCTTCACGCTTTGCACTCACTGTAATCAGGTGTCCATCCCCATATTTAATAGCATTCTCTACAATGTTTTGTAGGACTTCGATAAGACGATTTGGATCGCCATACACTAGGGAATTATTGTCACAATGAACTTGAAATTCAATCTGATTATACTTCATTTTATCTTGATAATAGTCGCGTAATTGATCGCAGACTTCCTGTATATAGAATTCTTTATTATTAACCTCAAATTGCAGGAAATCTTCATTGGACGCTTTGACAATTTTGGATACATAGTCCTCAATTTCATTCACCTTGTGGTTGATGGACGTTGCCGCTTCAATTCTTTTTTCTTCTTCCTTATATAGATTTTTTTGAATTGCCGAAGCGTATAACTGAATCGCACTCAGTGGTGTCTTAATCTCGTGGGAAAGAGACATGAGCAATACTTTTTTCTCTTTTTGAAGACTTAACTCTCGCTCCTTCGTTTGCTCTAGATGCTCCCTAAGTAGGTCCATTCCCCATAAAAACCTGCCAAAAAACTTGCCTTTTTGCTCCATCAGTGGCTTTGACAAATTGCCCTTCGCCAAATCATAGGGCATGCTTGCTAATCTCTCAAAGGGTTTGAGTACCTTGCGATTTATCACCCAAATGAACAAAAGCATAATAAATAGCATACTTCCAAGTACTACATTCATGCCCACCTGCATCTTTGAGACAAATAGAGCAGTCTCTTTGTAATAGAGTTTATATAGATTATTCTTTGTGGCAAATACCTTATAGTCATTAAAATCCTGGTTCAAAAACAAAGTGAATTCCTGCTCGTCAGTTGACATAACTTCGATTTTATAAACACTTTCCAGATCTCCATTCAAGACATCAAAAGAAGCAGGAGGTCTTGAATACTCCTGCTCATACGCGATAATCCGCTGTTGCACACGATTCAATTCAACCATGTAAACTCGATCCACCTGCCTTGATTGTTCTTTTTGATAATACCAATTGAAAGTCACCACGAGGATGCTCCAAATCCCAATCAGACAGATTGCTGATTTATGAATTGCTTTCATGACTCCTCCTACAATATCCTACCTCTACATTACCTTTTCTAGTACTGAAATACAAGCGTAGATATTTTTGCATTGTTTTGTTAAAATAGTTCAAAGAAATAAATTTTTCATAAATTATAAATTTCACATCCTACCCCACCAAAAAACCAAAGACTTACGAATAAATAAGTAAGCAGGTAATCTTAGCAAACAGTAAAATCTATTCATGCATATTTATTTATCAACCATTCTATTATGAGGGGGGATACCTTATGGCATCCGATTATTCCATTGCATACCAAGTTCCACTAAGCACTCCAATATCACCGAATCCATCATCGCCTCCCGAGGACTTAATTCTGCGTCTTCAAAAAGGCGAAGAATCGCTTCGAGAAAATCTTATTGAAAGCCACTGGCACTATATTTCCACACAGGTTTCGGCTGTGATTGGAAAACCTTGTGCATACTCAGATGAGTTCAGTATTGGCTTACAAGCTTTTAATGAAGCACTTGATGCTTATCAATCTGATAAGGGCGCTTCTTTTCTTTACTTTGCCAAAATGGTAATCAATCGAAGAGTCATTGACTACATTCGTAAAAATAAAAAATTCAACCAAGAATACCCTTTCACCTATTTTGAAGTTGCTGATAATGAGGACTACTTTACTAATCTATACGAAAAACAACCCGACTATTTTGCCGAAAAGACGGAGATGGCTGAAGAAATCGCACAATTTCAGATTTCTTTAAAGGACTACCAAATCTCTTTTGAAAGCCTGATTAATAAGGCTCCAAAGCATTATGATACCAAACAGCTCTGTATCACAATGGCCAAGAAAATCATTGAGAATCCAAATCTTTCCTTTCAACTAGTCTCGACCAAGAAGCTTCCCGTAGCGGAACTTACCAAAATTTTTCACGTCAATCGCAAAACGGTTGAAAAACATCGATCCTATATCATTGCGCTCTATCTGATACTTAGTAGTGATATGGATGTCATCAAAAGTTATGCAACATTTTTATTGAAAGGAGTGATCTAATATGATTTATACAGGAACAATCTTAGAAATTAAAGATAGAACTACTTATCTTATGACAATGGATTGTCAGTTTATATCTTTAAAAACAAAGGCCGATTATGCTGTTGGAAGAACAATTGCCTTTACTAAAACGGATCTCTCTGGATCAACAAAAACCAAACAATTCCCCAAAAAACTGGTTCTGCAACTGGTTGCAGCTGCTGCCACAATCTGCTTACTCGCAACTGGCGCTTGGGCACTTACAACACAACTACGTTTAGGTGCTACTCTTGATACCACTACCGCTTTGCTTGTATCCCTTGATATCAATCCAAGTGTGGAATTATCTCTTAATAAGAATCAACAAGTTGTTGCTCTGACTAGTTATAATGAAGATGGCGAAAAAATAATCAGTGATACTGATTTTATTGGCAAAACGCTGGATGAATCAATATCCACTTTACTTCAAACAAGCGAACAAGAAGGCTATATCAACAAAGATAACCAACACATTTTACTAACCGCTGTTGACGCCCAAAATACGTCCGACTCCCTGTTACCTCAGACAAAGGAATCCTTTGACCATGTGATTACGGCTCATAACCAATTGTCCATTATTCCTTTATATTTAGAAGATCCTACTATTATTGAATCTGCCAAACAAAACAACCTATCGATTGGTAAAGAGGCACTGTACCAATATGCACAGAGTCGAAATTACTCATTTAGTGCCAGTGATATTCAAAATGCCTCTGTGTCGGAATTAGTTACAAGCCTTGACCTTCTATCAAGCGATGGCAGCACCATGAAATCCATCAGCACAAATCCGTCCAAACAAAGTGATGGTGTCCTGAATACAACCATTGCTGAAATAAGAGATGGTATCAGCGTACGATGGACCAAACCAAGCGTTTCCCAAGGCTTCAAATACTACAAAGTAGTTGCTTCTAAATCCAATGCCAACCCATCTTATCCACAAGATGGCTATGCACTTGTCATTTCAGATTTCTCAACAACAAGTGCAGATTTGCTGACTGGAACAACCTATAACGGTGGTGATATTGGTGGAACACTAAATGCAGGAGAATCCTATTACTTTAGCGTAACTTATGTCTACGATACATACTCAATCTATGCAAACTCCAAAAAAATGACTATGCCTGCTATCGTAGACGACCAAGAATCGAAAGACGATGATTCAAAAGAAACAACTGAAAAGACAGAGAAGTCTAAAGAAACCGATGCGAAAAAGAAGGAGGCTACCACCAAAACAACTGCTTCCTCTGCCGCACTAAGTGTTGCTTCCTCTGGAGATAGTCTTGTCTTTAATTGGACTCCGATTTCTTCAAAAAGTGTTGTCTACAACAACACAACATACCAGAATTTTCAGTATTATAAAATCGTTGCTTCGCCAAATAATCCAAATCCTGTTTATCCAAACGATGGCTATTTGACATACCTAACAGACTACAATTCCTCGTCCTGCACGATTACACCTTCTAGTGGGAATTACAACAAGTCACCTGAGTTGGTTGCTGGACAGGCATACTATTTTAGCATTACCTATGTGTTTGAAAACGGCAAATTCACTTCCAACACGGTTACACAAACTGTACCTGCTGGTGCCGTTTCCGCTGAACCCACTCCAAAAGAAGAACCCAAGCCAACGGCTCCATCTGCTTCCTCCCTTGCTCTATCCGTCTCAAGCGAAGGTGGAACACTGAACTTCAATTTTACACCACTTGGTAATTCTTCAATCCAATACAACGGAACCACCTATAACAATTTCCACTATTATAAGATTGTAGCATCTGCCACAAACCCTAATCCAGTCTACCCAAACGACGGCTACCTAACTTATATTACGGATTACAATGCCTCTAGTTGGTCGGTTCAACCAGCCGCACTAGGTTATAATCTCAGTCCACAATTAGTTTCTGGACAGGCCTACTATTTTAGTGTTACCTATGTATTCGAAAACGGCAAAATATCATCTAATACCGTTCAATACATCGTTCCATGACGCATTACACAAATTGATATCCGATTCCCCAAACCGTTTTTATTCGTTCAGGGTCTTGACCGTTTTTTTGCAACTTTTCACGCAACCATTTAATATGCACTGTGAGGGTTTGAAGTTCACTTTCGCTTTCAAACCCCCATATTTTGCAGAAAAGTTCATCCTTGGATAATACCTTTCCCTTGTTCTGCATCAAATAAAAAAGTAACTCAAATTCTTTCTGCGTGACTTGAATTTCCTGATTCTTAATAAACACACGCCGACCTATTTTATCAACCATAATCTCCTTGTCCACAAGATTCTTCGAGGAATATCTTCTCTCAAACACTCCATCAATTTTGGCAATTAGCAAGTCAATATCATAGGGTTTTTCAATATAATCATCTGCTCCTAGCAAAAGACCATTCAATTTATCTTCTTTTGTAACCCGGGCACTCAAAACAATAATTGATGTATTGGATGTCTCACGGATTTTATTACAAACTGCAAACCCATCCATACCAGGAAGCATAATATCAAGTATAAATAATTTTGCACCCTCATCATGAAAAATTGCCAGCCCCTCTTCACCCGAAAGTGCATGATATACATCATACCCTTTAGCCACTAGGAAGTCTGTTAATAAAATTCCCATATCTAATTGATCTTCTACTATAATTATATCTGCCATTTGCCACCTCTTATTTGATTCCTACCATCCCATATCATTCAACCACTGGCTCAATCTTTTCTCGCGAAGCTTTAGTACCTCACCTTCGACGAATTCACCCTGTGTCTGTCTTGTATCCTCAAATTGATCAAATACTAATTCTCCATTAATATTACCATCTACAATGTACAATATTCTACTGCATTTTGAAGCAACTTTCATATCATGCGTTACTAACATAATTGTAATCCCCTGATGATTTAACTTGTTTAATTCTTTCATGACTTCTTCGGATGCACTTTTATTGAGGGCACCTGTAGGCTCATCTGCAAATAAAATTGCCGGTTGATTCATTAAACTTCTACAGATACAGGCCCTTTGTAACTGCCCTCCTGAAACTTGTGTCACATCATTATCTCCAATCTCCGTTATGTCCAACTTTTTCATTAATTCCTGACAATACTGATCTTTTTGGACTCTCATCTCTTTATTTTTACTTGCTTCATAAGCGGGAAGCAATATATTGTCGCGTATCGACAAGTTTTTTAACATATGCATCTGCTGAAAAATAAATCCCATGGATTGAAGGCGAATCTGCGCCAATTCTTTTTCATTCAGATCTGTAATCTTCTTATTTTCAAGATAAACGTCTCCTGCTGTTGGGCGATCCATACCCGAAACACTATATAAAAGAGTTGATTTTCCAGAACCAGACGGTCCCATAATCGCAACCATTTCTCCCTTTTCAATTGAAAATGATATATTCTTTAATACATGATTCATTCTTTTTTGTAAAATAAATGTTTTTGATAAATCCTTTACCTGTAATGCATATTCCATTTTAGTGTCTCCTTCTATTCTATTGTATTAATTTCCTGTATCTGTATGGTTTTGACCTGCTGCATAACAATGATGCAGGAAATCATAGAGGTCGCGAGCAAAATAATTGGATAAAGAACATAGATTTCCATTGGCTTGATATAAAACTGTATATCACTTGCTCCCATCATTTTGAATGCCTGACCCGATGTAAGTTTAGAAAATGGAGTGCCCGTCAACAGTCCAACAAATATTCCCAGTAAAAATACCATCCCAATTCGTTTCGTCTGCCAGCTTATAATTTTGGAATTGGTCAGCCCAATCGCCTTTAGCATTGCAATTTCACCGCGCTCTCTGATCATAAACATACGCTGCATGAGAGCAATGATAAGTACGATAATCGCGATTACAACCAACAGAATAAGAGATTTCAAAGAATTTAACTGGTCTGATATTCCTCCAAGAGGATTCATAATCCATTCATGTGTCGTCATAATATTACTTCCCGGGAATATTTCTGCTACTCGACCCGCCATTTCTTTTCGCTCTTTTTCTGAAAATGTACCGTTCAGTTTTATCTGAGGCGCAAAACAGCCTGATAAGAAGAAGTAATCGATTTGTGCAGATGGTGTCAGACGAATTCCCTGCCCCATATTATTCATTGACTGATAAAATCCTGTAATAATAAAAGACTTTTTTGTTCCATCGCGGTCCACTACAATTGTTACTGCATCTCCAATTCCAACTCCTAACTTCTTTGCACTAATATGAGTCATTGCAATTTCATTATCATATATTGGTGCCTTTCCTTCATCATAGATATACTCCGACGTTTTGGTCCCAATTCCCTGCAAAGAAAACATTTTCATTACCTGTTCATTATGTTCTACTTTTAATTGAAAAGCAGCTTCCATTACAACTTGGTCAATTTCTATCTTTTCTTTTGCAAGTTTATCTTCTACTTCCTGAATATAATCTAGAAATGCTTCGTGATTGCCCTGTATCATCAATTCTGTAATTACTTTATCATCATCAATATATAAGTCTGATTTTGATAAATTAAACCAACTTGCAATTTCTGGAGAGCTTAGGGTGTTGATTGTATTGACTGGCATTATAATAAGCCAAATTCCAATCACTCCTGCAAAAAATAGTGCAACAAACTTTTTAAACGAAGATACTACATCGTTACCTGCCAAGAAAGAAGTGACACGAAGATTACTTTTTCCCAACTCCAATTTCCCTTTTTTATGAAATCGCTCCCCATTATTTCCACAGCGAATGGCATCCATTGGTGTTGTTTTCTTAATTTTCGCTGTGCTGATATGCGTAAATAGAATCACCATAACAGCTACCAAAACACTCAATATAAATTGCGTTAAAATTCTAGCCGAGCTCTGATTTACTACGATAGAGCTTGTCACCTTGTCTAATAATAGGCGTCCAAACGGAATACTAAATATGAAACCAATCAATGAACCCATCATCGAAAGAACAATGTATTTTGACAAATATAGTCTGCGAATAGAATGATCTTTCATTCCAATTGCTTTCATAATTCCAATTTCTTTAAAGTCTTCATCAATCGTAAACAAAATTGTGAAACGTAACATTACCAATGAAATTGCTATTAAGCAGCCACTTAAGAGTAGCAAAACAGCGGCAATAATCATATACATTACATAAGTCATCTTAATAATTTCGACATCCCCATTAAAAATAACAGAGAAGTCATTTTTTAGATATTGATTGCTAAATGCTTCCAATTCATCAGTCCAAATAGAATAGAGTCTTTGAATAGGCAATTGACTTTCTTGCCTAATCTCCACAAAATCGTTCTGCGTTATAATAAATCGATTTAAACCCATAATTTCTGAACCTAGCATTGCGTCCTTAAAGTCACCTACGATCTTGAAACTTTTTTGGTACCCATTGTCTGATTTCAAAACAATTTTTTCTCCAGTTTTGAGATGATTTAGATCCATTACTTTTTTACAAATATAAATTGTTCCATCTTCCATACTCGTGATTTCATTATTCTTATGATCAAAAAATCTTTGTTGATGAATCTTGTACTCACAAAACAAAATGGCATTGCTTGAGTCCACTTGTTTACCATCTTCATAATATAGCTGATTTGGAGCTGCACAAACTGCAGTATCCATTTCATAGGATGTGACTGTTTTTTCATTTTCTAAAAAATCAACAAGCTTTTGATCAGTTTGTGTTTCATCCCCATTTTCATCCCCCATGGTTAACACAATATAATCCGAAATCCCCGAAACTTCCATGAAATAATCAATTGCGTTTGAAATAACAGCCATATTGTTAATGCTGCTAGATAAAAACACTGTTGCCAATAAAATGAACATAACCAAAATTACATTAATGGACTTTTTTCTCCACAAATCCCTCTTTAAAATTCTGAATTGCATGCTTATCACCTCTTTTTCCTTTTGTCTAACATAATGGAAAAATTATTAAAGAATCCTTAAATATTGTTAGAAAAGAAAAGCAACCACATATTGAATTTCAAAATGCGATTGCTATTACTTATAAAACTTCTAAAAGTTCTCTCACCCGTTGTTTTAACACGGCATTCGATAGATCTGGTTCTAGAAACAACTCTCTCTTTGATATTTCCAAAAACGCATATTCTAACATCCTAATCCTTAGTCGTTCTTCTTCCGAATGATTTTTGCACATCTTCTGAATGATTTCTGATTTTCGGTCTTGATATTTGTTCATTTCTTCATATGTACGTTCTCCAAACAGTGTATCTCTCTCATAAAATGCAGCTTCCAAAAATAATGAAAGATACGGGTACTGTTTACCAACATTACAATATGTAAAAAATAATTTCTTAACATTCTCTGCTAGGTCTAATTCTGAATCGATTCCACTTCTTGTCAGTTCCATCAACATGTATTTGGCACAGTATTCATACACAAATTCGTATAATCCCTGCTTGCTGACAAAATAATGAAATAGCAATCCCTTGGAAATCTTTGCTTCTTTTACAATCTCGTCAGTACTTGTTCTCTTATATCCCGCAATTGCAAAACATTTGATTGCAGCATTCATCATCCGATCCTGCTTTTCTTTTCCCTGTGCAAAAAAACGTTCATTCATGATTTCCCCTCCACACTTTCTTTCAAAATAATGGAACCCTTATCAAAATTGACTTGTCAGGTCAATTAAATCCTAGCATATTCCAGATGAAATGGCAATAAGATTTCATTCCATACTTTTTACCTATTTTTTATCTTGTATAATCTATTCATTTCATATAAAATAGAAGTAAGTTACACGAAAGGAGTGTCGCATATGGCCAAAAAAATATTGAAAGTAATTTCCGTAATTGTTGCTTTAGCTGCTATTGCCGCTGTGGTATATTACTTTTTTCAAAAGAAGAATCGCGAAGTATTAAATGATGAAGATTTTGATGATGATGAATTTGAAGAAGATGAAGACGAGTATCTTGAACCTTCGCAAAGAACGTACGTTGAATTAGACTTAAACAAAAAAGAAGATATTGCTTCTGTTAGTTTGGAAAATTTCGCTCCCAAAAAAGAAGTTGAGGAATTTTTTGATGAAGAGGATACCGAAGATAATGCTACAATTGATGAATCTGTTTCTTCTATAGAAGAAATGGAAGATGATGAAGAATTATAATATTGTGAAACAAACAAAAAGTGATTGAACGATTCTATAAAACAAGAATCATTCAATCACTTTTTTGATGCATTTTACCAAGATCTCAACGGCCTCTTCCATTTGCCTCTTCGTTAAGGACGCGTATCCAAATACAATGGTATTTCTATACCCTGGCGCATTCTTTTCTCTCAGAATACGGTCATAATCTGATAGCTGATAGATTTTCAAACCTTGCTCCTCACATTTTTTTACAATCGTATCACTAAACAAACCTCTATATTGTTCTTCCAACAGAAAATGTAAACCACCACTTTCTCCAAGTATCTTGAAATATTTATGATGCATTGAAAGAAGTTCGAACAAATAATCATGTTTTGATTTGTAAATTTTGCGCATCTTATTCAGATATCTCTCATAGTGTGACTCTAACATAAATTCCTGTAAGATAATCTGATCAATTCTTGGAACACTGCATGGAATCATAGAACAAGTACTTTGATAGAGTTTCATTAAATCAGGCGGTAAAACCATATAGCTGACCCTTAAAGATGGAGCAATTGACTTCGAAAAGGTACCAAGATAAATCACTCGGCCATTGGTATCTAGGCCTTGAAGAGACGGAATTGGTTTCCCTTTATATCGAAATTCACTATCATAGTCATCTTCAATAATAAAGCGCTCATTCTCCCTCGTAGCCCACTTTAGCAATTCACTTCGTCGTCCAATTGGCATCACAATTCCTGTTGGAAATTGCCTAGAAGGGGTTACATAAGCAACATTTGCCTTACTATCTTCTAGCAAATCAACCAAAATTCCAGCACCATCAAGTTCAATCGGGCAAATGTTATATCCCGAATGATAGAAAATCTCATAAGCTCGTTGATAGGAAGGGTTCTCTATCGCAAGAGTCAAAGAACGTCCTAACATTCTCTGTAATAAGAGTAATAAATAGTCACTACCTGCACCAATTATGATTTGGTCTGACTCACAATTTACTCCCCTCGAATTATGCAAATATCTGCTAATCCCATCTCTTAACAGCGCTTCTCCCCTATGATCACCAAGTTCAAGTAAATTCTCTCCATCATTTGCCAGAACCGTTCGCGAAATTTTCTTCCATGTTTCCATTGGAAAAAAAGATTGATCAAGTTTATTTGGTGAGCAGTCAATGCGAATTTTGTGTGTTTTTGCAACCACTTCACTGTGTTTCTTTTCCACCTGAACTGATTTGTACAGATCTTCCACTTCACACACATAGAAACCTTTACAGGGAACTGACTCTATATAACCTTCTGACACGAGTTGTTCGTAAGCTAAATCCACTGTACTTCTAGATACTTGCAACTGCAATGCTAGCAAACGCGCAGAAGGAAGCCTTTCTCCTGCGAAAAGCTTCCCGCTAATTATTTCTTTTTTAATATAGTCATATATTTGTTGATATAAATATTGTCCACCCTCTTGTAAAAGTGGAATAAATAACTCAATCATGACTTTATCCTTTATCTCTTTGAGCTTTAATTTTAATCAATAGTTCATTTTTTAACTCTCTTGCTTTATCCTTCATTCTCGGATTTGCCGCTCCCGAATTCAAAACGCTTGATACCAATCTTGCCGCTATATCATACTGTTCAAAGCGCATTGCTAGTGCTGCGATAATATGATCCACCGTTGGCTCATCCATTCCATTCATTGGAAAGGCCTCAATTTGACGGGCATTTAAAAATCCCTCTAAGGCATTTTTTGCAAATTCATCCTCTGCCTCTATTGCTTCCTTCTTCTTTGCTTCATAGTCCTTATCTGAAGTATTCATTGTCTCTAGATATCCTCGAAGGAGCCACGATGCTTTCAAACAAATGTAAGCTTTTTCACTGGGTTTCGCCTGTTTTACAATGGCGTTCGCCAACGTAAGTTTATATCTCTCTAATGCCTCTTCATAGGAATAAAATTCTGGCTCAAAATCTTTTGGTTTGTAAACCTGGCAAATATGAAACTTTATGAGTTTGGCTTGTGGTGACGTTAGAAACTTGAAAAATCTACTCAACGCCGAATAACCACAATTTGGACAAGAAATGATATCATATTTAATCATATCGATATTTTCATATTTGGGGCGAAGATCCATATCCGTTGCAACTAATTTAGCTTTACCTGCTTTTACTGTTTTGGCTTTAAATTCCATATCGCAAATAGGACAAGTGTGTGTTTTATCAAACAAATAATCTTGTTCCTTAACTGTATTAACAGGCTTCTCTTCAACAACTTCTTTTCTAACTGCTTCCATCTTCTTAGGTTGCTCAAAAATGCTTGCATTCTCAAGATTTCCCAATCCTAACTGATCTAATCCTGACAACAATCCGGCCATAGTCTTCCTCCTATTACCCTAATTTAAAAGAACTCTTCAAAGAAACGATCCTATTAAACACCAATTGGTCTGGCTTAGAATCCTTACTATCCTCGCAGTAGAATCCATTCCTCACAAACTGGAATTGTTCACTTTTCATTGCGTTTATAATCTCTGGTTCCATAAAACACTGTTCGCATACAACCAAAGAATTCGGATTTACATTTAAACTTCCGTCCTCTACATTATATACCCCTTTTTCCTCGTCAACAATGTTTTCGTACAAACGAACCGTAGCCTGAACTGCTTCATGCACAGGAACCCAATGAATCGTTCCTTTTACTTTACGTTCACTAAATCCACTTCCAACCTTTGTTTCAGGGTCATACGTACAATGAACAACCGTCACCTTCCCTGTCTCATCCTTTTCAAAGCTAACACATTTTACAAAATATGCATGCATCAATCGAACTTCGTTACCAGGAAATAATCGAAAATACTTCTTTGGTGGTTCTTCCATAAAGTCGTCTCGCTCAATATATAATTCTCTTCCAAACGAAACTGCATGAGTCCCCAAGTCTTTGTTTTCCATATTGTTAGAAGCTTCTAGCATCTCTGTTTGACCTTCTGGATAATTGTCGATTACTAATTTGATTGGATCTAAGACTGCCATCACTCTTGGCTTTTTAAGCTTTAGATCTTCGCGGATACAATACTCTAACATTGCGTAATCCACAGACGAGTTTGCTTTTGATATACCACATAATTCAACAAACATCTGAATGGATTCTTTGGTGAATCCCCTTCTTCGAAGTGCTGCAATGGATACTAATCTAGGATCATCCCAACCATCTACAATACCGTCCTCCACTAGTTTCTTAATATAGCGTTTTCCAGTTACAACATTGGTAAGATATAATTTTGCAAATTCGATTTGTCTTGGCGGATTCTTATATTCTAATTCTCGTACAACCCAATCATAGAGCGGTCTGTGATCTTCAAACTCTAGTGTACAGATAGAATGCGATATTTCTTCTATGGCATCTTCAATTGGATGCGCAAAATCATACATCGGATAAATGCACCATTCATCCTGTGTATTATGATGTGTCATATGTGCTACGCGGTAGATTACAGGGTCTCTCATATTAATATTCGGAGACGACATATCGATTTTCGCACGTAATACCTTTTCACCATCTTGGTAAAGACCATTCTTCATATTTTCAAATAATGTCAGATTCTCTTCCACGCTACGTTCACAATATGGATCTGATTTTCCAACACTTGTCAATGTTCCTCGGTATTCACGAATCTGTTCAGCTGTCAAATCAGAAACGTATGCTTTGCCCTTCTTAATAAGCGTAACTGCTGCTTCATACATCTGCCCAAAATAATCAGAGGCAAAGAAAAGTCGTTCTTCCCAATCTGCCCCTAACCAACGAATATCGGATTGAATCGATTCCACATATTCGATTTTTTCTTTTGTTGGATTTGTATCATCAAATCTCAGATTAAAACTTCCATTATATTTCTTTGCTAATCCATAATTTAACAAAATACTTTTCGCATGCCCAATATGCAGATAACCATTTGGTTCTGGAGGAAATCTCGTCTTTACCGTTTCATAAACCCCGGCAGCCAAATCCTTATCAATTTCCATCTCAATAAAATTTTTCGAAATACTTTTTGACGTTTCTTCAGTCTCAATAAATTCTTTGTTTTCCATGATGTCACACCTCGTATAAAACTAGTATAAAATTAGGAACATCATATCATACTTTCACGAAAGAATAAAGAGCTTTCAAAGATTTATGACCCCGTTCCAGAATACGTGGTAGCACCTTTCATCCATATTTTGTAGCTGAGAATAAAAAATAGAATTCCCAAAAGAGGCGCAATTTGTGTCAAGATTGGAATCTGATCAGGTCGTAAAAATGTCAAACTTGGGTAATATGCTACAAATGCAATTGGAATGATAAACGTAAAACAAAAGCGAAATACAGATTGATATATGTTTGCAGGATATCTTGCATATTCAGTGAATTTAAAGATTGTAACCATAATATATCCCGAGTTAATAATCCAAAAACAGGTTGCAGCTGCAATATTCATAATCGAAATCATGAATAATGATGCCGTCACTAAGGCAATGAACAACTTCAAAAGAATCCAAATCGAAACATCAAGATCAAGTTTAATCCATGCATATGAAAGTGCTACCGACCCCATGAAAAACTGACCAATCCCCTTGATATCAAATACTTCTGATATAAAGTAGAAAAACACATTAATTGGTCGAAAACAATATTTAATAAAATCTCCGGAATATACATGGTTTCTTAAATTCCAGTTGTTATCAAAAAAGCATTGCATTGGTGTTAAAGCAATCAATGAAAACCCATACAAAAAAAGCATTTCATGATAATTCCATCCGTTGATATTTGTAAATTTTTGAAACATAATCCAAAACGTCACCATACCGACGATATTTGTTAAGATCATGCCCAGTGTCGAAATAATAAAATCAGTTCGATAACTCATTTTACTTTTCAAGTCCTGAACTAGAATTTTTTGGTAAATCCGAATATAAAATTGTAATTTCTTCATAATCAGCCCCCATTCACAGTGATTCTACGAAGTGCAAACCGAAAAAACAAAACGGCAATGATTCCCGTCACCGCCACCCAGAAACCCTGAATTCCAATCATCTGAAAGGATTGCAAAATTGTAATGTTTTTACCAATCAAAAGTGTGAGTGGAGTGTTGTAAATTGCCTGGAATGGTAATTTGTAAACTACTTTCAATAACTGCTCTGGGAAAAATGCAAGTGGAATGGACGCTCCTGAAAATAGTAAAATAACAACTTCTTTCATGATATTAATTCCCCAAATGGATTCCGTAAAAATACAAATGGTTGCTACAAAAAAGTTGATAAAATAATTAATGGCAAGTCCTAATAGCGCCGCTATAAAAAAGAAAACCAAATTAATGGAAAGTGAAAATGCCCGTCCACTGATAAAATAAACGATTCCCATAGTTGGTAATAGCGTCAATACAAAATTCACCACAAGAAATCCTGCGCTTTCAAAAAACATGTAGCTAATAAGTGGCATCGGCTTCAACAAATCCAGAATAATTTTCCCCGACTGAATATTTCTTCCCATAATCCAAACAAGATATACTTCCATGAAATTAAAGAGTGCCATAGCAAGTACTAAATAAATCATGGTGTCAGAAAAACTCATACCACTAACGGTTTGTGTAGGCGCCGAGTCAAAAATTGCTTTCCATAGAAAATAGATGATCGTTAAGTAAATCAAATTGCCAGCAAAAACAGTGAAAATACCAAGTCGAAAACTCATCTGTTCTGTAATTCCTGCCTTTGTAAGAGAAAGACATGCTTTTATATTCATCCAATCCCTCCTTCATAAATCTTCTTGATAATACTCTCTGTTGAAATATCTTCCATCTTCATATCTACCAAAGTATCAAATTCTTGTAATCCCTTTAGCAATACAAAAACATCAATTTCTTTTTCACTATATAGAATTGAAATCCATTCCTCTGCAACACTGACAGCAAGTTCACGCATTTGCGGAAATTGCTGTTTTAAATAGGCTTCCACTTTAACTGCCTTTTGTTCTTTTTGCTCATTTGAAAAGGACTCGAATTTCTGGTAGCGAACTTTCATTGTTCGATATCCCCCAAAATGATCTCTGAGACGGTCAATACTGTCATCATAAAGCATTTTCCCTTTATCAATGATTGCTATTCTTTTGCACAAAGCGTCTACATCTCCCATATCGTGAGTTGTAAGAATGACTGTTGTCTGCTTCTCCTTATTGAGTGCTGTAATTAATTCTCGAATCTTAGATTTCATAGAAACATCTAGTCCAATGGTTGGCTCATCCAAAAACACAATGGATGGATTATGCAAGAATGCCGCCAAAATATCACTTAGCGTACGTTGACCCAAAGACATCTGCCTCACTGGTTTTTGATAAAGGCTAGATAAATCCACAATGGATTCATAAAACTCCATTTGATTCTTATAATCAAGATCCGAAATCTGATAAATATCTTTTAGAATCTTAAAGGACTCAATCACTGGAAGCGCCCACCATAACTGCGTACGTTGGCCAAATACCACGCCTATGTTCTTGGCATTCTCGGTACGATTTCGATAAGGTACTTTTTGATTCACCAAAATCTCTCCACTACTTGGCTCAAGTACTCCCGTCATCATTTTAATGGTTGTACTTTTGCCTGCACCATTAGGTCCTAAATATCCAACCATTTCACCCTTTTGAATACTCATCGATATATCACTGACAGCATGTACCATGTTGTAATCCCTTGAAAACAGATCCTGAACGCTACCCTTTAGCCCTTCTCTTCGGTTTAATACTTTAAAAGTCTTCCCCACTTCTCTTAGTTCGATTACCGGTTCCATGTCTTCCTTCTTTATTCCACTCATGTTAATAATTAATTTCGATTATAATACCGACCATACGTTCTTGTCAATGGGTATTTTATGAGTGGCAATTCGAAAGACAAACATTTTTTCGGCTACTATGCTGTCAAAATACAGGCTCAACAGCTTGGCTTTGTTAACAAATGACCGTTCTCTGACAGATCGAGTATATACAATAAAGAACATGACATTATGTTGGGATATTACGCTGGGATATTATGTTGGGATATCAGATTGGACATAATTTGGGAACATCGGACTATCTAATCGATAATTGTCAGTATGCAAATAGTTCTTTTCTATACAGACAAAAAACATACAACTATCGCTTGTTTTTGGCAAATTATCAAGAAATTGTAAGTATACAAATAATTATTCTATTTACTTCTACAAAAAGCTGCATTTTGTAGAAGTAAAATACAGAAAATTTTCTATACAGACAAAACGATTGATTTGAGGGGAATATAACGGCTAAAATCTCTAGTAATTGTCAGTATAGCAATTCGAAAGACAAATTACTATGACTCTCCAAGAATTTCCGTCACAATCTAGCAATTTAAATTTTGCACTTTATACTATTCAAACTACGATTAACTTGCGGATTCTTGTTTTGTCTTTCCACAAGCACAGGTTCCAACATAGCCAAAATTCTTTGTTCCGCAAAAAACTCATTCCCATCCACCGTTCTTTGATACAAACTCTTCTTCCTTCTTCTTTTCCTTTTCCTTGTCTTCTGTTTCCCATTCATCCCGAAATAATGGTGAACGCTTAAAATTATCCATAAACTCCTCAGATTGTACTCGGCGCTCTGGAATAAAAATTGCAACTATATCAGCCTCATAATCCCAAGTAAAATACAGTTTGTCGCATGATTCGTACCGTTAATGTGCATCCTTGCACTTCTAACTCACATTCGCTATAATTACCATTAGTAAGCAACTTGTATAAATAGAAGGAGCCCATACTATGAGCCGAATGGATTCAAATGACTATCAAGTAAATCTATATAAATCAAAGAAACTGGGGTCTGGTTTAGACAAGCTGGATATCAAATATGCAAATCGTGATTATGTGCTATCCTTTCTTGAGCATCAACCCGGTTTATCTAGAATTCAGTTAGCCAAACTGACTGGGATGTCTCCTACGAGTATGACACGGATTATGGACGAACTTATGTCTCTTGATTTGATTCAAGAAATCGAAGGCGAGTACTCTGGCGTTGGTCGCAGATCAGTTCAGCTCGCTCTTAATCCAGATGCTTTTCATGTATTGGGGCTAACGATTAGTGAGTGCGCATTCTCTTTTTGCATTGCCAATTACTGTGGAGAAATATTATTTAAAAAGACCTATTCTCACGATTTAAAACGCGGTATCGCACAAGAAGAATTAGTGGATTGCTGTTATCACACTTATCAGACCTTTCTATCGGATTACCTTATGCAAACTCCTGATTATCCGACCACACTTATAAAAGTAATGGGGGTAAGCTTTCCTGGCACTGTATCTAGCGAATCCAAAATTGTTTTGAGCTGTCCTTGTTTTGGTTGGGGTAAAAATATTGATTTTTTAAACAATCTTGAATCACGTTTTCAACTTTGTCTAGTGGTTGAAAATGATATCAAAGCATCTCTCATAAATGAATATTATAGGCATCCAAAACACCAGAGTGATACTATGGCTTTTCTATCTCTCGACTATGGTATCGGGGTCGCTTTTATGCAAAACGGTGTCTTACTAAAAGGAATTCATTCCGGCGCGGGTGAAATTGCGCATATTATTATTCCGAAACAAAGCCAAAGTGATGAATTGCAAACAGTACCCGAAAACTGTTTCTATTCCTCAAGGCTTTGCTATGAAGAACTCCTTCATGAGGCAATTGCTTCTGGATTAAAGGTTGAAAACATTGTTGAATTATCAGGCCTTTACAAGACTGGTGATGCTCTTGCAGTCGTTTATTGCGAGTCTGTCAGTCATTATCTTGCAAGTCTTCTAAATGTTATTATCTGCCTGTATAATCCCGAAAAAATCATCCTTGGTGGCATCACTTTGCATGAATTTCCTGAACTTATTGATTTATCGCTTAAACATCAGGATTTCTTTTACCAAGATATTGCGGATGGGATTCAGATTGAATTAACCTATGAAAAAGAAGATGAAGCGCTCTTTGGTAGCACCGTTTTGGCCACCAAATTCTATCGCAATCATCTTCTTCATAAACAATTTTATGGGCGGGAAAGTTGAAAGTCAAGGTTGAGGTTAGTATCGCTTGTTTTCAGCAGCTTCCGCTACAAATCATGATTCTTTCTTCTTTTTGTAGCTTCTTTATAAACCTGCTCATCAGTTCTGGCTGAAACAACAATAATCTTTAATATGCCTTCGATTCGCTCCACCTTATAAACAACTCTGATTCCCAAATCCTTGAACTTAATTTTCATAAAATTAGTAAGGTTTGTACCACTCTTATTACCTAAAGGTTTTCCGTATCCGCCTTCTTCCTTGGGTAATGGATTCCGACTAACTTTTTGAATACCTTTCAATACTTGTATCTGAGCTGAATGATCGAGTTTTCTCATGTCTTTTTCCGCTTCTTCCAAAAACTCAATACTCCATGTCATTCGATATCTAAATCCTCCAAATTCAAAAGTTCATCGCCACTTATTCCCAAGTGACTCATAACTGAATCAAATGAGACTCTTTTATTTCCTCCAGTTTCTTCCATGCGTTTATTTGCCTCTAACAAAAGAAAATAGTCTTCCTCAATTTCTGTTAGCCTAGCATATTCTTCGGGAGACAAAATAATAGCTGAAGGCTGATTGTTCTTTAAAACAATTAATTCTCTTTCCGAATGAAGTCTATCAAATATTTTAGCTGCCTGACCTTTATTAAATTGCGAAATAGAAACAAGACTTTGTAATAGTTCTGCTGTTATTGTCATAAAAAACACCTCCATTACTTTATTATACTTACATTATAATCAGAAAATTTTTCAAAATCAACAAAAATACTTATTAATTTTCAAGCAAATTTTCATTACAATTTTCATGTTTTTTCTACAAATCAATTCATATTCGTAAAGTGAACGTGAAGTGAAAAATTAAATTTATTTACCAACATCACCAATTTCATTTTGAATTAAACTAATTGTTGAGTCTTTGATTCCCACAGAATGGGCAATATTTTCCCATTCAAAAATTGCTTCTTTTACTTCCTCTATGATCTTTTTGCACTTAAAGGATTTTAGATCCATGTTTTGACCACATGCAACCAGGTCATCCACTTGTATCTTGGTTCTTTTGCCATTGACGGTCATCTGATGTGCCTGCAGCCATTGGTTCTTAGCATCACAAGCAAATGTGATATCGTAAGCTGGTGCTAGTGACCAAATCCCATTTCTGTCCATCAAAAATGAGATGTTTTTAACATGATCATCTTGATTAACAGCTAACACATTGAATACCATACGTCTATAAAACTGTTCTATATCACTGCTTGGCAAACCCATCTCTTTGCCTGTTAATGCAGCCATTTCGTAACTACATAGTCCCGGTTCATTGTAATCTATATGTGCAATAGCACCAAGCGATTGCATATGTAACTTCTTACCCTTCACACGATCAAATCGTTTGGTCATGAAATGCTTATGATTTCCTTCGTCAAGCAAACGACACTCGCTCATTAAAATGCCTGCTTTGATTGCCATTTGGTAATATGCGTACTCAATTTTTGTATATTCCGGTGTGTCCTCCAAATTATGATCCCCATTTCTTGAAACACCATCAAATTTCATTAACCAAAATTGATACCCCTGCTCTACGTCAATCTGCCCTGAACGAATATCCCCTGTTTGGTCATTATAGGCAATGATTGCCTTGGCTCTAGCCCCGCCAGCTGAAGTTCCTAGTTTGAGCAGTTGCTGATAATGCAAGTCATTTTGTGCGAGAAGATGAATTTTCTCTTTTTCTTCTAAGACCGCCGATGCAAATTCCACCAATTTATCTACACGTACCACATCATTACGGTCAGCCTGTAAATCTAATATTGGCTTATACTCAAGTGCCCCCATTCCTCGTTTGCCTGTATAACATAATCGTTCAACAACGTTGAAACTCGCTGACGTTCTTCCCTGTGATGCGATCCACTGATCAATAACTGCATTTCCAAATCGATCTGGCAACGAATCCGCTAATAATCCTGGCACACCTTTAAATGCAGGTACTGCAAGTTCTGGAAACTCATATACTCGGTTTGACAGCGGCATTTTGATTGGTGAAATCTCAACTCCCATACGAACAAAATCCCTGTCATACTCAAACGAAACATAGTTCTTACCATCTTCTAAATGAAAATATCCTACTGTTGTTCCCCACAGTGTCACAGTTGCTGTATTGCTCATTCCTTTTCATCTCCCCATTGAATCTTGCTATCAGGTTTAATCTCTAACTTCTTGCTGACACGTTTTCGCTTTGCCACAGTAGTCTTTTCCTTTAAATAATAGGAAGGTCTCTTGCTTGGATCTGGGACAAGCATATCAAGATTTGCATCTAATTCTAGTGCAATAAGCACTTTAATCAGATTCCCAAATTGAACATCCTCACCGCTTTCCATTCGCGATATACTCCGAACTGCAACACCTGACTTATCCGCTAATTCTTTTTGTGATAAAGGAAATGCAACTCTATATGCTTGAAGCCGCTCACCAATTTCTGATAATGCACTTTTTGAAGAAAGATACTTTCCCATTTTCTCACCCGCTTTCATGGTATAGAACATCTAATAATTCATATCTGATTCCTATTTATATAAATTATAAACCAGAATTTATTAAAACGCAATATTTGACTTATTAAACTGTTTTTTTATTTTTACATGTCACATATGGCGTTTAATATTGTACATTTAATCTTGCAATTTTATACTTTTCACAACTTCTAAACGAAATGATCTGGTAGCTAACTGCAAAGACGCTATCAATGTCATGAGCAAACCACAGCCAGCTGCTAATGCAAACGTTGCCCCTGAGTACTGCATAGGTATCGTAGCAATCATCGCCTTGGTTAGGTAAGGAGCTATCGAGATCATGATCCACCCACCAAAAACACCAATTCCACTTCCAAGGATTCCACAATACAATCCTTCAATCCATACCATCTTTACTAATTGCATCTTACTCATTCCAACAGATCTTAGCACTGCCATTTGACGTTGTCTTTGAATAAAACTAATTGTTAGATTATTTAAAATTCCTAAAATCCCTATCAGCATACATATTAGTGAAATATTTTTCATCATTGTAAAGATACTGCCTGTTTCACTCAGAATATGTTCCTGGTGATCTTTCATAGTCTGTCCAGAAGATACTTCTTTAGAAAAAGTATTGCGAACTTTCTCTAGCACTTCCCCTGCATCTTCATTCTCGAATGCATTAATATAGATTCCAGTATAACTTTCAATATTCGTATTTTTTACAAATGATTCTTCTGAAACAAATGCAATACTTCCATCTTCCTGCATAATATCTAAAATTCCAACTACCTCATAAACCACTTCTTTCCTATTTAGAACTAATGTGATTTTATCGCCCTCTTTTACACCCATTCTTGAAGCAAATTTTGATCCTAATAATATGTTTTTCCCATTGTTCAATTGAGCAAGCGCCTCTTGTGATCCTTGACCAATCACATCTAATGTATTGAACTCTAGAAAAGTAGCTGTATCAATTCCAATCAACGAACGCAATTTTCGTTCATCACCCAAAGTGCTAATCTCTTTCATAGAATAAAATCCAGTTGCATTCTCAACTCCTTGCACTTTTTTTACTATATCTATGGTCTCCTCATTCATCTTAGGAATCGAGAAAGTCATGTCATATCGTATGATGTTTTGAGTGAAATCAAGAATTCCTGCTGTTGTACTCTTACTTACAATATTTACCATCAGTATACTCGTAATTCCAATTGCAAGTAATGTAATATTATTCATTATTGGCTTATGATAAGCAATATTTTTGGATGCAATTTTTCCAACATTTCCAAAGAACATCGAAATTATAGGATTGACTAACCAAATAATAAGTTTACAAGCAAATGGAATTACAAGAATTATTCCAGCCACTCCACAAACCATTGCAACGATATCTAACACAACTGCTACTTCGCCCGACACAATTCTTGGTGCAATCAATGCTATTGCCAAACAAATGCTTCCTAAAACCCCTTTTATTGGATTAAGTGCTAGTATTTTGTGTTCATTCAGATTCAAAACCAACTCTTTAATTGGAATACACATTGTTTTCATAATTGCTTTTAAAGAACTAAAAAATGCAATAAGCATTGCAACAAGGATAGTTAGTGGAAACTGCCATACATTCATAACAACATGTACATCTGCCCCATTGGAATTTTGCCATGCAAACACATAGAGCAAGACGACACCCACAATTGAACCTAGAATCCCTCCTGCCAAACCATACATTAAACTTTCTCCCATCAGCATTGTATTGGTGGCTTTTTTACTAGCACCTATACTTCTTAACGTCCCTAACTGTGGCAATCGTTCAACTGCAATAACCTTAAATGTAATTGCAATAATATAACTACTCATGAGTACAATAATTCCTAGCATTAACATCAACATGGTAGTAAAAGTTTGGGTTTGATCTTTCAAATTTTCCTGCGATAATGTCTCACTCACGTGAAAATCAGGTATCTGACTTTGCCATTGTTCAACCTTTTTTGCAATTTGTGTTGGATCTTTCAATTGAACATACAATTTTGACACCATATTCCCCTGCGTCAACATCGATTGCATATCACCCTTATCTAATATAACCAATTCTGCAGAAGACTTAAATAATCCAACTGGTTTCGCAATTTTTTTAATTACTAATGTATAGTTTTGATCATATATTTGGACTTCCATTTCATCCTCTATTGATAAGTTGTATTTTGTGGCATATACATCGCTAATGATACAACCCAATTGGTCATGCTCTGTATCGATCTGACTTTCGCTCTTAATCTCTATGGGATTGAGAATTTTTATATCCTCCTCTTTAATACCCCGTAACATCAAGAAAATCTTTTTATTATCCTCCACTAAATAGTACCCTCTTGCTTCTACGATTCCAACCTTCTCTTTGATTTGGTCTAAATCCCCGTCTAGAAGTCGTTCGTCCAAATAGCGACTTTGTGATTCATTATCCGCCTGAACTATAATTTCCATGTTTCCAAACTCCTGCCTCACTATTTCCAAAAGCGTTCGCAGCAAGGAATCACTCATACTCATACATGCAAAGAACAGGCTCGATGCACTTGCGATTGCTAAAACAACGAGTGCTGTTCGCACTTTTTTTTGAACAACATTTTTCATTAATAATTTCAGATATATTTTCATACTATTCTAAATCACCTTTCCATCTAATAATTGAATCACCCGATTTCCATAAGCTGCAGCTTCATTAGAATGTGTAACCTGTATAATCGTTATCCCACACTCCTGATTGATTTTTTTAAACAGTCCCAAAATCTCTAATCCCGTCTGGTGATCAAGATTCCCCGTAGGCTCATCTGCGAGCAGTACCTGCGGATCGTTGATGAGTGATCTTGCAATTGCTACACGTTGTTGTTGTCCACCCGATAATTCTGCCGGTTTATGGTGACGATGATGATTTAACCCAACAATCTCTAAAATCTCATTCACTTTTTTCTCATAACCCTTTGCTTTTTTTCCATCCAACAATATTGGAAGCAACAAATTCTCTTCAACATTTAGATTAGGAATTAAATTATAGAACTGAAAAACAAAACCCATTTCCTGTCTACGCATGACGCTTTCCTCACGATCGCTCATACTTGAAAGTTCTTTTCCATTGATATGAATTGAGCCCGATGTAACCCTATCTAGTCCACCTAGAAGATATAGCAATGTACTCTTCCCCGATCCCGATGGACCCATAATAGATACAAATTCTCCTTGCTCAATAGACAAATTGATATCTTTCAATACTGCAACCGATTGATCCCCCATCGAAAATGATTTGTTTAATTGTATTACCTCAATTGCTTTTTTCATTGTATTTCTTTTCTCCTTTTCCCTTTAATCTGATTTCTCAAGTACATCATTTGTTGCTTGATACGCTTATCTTATAAGTTGATTCTTTGAATTCGCTTTGAAAAAGAAATATCTTTTCTAATGAAATTCAAAGAAAAATAAGTTATGATGTAAGAAATCTTTTTAGACAACTAAGTGGGGTGAATTATGAGAGTTTTACTTGTTGAAGATGAATATCAAATCACAGATGCACTGAGCATCATTCTGAAAAAGAATAAAATGAATGTTGATATCGCCCACGATGGGATAGAGGGACAAGCTTTCGCTGAGAGCAAAATCTATGATGTGATTGTGCTCGATCGAATGCTTCCTAAAAGAGATGGTCTTCAAGTCCTCATTCATTTACGCCAACAGGGCATTCGCACCCCCCGTTCTATTCCTAACCGCCAAGGATTCTATCTCGAATCGTGTGGAAGGGCTGAATGCAGGCGCCGATGATTATCTCGTAAAGCCATTTGCTTCAGATGAACTAATCGCCAGAATCAGAGCTCTAGGAAGGCGTTTAGAGCCACTTACCCCTACTAGTGAATTGCATTATAACGAGTTACATCTTTCACCATTAACATGTGAAATGACTTATCGAAATAAATCCATAAAGCTAACTGTAACGGAAACCCAATTGCTTGAGTTTTTTATTCACAACAACAGTCAAGTCCTCACAAAAACGCAGATTCTTGAAAAAGTCTGGGGATTCAATAATGATGTGGAAATCAACAATGTTGAACTCTATGTATACTATTTACGAAAAAAACTAAATCAATTCAAGTGTCCTGTTAGTATACAGACTGTCCGAGGAATTGGATATATCCTGAAAGAGGTGTGAAGATGTTTCAAAACTTTAAGATTAAATTTGGAATCCAAATATCACTAATCATTGGTGCTTTATTTTTAGGAGTATTTATATTTGTTTTTTTTCGAATGAAAGATATGCTTGTTCCCAATCTATATGCTGAGATGGCACAGGCTGCTTCGCAGCCAAGTATCAGTGAAAAAGAACATTTTATTCGTTTTTTTGAACATCCAGTCTACTTTTATGCAAAGATTGACTCGGATGGAAATATAACAGAATCCTCTTACTCACCACCTATTTCCGAAAAAATGCTCACTAGGCTTGTTGATCTAGCCTACAATACAAATAGTTCTCAAGGCCTTCTTGAACCCGATTCTATGGACTCTTATCTTTTTACAAAAGTAGTGACAAATTATTCGGATATTACCATTGTATTCACACTATCAAATGCTCCTGATTTGCTAAATCGTCATCTTTTTTCGGTGGCTCTTTCGATCTTTTTATGGTGCTTATCACTCATTATTATCGCGAGTATCTTGATTACAAATCGTACATTAAAGCCCATAAAAAAAGCATGGGATCGACAGATTGAATTCTCTGCTGACGCATCCCATGAACTTCGTACACCATTATCTATTATTCAACTAAACCTTGAGCTAATAAATGCCCAACCAGACGCTACCATCCACAGCCAAAAAAGATGGCTTGATGGAATCTACAATGAAACCCAGACGATGTCAAAACTTGTTGAAGACCTACTTCTTCTTTCAAGAACGGATAGTCAGCAACAACAACTAAACTTTGAGCTTTTTGATTTGAACCAACTCATGGATGAGACTCTGGCACCAATGATTAATCTAGCTGCACTTCATCAAATACAACTTATACTTCACCCATCCTCTAACACGCCCTTTTATGGCGACCAAATGCTTATGAAGCGTTTATTGATTATTCTCGTTGATAATGCCATTCAATATGCTGGTACTTCGTCCACCATTGAAGTACAATTGTATAAAAATCACAACAATATTCATATATCTGTTTCCGACAATGGCATTGGCATTGAGTCTGAACATATCCATCGCATTTTCGATCGTTTCTACCGAGTGGATAAGTCTCGTTCAAGAAACCAGGGCGGATCCGGACTTGGTCTATCCATTGCAAAGTGGATCGTAACTGAACACAAGGGGCATATCCATGTCAAAAGCCAACTAGGAAGTGGTACTACCTTTTCTATTGATTTGCCAACGCCATAACGTTTAGTAATTTTTGTTATCACGAAACATTTATATATCATAGTTTATGATCATTATATCCCAAAATAATTATTGTCCATTAGCCTCATCAAGTAGGTCATTCAACGAGTATCTTTTCACACGTAAAACAGCTCGCAAACCATCACTCAAATAAATATTTCCAGATCCTTGTGCGTATGCCTCATAAGCATTTACTTTCGCAATTATCTCAAAATTCTTATCTAAGAAATATCCGATACCATATCCTGATATTATATACCCATCCTCAATTGTTTCAATTTTTGAAATCTCATATCCCAACTGACCATGTTTCTTCAACACCTCTAAATTGTTTAGATCAAGTATTTCTACTACTCCATCCTTATAACACACGAATACGATTCCATTTTCTTCATCCATAATCAGATTTGTAATACGGCTTACTTTTTCTTCTTTCGAAATGATTAATTGATTTGTATCCGCGTTATAGACTTCAATTTGATTCGTATCTTTATTAGCAACTAGATATTGATTATTAGATTCTGAAACGTCAAAAACATTTGAGAAATCCGTCTTATCAAACAATGTGATTTCTTTCAAAACCTTTTGTTTCGCATAATCATAGATCACTAGCTGATCCAAATCCTTGAAATAAATTAATTTACCATCTTCAGAAACGCCCTTCATATCCCACAATTCTTCAAATTTATACAAATCTTTCTTTTCACCAGTTTTTCTATCAATTTGAAATACGCCGAAATTTGTAAACACTAGATATGCTTTGCTTTCATTACTGTAGATGATTTTTTGTGGAATATCTTTTGTGGAAGTATTACTTATTTCTTTTCCTGTTGCTATGTCACACAATGAAAAGTTATATTCTTCCATGTTCGGAATTGAAATAAGAGCAGTTATTTCTTCGCTATCAACAATCGTCTCCGAAAACGTATCTTTACTTTCCAATAATGCTTCTACATTTTTTCCAATTGCTTTTTGATAAACACAAATTTTTGGATTCTGATTTTCTTTTGTTACTATAAATTTTTTACCCATTAATAGATCTTGTAGATTTGTATTATGAGGAATAAAACGTTCAGGGAAAGAAAAATCCATTCTTTTATCAATGGTTATCCCATGATACTCGCCCTGACTTGTAAATAGATAGAAGTTACCATCCTCAAATGCTCCCACTTCAATTACTTTTGAACCATATCTAAATTCATAGTCTTCTATTCCAGTGGCTTCATGTATTGATTTTAAAGAATCATAGGATAACGCAAGAAATAAATCATTTGAAGCATTGTCTTGAAAATATAATTCTGTCAACATGGTGTTTTTAGATTCATAAATCCATTTTGATTGACCTGTTTCAACATCGTAACACTCTACTGAACCGTTCAAATTAGAGAATAACGCATCTGCTATCATACCATAACTTTGATTGATCACTAGATATAATCCGTTTTTGCGTATATACATACTACTGATACTATCATAGATTGGTTCGCAACTATACTTTTCTGACATATCCGCCAAATTAAGTACTTTTACATACTCCTTTGACGTTTCACCATCTACGCGGTACGCAATTGCCAAAACACCTAAGTCCGTAGATATTTCGGACTTTGTAATCGTAATTCCCGCTTCTAGGAATTCATAGGTTCCTTTTTCCTCCAAAGTATTCGCATCGAGAAGCGTGATTTTTGTCATATCACTCATCACGATAAGGGACTGGTCTTTTGAAACGAAACAATTGTAAATAGAATCCGTATCCTTCTCAGCGCGTATTTCCTGTTTCAGTAGATCATAAACGGCTAATCCTTTCTCCGTAGGATATAGGATTGCATCGTCTCCAACGAAATGCACCATATCTTCATAAAACATAATTCCACTCGTTTCTAAATTGATTCGGAATTCTTCTTTTTTGTTTTGTGGATTCCACACTAGACAATTTCCATAGCGATCAGTACTTAATAATTTCTCTCCACTTGGCGACAACTCCATATCGACTACATCGGATTCATGATCAATCAGATACGCTGGCATTTGACGATAGCCATTCTCGTAAACCCGAAGTGATTCAGATAACGCATATTCTGCCTGAGGAACATAGGGCATCTGTGTATCTTCTTCATCCTTTGGAAGAGCTGATACTGCAGTCTTAATTGCTTGTTCTACGTTTCCTTCACGAAGATCAGTCAGTGCATTTTCTGCCAGGTTTTTATTATTTTCAATCAATGCTTCTGTGAACTGTTTTTGAATTTTTTCTGACTGTTGTGAAATCTTCACACTTTGTTTTTGAATCGTGAATGCCAGCGCAGTACTAATGGTCGCAAACGTCACGCCTACAACCGCAATAGAAGAAGCTAACATAATTCTGCGTTTCAGAACCTGCTCGCGATGTCTTTGACGCAAATCATCATATCCTAATTGAAACATTGGCGCTGCTAATCGAAGGACTTCTTCTTTTAACTTCTTATTTCGCTCAGCGTTATCTTTTCCTCTAACATCCGCTGCTAAGGGTTCAACCTCAACCTCGATTTCCTTTTCAACACCGTTTGTATCCACTACGATCTTTTTAGAAAATCGCAAAATATCCGGAAAAGAATCCTGTGGTTCACCTTCTGCCAATACTGCAAAAATCTTGTCTCGTCCATGAAACTCGATAAATGTCTCAATTTCCTTCATACACCATTTTGATTCCGATAACCTCTTTGTACAGATTACAATTAGAAATTCTGAGTTTCTAATTGCATTGGTGATTGGGTCTGCCAAATCGCTTGCTAATGGCAATTCATCACGGTCGCGAAACACTCTGGTGATTCTGGTTTTTTCATTCTCACCCCTTGATTTCAATATATTCTTAGGTAAACGAAACGCTTCTAACTTTTTGTGCAGATTCTCAGCAATATACTGATCTATCCCCCCGTGTCTATAACTAATAAATGCATCATACTTCTTGTCTGAAAGATTCATAACTACCCCCAACTTGTTTGTCTATTAATCTATATACGAATCAAGCACTTTTAAAGATTTCTCTCTAAAAGTGCTATTTGCCAAGAACAATCTATTCTAGCATCTTTCTTACTTCCTCTTTCTCCTGATTGCTAAAGGTTCGAACCTTGCTTAGCGACTTCACTAAATCCGCTAGGCTTGAATAGCACCAGAAATCTAAGTCCTCTTGTAAAACGTTCTCTTTATACTTAACTTGATCAACAAGGCTCTTGTAAATAAACGTTCTACCAGTTCGTTGCATTGATAAAAATTCTTTTTTCACTAATCTGGCTAAAAATGTTGAGACTGTAGGAGCTTTCCAATTCTTTGCATACTTTTCATTGACGCGTTCTAAAATGTCCGGTAACGTTAACTGTTTTTCTGATTCCCAAATGACCATCATAACTTGTAACTCACAATCAGTAATTGTATTTGCGCTCATCTAAAACACTCCTTTCTTCACCACTTTACAAACAACAGATTATATACTATATATACCACCATATGACCTTAATAGCAATGCATTTTACTATTGTAAATCAATTTTTTCATAGGTCTTATAAAAGATGTTTTGTTCAACAATATACATATCTTGAAGGTTCTCTTTGCTCACTGCAAAATAGTCCCCTGGTTTACCAAGCATATACTTTTCTTCATCCCATAATGTAAAGATTTTCACGGTTTGTTCGAGCTGCTTGGCATAGATAAATGTCTTTCCAGATGCAATACAGCAGTTTGCATGTGCTACTAGGTCAATATCCATTCCACTCAAACGATTCTTAATAACTGGTCTATAATCTGTTATGATCTCTTCATATTCCTCTACTTTGAGGTAGCGTTTTTCAAATGTATCCTTTTTGATGGGATATACCTCACCCTTAATTCCAATCATAATGTAAATTGATTCATCTACTACAAGATCCATATCCCCTTCTAGTGTTCTCACTGTAATAGGTGTATTCACTGGCAATAACTTGGAAATGTCCACATACCAAACAATGATTTTTTTCTTCTGATACAATTCCATCCCTGTTAAATCAGCCTGATATGATTTTGCTTCAATGATCTTTACCTGATCAAAGTACTCATTCATACGTTTACTGATATAGCCTTCTGAATGAAGCGTTGGATAGTATTGATTATATAATTTACCATTAATGAATCCACCTGCTTTCTCGATATGACCTCCTCCAGATCCCATATTTGCTGTAAGATAATCCGCCAATTCACTTGCACTAACTTCTTTCACACAGCTTCGAATGGATAATTTAAGTCCTGCCTCGGATTCATGATACACAACACAAACATCTACTCCATCCACCTGTAATAAAAAATCACTGATAAGGCCAAGAATATTCGGGTCGCAAGGTTGCGCTTTAATGATTGAATAACGATAGTCTTCGTTGTATATATTACGAATAAGTGCAATTCCTGCAATTTCTAATTCTTTCAGATTCAAATTTGAATTGCGAAACATTGTAATATAACTCTTATTATAGGATAATTTCTCACGCATATCCTGATCCATTGGAAATGATAATTCAGAAAACTGATTGGTGTCCGTGTATAACCCATAATATAAAGCTGTACCCAAATCCTGATTGTCATTCACCGGATAATGTTCCTGTAATAGCATTCTCCACACAAGCGTTGAACAGCTCCCATAAATTGGCTGAATCTCACAAAGCGAAATTCCATTGATTTCTGGTTGATGATGATCAATAATCGCAATATTTTCTGCTTCAAAATGGGTTACATTTCCAGCTCCGTATTGGCAATCAACCGTGATTAAAAGCTTTTCTTCAATCTTCGTATCGTTATCCAAATGTAGAATTGGTATACTTAATTTGTCAATGAGCAATAATAAGTTAGCCTTTTGAACTATATTTCTTCCACTATAAAATAGCCTAACCGATTTCCCTTGATCCTTAAAATACTGGTATAGACCAAATCCAGATGCGATCGAATCTGCATCAGGATTATCATGACATTGTATTGCCACACTATTAAATTCTAATAAATCTGAAAGTTTCATTGCCGCCCCACCTAATAACACATTTTGTAATCTAAACTTATTATACCATTTGATGCATAAAAAAACACCGTTTTTTCAAACAGTGTTTTTAGTGCTACAATACATATTTCTTTTCGAACATTTCCTGCGGCATTGGCCTGTCAAAATAGTAGCCCTGTACTAAGCGAACCTTCATTCCTTCTAGAACTTTATATTGATCTGCTGTTTCAATTCCCTCCACACAAATGCTCACTCCAATAGCACTTGCAAGCTCACCCACCATTTTAATAAACGATTGGGAATAATTATCTTCCGCCAGATCTGAAACAAAACTTTGGTCAACTTTTATAACATCCAGTGGTATTTCACGTATATGATTCAGTGCTGAGTAACCCGTTCCAAAATCATCTAACGCAATACGAACGCCTAATTTACGGATACTGCTAAGAATTGTCTTCATTCTACGCATATCATTGATCGCAAGACTTTCTGTTACCTCTAGTGTCAGATTCTTAGGATTAATGCCAGTTTCAATAATCGTTCGCTCCACAATATCCACAATATCCGGTTGTAATAATTGTACAACTGATAGATTGACATTCACCTTATAGTTCTCATACCCTTTATCATTCCAACCTTTACAGGCGATACATGCTTGCGTTAGTACGTGATTACCAATTGGATTAATCAACCCCAGATACTCTGCAAGTGGAATGAAATCAGACGGTGGAATAAATCCTAACACAGAGGAATTCCATCGAATCAAAGCTTCTGCACCAGTACATGGACTATCTTCTTTCTGGATATCAATAATTGGTTGATAATATACTTCAAATTCCTTGTATCCACTCGTTGTTGCATCGCGCATATTTTTTTCCATGTCGAGTCTTTTACTTGATGCACTTGTAATGCTGTTAGAATAACGTGCAACTCTGTTTTTACCACTCTTTTTGGCTTCGTACATGGCAATATCGGCCTTTTTAATTAAATCCTGAACACTGTCTCCATCTTCTGGAAATGATACAATTCCCATACTCATGGTGCAATAATAATCTGCGTCTTTGAGAAACCATGGTTTGCTGAATATGTCACTAATTTCCTTGATAATTTGCTGAAATCTGGAATAATTCTCAGAAGGAATAATAATGACAAACTCATCTCCCCCCATACGATAGCAAGTGTTCTCAATTCCACGAATTCTTTGAAGACTGTGTGAAATGGCTTTCAGCAACACATCCCCATATTGATGACCTAACCCATCATTGATATGTTTAAAATCATCTAAGTCAAGGTATAACAGACCACCGACCTTTTTATACTTCTTCGCTTTATCAATATGGCATGCCAAATCACGTTCACAGCACATTCTATTGTATAGACCTGTCAAGAAATCCGTATATGCCTGTTGCTCTATTTTTCTTTGATAAATCTTTTTGTCCGTAATATCATATAGCGCATTCAATGTTACCTGACTTCCATCCACCCAATTAATACTGGTTTTACGTAAATCATACCATTTACGACTTGCCATATGATTTACTTCGTAATAACCCTCTTTGACCAAAAGCGGTCTCGCATTTTCTAGCAATTCATCTAACGTATTGGTCTTTATTTCCATATCAAAGGTACTCTTAAGTACTTTGTTCTGAAATAGAACCTTGCCCGTACCAGGCTCTTTAACATGGATTGCACTTCCAACATGATCCAATATCGCCTGTAGTGAAGCATAGGAACTAGCTAGCGAATTCTTCTGTATACGCTTTGTCAACATACTTTGCAAAATTTTCGTAACATCATTCATAAAGCGAATGTCTTCTAGTCTCCATACTCGTTCAGACACTTCTTCACGAAACAGTACATACATTGCAGGCGTTCCACTAATAAAAAGTGGCATATTAACAACTGCCTTCAACTGCGCCTCGATTAATGAATTGCTCATGGAATCCGAAACTTTGGTATCACTTGAAATCACCAACGGTTTATCAACTTGAAAAAGTGCCTCACGTTCAAGATTTTTGGTGTAGTCACCCTTTTTTAATATTCCTTTTTGACGCCACTCACCAATTAAATCAATATGACTTCCATCTTTGGTAATTTGGTAAAGCTCAGCAGCGCTAATCTCTAAAAAAGTACCCGATATTTCTAAGACTTTTGCCGTAACTTCCTCAAAGGATTCACTTCCCTCTAATAGCTGAACAACATTTGCCAACGCTTCCGCTCGCTTCAAAGCTTCACTCATCTCTGACTCTGAATATAAACTCCTGCGCTTCTCCGCCTCAGCTCGATATGCAGAATAGTTTGCTTGAAATAGTTTTCTTGTCACTAAACTAAGTAAATCCATAGAGTTTTGCAGCTGTTCTGGTGTCGTCCTTGTCTTAACGGCCGATAGAACCTCTGGCACTTCTTCTATGGATTCATCTTCTATGACTGCACATGCTAACCAGCACACGCTAACTGCAGCCTGTTGTTTATAGCAGACTGCAATGATCTTCAAATTCTCATATTGTGTATCTTCAATAACTTGATCTTCTAAAGCACTCTCTGACACCCTTTTATACAAACCGATTAAATTGCTCACATCAAGTACCTTTAATAGCGTATTGATTTCATCCCCGTCTCCAGACATGTGTGTCAATTTTTCCCCATCTTCATCTACACAGAACATAAAAATATTCGTAATTTCGCAAAAACTGTCTTGAAATTTTTGTAAATCTCCAATATCCATTATTCCTTTAAGTGTCAATTTAGTAGCCCTCAATTTTAAATTTCTTTCTTCTGAAATGAAATCAGTCCTATTGTTGATGCAATTACTGTATAAACAATGCTAAACACGATGATTTTTGTTAAGTCTCGTGTATAAAAATAAGGTAATTCACTAAATCTTGCTGTTAATAATATATACTTTTTAATCCAAACAAACACGGCAATTCCAATTTTGTCCGAAGCCAGAAAAATAATCAGGCGAGGAATTAGAACAACGATTAATCCATAAAATAAATAGGCGTTTCGTTTTTTCAAAAAAACGAATAGAAACATGTTTCCAATTGCAACTCCTGCAATCCATAATGGAACTGCATATAGAGAAGAAACACAAAAATCTTTAATGGTTATAAGGTCAATACTTTTGTCTGCTGCCAAAAACACGTAAGTAATTCCCAAAAAGGATATCATTGCCGAAACCATGAAAAAAGTCCCTAAAATAATCTGCGATATAAACTTACCAAAATATAACTTCAATCTTGATAAACCAACTGTGACTTTTGTCTTAATGTGAGGATTTGGATACTCTTTACCAAAAATAATATCTGCTATAAAAATAGTGCTATAATAAGGAATTACAAAAAACTGTGGTGCAAAACTGATTAAATCAGTTGCATATGAACCATCGTTTAACCCATAAATTTTTCGAAATGCAAGCATTGCGAAATTTGCTAATAGGCATAAAACGAATAATCCTGCCGCGTACTGATAGGTCGTCTTACGTCCAAACACACCTTTGACCTCAGAAGCTATATATTTTCTCATTCTATTTACCTATCATCCACACTATAGTTTGGAGCCTCTTTCGTAATATGTATGTCGTGAGGGTGACTTTCTTTTAATGATGCAGCGGATATTTTCATAAATTTACCATTTTCTTGCAAATCAAAAATCGAAGCTGTTCCACAATATCCCATACCAGAACGAAGTCCACCCATAAGCTGAAATACAGTGTCCTCAACAGTTCCCTTATAAGCAACACGACCTTCCACACCTTCTGGAACGAGCTTTTTAGCATCTGCTTGGAAATATCGATCTTTACTTCCATTTTCCATGGCTGCAATAGAACCCATACCACGATATACTTTATATTTTCTTCCTTGGAATAATTCAAACGTCCCTGGAGATTCGTCGCATCCGGCAAAAATACTTCCCATCATACACACATTTCCACCAGCAGCTATTGCTTTGGTCATATCTCCCGAATACTTAATTCCTCCATCTGCAATAATTGGAACGCCATATTCTTTGGCCACTTCGTAACAATTCATAATTGCCGAAACCTGTGGAACACCAATACCAGCTACAATTCTAGTAGTGCAAATCGATCCTGGTCCAATTCCCACCTTTACAGCATCTGCTCCTGCTTCAATCAATGCTTTTGTTCCTTCACCCGTTGCAACATTTCCTGCAATAATCTGAAGTGCTGGGTATTTTTCTTTAATCATTTTAACACTTTGGATAACATTATCCGAATGTCCATGTGCAGAATCTAAAACGATTACATCAACCTTTGCCTCTACAAGTGCAGCTACACGGTCTAATACGTTTGCCGTGATTCCAACTCCAGCACCACATAGTAAACGTCCTTGAGAGTCCTTTGCTGCAAGCGGATATTTTATCGTTTTCTCAATATCTTTTATGGTAATCAATCCTTTAAGATGAAAGTTCTCATCAACGATTGGTAATTTCTCTTTTCTGGCTTTTGCAAGAATTTGCTTTGCTTCTTCTAATGTAATACCTTCTCTTGCAGTGATTAAACCATCTGAAGTCATGGATTCTTTTATTTTCTTATTAAAATCTGTTTCAAACTTTAAATCACGATTGGTAATAATACCCACTAACTTCTTTCCTTCTGTAATAGGAACTCCTGATATACGAAATTTAGCCATTAAATTATCAGCATCTAACAAGGTATGCTCTGGTGTAAGAGAAAAAGGATCTGTAATAACTCCATTTTCAGAACGCTTCACTTTATCAACTTCTTCAGCCTGTGCTTCAATCGACATGTTCTTATGGATAATACCAATGCCACCCTGACGTGCCATTGCAATTGCCATCCTATGCTCTGTAACAGTATCCATTCCTGCACTCATCATCGGAATATTAAGTTGAATACTCTTGGTTAAATATGTGCTTAAATCCACTTGATTTGGAATCACCTTTGAATAACTTGGTACTAAAAGTACATCATCAAATGTAATCCCTTCGCCAATAATTTGACCCATTTGTTTTCCTCCATCATATTAGGTATGTATTTTCTTCTACTTGTTATCCCCATTACATATTTATATATTGCAAGAGTGTAGCAAACTTACAATTCGATGTCAATCTTTAAATACTTTTCTTGGTGATACCATCTCTACTGCTTTAATCAGTTCTGCGCTAGCATGCAAACGAACTTGAACAACTTCATTATCACCATTGTAAATCAACAGATAGGGTTGACTATCTTTCTTGCCCGCTGAGAAGTCAAGACGCTTCATTTCCCTCTTCTCATAACTTTTCACATGCTGGCTTGACTCTGGCGCAAATACTTCGAGTCTTTGCAAATCAATGGTACTCACTTTCTTTCTCTTTGTCTTTGCTTTAATCTTATCAATTGAAAGCTCCTTTGCTAAATACAGATACTCATACTCAACATCGGATTCCATGGATACAAAATATCCAATCAATGCAAATACTATACCAACTACAATAAATAATGGATAAAATATAATACCGACAATCGTCGTTCCAATTCCAACAACTGTCAAGATCTTTCCAATTGTCGAGACAAAATCATTGCCTTCTCTTTTCACAAGTACTTCTACATAATTCTCGTTCATTCTGCCTCCACGCTATAAGTATTTCTTTTTTATGTGCTACCAATTATAATAGTACATTTTGGGTGTTTTTTCAATAGTACTAGTTCACTAAAGAATAAAAGTACCACATGCATTTTACATGTGATACTTTTTGTATGAAATCGTTGTTATTATTTTAAAAGAGACTCTTCTGCTCCATCACCATATTGAACATAAATACCATCTACTACCTTATCTTTTGTATTTATAGATACTTCAACTTTATTTGTCGTTTCACCTCCAAAGTTGATGGTATAATATTCAAAATTACCTGAGGATGTACCTTTTTTGAAGTCTTTTCGATTACTGATAAACTTCATGAAAGCATCTTGAGACATTCCTTTTTCTAATCCTTCAGGGAGTTTCAAAGATAAATTTGCTTCATATACATTAGCCTCAATCTCTTCAACAAAACAGTTTTTAATTGCCGTCTTTTTATCGGAGTAATTGTCTGCATAAACACTCATTGTTTGATTATCCTTCATCAAATAGACGCGTCCATATCCTCTCGCCACTACGGAAGGTTCCGATGATTGTTCATTGATTTTCCAACCATTCTTAACAAATTCAGAAACAGGAGCTGGTAGTCTATACAAATCTCCAGCATACTCTACTGTATAGTCATAATCTGTTAACGATGAACCAAGTGCTGTTGGGGCAACATATTTTGATACAATTTCAGGAACTTCATCACTTGTTTCTTCTGATGTTGCTTGGCTTGTTTCACCCTCGATTGGAACAAAATTTCGAATTCGAATCTGGGTAAGAACATTTTCTTCCACTTGAAGTTCAACAGTATTATATATATCATACTCATATGTTAAATTTGTATATGTGTCACCTTCAAACACTCTTGAAGGTTCCCCATAAGCTGCTTTTATCTCTTCCAAGGTACTAACACCATACTTTATTCCTTTTGGAAGCGTAATGTTTTCAGCCATTAAAGCCGGTTCAACCTTGTATGTGTTAATATTAATATCAGCTACAATACAATCCTTTGCAGGCATTACATTCTCTCCAAAGTTAATAAATGATGCTGTGATTTCAGCATCTCCCTTTGCATGATAAATTGGGAATGTATATGCATTTGGATCTAATCCTTGCTCTAAATCACTCTTATCCGTGTCCGTTTTTGGCTCAAATCCAAGCTCTAAAAATTGATCATATGTCAATGGAACCGATACTACTTTTCCACCAATTGAGATTTGAAAGCTATACAAATCATCTGACAATGTTCCAGATGCTGTATTTGCACTTACTTCAACTGCTTCTGTTTCCTCAGTAATTTCAGTAGGCTCTGCCTCTACTTCGTTTTCAGATACAACTTCCTCTGTTGGTTCTGGTGTTACTTCTACTTCTTTTTTCTTTCCGCATGCTGCCATAGCAAGCATCGAAATGGTTAATACAGTGATTAGTAATTTTCTTTTCATTTTTTCCCCTTTCATAAGAAACCTCTTTCATAAAAACATACAAGAGGCATTCTATCACAAACTTTTTGTCGTTTCAAGAATAAAAATTTAATATTTCCTTTATTGACAGTGACGAATTCGGTTAGTATGATGGAGCCTAGGGGCAAAAATGGTATCCTTTGTCTTCGCTTATATGAAACTAACTAGTCTTGGAAAGCAGGTTTTGAAATGATTAAAGAAGAAATTAAGATTCAAAAAGAAAAAATGAAAGATCAACCATTTATAGAGAAATTGAAGTGGTTTTTATATTATTACAAAATCCATATTGGTTTAACTGTTTTCCTTATCATTGCAGTTATTTCTACCGCATCCACTGTTATAGAAGGTATGAAAGAACGCACTATATCAGTATCCCTTGTGAACGCAAGATATTTCGATTCCTCTGAATCCTCTTTGCTGACGGACTACTGCATTTCAAGAAATATTGATACTAAGGAACACCCTGCAAACTTAGACTTATCAATGCTCACTGAGCAGGGTGCTACGGACAATGTATCCCTTGCCACTTCACAGAAGTTAACTGCCTATATACAAACGGGAGATATCGACATTTTAATTGGAAACAAATGGCTGATTGATGATTACGCAAGGCTTGGTTCTTTTGATGATATTCAAAAGACGCTTCCTCCAGATTTGTACACTTTAGTGAAAGATTCTCTCGTATACTATACATATGAAGATTTGGGTAAAGTTGCTATTGCAATTGACTTAAGCAAAAACGAGAAATTCCTTGCAACAAAGGCTTATGAACCAACCGATACACCAACCATGGCAATCCCTTTCTCAGCTCAAAAAAAGGACGCAGCAATTGATTTTATAAAGTACTTATACGAATAGTGTGAGATAATCATCCAACAGAGACATATTCGCACTCTGTTGGATAATAACCTCACACTATTTTTTTAATTCTATAATTTAGAAAGTAAATCTCGCAGCATCTGATTGGTTGCGACTGGATCTGCCTTTCCTTTCATAATTCGCATTGTTTGGCCTACCAAAAATGTGATTGCTTTATCTTTTCCAGCCTTAAAATCCGCAACAGATTGTGGATTATCCTTGATTACCTGCTCAACCGTTTCTTTCAAAGCACCCTCATCTTGAACAGTCATTAATCCATGCTCTTTTACATAGGAAACGGGATCAATGTTCTCGTCAAACATTTTCTCAAATACTTCTTTGGCAACCGAACTATTGATGGTCTTATCCTCTGTTAATTGAATGAGCTTTGCAAAATTCTCAGGGCTGATTCTGATTTGCTCTGTTTCTAAACCTTTATCCTTGAGTAAGCGCATCATTTCTACCATTAACCAATTGGATACTTTTTTAGGATTTTTACAAATTGCGGTCGTTGCTTCAAAGAGATCTGCCATATGTTTTGATTGGGTAATCATATCAATATCATAATCCGGTATATCATAATCCTTCTTATATCGCTCTATTTTTTCTGAACGAAGTTCTGGTATTTGCGATCTAATTGTCTCAACGTACTCATCACTGAGGGCAATTGGAACCAAATCTGGATCTGGAAAATAACGATAATCCATGGCGTCTTCTTTACTTCTCATCGCATAAGAATATTCTTTATTATCATCCCATCTTCTGGTTTCTTGAGTAACTGTTTTGCCATCTTCAATCAACTCGATTTGTCTTGCACGTTCTGACTCAATTGCTCTTGTAATCGCCTTAAAAGAGTTTAGGTTTTTCATCTCTGTTCTAGTTCCAAAGGTTGGACATCCTACTTCTCGAACCGATAGATTAACATCCGCACGCATGCTTCCTTCTTGAAGTTTGCAATCGGATGCCCCCAAATATTGAATCATTAAGCGTAGTTTTTCTAAATAAGCCACAACTTCTTCACCACTGCTCATATCTGGTTCTGATACAATCTCAATCAATGGTACACCCGAACGATTATAATCCACTAGCGAGCAATTCTCCCACTCATCATGGATTAATTTGCCGGCATCTTCTTCCATATGAATCTCATGGATACGAATTTTCTTGGTACCACCAGCAGTCTCAATTTCAATAAACCCATCTCTACAGATTGGCAGATATAATTGAGATATCTGATAATTCTGTGCGTTATCAGGATAAAAGTAATTTTTTCGATCAAACTTTGAAAATCTAGTAATCGTACAGTTTGTAGCCAAACCAACAGACACTGCATATTCTACCACTTTCTTATTCAGCACCGGCAGACTTCCTGGCATTCCGGTACACACAGGACAAGTGTGTGTATTGGGTTCACCACCAAATTCAGTTGAGCAGCCACAAAAAATCTTCGTTTTTGTCGCTAATTCAACATGTACTTCTAGACCAATCACGGTTTCATATTGTTTTGCCATTTCCACTCCTATCTGCGTTTGGAAGTTCAAAAGCGCCTCTTATACATTCATAAGTGTAAGCCACTTGAATCAATTTTTTCTCTTCAAAGCAATTCCCTAATAGTTGTAACCCAATTGGAAGACCCTGCTCATCTTTGCCACATGGCAAGCAAATACCTGGGAGTCCCGCAAGATTCGCTGAAATCGTATAGATATCGCCTAGATACATCTTAATTGGATCTTTTAAGCTGTCACCAATTTTAGGTGCAGTAGTTGGTGCCACCGGTCCTAAGATCACATCATATTTTTCAAATGCATGATCAAATGCTTTTTTGATTTTTGCTTTTACTTTTAAAGCTTTTAAATAGTAAGCATCATAATATCCTGAGCTTAATACAAAGGAACCCAACATAATTCTGCGCTTCACTTCAGCACCAAATCCATCTCTTCTTGTTTTTTTATACATTTGATGAAGTCCATCAAATTCCTCTGCGCGATATCCATATTTGATACCATCAAATCGTTCAAGGTTAGAGCTTGCTTCAGCTGTTGCGATTGTATAATACGCTGGAATTGCATACTCTACAAGCCCTAAATCGAATTCTTCTATGATTGCGCCCTGCTCCTCTAATTGCTTAGCTGCCTTTAAGACCGCCTCTTTTACTTGTGGTGATAATCCACTCGTAAAATAATCTTTTGGAATACCTATTTTTAAATTTTTAACATCGTTTACTAATGCTTTTGTATAATCCGTTTCCTCGATTTCAACCGATGTTGAATCTTTGTGATCCTTCTTCGTCAAAATTTCCATTACCGCAGCGCAATCTCTTACGGATTTGGTAATTGGACCAATTTGGTCAAGGGACGATCCATATGCGATTAAACCATATCTTGAGACCGCTCCATACGTTGGTTTCATCCCAACAACACCACAATATCCTGCTGGTTGACGAATGGAACCTCCCGTATCCGAACCAAGTGCATACCAAGCTTCTTGGGCCGCTACTGCTGCCGCACTTCCTCCAGAAGATCCACCCGGCACATGCTCTGCATTCCACGGGTTCTTAGTCACTCCAAATGCCGAAGTCTCTGAAGTTGAACCCATCGCAAACTCATCCATATTTGTTTTACCAATAATCACCGCACCTGCCTGTTCTAATAACTCAACCGCAGTAGCAGAATAGGTTGGAACAAAATTATATAGGATTTTGGATGCACACGTTGTTTTAATCCCTTTTGTACACATATTATCTTTAATAGCAACTGGAACTCCAGCAAGTTTTCCGGTATATATTCCATCTGCGATTTTCTGCTGAACTTCTTTTGCTCTTTCTAGAACTTTATCTATGTCATAGGAAATATAGCAGTTTAGAGCCTTTTCCTGTTTATCTATTTGCTCAAGAACACTGGTAGCTGCTTCTAAAACACTGCATTCACCAGCTTTGATCTTTTCACCCAATGCAACGGCATCTAATTCAGAAAGTTTCATTTTCATCCTCCTACTCAACAATTGGTAGTGTCAAAACTACTACCGATTTTTTATTTCTAAATCCTTTATTTTCAAGGAATTCTCACCCTTTTTATACAAAAAAGTGATTACCCCCTAAATATCT
>Ga0209800_10000339_pt1 | contig 81168 bp, 78 predicted proteins | sample Higcelweek8metaG_FD_187174 | JGI IMG/M metagenome (GOLD analysis project Ga0209800, IMG submission 187174) | Freshwater pond sediment microbial communities from the University of Edinburgh, under environmental carbon perturbations - High... | ecosystem: Environmental > Aquatic > Freshwater >... | reverse complement strand
AAGAGGCTCTTTTGCGGTATTTCGGTCGAAAAAAAGACATTCTCAAACTTTTTGGATTTTACAATGATTTAAAAGTTGCTTAAATTAAGATAGTTATACAGTCAAATTAGTTTTCTGGAATACTATATGTGCAAATCCTCACCAAAAGCGATATCACTGATCTGGATATCATTGACCCCCAAGCGGGATATTGTGAAATCAAGGGGCTGGTTCCCCGGCAAAGGGCCAAGGACTGAATGGATAATATGCTTTGAAATAGTTGGCAAAAAAATAATAATAGACTGGACACACAACACAAGAAGCAGGCATGACGGCAATAAAAGTTTTAAACTCCTTTTAAATGGCATTTTTAATGTCTACACGCAGCAAAAGATCTCCCGGGGGCATACCTGGTATGGATTTGCCCATCCCCTTAAGCCGCAACAATGATCCGCGCCTGACACCTGCAGGCACCACCACCCGGTAAACGGATTTTTTAAAACCCCAGGGGATGGTGACAAGCTTTTTAGTCCCTGTGAGCGCTTCAAGGGAGGTCAGTGCAATGGTACCGTAAAGATCTGTTCCGCCTGACGGGTCTGCAGCAGGGGTGACAACATGAAGCCTTGGGCTGCGTTTTTTTCGGGTGAATCTGTCAACACTTTTGCTGAATCCGATCTTGGGCAGTTTGGTGTTCAGAGTAATAAGGGCCATACCCGAAAGAAAACCGCCGATGTGGGCCCACCAGGCAACGCCGGCACCGGCACCCTGCCCTGTGGCGTTAATGAATTGAATAAAAAACCAGATCCCCAAAAAAACAAATGCAGGTATCCTGACGAACAAAGGGAAAATAAACACAGGGATCAGGGTAAGGATTTTATTTCCCGGATGAAGAAGGAAATAGGCCCCCATAACCCCTGCAATGGAACCGCTTGCACCAATGGTTGGCACAGCAGATGACTGGTTGAGCAAAAAATGGAAAAACGCGGCAAGCAGTCCGCAAACCAGATAAAAGGCAATAAACCGAAACGGACCTATCTCCTGCTCAATGTTGTCACCAAAAATATACAGAAACCACATATTCCCGATAAAATGCCAGAAACCGCCGTGCAGAAACATATAGGTAAAAGGTGATGACAGTTTGTTCAGTAGGGAAAAATAAACTGCCATCTGTGCCATGGTGTATTTTGCAGGGACAAAACCGAATGTATAGGCAACTGCCTGATCATTAATTCCTGTAATCATCTGCCAGACAAAAACCAGACTGGTAATGAAAATAATGCTACAGGTCGCCACTGCACAGGATGCTGTTTCCTGTTCGTCTCTTAACGGGATCATGAAGGCACCACCCTGAGCTGAAAATTTTTGGACAATCTGGTTTTAAGTTTTTTTAAAAGATCCATCACCGCGTCTTCAGGCGTGTATTCTTTAAGATCTCTTCCTTTGGAAAGATGCTTGAACAGACCTGAATTTTTTTCATCCAGATCAAGGGACAACTGCACATATTCAAGAAGGGCAAAGTAAATACCGGCCATCTGATGTGCTTGGCTCCTGGCGATTAGGGTCTTGCCCCTAAGCGTCAAGCTTTGTTCAAGGGCCTGTGTGGCCTGTTTTATACTATCGAAAGATGTCGGAAAATCAAAACGTGCATCAATCATTTGGTCCACCGGCCATGAGTCTTCTTCAGTCTCAAGGAAATCCAGATACAGTACCGCTGTCAGAATAACTTTAACATCGTAATAAATATCAGGGTCATGCGCGGCCCTTGGACCTGCGACATTAAGTACCCGGATGTCTTGGTCTATAATAAAATCGTAAAGAATCAATGCCGCCTCAAAAATGTCCTGTTCCAGCAGATTTATTCTGCAGACCCATTTGCATGTTTTCTGTGCCAACGCATAAGTCAGGGCTGAACCGCCGGTTAAAGAGCCCCTGGCAATGATAACCGTGCCATCGGAATCAAGAATATTTTGTCGGGTTCTGGCAGGGTAATCCCTGGTCGCCATCTCTTTTAGATTGTAAAAATCGGGCAAGGGTCCGGATTCCGTTCTCCGGCCTTTGGCAATCCATCCGCCATGGGGAATATTGAATTTTATGGCGACATCCAAAGCCGCACGGTCCGCCCCTGTCTGTCCGCCTGACACAATTTTATTTAAAAGGCCCATGGCATCCTTATGTTGCATGCTTTTCGTAAATTATTAATGTCTTATCATACCAATAAAAGCTATCGGAATAAAAGGAATTATAGATTGGAATCCGTACCTGCTAAAGAGAGGTTTCTACGGCACACTCAAACGAGCCCGCCCCGAAATCCATGCTGAATTCATCAAGAAGCGCACGTATCCGGGCAATATCGTTTTTCGCTTTTTTTATCATGGCAAGATGCTGGTTTTTTTCCTCCTGTTTAAGGCAGAAAATTGCATCCATATCCTTATTCAAGGTTTCATACATGATAAAACGGTGAATAATTTTATCTTTAAAATCCCGTGTTACTGCGTCTATTAATGGGAAAAAATAATCGTGTTTCAAGCTGAGGTGGTAGGCTTTTATCTGCCGCTGCATGATGGTAAGCGTTTTTTTCTTAATTTTGCCGGCAGCCTTGTCAAGGCCGGGTGTAAAGGAGAATCGAACATGTTTGTCCAGTACGGCGGATACAAATAAAACCAATGAATGAAGACTGAAATCGGTCACGACATTGGCCTGTACCGCCCTGGTATATTCAGGCGAAAAAATATGGTCCGGCAAATGCAGCCCTAAAATCTTTTTTATGTTCTCAAGGTCAGCCGCCTTGGAATATTCTTCATCTTCTTTAATCATCTCAAGGGAAATGCCGCCGTTCTCCCGATCCACCGGGGCACCGGTGACATAGTCAATGCGGTAGGAATCCAGAAGAGATTTAAAATAGGACTCTATACGTTCCTCCTGAATACGCACCAATTGTTTAAGTTCCGGGGTTACCTGTTCAAGGATAAAAAGGTCAAGCTCACGCTTGAAGTCCTGGAACATCATGTACAGAATCTGTTTAAAACCGGTTTCCTTCAAGGCTGTCCTGTAGGACTGGGGATCAATTTGGGCCTGCCGGATAAATTCTGTTACAAGTTTATTGATATTTTCACTGTCTTTGAGGAATGCATTTTTTAAGTTCGATTCAATTTCCCTGCGAAGCGCTGATACCGCGCCCATAACGGAGTTATCCACAATAACCCTTAAACGCCTGGCATTGCCTTCGAGATCGGCAAGACGCTTTCTGGCTTTTTCCTGATCTAAAAGCCCGGCAGAAAAGAGATCAAAAAGAATTTTTATTTTTTCGTCAAGAATATGGGTTACAATTTTAAGTCGCTCGATGTGATTGGCATAGAACAGATTGAACCGGGAGGCTTCAAACAGCAGATTAAATCCAGCAAGAAACCGGGTATACTCTTTGGTACAAAAAGCGATCATTTCCTTGTCCTCCTGCCAGAGTCCAAGGCGCTTCTTGTTTTTGGATGAAAGTCTGTTGCCAAGGGCATCAAAAAGCGTATACAAGGCTGAAAAAGAAAAAATCCTGACATCCGGAACCAAAAGCCTAAGTTCCTGGATTGTTTTATCCAGTGTTGTTTTCAGATTGCTTAAATTCTCATGTTCACTTAAATCACAGTTGAAAATGAAAAGAATGTTTTCCATCAGCCCAAGACGTTTTATCCGTTTTAAAAATAACATGTCAGACTGACGAAGCCCGGTACGTGACGAGATGCAGTAAACAATCAGATTGGCAGCCTCAAGATAGGAAAATATGTTTTCGAGGACGGCAGGGTCAGTGGAATCGGCACCCTGGCAATCGGCAATTTCAACGTTCGGATGAATGGTTTTCCCATACACTTCCAGACACACGTCTTTAACATAAAAAGCCTTGGCCGGGTCCGCCGTAAAGGGTTTGTGACCGTCAAAAGATTTGGCGTCAAAACTGAGAATCTGTTCATCAGAGCCTATGACGTCCAGGCAATGTTTATATCCGTCAAGCGCATTGCGGATTAGCAATGCTTCAGGACGAACTCCCTGGGATGTAATCGGGAATGCAGATACAATGGTGTCAAAAATACGGCGCAACTGCTGCCGGTCTTGGGTCCGCCTGATATCAAAAGGCGGGGAGTCGTCCTTGTCGGGAAACATTTCCAGACAGCTTTCAATTTCACTATTGATGTCATCCCATGATTTAAGATGAATAATTGCCCTGTTTTTTTTGCCCTTCCTGATACGGGTAGTAATGGATGTGACCACCCCTGCCCCGCGCTGAACCAATTCTCTGCCCGACATCGCGTTGATAAAGGTGCTTTTGCCTGATTTGATCACCCCGACCACGGCCACACGCAAAATATCTTCACTGATGTATGAAGGGATTTTGCTGCAAAGGTGTCTACTCTCAACAAGGCTTTTGTCGCAATTGTTTGAAACGGCAGCCAGACTGTCGATCACCGAGAGGGTATCAGAAACTAAATTTGCTATGGATTCTTGGGGGTGTAAAGTCATTGGCCGGCAAATCAGATCAGCATCATGGCTTTTTCATATTTCAGATCCGGTTTGGTATCAAACATGATTTCCCTGGACATATCACAGGTGAGCCAGGCTGAATCGGCAAGTTCATTGTCTAACTGCATGGGGCCCCACCCGGCGCAGCCCAGAAGTATGATAAAGGTGTCAGGTCCCTGCCCCATGGCAATGGCTTCCAGAATGTCCCGGGAATTGCTCAAAGCCAGCCAGTCTGTAATTTTAAGGGTTTCACTCCACTGAAACGGTCCGCAATGAAGTACAAATACGCCCGAAGGCTGGACGGGCCCCCCAAGAAAAATATCTATTTTATCAATACTCTCATTGCAGGGAATGCCTAAATCCTCAAAAAGCTCCCGGCCGGTAAGTAACGGGTGAACTTTATTGAGAATAAAGCCAAGGGCGCCGGATTCATTGTGCTCACAAATACAGGTGACCGTCTGTGCAAAATTGGGATCCGGAAGGCCGGGAATGGCCATGATGAATTTTCCTTTCATATTTTCCGCAATCTGGTCGTTCATCAACTCCTCTCCATGCTGATCTCCAGCATGTTATGTCCTTATTATCAATCTTAATATTACAAACAAACTTAATATTACAAACAAGCCGTTAATTTTAAATATTTTTATTTGATTTGCAATAATTTATTTATCATTCGGTATTTTTTCACGCCCGTATACATCATCATACCTGACAATATCATCTTCCCCCAGGTATGGACCCGACTGCACCTCTATCAATTCCAGAGAAATTTTGCCCGGATTTTCAAGCCGGTGCATGGTGCCAAGGGGAATGTAGACAGATTGGTCTTCCTTTAAAAGGATCTCTTCGGTATCTTTGGTGACAATGGCCGTCCCGGAGACAACGGTCCAGTGTTCAGCCCGATGATAGTGTTTCTGCAACGACAGTTTTGCACCGGGCTTTACGGTTATGCGTTTTACCTGGTATCTGTCCGCCATATCAATGGTTTCATAATCACCCCAGGGCCGGTAGACTTTAGCATGGGAAACCGCTTCCACTCTGTTTTGCGCTTTTAACTGGGTAACGATTTTTTTTACATCCTGAACCTGATCCCGAGGGGCCACCAGAAGCGCGTCCTTGGTGTCCACAATCACAAATTTTTCAAGGCCTACGGCTGCCACAAGGCGGTTGTCAGAATGGATGTACGTATCCGTGACATTATGTACCAGCACATCTCCGCTGGTCACATTATTGCGCTCATCTTTGTCACCGGTCTGCCACAATGCGTCAAAGGATCCAAGGTCATTCCACCCGGCATCAAGGGCAAGGACAACGCCGTTTGCTGTTTTTTCCATAACGGCGTAGTCAATGGAATCCTCTGTAATAGATTCAAATGCCGTTTTGTCCACCCTGAAAAAATCCAAGTCCATGTTTCCGTTTTCAATGGCTTTACGGCATTTTTTAAGCATATCCGGCGCAAAAACCCCAAGTTCGGAAATAACGGCAGATGTCTTGAACATGAACATGCCTGAATTCCAGCAGAAATCGCCTGATTCAAGATAGGAGACCGCTGTATCATAATCCGGTTTTTCCACAAACCGGTCAATCATGAAGGCCGGATCTGAAATGTCAAGCCTGTTTCCTTTCTTGATATACCCATAGCCTGTTTCAGGCGATGAGGGAACTATGCCAAAGGTAACCAGTTTACCCTGCCGGGCCAGTTGCGCACCCGATTGAATGATTTCATGAAAGATTTCAATATTTTTAATTTCATGATCTGCAGGCAGAACCAGCATAACCGGCTCATCCGGATATTCAGACTTAAAATTATCATCAAGGATCAAGGCGGCCAGGGCAATGGCCGGGGCAGTATTTCTAGCAGCCGGTTCAAGAATAATCTTAAAATCATTGACATCAATCCGGCGGATCTGCTCTGCGGTCATAAATCTGTGGTCTTCATTACATATAATCACTGGATCGCCAAGATCTCTAAGGCCTGATAATCGCAAAAGGGTATTCTGAAGCATGGTATGCGGATTGTACAGACTAATGAGCTGTTTGGGGTACAAAGACCTAGACATGGGCCACAGCCTGGTTCCGGAACCGCCAGCCAATATAACAGGATAAATCATTGTTTCTCCATTATTTCTGCGCAAGATAAAAGGTTAAAGTTAAGGTCTTTTCAACCGGATAAGATTCAGTATGCTTAAGATTGAAGCCGGTTCTATCAAGCCACCCTGAAATCTGCTGCTGGGTAAACCCCAGCCAGACCCCGCCAATGATATCTTTGATCTGCTCCTGGTCGTGTTTTAAAAAATCCACCAGAAGAAACAAGCCCCCGGGATTAAGGACCCGGTACACCTCGCGAATTGCTTTTTCAGGTTCAGACACATGGTACAATACCATGCTCATCAGCGCCGCATCGACCTCCTGTTCACGCATGGGAAGATGTTCCAACTCCCCTATACGAAGCTCTAAATTCTGGCTTTCCGGCAGCCGAAGCCTTGCCTGTTCAAGCATCTCGGGAGAGGCATCCACACCGATAAGGGTCTTTCCTCCCCTGCCAAGGAGGCCGGCAAGCATCTCACCGGTTCCGCAACCAAGATCGGCAATAACCGACGCATCCTGAAGATAGCGTTCAAGCACGGGGTTTGGATTAAAATCGCCAAGAACCTTTTTTTTTAACCGGTCCCACCGCGGGGCAGCGGTTCTGAAAAAACCTCTGGATCTGTTTTTTCTCAAAATAATACATTGCTGTGTACGGGCAATATCTTCCTGCAATCCAGGCTCGTTTTCAAGCTGTTTGCAGGCAAGAACAACAAGTTCCCGGGTATATCCGGTTTTATTCGTCGTATAATAAATAAAGCTGCCGTCCTTGCGTGAGACCAAAAGCCCTGCGTCAAGCAGAATTTTTAAATGCCGCGACACTCCGGACTGCACCATGTTGACCACGGAGACAATTTCATTCACGTTGAGTTCAAAATGCTCAAGGATAAACAAAAGCCGCAGCCGGGTAGGATCAGATAAGGCTTTAAACTGTTTAAGTATTTCCATAAAATAAAATCAATAGGTAACCCAATTTAAAATCAAATACTGAGTGGGAAAAATATCTAAGTTTCATGACAGAGGCCCTTATATAATTTTGATGAAACAAAAATAATGGGCAGCAATCGACGCATGCTGCCCAAAACAAAGGATGAAGTGACGCTTACCTTACGGTGATGACCGGGCAATCGGCCTCTAATATCACCGTTTGAGCTGTGGAACCAAACAATAGCTTGCCTATATTTGAACGGCTTTTCACGCCAATTATAATTTCATCCACCCTTTTTTCATTTGCAAACGCAACAATATCCTCTCCTGCCTCCATACCACGGATCAAAAGATGTTTTTCACAGGCTATTCCCTGCGCCGTGAAAAAAACCTGTGCCTGGTCCAGGTTGTTTTCAGCTTCCAGTATTTTTTTCTGGTCCTTTTCAGTCCCTTCCAACATTGAGGTAACAACCAGTACCGTGGCATTAAACGCCTTTGCATGTTCAGCCCCAAGTTTGAGCAGATCCTGACCGATATTGATGCCTTTATATCCAATGAGAATTTTCATATAGTCCCTCTTTTTTCATCATTTGCTTTTTATCAACCCGAATTTTATGAACAAACAAAAATAATTGAAAAAAGTAATAAACTAAAATACTGGAACAAGCCCTGTTTAACAAGACTAAAATGTTAATCCTTGCGGATAAAGGAACCGATAATCAGCAGGATGGCACCCGAACCAATCAGAACCCCTGCAAGATGAATCTCATAAAAAAATGAGTATAATGCATTATAAACCGTATCATTGGAAATCCAATCAAGGATTTTATCGGTAATTCCTTCAAAAAAGGTGGAAATGGTCATGGTAGAAAGAAAAACGGCTGCGTCCATAAATTTGGAAATCAGGGCAAACAATCCAAGTACAACACCGGCAATGATTGAGAAAATTCCCAGCTTTGAGGTCATGATTATTCCTTGATTAATTTCGTTTTAATATTTTCAGGCCAGGCGTATTCTAACGTTTATTACTGTCATCTTTATATGATTCATTGTATATGCAGGGTGTGTTTCAGGTCAAACTATTTTCAGACCATCTTTATACTTAGGTATCTTCTATGATAGAATTTGCATCGGACTTCAAACTATGACACAAACCTCCACATTTAAAAAAATCGGTCTTGCCTCGTTTATAATGATGGCATCCGTATTTGCCAGCAGAATCATCGGTCTTGCGCGTGAAACGGCCATTGCCTGGATGGGGGGTGCAAGCGCAGACGTTGACGCGTATCAGGTGGCGTTTGTAATTCCTGAAATTTTAAACCATGTGGTGGCTTCAGGTTTTTTATCCATCACGTTTATCCCCATCTTTACCCGTTATCTTGTTGAAAATCAGGAACAGGAAGGATACCGGGTTTTTTCCGTTATTCTGAACTGCTTTGGTGCAGGGCTTTTTATTTTTATCTGCCTTTCCATGGTTTTTGCTCCGGAGCTGATTGCGCTCCTTGCCCCCGGGCTTAAAAACGGCCCGGCCTTTGACCTTGCCGTACGCATGACCCGGATCATTATCCCGGCCCAGTTTTTCTTTTTTGCCGGGGGGCTGTTGAATGCCGTACAATACTCAAAGGAACAGTTTCTTTTCCCGGCCTTAGCACCATTGATTTACAATACGGGCATTATTGTGGGCGGCATACTTTTGTATCCGGCTCTGGGGATGGAAAGCTTTGCCTGGGGGGTTCTTGCAGGTGCGTTCTTCGGCAGTTTCCTGCTCCAGCTGTTTGGGGCGAAACAGGTGGGACTGATCTATGCGCCAAGTTTTAATTTCAAGCATCCTGATGTGATCAAATATGTATTGTTAACTTTACCCCTGATGCTTGGTCTGACCATGACTTTTTCCACGGAAATCCTGATGAAGTTCTTTGGCTCGTTTTTAAGCGAGGGAAGCATTTCAGCCATGAATTACGCCCTTCGCATCATGTTTATACTGGTGGGGCTTTTCGGCAATGCCGTTGGCGTGGCCTCCTATCCGTTCATGGCAAAAATTGCTGCCAAAAAAGATTTTTCCGGCTTAAACACCATTATTAACCAGACCCTTAAATATATTTTTATTGTGATGCCCTTTTCAGTGGTCTTTATGATTCTAAATAAAGAAGTTGTGGCCATTTTATTCCAGCGCGGAGCTTTTGACGCCCATGATGCGGCCCTGACATCGGGGGTGCTGCCGTATTTCATGGCAGGGGCATTTGCATTTTCAGCCCAGACCATTGTTTCCCGGGGGTTCTTTGCCGTTCAAAACACATTGTTCCCTGCTATTTTCTCTTCTGTATGCGTGGCGTTAAGCTTGCCGCTGCTCTATTTTGCAATGACAGCCATGGGGATCAAAGGCGTGGCTTTGGGCCTGTCTTTGTCCGTAATCATTACCACAGGGGCTTTATTCGAAGTGTGGAGCAGAAAAACAAAAAACGCCGGACGATCGGATGTCTACATCTCCTTTGGTGTCATGTTACTGGTCAGTATCCTGGTCTGGCTGGTTTTAAAGGCTATATATGTTGGAATTATTCATCTGATTCCAATCACTGGTTTTTTTACCCATATATTCATTTGTATTATTGTCGGCATATTCTTTTTGATCCTTCTGGCAGGCATGGGGAAATTTTTTAAAATCAGAGAGGTCAGCACGCTCTATGCCAAGGTGCTGACAAAGACCGGTTTGCTTAGGAAGGTTTCCTAAGTAAAAACGTAACAATGCGGTGATGATCATGCCGGTCATTAATTTTGGAAATATAGGTTGGCATATAATAACGCCTTCAATATAATACCCTATGCGAACTTCCGGAGAGATGCGACAATCTCCGGAATAAGGAATAAACAAAGGAGGTCCCAAACATTATGAATCAGAATGAACGTATCTGCCATGAAAAAACGCCCAAAGGTATTCAAACGGCCCTTGACAGCCTGGCGATGCGCAAGCCCGGGTTATCCTCACTTGTCTCTTCATTTGGTCCGGTGCTGGTGGCAAAAGCAGAATTGACGGAACGTCTGTCTGAAAAGGAGATAAACAAAACAGGTCTGCGTGAATTTGACTGGATCCGGTTTCATAGAGGGGTTCATTTGTTTGCCATTACAGGTCTTATGGACTTCCGCAAGGAGTTTAAACAGGCAGCCCACATGATTCTGCCGCCCATGGCAGAGGCATTTGCAGGCATCCGACCGGACATTGAAGCGATTAACAGCAACATTGAGGACAACAGCTTTGATGCAGACGACTGCGTCCAGGCGTTTGTGAAGAACGACACCCGAATCATAACCGCATTTGCTGCCCGCGCAGGTACCAGGGCTGACATATTCAGATTTACCCTGGCCCAGATTGCCGAACCGTTCAAACAGATTCAGGCCAGGGCCTTCTCCCCTATGATAGAGGAGCATGAGTGGCCGCACGGACATTGCCCGATGTGCGGATCATTCCCGGCTGTTGCCGGGCTCATCGGTGAAGGGGGCGAGCGGCGCTGGCTGCAGTGTTCTGTGTGCGCCCATGAATGGCGTTTCAGGCGTCACACCTGCCCACGATGCGAGAATAATGACCAGAACCTTTTTGAATATTTTTCCGACCAGGACAGCCCGGCCAAGGATGCCCAAGGAGTGAGCGTCTGCAAGTTATGCAACACCTATCTGTTGACCATAGACCTGGGTCACGCTATTGATCCGGTGAACATGGATGTTGCGGCCATGGGTATGATCGGACTGGAGATCCAGGCACGGGAAAAGGGGTATTCCCCACAGGCTGAAATGCTCTGGAATTTAACAATGAACGATACTGATGTCACTGGGGAATAAAGTTGTTATGTGGCAGTTAAAAAACTTCAGGAGGAATAATGACTCAACACGATCCGAATATACTGTATGTTGATGCAGACAATAAAATGAGTGCTGCAAATGAGCAACCACGACCGAAAAATGCGTCAGCTTTCTTACAGATTCCATCAGCGTTGGAAAAAGAAGTGAATGCTTATGTTAACAAGTTAGCGAAAGAAAAGAATATAGAATGGGAAAGTGAGCAGGACGGAGAAAAATCTGTTTTTCAATCACAAGGATGCTTTCTCGTTATATCTTTAGAAAAGATTGAAGCTGTAATGAAAGCAATCAATAACTGTTTTTCTCTGAATGAAGGTGATTTGGATGAAATCAAAAAAAATCTACGACAAGCCATGAATATTATAAATGGCATGTAATCTAAACTTGATGAAAGTTCGTCTATGACATTGACGCCACATTCTCTGGATATCCTGTTCAAACCGAAGGCGATTGTAGCGGTGGGCGCATCCACCAATCCCTTCAAGAAGGGTGAGGGAGCTGTGGATGTATACGAATTGATCGTTCCACGTCATTGGTAACAATCATCACGACCGATCTGAATCAAAATCGGGCACCGGTCAATTTTGTGAATTCGGTCCCCGGCATAACGACCGATTTTATCATACGACCCTGGAACCTGACATGGTCGATAATTTTTCATGCGGTTGCCAGAATCCGACAAAAATGGATTATTGCTTTTTCAAGCCGGATAAAGTAACATATTTCTAATCCGGCAGAAAAAGAAGATCGTTGATCTTTAGACTGAAACCAAAAGAGCGCTGAAAGAAATCCGCCACCCTGCTGGATTCATACGCCTTTGGAACGTGCCTATTTTTTACATCGTTTCAAAAGATTATTTGGTTGAAAAAAAGGGGATACATAATGAAAACCAAGGTGAAAAGGGGTGCAATATTATTATTTTCTCTTTCCATCTTACTCGTCCCGGATCTTTATGCAGACTCAGGGAATGCACCAAGGCTGAACAACGGTAAAAAATGGCGGGTCTCCTATTACGAAGGAGGACCTTATTCCGAATATACCGATACCATGAGAACCCTTGTTCAGGGTTTGATCAAAATAGGCTGGATAACAGCTAAAAATCCCCCCGATTTCCGACAAGAAATGCCCAAGCCTTATATCGACTGGCTCACAAAACACGACAGCCCCTACTTGTCGTTTAAAGCGGAAGATTGTTATTCGGCAGACTGGGATGATCAAAAAAGAGTTGTGATGCGAAGAGATTTAATAAAAAAACTAAAACGCGGCGACATTGATATTGTTCTTGCAATGGGCACGTGGGCTGGTTTGGATATGGCCAACAACGAGCATTCTGTTCCGGTGATGGTTTTATCCACATCCGAACCGATAAGGGCCGGCATCATCAAGAGTGCCACAGATTCCGGGTTTGATCATGTGACCGCCAGGGTTGATCCCAATCGCTATGCAAGACAGCTGCGGATGTTCCACAGGATCGTCGGATTTGACACCCTGGGCATTGCCCTTGAAGACACCGAAGAGGGTCATAGTTATTCTGCCATCAATGAAGCACGGCAGATTGCCGAAGAAAGGGGCTTTGAGTTGATTACCTGCAATGTTCAGGATTCGATACCGGACAAACAGGAATCTGATCGTTCCTGTTTTAACTGTTTTCATGAACTCTCGAAAAAAGCCGATGCCGTATATTTAACGGCCCTGGTGTGTGCAGATACAAGGACGAAAGAACTCGCAGATATTTTTAAGAACGCCCGTATCCCTTCGTTTTCAATGCTTGGGTCAAAATGGGTGAAAGACGGAATTTTAATGAGTATTTCCAGTGATTCAGGCTATGCCGGACTCAGCGGGTATAATGCGGATAAATTCGGTAAAATATTAAATGGCACAAAACCAAGAAATCTAAACCAGATATTTGAAGATCCTCTGGAAATCGCAATCAACATGGCCACCGCAAAAGCCATCGGCTTTCCCATGCCGCAAAGCATGCTAAAAATAGCCGCCGAAGTTTATGAGGAATAAGCATTGAAGCGGCGAGTAGGATATCTCATCACCGCAAGCATCTGCTTTTTCTATTGGATACTCGATAGTATCTGGGCATACATGTCTTTTGAATATAATTTAAAAGATTTAATTTTCAGAAAACCGAGTTCCTACGTGGACACCTTTTTGTTGAAACTGCCTCCCTATCAGGTTGTCTCCCGGCTCATGGTTGTGTTTTTATTTGTCATTATCGGTGTTATTATCATCGAATTTATCAAGAAGCGGCAGGAGGATCAAAATAAACACCGAGAGGCCCATGACACCTTCCTGACGGTGCTCAACAGCATTGATGCGGCGATTTACGTCACAGATATAAAGACCTATGAAGTTTTATTCATGAACAAATATCTGGTGGACAAATTCGGAGGAAATTTTTCAGGAGAGACGTGTTACAAGGTATTTAAAAACGCAAATGAGGTGTGTGAGCACTGCCCGAATGAAAAACTGGTGGACAAAGACGGCAATTTAAAGGACGTGGTGGTCCGGGAGCTTCAGGACCCTGTAACAAATGCATGGTATCTACATTATGACAGGGCCATTAAATGGATCGACGGTCGTATTGCTCATTTGCAGATTGCCACCGATGTAACCCAGCTTAAAAAGCTTCAGGAAAATCAAAACAAGGCGGACGAATATCTGCGTCAGGCCCAGAAAATGGAATCCATCGGAAATCTGGCCGGAGGTATTGCACACGACTTCAATAATCTTCTATTTCCGATCATTGGTATGTCAGAGCTGCTCCTGGAGGATCTTCCTGAAGAGAGCCTTGAGTACAAAAATGTCGAGGTGATTCTGGAGGCTGGGAAAAGAGGCCGGGATCTTGTCCGACAAATTCTCTCCTTCAGCCGCCAATCCGAGAAGAAAAAAAGCCCTGTCCGCCTGCAAGAAATTTTAAAGGAAGCTTTAAAATTAAGCCGGTCCACAATTCCGTCTTCCATACAAATCAATCAGGATATTCAGGAAGATTGCGGCTGGGTGATGGCCGACTCCGTACAACTTCACCAAATTGTGATCAACCTGATTACCAATGCATACCATGCCGTGGATCAGTCTGAAGGCAAAATCAATGTCCAGTTAAAGGAGCTATCCGTCACCACGAACGATCTGCCGGCAAAACTCAATTCAGATGGTAAATATGTGATGCTCAGAATTTCAGACAATGGCTGTGGTATTGAAGAGTCAATTAAAAATAAAATTTTCGATCCATATTTCACCACCAAAGACAAGGACAAAGGAACAGGTCTTGGTCTTGCTGTTGTTTACGGAATTGTTCAGGATCACGCGGGAGATATCTTGGTGGACAGTAAAGTAGGGGAAGGGACGGTTTTTTCAATATATCTGCCATTACTTGAGCAGCTGCCCGAAACCGAGGCAGAGGACCCTACAATTTCATTTCAAACCGGATTGGAGCATATTCTTCTTGTTGACGATGAAAAACCGGTAGCCCAGATAGAAAAACAGATGCTCAATCGTCTGGGGTATAAGGTTACTATGCATACCAACAGCCAGGAAGCGCTGGAATGCTTTCGTGCAAATCCGGAAGCATTTGATCTATTGTTGACTGATGTGACAATGCCGGATATCACGGGTGACAGGTTGGCACAGGAGGTCTTGACAATAAGGCCTGATATTCCGGTTCTTCTGTGTACGGGCTTCAGTGAAAATATTGACAAGCGGAAGGCGGAGCAAATAGGAATCAAAGGTTTTTTAATGAAACCGGTTGGCAAATCTGATATGGCCAGGACAGTGCGGCAGATTCTCGACAACCCCTGAAAATAACATCCCGTCTATGTCTAACATACTGTTTATGTCCATTCTCGGGGCATTGATGGCATTTACCTCATTGTCAACGGACATTTATCTTCCGGCAATGCCCGCAATGTCAAAGGAATTAAATGGCAATGCCGAACTTACAATCACCGGCTTTTTAATCGGGTTTACAATCGCTCAGCTCTTCTGGGGGCCGATCAGTGATAGTATCGGTCGAAAAATACCACTGTTTATCGGGATGCTTATTTTTGCCGGCGGTGCTGCCGGCTGCGCCATGTCCCATTCCATGGGGCAGATTGTTTTATGGCGGGTTATCCAGGCATTTGGAGCATGTACAGGGCCGATGCTGGCAAGGGCAATGATCCGGGACCTATATTCGCGTATCCATGGTGCCCAGATGTTATCGACGTTAATGATCATCATGGCTATCGCTCCGATTATCGGCCCGCTGCTCGGCGGCCAGATAATTCGTGTGAGCACCTGGCACAGCATATTTTGGCTTCTTGCGGTGATTGGGGTTCTGATGTTTATATCCTTATTTCGGCTGCCGGAAACATTATCCAGGGAAAAACGATTGCCCGCCTCCATAGGCAAAGCGTTTGTTAACTACCGGTATCTTATGAAACATAAGATATTCATGCGCTATACATTATGTGTCACCTTTTACTATATGGCCGCTTACGCCTTTATTGCGGGGTCACCAAAAATTTATATTTCTTATTTCGGTATTGATCCCCAACATTATGGATGGCTCTTTGCCGTCAATATTGTCGGGGTAATGTGCTTAAGTTTTCTCAACCGCAGTTTAGTGACTCATCAATCCCTGCATCGATTATTAAAATTCGCCACAAGCGTCTCCCTGATAGCGATCATTACACTGACCGTATTTGTCAGGGCTGATTTGGGCGGGATATATATCATTATAGGGATGGTGTTCATATTCTTTTCCATGAACGGTATTGTTGCGGCGTCTGCAACTGCTGCAGCATTAGACGAAGTGCCCCATATAGCAGGTTCGGCTTCGGCATTGATCGGCGCGCTGCAATATGGAAGCGGTATTGTTTCATCGCTGCTGCTGGCCATATTCAGCAATGGTAAACCGTGGACCATGACATGGGTCATGTTGATATTTACGGCCGCATCCTTTCTCATGGTAGTAAAAAATCGAGTTTAAAATGTACGGTTCTATACAATTAGAGATTAAACGCCCCGTGTAGAAAATTACAACAGTCAATTTAAAAAGGAAAGTCATCAGCCGTATCCTTCTCCATCTTTTTTTCCTTGGGTTTCCGGGCTGTCTTGTGCTCTATATTGCCGTCCACATAGATGGCCCTGAAGGGTTTTGTGGGACAGGCATGCTCGCATCCGCCGCACCCCACGCAGATGTTCGCGTCCACTTCGGGGATGACCAGCTTGCGTCCGGCCGCATTCAGGTAGGGTACCATGTGTACCGCTTTGGTGGGACAATGTTCCGAGCAGGCCCCGCAATTGGTGTTGTCCGTATAAACCACACAGTTTTCTTTGATAAATTTTGCCACGCCCACCTGGATCAGCCGCTTTTTTTCTACCGTCAGAGGCAGGATGGCGCCGCTGGGGCAGATATTCGAACAGACGGTACAGTCATAGTTGCAATGCCCGGCGTCAAAATCCATCTGCGGCTGCATCATCCCGGACAGGCCAAAGGAAAAGACTGAAGGCACAAGCACCCGGGAGGGACAGGCAGAGACACACAAATGACAGGCCGTGCAGATGGCGTTGTATCTGGCAATGCTGACCGAACCGGGAGGGGAAAGCGGACTGGTTTTCTTTTCGGGGATGGTGGTGGGCCTGGCCTGTACCGGAAGCATTTCGGGTGCGGCATGGCCACGAGCCGCCGCCAAGCCAAAACTGCCGGCTGCCAGGGCAAGAACAAAGTTTCTGCGGGACCGAACCGACTCTTTCCTGTGGCGGATCTTTTGGCCCGATTGATTATTAATCTGAAAACTTGGCTGAAAATCATACTGATACACCATGGCCTGGTCCGGACAGACAGAAAGGCAGTTAAAACAGGAAACACAGCGGTCGGTATCCACGGTTTTTGTTTTTACATCAATGCATCCGGCCTTGCAAAGAGGCTCACACCGGCCGCAGGACCGGCAGGCTTCCTTATCAATACGGATTTTAACCAGGGAAAATTTTGAGATCAGCCCCAGCAGGGTTCCCACCGGACATAGCGTATTGCAATAAAGGCGGCCGTGCCGGGCACTCATCCATCCCACCGTAACCAGTGTAACCAGGGCAACGCCAAGGGAAACCGGGGCATAGACCGGCCACTGGACACGGTAAAAGGCATCAACGCCTATGACCTCTGCCATAGGCGTCCCCAAATTGTTCAGGGTAATGACAAGAGGGCGGAAGAGATTAGAGAAAAATCTACCGAAACTGCTGAAAGGATCAAGCAGGTTAAGCAGCAGACCGGTTCCCGAAAAAAAGAGCAAAAGAGTCGCAATCAGGACCGTATACCGGAGGATGTTGCGGGGCGCAGAATATTTGTATCTGCCGGACCGCTTTTTTTCACCCCGGCTCTTTTCTCTGTTTGAAAAAAAACGGGAGATCAGATCCTGAAATATTCCCAGAGGGCAGATTGCTGAGCAGTAGACCCTGCCAAACACAAATGCGGTTATCAGCACAACGATAAACCCGGCAGCCCCGACTGCCGGCTGGTTCAAAAAATTAAGCGCAGAGGGCACAAATTGAAAAAACAACAGGTGGTCTGAAAAAGTTTTTGCCCCAATCTCCCATATATCCAGAAAGAGAAAAGCCGTCGGCACAAAAAAAACCATGGCAATACAGATCCGCAGAGTTTTGAGACGGCGAATTTTCATTTAAATCTTAATCCGATTAATGGACAGGGTTTCAAGGCGTATCTGCCCAAGGTTCATATCTGAAGCGATCCGGATATGGCGGATATCACCAGGGTCTGCCCCAAAGAGCTTGGCCCCGGCCGCATCGGCCGCCACCGGATCTGTTGAGACGACCTGGGCCTTCATGGGGACCACATCGCTGACGGACACACCCCTGGGGCCATTACGCTTCATGACGTTGTAGGCATCCACCACCGTGAGATCAGGTTTGCGGAAAGAAGAAAAATCTGCGATACATTGGTGAAGGTCGTTGCGATGCCAGTACCACCGATCCCAGACCACACCCATGAGGTTCTTCATGCCGATGGTAAGCATGGCTGAACTGTGGTGTTTGAGCACCGGCACATTGATGAATACATCCGCCTTCAGGAGTGCCTCGTGGACTTTGGCCGTCTTGAGCCTCTGGCCTTGGGGCACGGAAACGCTTTTGTAGTAGCCCTCGCTGTCGGCGGACACCATTTTTCCGCCGGCCGCCTCTACGGCGGCTTCAATGCCGCTGTTGGCATAACAGCGTCGCCAGTTGTCGCAGGTGTGGTCAAACACAGAAACCCCCCGGGCCCCTGCTGAAAAGCAGTGTTCTACAATACGCCCCACAAGGGCGGGATGGGTGTTGCCGCCCCGTTCAGGGGGGAGGTCCCAGCCGATGTTCGGCTTGACCACAACCCGGCTGCCCCTGGGCACAAAGGTCTGCATACCGCCCAAAGAGGCAATGGCGCGATCAAACATCTGGTCCGGCTCCCCGCCCCGGACCGCCACCAGGTCGTAGGCAACCCCCTTTGGGGCTGCAAAAAGTTTTCCCACCCCCGGGAAGGCAAGGGTGGATCCTGCGGCGATACCGCCGCCGATGGTTTTTTTCAAAAAATCCCGTCGATCCATGGCATTTCTCCTTATAATTTGGTTCTATTCCATGGGCCGGCCTTGGAATTTCAAAGCCTGAGGTTGTGATAGGTCAACTGCCCTGCCCTTTTTCCAAACAAACAGGTGGCAAACACAATGTACGGATAAACCTTACGGATTAGAATGGATTCGCCGTCCCGGCTGGACGACGAAAAAAAAATTTTTCCTTTCACAGCGTCACCGCCACCATGCTGATATCGGATAAGTCCTACTTGCCCATGCCGTGTTCATTCCATATAGATGTCAATTTCTTCTAAGTTCCCAACACCTGCCAACGACGATAGTTTGCCGGGCAGTGATATATTCCCTTTGCCTGCGCCTTGCTTCAATGGCTGGGTGTGGCGCTAGTTTACAGGCACGATTTCAAGCCAGTACCCGTCTGGATCATTGATAAAATAGATGCCCATATCCTTATTTTCATAGCAGATACACCCCATTTTCTCATGCAGGTCGTGGGCCGCGTTAAAATCATCTGTTTTGAATGCAATGTGAAACTCTTCATCGCCAAGATCGTAGGGGGCATTCCTGTCCTTAAGCCAGGTCAATTCCAGTTTGTTGCCGGACTGATTATCCGTTAAAAATACAATAATATAGGAACCGTCTGTGGCCGTTTTTCTTCTCAATTCCGTAAGGCCGAGTGCTTTTTCATAAAACGCCAGACTTCCTTCCAGATTGAGTACATTGATATTAAAATGATCAATTGTAAATCCCATATTTATTTTTTCGCTCCCATTTAAAAATTTTTAAACTCCAGGCTGCACAAGTTTGGTGACCGCGTATAATTTTACAGCGATTAAAAATCGTATCATAGGCCCACCATAGGGTGGTCTTTGCATAGGGTCAAGAAAAAATAACATATTATCGCCAACTATTGAATTGGTTTCGTAAAAAAAATCAAAAAAATCAGGGATTCCCCGATTGATTTCTCCTGCTTGCCGTTGATATTATATCTTACATATGTGTGACAGAGGATAAAAACACAAGAAAATAATAAATTTCCTCTGAAGCACCAAACCCTTAAAGATTGACCCAGGGAGGAAGGTGAATGATTGAAACAACTGAAATTCAAGCACAAAGTGATATCTTTGATTTTTTAAGGATCATTAACGATGAAGTTTTGGGACTTACAAGGCCTGACGAGATCGGCTCAGGTACTAACTTCAGCTTACATTCCATCAATCAGTTAGATTCCGTTATTCAATCCGAAACGGAAATCGAAAAAAAAGCCTAATTTCCTATTCTTTCTTCTAAAGATTCTTCTTTCTAATATCGCGGTGCCGCTAAAAAGCTCCTTTTTGGCGGCAACCGGTTTTTTTTGGTTTATATTTTTTCACACGGCCGTATTCAGTTTTTGCTTTAGCATTTTCCCTAGACAAAACGGATAAAATGTATTATTAATAAAATTATGAAAATAGGTCGCGCATATAAGTACCGTAGCTACCTCTGTAATTTTTTTTCAAGGCCGTGCGGCCTATCCTACGTTTAAGAACAAAAACAGTATAGCTTTATATATCAAAAAATGTATCGGAGCCAATAGGACAATTGAACACACAAGACAAACTTTTCGCCCTGCGCCGAAAAATGGATGAGGCTGGAGTGAGTGCCGTGATCATTCCAAATGCAGATCCCCATCAAAGCGAATACCTGGCCGGGCACTGGCAGGCCCTGAAATGGCTGACCGGATTTTCCGGTTCTGCAGGTACGGCTGTGGTGACAAAAACAAAGGCCGGGATGTGGACGGATTTCCGCTACTGGATCCAGGCCGCAACCCAACTGAATGGTTTTGACCTGTTCAAGCAGGGGGAGACAGGTGTGCCTTCCTTTGACAAATGGCTGACCGATACCTTATCCGCCAATGACCGCATTGCCATGGATGGAAAAATTGTATCTGCGGCCCAGGCCGGCAGTCTGAAAAAACAATTTTCACAAAAGGGTATTGTCGTGGAGACGACCATGGATCTGATTTCCGATCTGTGGCAAGAAAGGCCGACAAGGCCACGGACCCCGGCCTTTGAACTGGATGCCGTCTATGCCGGTGAAACCCGGAAAGAAAAATTTTCTCGTATACGCAAAAAAATGGCAGATTACAATGCGGACTGCCATGTGCTGGCTGCCTTAGATGACATTGCCTGGACCTTTAATCTCAGGGGTGAGGATATTCATACCAATCCGGTGAATCTGGCATTTGCCCTGATGACTATGGATAAAATCCGTCTGTTCATTGATCCTACCAAAATCAATACGGCACTTGAGGCAACCCTTGAAGCCGATGGCGTTGCATTATTTGACTACGACGCTTTTTATGAAACAGTTCATAAGCTGAATAAGAAATCCAAGGTACTGCTTGACCCAGAAAAAGTTTCAGATTTTATTTACCAGGCCGTAAAGATGCGCTCGGATATTATTGAGGCGCCAAACCCTTCGACAAAGTTTAAATGCCTGAAAAATAAAATTGAAATATCCCATATCCGTGATACTGCGGTCAAAGACGGCCGGGCCGTGGTCAATTTCCTGCACTGGCTTGACACAAGCGACACACCCAAAACTGAAATGTCAACCTCAGAACAGCTCTTACACTTTCGCAAAGAACAGGACGCCTTTGTTCACCCCTCCTTTGACGCCATTATGGCGTTTAGGGAACATTCAGCCATCTGCCATTACAGTGCTGATCCTGATACGAATCTGCCTTTAAGTCCTGATGCCATGTTTCTGACTGATTCCGGGGGCAATTACCTGACCGGCACCACGGATATTACACGCACCGTGCATTTAGGAAGGCCGACAAGTCAGGAAATTCAAGATTACACCCTGGTACTTAAAGCCCATATTGCCGTTGCAACGGCACGCTTTCCCGCCACTGCCAGAGGATACCAGATAGATGCCATGGCCCGCCGGCACTTATGGCAGCAGGGACTTGACTTCGGCCACGGCACAGGCCACGGGGTGGGATTTTTCCTGTGTGTGCACGAAGGTCCGGCACGATTAAGCACCCTTCCTGTGGATATCGCGCTTGCCCCCGGCATGCTGTTGACCAACGAACCGGGACTTTACCGGGAAGGCCGGTACGGAATCCGGCTTGAAAATATGGTGCTGGTGGTCAAGGACAGGGAGACGCCGTTCGGCAATTTTTTAAAGTTTGAGAACATGACCTTCTGCCATTTTGAACGCAGCCTTATAGATAAAACCATGCTGAGTTCGCCGGAAACAAACTGGGTCAATGGGTATCACCAGATGGTTTATGACCGACTGGCGGCAGGCCTTGATACGCCGGTCCGGCAGTGGCTCAAGGAGAAAATAAAGGTCCTTTAAAAAGCATAGAGCTTTCTTAGCAAATGCTCTGGGCTTCTTGTTTTTTTGCAAACTATTTAATGGTATCATCTTCGAACCGACAGTCAAATTTTTATCCCAACACTTTATTTTACCATGAAGGACATGAAGAGCATGAAGAATATACTGGAAAATCAATCTTCATGTCCTTCATGAGCTTCATGGTTTTAAATAGAAAGAAAACAGGCTGCATGAAACACATGCAGCCTGTCTTAGATCTTCATAAATTTTAGGCTTGAATTCTAACCCATTGAACTGAATCGTTTTCGTCCAAAAGCACTAAGGCCCAGAAGGCCAAAGCCAAAGAGAACCAAGGTTTCGGGCTCGGGAACCGCACCAGTCTGAACAGATGGAGTTGTAGTCGTATAAATTTTAAGGCTAACACCGCTTGCAGAAAAGTGACAGTCTGGGTCGAATCCAAGTTCAAAAATTCCATCCTGAGCCCAAGCAGAAAGATCTGCGACGGCGGTATTTGAAAGAGAGTATAAAGTCGGTTTAACATTTTGCTCAATTGCGTCATCGACGCCATCAACGCTTACTGAATTGGTTAATATATCAAATGTTACGGTTATATCATTTGGTTTTGTGTCAAGGTTGGATATTGAAAGCAACTGATTCACCTTGCCAACATTAGGTTTAGACTGAGCAGTCGCAACGAAGTAATTTATCCAGTCGTCATTGTTATCGTCATAATAACCGTCAACGGTATTATGTCGCAAAACAGCACTATTGTCCCAATCTCTTACACCGTCGGGACTATCGAGAACCGATAAAAATAACTTATTTGCATAATTATTATAGTTGCTGATATTCTTGAAGGTAAGTTCAATTTTGCTTATATCTTCTGTGGTTTGATTGTACCCCACAGCAGCTCCCAAATTAAATTCCCAAGAGTACGCCGAACTATGGTCCAAACTATTCAAACTATTCGTGGTAACTGTATAAGAGTCAGCCCCAAAACAAACGCCAGTCAAAACAAATACCAATGCTCCGTATAAAAGCAGTGTAAGCAATTTTTTCATCATTCATTTCTCCAAATCGGATAAAATCCTTTATGACCATTTTTTTTATCTATATTGATCGTAATTAAAAGCAATTTACATACCACAAATAATATTATTGTTTTTAAAAAAGCAAACGTGCCTATTTTATAGGGATTACACCATGAATCAAATATTTTTTTAAACCTTCCCCTGATTTTTACATCAAGCGCACAGGAAAAGAAAACATATATTGTGAAAAAAAAGTCTATGGTTTTGTGGAATTAATTACACAAAACCATAGAAAAAGTTCATTCTTACCAAGGCCCGGCAACAACAGGTAAAAAAAGAGCCATACATAACAGCATAGAAGTGTCAAAGAATAGCGTTTGCCTGGATATTGTATATATGGTAAAAATTTAATCTTTAATGTAGCGACCATGTTTGATTTTATTATGCTGGGCATCTTAAATTTTTATCCAAAACGAATATTATACTACCTTATCCAGGCAAAGAACAACATATACAGGTATTTCCATGAAAACATCTTTGACCAATTACATTTCCCCATTTTTCTTTGGCCTTTGTTTTTTATTTTTTCTCTTGTCCTGTTCCTCTCCCCAGGATGAGGTCGCCAAGCATTATGAAAATGCGAAGAATTACTTTGCCGCCCAGGAGTATGAAAAGGCAAAGATAGAATTTCAGAATGTGATTCAACTGGAACCGAAAAATGACAAGGCCCAGTGTGACCTGGGGGAAACCTATGTTCATCTCCAGGACCCGGTAAAGGCAGCCGCAGCCTTTCACCAGGCCGTTCTCCTGAACCCGGACAATCTCCAGGCCAAGCTGCGGCTGGGGCAGATCCTGCTTCTGGCCAAGGAAACCAAAGAGGCCAGGAAAACCGCCGGTGAAATCCTGGAAAAACATCCTGAAAACATAGAGGCTATGCATTTGTTGGCCACCATCCAGATCCAGGAACGAAACATGGATCTGGCGTTAAAGACCGTGGAGAAGGCCATTGACATTGATGGGTCCAATCCCAAGACCCATCTTTTCCTGGCCCACCTCCTGTTCGTTTCCAACCGTCTGGAAGAGGCTGAGCCCCACTATCTTAAAGCCATTGAACTGGATGAAACCCAGCGCAAGCCCTATATGGAGCTGGCCGCCCTTTACCGGAAAAAAGGGGAGATTGAGAAAATCGAACCATTGATCAGCAGGTGGGTCAAGGTCCCGGGAGACCAGATGCAGAAAAGTGCGGATCTGGCCCGTTATCTGGAAAGCGAAGGCAAAATAGAAGAAGCGGAAAAAAAATTGATGGAAGCCACTCTGAATAATTCTGAAAATCCCGTGGCCCTGTCAAACCTGGGCAATTTTTATGCTCGGCAGAAAGAAAACACCAAGGCCCTGGAAATATTTAACAGGGCCCTTGCTCTGGATCCGAAAAATCTGGACATCATGTCCCAAACTGCCCTGCTTTCTTTTCTGGAAAAAAATTATGAAAAAGCAGAATCCATTGTTGACGGTATCCTGGCAAAAAACAAGGATCATGTGCAGGCCAACTTCATTAAGGGCCGACTGTACTTTAACCGCAAGGAATTTTCCCAGGCCTTCAAATGTTTTGAGGCTGTAATAAAAAACAGCCCGAGGCATGCCATGGCAAGATATTTTAGGGCACGCTGCCTTCTGGACAAGGGAAAATCCGACCTGCCGGGTCAGGATCTATTCCGGGTGGCGGCCGGGCATAAAACCAGCGAATCATGGGAACGCAAACTGGCAACCGACGAGTTAAACGAAGTCCTGGAAATCGACCCGAACCATACAGCAGCAAGGCTTGTGCTGATTGACATCCTACTTGAGAACAAGGAAACATTGGAGGCCAAGCGCCATATTATTTATATCCTTAAACGGGAACCCAAAAACATACAGGCCCTTGTTTTTGCAGGAAAACTTAAAATCCTGGAACAAGACCTTGCCGGTGCTGAAAAAATCTATCAATTTGTTCTTGAACTGCAGCCCGACTTTGCAGCAGGTTATGTATCCCTTGGGCTGGCCCTGAACGAAATGAAAAAAACAGAGCAGGCACTTAAGACCTTTGACCGGGCACTGGAAATCAACCCGGACCAGATGGACGCCCTATACTACAAAGTCAGTGTCCACATGCAGAAAAAAGAAGAGGACAAGGCCCTGGCGGCCTGCGACAATCATCGCAAGAACTTACCCCAAGACAGCCCCACCCTTGCCATCATAGACCTGATCCAGGGCAGGATATACATGACCACCGGAAAAATCGACATGGCTGAAGACCGGTTTGAACAGGCTGTTAAAAGAAAGCCGGATCTTTCCGCTCCCTGGGAGCAGCTTGCCGTCATCCGTGAGTTGAAAAAAGATACGGACGGCGCAATACAATACTATGAAAAGCTTTTGGAATTGAATAAGGAATACCTGCCCACTTACCTTAATTTAAGCCGGATTTACAAAGCCCTCGGTGATCTTAAAAAAGCCAAAGCATATCTGGAACAGGCCCTTGCAATCAAAGACGACTATGCACCGGCTGCCAACAACCTGGCCTTTATCCTGGCTGAAACCAACTCCTCCATGTATGAGGCGCTACGGCTGGCAAAGATAGCCCGGGACAAGGAACCCAACAACCCTGATTTTCTGGACACCCTGGGTTGGATCTACTATCTCCAGGGAAGCTATGACCTGGCCCTTCCGCTCCTGGAAGAGAGTGTGAAAATTAATCCCCAAAGCCCTATCGCCAATTACCATCTGGGCTGGGCCTATTATGACAAACATCAGTTTGAAAAAGCCAGGGCCCATATGAAAAAGGCCTTGGAACTGAATCCGGATTTTAAGGGTGCAGAAAAGGCCAGGGATGTTTTAGGAGAATAGTCATGATATCCTCTCTAACTTCGTGTTCTTCGTGAACTTCGTGGTTTTTGAATTTATCTTAACTTTTCATGAACAGATCCAGCAACTGCCTGGGGTCATCGTTAATAATAAGTTTTGCCGCTGTCGCTTTTCTGATAAACCCCTGGTTGACGCCATGCTGCATAAACGCATTCAGATGGTCATAATACCCGGCCACGTTGAGTAACGCACATGGTTTTTTGTGAATCCCGAGGTGGGACCAGGTCAGTATTTCGAAAAGTTCATCCATGGTGCCGATACCGCCGGGAAGTGCAATAAACCCGTCAGACAGATCAGCCATCATGGATTTTCTTTCATGCATGGACTCTACAACCACAAGCTCTGTTAAGCCGGCATGGCTGATTTCCCTGTTTACCAGGGGTTCAGGTATGACCCCCGTGACCCGGCCACCGCCCTGGAGAATAGTGTCAGCCAGCTTGCCCATGAGTCCGACACTGGCGCCGCCGTAAACAAGGTCAAGACTTTTTTCCAGCATGGCATGCCCGAGGGTTGCTGCGGCCCGTGAGTATTCAGGGCGGGCCCCGTCACGCGAGCCGCAGTACACACATATTTTTTTCATTTCTTAATTTTACCGGGATCCCATAAACTGGATGCATCCGGTGGGGCACTTTTCAATGGCCTTCATTACTTCTTCATATTTTAGGGGTGAATAGCCATCATAATTGCATTTAGACAGGTTGTCCGAAATAGTGAAGAGGTCAGACTCCTTTGCACAGGCTTTGCACCCTACACATGCATTGTTGCACACGGCTTTGGCATCCTTTGCCTTGTCTTTATTGGAGCAGGCAACCACAGGTATTGCCTTTTGCCTGAATCCTTCAATGGAGATAATACCCCTGGGGCAGGCCTTGGTGCAGGCACCGCAACCAATACATTTTTCATAGTCCACCCGGGCAAGTCCGTCTATGATATGGATGGCGTCGTAATTGCAGACATCAACACAGTCACCATACCCAAGACATCCAAAGGTGCAGCCCTGAACGCCTGCCACCTGCTGGGCAGATGCGCACCGCTTTTCACCCATGTATTGGGTACGCCCTAAACGACTGGACAACGGCGCGTTGCAATGAACGATGGCATGCAAAGGCACCATATCGCCGACTTCAACACCCATGAGATCGGCAATCGCTTTGGCGCAGGCCTCCCCGCCCACCGTGCATTTATTCACAGGATCATTGTCCGCGACAATAGCCAGGGCATAGTCGGAACAGCCTAAGTAGCCGCATCCGCCGCAGTTGGCTCCGGGGAGCGCCTGTGTCACCTCTTCAATTTTAGGATCCACGACAACTTTAAATTTTTTATTGGCCCATCCCAGGATATAGGAAAAAATAATAGCCATGACCAGCATACTTGCGCCGGCGATACCCAGTGAAACCATCATGGCAGAATCTCCTCGCCGTTATGGCCCTTACAGGTTATATCAGCTAAATATTGAGTCAAGGTGTTGCGGCTTGCTTCGGAACTTTGTTCCTGAACCGCAGGCGTCGGTTTCAATGCATTTTTTATACCTGAATCCACCCCGGTGAATCCCATAAACGCAATGGCCAGAATTCCCCCGATGACCAGGGTAATGGCCGCCCCTTTAAAGGGTTTGGGGACATCGCAAAGCTCCAGTTCTTCTCTTATGCCGGACATGATCACGATGGCAATGGTGAACCCGATCCCCCCAAAAAGTGCCAGCGTCATGGCTTTGCCTAAATCCCAAACTTCTTTGGGATTGTCAACGCCCGCCACATGACTCATGATCATCAGGCAGGCAAAGAGGATGGCACAGTTGGTCGTAATCAAAGGCAAAAACACCCCGAAGGACCGATAAAGCGACGGAAAGAATTTTCTGACATACATCTCCACAAACTGAACGGAAGAAGCGATGGCAAAAATATAGACAATGTAACTGAGTACTGTCAGATCAATTTGCGCGGCCGCTTCAGGCGTTGTAAAGAACCCGGCAATAAAGGTTGATACGGGTGCGCCGGGAATAAGCACGAAAACAGTGATGCCCCAGGAAAGAAACGCGGCAATACTCATGACAAAGGTCACGGCGCATCCCATGCCAAAGGCCATGTCCACCTTTTTGGAGACGCCCACGAACGGGCAGCAACCCACAAAGTAATAAAATATAAAGTTGTTAATTATCGATGCTGACAGGGCAATCAGCAGGATATCCACAAAATAGTCCATTAGACTCGCCTCAATTATTTAATAAATTTTCATCTAAGTTTATTTACGGGCTTCTTCTCGCTTAAAATCAATATAATTCACCAGTCCCAGCAGCAGACCCAGTGTAATAAATGCACCGGGGGGAAGTACCATGATGACCCAGTCCGGCCAAAAAGCCGGCAGGACCCTGAATCCCATCAGCATGCCAGTGCCTAAAATCTCACGGATAGCGGCAATACTGGCCAGCGCCAGGCCGAACCCGATGGACTGACCCAGGGCATCAGCCGCTGCAATAACCACATTCTGCTTGGATGCACACACCTCACACCGGCAGATGATAATACAGTTCACGATGATCAAAGGGATATATGGGCCAAGGGTTTTACTCATCTGGAACATGTATGCAGCCAGGACCCTGTCCGCCACGGTTACAAAGGTGGCGATGGTCAGGGTAAAGACCACAATCCGCAGATGGGGCGTTAACAGGTTTCGGATCAGGCTGATCACGACATTAGCGCACACCAGAACAAAGGCCACACAAACGGCCATGGTCAGCGCCGATTTCATACCGTTGGTAACAGCCAGGGTGGCACACAGCCCAAGAAGCTGCCGGTAGACCGGATTCTCGGGCAGAATCCCCTGTACAAATCTCTCCATAGCTGTAGGTTGATCAGCCATCAGGAACGCTCCTTATTTTTACCGGGTTCCTCATTTTGAACCGCCGGACTTTTGTTATCATCAGGGCCGTCAGTGACCTGAAGCTGAGATGTCACATTGGCAATTGTCGTATTTACGATACCGGTCACACTTCTTGAAGAGATGGTGGCGCCGGAAATTGCGTCGATCTGGTCTTCTTTGCCTCCGCCCCCCTTAACAACGGCAAGGGTATTTTCCGTGGATTTTTCTTTGAACTGACCCCGCCAGGCATCTTCCATAATCTTGGCGCCCAGACCGGGTGTCTCTTTCTGATCCAGAACAAAAAGCCCTGTAATGCTTTTGCCCTGGGCATCAAGACCCAGCAGCAATTCAATTTTATCCGCATAGCCCTGGCCGTCTGCTTTGACCACATGCCCCACCATTTTTCCATCAGGCAGCCATACATCATACACTGTGTAGAATTTGGTGGTGCCGTTTTGCTTTATTTCAATCACCCGTGATTTGATGGTGAGCGTCTGGTTTTCGGCGGCAAGTTCGGCAGCCAGATCCTCTCCAAGCACCAGCACCGGTATTTTTGCCATGGTCTCTTTAATCTTGTTCGCCTCAATTACGGGCCCGAGCTTTGCCTGGATACCGGCAAGGGCGGTACCGAACAAGGTGGCAAGGAGAAGTACCAGCCAGGCCTGGGCCAGGTTACTTTTTTTCAATGACATGATATCAGGCCTCCCTTTGTCCCATGGGCTGGGGAATAGTCCAGCGGTTGATCAGCGGAGTCATGGCATTCATTATCAGTACGGCAAACATCACACCTTCGGGATAACCGGAAAACAGGCGGATCACCATGATCAGGCAGCCGGTACCCACACCGAATATCACTTTCCCTTTAGGGGTTAACGGAGAGGTCACGGGGTCCGTGGCAATGAAAAAGGCACCGAACATCAGTGCGCCTGCAAACAGATGGTGCAGCAGGAACAGACCTTGATATCCCCCAGCCATGTCCGTAATCCCGGCGATCAGGGCAACGGTCACCAGAATGCTTGCAGGGATCTGCCAGGAAGCGGTTTTTCTGTAAATCAGATACAGCCCCCCTAAAATACAGGCAATGGCACTTACCTCGCCGACAGACCCGTTGGTAACGCCCATAAACAAAGGCACGATACCGGTTTGAACGCCATTGAACTTCAACGCACTCAAAGGGGTCGCACCGGACACGGCATCCACCAATCCTGTCACATTTTCATAGGCACCGGCGCCCATGAGCTGGGCAAAGGCAATCATGACAAACGCCCGTCCCACCATGGCAGGGTTGAATATGTTCATCCCGATCCCGCCGAATACGATTTTGCCGATCCCAATGCCGACTACCGAGGCCAAAGCCCCCACAAACCAGGGGGCTGCCCCCGGCATGGAAAGACCTAAAATGACGCCGGTAACCATGGCGGACCAATCTTTTAACGTAAAATATTTCCCCCGCATGCGCACGAAGAGATATTCCGCAGCAAGGCAGGCCACCACACAGACAAGAATCTGTTTAAGGGCATAGAACCGGAATAAATAAAGAGCGACGGCAATGGCCGGAGAGAGCCCAAGGATCACATCGATCATCATCCTGCGGGTGCCGGCCCTGTTGTCTGATATATGCGGAGACGGAGCCACGCTTATGAAGGGCGGCTTTCGCCCGGGCCTGTCTTCAAACGACAGGGCTGAATTTATCTGTCTATTTGTGTTTGACACGTTTTGTTCCTTGTATCAATTAATCTTTATTGTTTATATCAGCGACGTTCCCAGGCGTTCAGCTGGACCTTGCCCTCACGAATCAACTGAACCAGGTTCAGCTTTGCCGGGCATACATAGGAACAGCTCCCGCATTCAACACAGGCACGAATATGGTATTGGGCAGCAAGCTCAGGAGCCTTATACCTGGCCGCCAACGCCAGCTTTGTGGGCACAAGGTTCATGGGACAGGCGTCCACACATCGCCCGCAGCGCACGCAATTTGTCTCATCCGCCTTGCGGACCTCGTCATGGGTAAGAATCGTCAGCCCGGACGTGCCTTTGGTTACGGGGGCAGACAGATCAGAGAATGCAAACCCCATCATGGGGCCGCCGGAAATGATCCGGGCCGCATCAGGCGTCAGGCCGCCGCAGAAGTCAACCACCTCGGCCAAAGATACCCCGATGGGCACAAAAATATTTTTCGGATTGCAGATGCCACGGCCGGAAACAGTGATCACCCTGTGGGTAAGCGGCACGTCCTTGATAAGGCTGCGGGCCACGGTGGCCATGGTTTGCACGTTACTTACGGCAACGCCTGCGTCAGCCGGCAAACCGCCTAACGGAATATCAAGACCGACCACGGCCCTTACAAGCTGCTTTTCACTGCCCTGGGGATATTTTGTTTTCAGTACGACAACCTGCACCACTGTCTTCTGTGCCGCATGCTGAAGACGTCTTATGGCCTCGGGCTTATTGTCCTCCACACAGATGACAACCTCCTTAGCCGAGACAGCCCTTCCCGTCAGAAGCGAGCCGGTGACGATCACCTCAGGTGCCTCAACCATAAGCCTGTAATCACAGGTCAGGTATGGCTCGCACTCACACCCGTTCACCACCATGGTATCAATCACCCGGGTATCATTGGGCATCACCTTGACATGGGTGGGGAACGCTGCCCCGCCTAACCCCACGATACCGGATTCCTGAATCTTTTTCACAATATCCATGGGGGCATAATCGGAAAAGCCGTCCTTTGGCCATTGTGTAAACTTCACCTCTTCCCAGATTCTTTCCGGGGGGATTTGCTCCCCCTCCGCCTGGATGGTGAGGGCGTCAACACGCCTGCCGTTGGGCAGGGTCACTGTTACATTTTTTTTGACTTTTCCGGCAATGGGCGAATGGAGTGAGGCGGAAACAAAGGCCTCTCCTTTAGCAACCATCTGCCCGTAACTGACCGTTTCACCGGATTTAACAACCTGCTTGCTGGGCACCCCAAGATGCTGCAGCAAAGGCAGCGTCACCGTCCAGGGTGTTTCCATCACTTCGACAGGCATGTTGGCGGACAACGCTTTATTATCCGGAGGGTGAACCCCATGGGGGAAAGTGCCGGTTCCCGGAAACCCCTTTAATTTTAATAAACCCATAAATTCCTGTACACCTTGTTTCTAATCCACATAGACAATATCTAAAAAAGGTCCATACAAAAAAATTATAGATTTCCAGACTTTTTAATTTTTATCAAGCCAAAAATTAAAAACCCGGCTAATTTTTCTTGGCTCCGTCATGATTTTATATTACTTTGTTATAGGTTTTGATTATACATTTCATGTAATAATCAATCCAGGTCGTTAAGTTAAACAAAAAAATTAAACAATTAAAATCTTATAAATTCAAATTCTAAAAAATAAGGATAAAAAAATGGGAAGCATACTGATTATTTATACATCCAGAGTTAATGAAACAAAGGGAATAGCTGAATTAATTGCAGAGGGTGTTCGTCAGGCAGGCCACCAGGTGCAGGTTAAAACTGCTCAACAAATAGAAACTGAAGAAGATTTAATAGGGTTTGATGCCTATGTCTTCGGTTCCCCCACCTATCACGGGGAAATGCTGCCCTCCATGAAACAGGTTTTATTCATGGCTGAGCGTGCACACCTCAAGGATAAACCCGGGGGGGCCTTTGGTGCGTATGGATGGAGCGGGGAGGCCAATAAAAGAATATTTGATACAATGAACTATATTTTTAAGATGAAAATGGCTTCCGGCCCTTTGATGATCAAGGCGTCTTGGGTTGAGGACGGTGTTGAAACAGCACAAGCCTACGGAAAAGAGATTGCAGACATGATATAGTGCTTGGACGCAAATTCACTCATCTGCAGATATATAAGACCAGCATGCAATTGCGTGCTGCGCCACTATTGAAATGGCAAGCCTTTTATATATGGACGCAGAGAAATAACTACACCAGAATTTATAAAAATATAAAAAGATTGACACATGAAGTACTCACAGGCAAAACAAGGACGAATATACATTATTCGTCTTGAAGACGGCGATATCATACACGAAGAAATTGAAAAATTTGCTAATGAAAAAGGAATCAAAGCTGCTGCTTTAACCATCATCGGAGGCGTTGATAAAGACAGCAGGCTAATTGTCGGGCCAGAACATGGGCGAACAGAATCAATTACGCCCATGGAACATCTTCTCAATAATGTGAATGAAATAGTGGGAACCGGCACAATCTTCCCTAATGAAAAAGGGGAACCCAAATTACACATGCACATAGCTTGTGGAAGAGAAGAGTCAACGGTAACCGGATGTATCCGAAAAGGTGTTAAGACATGGCATATATTAGAGGTTATTTTATTTGAATTAATTGATACGGGTGCTGTACGTACGCTGGATCCAACTACAGGATTTGAATTGCTCAACCCATAAATATCTTTAAAAATCTGACTTGCCCGGTTTAAAACTTTAAAGCAAACAAAAAGGTGCCATATGCCGTATCCTCAACGATCCATATTATTCTGCGAAGATTTACCCACCCGTCCGGTGGCTGGAAAAGGGCTCATTCTCGTTACCGGAGCCGGCGGTTATATCGGCGGGCGCCTTGTACCCGAGTTAATTGCCCGAGGCTACAGGGTCCGTGTACTCGTCAGATCCCATGGCGAGTCTTATGGGCTGCGCTGGCCTGGGGCGGAAATTGTGGAAGGCGATGCGTTGAGTATCGAGGACTTAAAGCGGGCCATGGACCAGGTGAATACCGCTTATTATTTGATGCATTCATTGATTCTGGGGCCCAAAAAATTTGGAAATCTCGATTTGACTGTAGCAAAAAATTTCAGACTGGCTGCCGGGGAAAAGGGCGTTGAACGCATCATTTACCTGGGCGGATTGGGGGATAAAAACGATTTTTTATCCGCACACCTGAAGAGTCGTCTTGAAGTTGCGCGAGAGTTAATGAAGGGACCGGTGGCGGTGACGGTCATCCGGGCAGCCGTGATTATCGGTTCGGGAAGCGCCTCCTTTGAAATCATCAAAAATCTGGTGGACCGCATACCGGTGATCTGTTTGCCGGTTTACGCCAAAACCCTGTGCCAGCCCATCGGCATCCGTGATGTAATCAAATATCTGGTGGGGTGCCTGGAACATGAAAATACCCGTGGTCGGGAATTCGATATCGGAGGAAATGAAATCCTTTCCTATGAAAATATGATGAAGGTGGTGGCCGATATTCTTGGCAAACGGCGCTGGTTTACCCGACTCCCATTGCCGTTGAACACCTTTTCATTTCTGGCCAGTTTTGTCACGCCGGTGCCGGCCGCAATCACCCGTTCACTATTGGAAGGACTTGGTAATGAAGTGGTGTGCAGAAATGAGGAGATCCAGGCTCTAATTCCCTTCGAGACAGTTCCCTTTCGTGAAGCAGTCAAACGCGCCATGAAAATCGAAGAAGAGGACACCATGCAAAGCCGATGGTCCTGTGCCTATCCCCCCAATGGGAATCTGGTTCCAAGGCTGCATGAATTGCCTCGGGTGCCCCATTATATCAGCCGGCACTGGATAGACTCACCCAAACTCGACAGATCTCTGTTCTATGCTTTTTGCCGGATCGGGGGCAAAGAAGGGTGGTTTCATAACAACTGGATGTGGTATCTGCGGGGTGAAATCGACCGCCTGTTTCTCGGTGTGGGCATGTCGCGGGGGCGGCGGAGCCAGTCCGAGTTATGGGAAAATGACGTGATTGATTTTTTTCGTGTGGAGAAAATCGAGCCCTACCGCCGGCTTCTATTAAGGGCCGAGATGAAACTGCCGGGCCAGGCCTGGCTGGAATTTACTGTCAAAGCTGAAAACCCGCACCTGAACCGCCTCATTGTAACCGCATACTTTGAACCTCGCGGTCTCTGGGGTGATATATACTGGTATTTTTTCCTTCCTTTTCACTACCTGATTTTTACCCGCCTGATCCAGGCCATCGAAAGACAGGGCCGCAGCAGGGAACGCGAATATTTAATGCCGCGCATGTAAGTGTGATGGGATTGGAACTGAAAATTACGCACTTTTTCAAGGTTGGTTTCATTTAAAATTTATTCTCACATGACTTGATTAGACATTATATCGATTTTGGCTAAGTGCTTGATTTTATTAGATCCTTAAAAACAAGCTTCCCAGTAAAATCAATAGGTTACGAAAAATCGGTATAATGTCTATTATATCCCTTCTTTCTTGCTTTGTATAAAAAACACACTCAATCCGATAGGCTTGTACATTTTAGATTTTACACAAAAAGAGTTATTCTGCTAAAATAGATTTTATAAACAGGGCCTTTTTGACCCTGTAATTTTAAAAATCTGGAGGTATTGACATGAAATCCATCCAGGCGGAATATGATGAGGCATCAAAGGCGATCACCATCAAAAAAGACTCGAAAATTGAAGACTGGGTTTCGGTATGCAGGCGGTTTAACGATGATGTTTCCAGGATCTGTGATGTTACAGATATAGAAGATTATACCGGACTGTTTGAATGTTTTGATGACCAAAACAACAAATACTGCTATCTGGTCAAAGAAGATAAGGCACTGCGCAGGATGAAACGCCGGCACTTTTACGACAATCTGGGACTTGATTAATGCTCTAAACTCGAATTATTGTTGCATTTGTTTTGACTGTCCTCGGTAAGCGCTAATGGTGTTACGGCCTTGAAGACAGGTTGAAACAATAGAATGCAAATGTATATCGGGTGGATTATCGCTGGGACGCTTGTTCTGTATCTTATAAGTATTCTCGTGCCCTCTATTCTGGCTCTATCGACACTGCTCGGATGGCTTGTGCCGGTTGTCATGTGGCCTACCCTGGGCAAGGGTCCACGCAACCAGGCATTGCTGCTCCTCATAACCGGCTGCATCCTCGTTGCCTTTGCGGCTTTCCGGGGCGTGTTTCTTGGCTGGCAGAAAATTCTTGCCACCAACCTGCCGCTGCTGGCGATGTTTGTTTCCGTCTCTTTCCTTGCCTTGACAAATACCGGCATTGAAGGCCAGACGCTGCCCCAGGGGAAGCGGTCTGTTGCCGTTACAGCATTCGGCACCCACCTGCTCGGATCGATTATCAATCTGTCAGTGCTGTTTGTTTTCGGTGATCGTCTTCGTAAAAACGGCATCTTGACCAAAACTCAGACGATCGTTCTTGCCCGCTCGTTCTGTTCGGCGGCATGGTGGTCGCCCTTTTTTGTCGCTACGGGTGTTGCCCTCACGTACGCCCCCGGCATGTCATGGCGGCAAACATTGATCCCCGGTGCGGTGATGAGTCTTCTTGCCATTGGCTATTCAATTGTTGAAGTATGTTTTTTCAGAAAAGAACTCTTTTCCGGATATCCATTCAAAACGGCAACCATGATAGTGCCGACGTTTCTTGCTGCAGTTGTTCTCAGTGTTCATTATATTCAACCCGATATCAGCATTCTTACCATTATCTGCCTGATTTCACCTTTCGGGGCCGTTATTTTCATGAAATTCCGTCCAAGGATAACTGCGCTGCATGACTTTATTAAAAATAGCCTGCTATCGGTCGGCAGCCAGTTTACCCTGTTCCTTGCTGCAGGTGTTTTTTCGGCAGGGATAAAATCAATGACCCTTGTGTATCCTGCATTATTCAGCCTTGAGGGATCAGCCTTGACTCCGGGGCTGCTGTCGATGATATTGGCTGTGATGATCATCATCGGAATCGCCGGCGTTCATCCGGTTGTCAGCATTTCCATCGCCAGTCCCCTGCTTCTTCCGCTCAACCCGAATCCTTCTCAACTGGGCTTTCTGTTTCTCAGTTGCTGGGCCATAGCAACCGCCAGCAGTCCATTGTCCGGTGTCGGATTGGCGCTGGTCAGCCGGTACCAGGTGTCACCTAAACTGATTATCCAGAGCAATTGGCTCTATGCCGTCGTGATGTGGGCAACTGCCTCCACGGTATGCCACCTCTTTTTTCTTCACTGATCCGTATGTGAAGCTGAGGGTGTAGCAGTTTTATCTGTTGACAACCGATTATGCGGCATGATTATCTTCATCGCGCAGAGTGCGCAGCAACGCTTGCGGCAACCCCGCTGCGGTGATACTGCGCTGATCACCGGAAAGATTTTGAGTGGGACGTAAAAGGGGAATAGGATGTGTCAAAAGATTCGCATGGAAAATGTCGCCATTGTGCTTCATGATACCCGGATTCCGGAAAATATTGGTGCCGCGGCCCGGGCTGCGGCAAACATGGGGGTGGGGCAGTTGATTGTGTCTGCGCCCAGGCACCTTGACATGGAACGTGTTCTGAAAGTGGCGACCCACTCCGCTTCCGGACTGGTAAAGGCCATGAAGGTCTGCAGCACGCTTCCTGAGGCCCTTGGGGCGTTCAACTGGATTGTCGGAACCACCGCAAGGCTTGGTGGCACACGCCGGGTGAATTCCTCTCCCGCCGATCTTGCCGCAAAACTGATCCCCATTTCTTCAAAAAACCGGGTAGCCGTTCTTTTCGGCCCCGAGGACCGGGGTTTGACCAATGAAGATTTGCAGCTATGCCACGAGCTTGTGAATATTCCCACAGCCGGATTTTCTTCCCTGAACCTGGCCCAGGCCGTCATGGTCATGTGTTATGAACTCTTTCAGGCCCGCACCCGGGCACCGGAATGTCATATCCCCAGGCTGGCCTGTCGGCATGAGCTGGAGAACATGTATGAAGAACTAAAAGAGACCTTTGCCCGAATCGATTACATCAATCATGAAAATCCGGAACACCGGCTTGACAAGGCCCGCAATTTTTTAAGCCGCTACCAGCTCAGAGCTCGGGAAGTCAGTATAATCCGTGGGCTGTGCCGTCAGGTGGTGCGGTATGGCAGCCAATGCTACAAGGATGGCGCAGCTGCAGGTGCTGCAGGTGGCCCAAAAAACCAGGAGACCGGATAAAAAAGGCGGCACCTTAATTGCCGCGGCCCTGCCTTCCTTACCGGCTTACCTTTACAAACCGTTGACCAGCAATTATATTAATCCCTAACTAAATTTTAAAAAAACTGTCTAATACGGCACAAGGAGCTTTTAGGTGAAACAGATCTTAGTACTGGCCACGACCAATAAAGGCAAAACAAGGGAATTAAAGGAGAGGCTGCAAGGCTATCCGGTTGAGATAAAAAATCTGTCTGATTTCGGTCCGATTCCCGAGGTGATAGAAGACGGGGAAACCTTTGACGACAATGCCTATAAAAAGGCGTCGTTTATTTCCAGAATTCTGGGGTATCCGGCTCTGGCAGATGACTCCGGACTTTGCGTAGAGGCGCTTGGCGGGGCTCCAGGCGTATATTCGGCCCGTTACGCGGGGGAAAATGCCACGGATCAGGACAATGTGGACAAACTTCTGGACGCCATGAAAAACGAAGAAAACCGCAAAGCAGCCTTTGAATGTGTAATCTCCATTGCGGTCCCCACGGGTGCCGCTTTGACCTATGAAGGCCGCTGCGAAGGGGTGCTTACCCGGGAACCTGCAGGCAATAACGGGTTTGGTTACGATCCCCTGTTCTTTTTCCCGGAACTGAATAAAACCTTTGCCCAGTTATCCATGGAAGAAAAGGCAAAGGTCAGCCACAGGGGAAAGGCATTGCAGGAGATCACCCAGGAGATGGACAAAATTCTGGACTGGATCGACATACAAATGTCGCGAATTAGCACCGAACCAGGCGACTGTCTTTCACCCAAAGGAAAAAACAATGGATAATTTCAAAGAACTTGTAAAATCCAACCGATCCTGCAGACGGTTTGACAACGCGTTTGCCCTGGATACACAAACCTTGACCGATCTTGTGGAACTCGCCCGGTATACGGCATCCGGGGCGAACAACCAACCCCTGAAATATATTATTTCCAGCAGCCGGGAACAAAACGATAAAATTTTTTCCTGCCTGACCTGGGCCGCTTATCTAAAAGAGTGGAAAGGCCCGGAACCTGCGGAACAACCCACGGGATACATTGTCATCCTAGGGGATACCACTATTTCAAACAATTTCTGGTGCGACCACGGCATTGCCGCCCAGACCATCCTGCTCGGTGCCCGGGCAAGGGGGCTGGCAGGATGCATGTTTGCCGCCATAAACATCAAAAAACTTAAAACGCTGCTTGGCATTGGCGATCATCTGGAAGTCAAACTGGTCATCGCACTTGGCAAACCCGTGGAACAAGCCTGTATTGATGATGTGGATGACGGCGGGGATATCCGGTATTTCCGGGATGAAAATCAGGTTCACCACGTTCCCAAGCGTAAACTTGAAGATCTTATTCTTAAAGCCTTTTAGTCGTGAAGGTTCTGTTTGTCAATCCATCCTGCCTGGATCCAAGGGTTACGGATCCGGATGCGCTTCAGGTCCCCATCGGGCTCTATTATCTGGCAACCGGGCTTCTGGACCAAGGCTGGATATCAGGTATTTTGAATCTTGCACCGGCAGGCCCGGCCAATCCGTCGGCAAAGGGATCGCCAAAGAAGGCACTTAACCTGTTTACCCAATCCATCATGCAAGAAAAGCCTGATATTATCGGTTTTTCCGTAACCAGTCCCACCCGGATCAATGCCATGGCATGTGCAGACAAGGCCCGCCAGATCCTGCCGGACAGCCTCATTGTTTTTGGGGGGCCCGGGGCCACCTTTATGGCGGATTTCCTGTTTGGAGCCTGCCCGGCCCTGGATGTGATTGTCAAAGGCGAAGGAGAATTCAGCACGGGAAAACTGGTCCATGCGGCAAAAAAAGCAAAAGACCGTTTTGCTACCATTCACCAGACCCAGGCCATCAGAAAAGAACTGGCACAAGATCTTGACCGGATTCCCGGCATTGTTTTCCGCAAGGGCCTAAACATTCATGACACCGGTCAAAGTGAACTGGTAAAGGATCTGGATACCCTGTCCCACCCGTCCCGGTATTTCACTTACCAGCACCTGTCCATGTCCAGGGGATGCCCGGGCCGATGTACGTTTTGCGGATCTCCGAAATTCTGGGGCACCTCCCTTGTTCGCCGCCACTCGCCCCAATGGCTGTTTGAAGAGATAAAGGCGCTTGTCCAAAAAGGTGTGACCCATTTTTTCATCAGTGACGACACCTTTACCATGGATAGTCATGCAGTCAGGCAATTATGCCAAAAAATTATTAAAGCAGATCTTGGCATCACCTGGAATGCCATCTCCCGGGTGGATTATATTGACGAGAACGTACTTGGACTCATGCGCCGGGCCGGATGCATCCAGATCAGCTTCGGCATTGAATCCGGGGCTGAGCCCATCAAAAAGATCCTTGGCAAACCCATTGACAACGACACCTGCGTGGCGGCCTTTGACAAGGTGCGAGCCGCCGGTATCCTGCCCCGGGCTTATTTTATCTATGGCTCGCCAGGGGAGACGGACGCCACCATCCAGGAGAGCATTGATCTTATGGGCCGTTTAGGCCCGTTAAGCACGGTGTTTTACATGCTGGTCACCTTTCCCGGCACAGCCTTGTATAACCGGGCGTTACAGAAAGGATGGACCCATGATGGTGTCTGGCAAAAAAACATTGAAGATTTGCCCTGGTGGGAACTGGACCCGGATATGGATTTTGAACAGGTTAAGCGGTGGGGAGATCGGCTCAGGCAGGCTTTTTTCAGCAATCTTGAAGAGTTTGTGAACCGCATCACACGTCATCCGGATAAAACATCTGCCCCCTTGCATGCGGATTTCTTATCAAGGCTTGCCATGACCTTTTCCCATGGAGAATATGCCCGGGATAACCGGGTCCGAAATGCCGAGCAGATAGCCGAGAATCTGTTTGAAAAGGCGCTGCGGTCTTATCCTTGTGCCAGGGCCTTCCAGGGCCTTGCCATGATCCAGCAGAAGCAAAAAAATTTTCCCAAGGCCATGGCCCTTCTTGACAAAGGGCTGTCGCATTTTCCAGAAAACAAAGATCTGTGCGTGTGCATGGGCGTGTGCCTGATGAATACCGGTGATTTTCACAACGCCTTAACATATTTCACCCCGTTTGCCCATGATCCCGCGTTGGGGCAGTACATCAAGATATGCAAACAAAAAACAAGGCTATAATAAATATATGAACAACGATTATCAACTGGCCAATAAAACCAGAAAAGAACTGAAGTTACAGAAAATGCGCCGGGACATCCTTGTCAGTGACGGCGCCCAAGCCCTTGACATGATCCTGGAAGCACCCTCCCCTGCCACCTTGATCCAGTCCTTCCCGGATCAGGACCTGTACTACCTGATGCATAAAATCGGGGTCCATGATTTCATTCCGGTTCTGGCCCAGGCCGCATCCAGCCAGTGGGAGTATATCCTTGACGTGGAGGTCTGGGATGATGACCGGCTGAATACCCATATGATGACCCAGGTGTTTTCCCTTCTGTTCAAAGCCGATGCCCAAAGGCTTCTGCGCTGGGCCATCAACGAAAAACCAGAGTTTGTGGAATATTATCTGTCACAAAAGATGCATGTTTTTATCCGGGAACACGATGAATGGCCGCCCGAGGATTTTGACGATTACATCACCCTGGATGATAAATTTTATTTCAGATTTCCTGATCAGCAATCGGGCCCAGAGGAAGATCCCGAAGGGGAACTTTCCCCCCAGAATACCCTCCGAGAGAATGGTTTGCCGGATGATGCGCCGGAATTAATCGAACAGATGTTAAAAAAACTTGCCGAAATGGACTTGTCGGTTCTCCACGGCCTGTTCCTTGAGACCTTAAATATTCTGCCCGCCGAAGCAGAGGAGGAGGAGTTCCGGCAAAAAAACATCAGGCTTGCGGAAAAAGGTTTTTTACCGGCTCACGAGGCCATTGGAATTTACCAGCCCATCGCCGGGAAAAACTTAAGACCCAGACCTGCAGTCGCCACCAGTGAAACCCAGGTACTTGATCCGGATATTCCCATGCCGCCTATGTTTTTCACCCAGTTTTTAAAAGGCGACAACCTGTTTGTAAAAGCCTTGGAACAAATCATTGCGCAAGGGGGGATCCCGGATCTTGACAGCGAACTTGCCGCTCTGATCAACAAGGTCATCAGTGCAGACCGGATCAAAATCAGGAATCGGGAATCCATTGAAAAGCCCCTTGAAAAAACCATGTCGACCTTAAGCTTAGGTCTTGAGGTGCTTATGGGCAGCTCCAAGGCCCGCGTGGAAACCGCCGTGGATTTGATCAAAAAATATTTTCTTGAAGATATTTTCAGAACCGGAAGCCGGGAAGGTGCAAGGCTTCAGGCCACGGCACGCAAATGGTATGAGACAAGCTTTATCGGAACCAAAAACCTGCCCTTAAGTTTTCTGGGGGAATCGTACCTGGGCATTATTGGAGGGCTTATGGTTCAGCGGCCCATGTTTTTTGCCGACTATGCCGACAAGGTCTTGTACCGCAACTTTGCCGGCCTTTCCGATATCAGGTCCACCCGGCGGCAACTGGATGAAATCATTAGTTTGGATGATTTTCTCAACCGCCTGGATGTGGACATTGCCACCTTCACCTTTGGGGTACTCACATACAAAAGCATGATCCTGACTCTGTGGGTCCGTGACCGTTTGGGGCTGAACAGGTCAAAAGCATTGAGTCTTGCGCCCATTGAAATTTCTGAATTTAAAGATTTCTTTTCCCAGCTTTTCAATCCGGATGGGACCATCGGTGATACCCAGGCAAAGGATCTGGGATTATGGGCAGCTCAGGCATCCGGCATGCATGAAGCAGATCTGCCCACAGCGCTCCAGGGCATTTTGTACAGACTTTTGCAGGAACTGGAGTCGGAATACGGCCATGTCCGGACACAGGACCTGGATCCCCGGTTTATGCCTATGTTCCTTCTGACAGGACAGGATTAAAGATTTTATTCCCCGGGTTCAAAAATATAACCTACGGATCTGCGGCTTTTAAAATAGACCGGGGACTTGGGCTTGGATTCAAAATATTTTCTGAATCTGACAATAAAATTGTCCACGGTCCGGGTGGAGGTGTCCCTGGCATATCCCCATCCGGCTTTTAGAAGCATTTTCCGGGACAGGGGTTTTCCCTGGTGGGCAATAAAAATCCGCAGCAAGGTGATCTCCTGCTCGGTCAGGACCACTTCACCGGCTGCACACTGGGCCGTTGATGTTACAAAATCAATGTGGTTTGTCCCAAAGGAATAGGCGGTGCCTTCAAATAGAGGACAGCCTGATTTTCTTCCCTCTTTTCCGGGCGGTTCATACCATTCCTTGCGTTTGACAAGACGCTCCACACGCAAAAGAAATTCTTCAAGATCAAAGGGCTTAGACAGGTAATCATCCACCCCGTATTTCAACCCCCGAACCTTATCCCGGGTGTCCCCCCGGGCCGATAAAATCAGCACAGGGATTTTTTCATCCTCCCGGCGGATGGTCTGGAGAATGGAAAACCCGTCAACCATGGGCAGCATAATGTCCAGAACAATAAGATCAGGGTCCCAGGCACGCCATTTTTCAAGGCCTTCAATCCCGTCTACAGCCACTTTGGCCGCATATCCCTGGAGGGTGAGGTTCAGCTTAATCCCCTCGGCAATATGGGATTCATCTTCTATGATCAAAACACGTTTTTTTTCAACCGTTTCCATAACTCTTTATCTCTGACGCTGGCAATGCTTGCCCGGGGGATGGTAATGGTAAATTTTGCGCCTTTTCCCGTACCTTCACTGGAAACAGAGGCCCGCCAACCATGAATTGCAGCAATACTTGATACAAGATACAACCCGAGACCCGACCCTGTATTGGTCTGGTTATTGTTCCTGTCCCCCTGGTAAAATTTTCGGAAAATTTTTTTTGCATCCTCTTTATCCACACCTATACCATTATCAATAAAATCTATGGTCACTTTCTGCAAGTAACTTTTAAACAAAATGGTCAAACAGGGTGTACGGCTTTCATTGTAGCGGATGGCATTTGAAAAAATATTGGTCAGCAGAATATCCAATAAAAAGGCGTTTACAGGATATTCAAATCTGCCCCCTGACGGATTTTTAATCCTTACATCAAGGCCCCTGAAGAGGGAAGCATTTTTCCGGCAAAACGTCTTTAAAAACACCACAAGGTTTTCCCGAGTCACTTTTGATCCAAAATTTTGGCTCTCTATGCGTGCCAGGTTAAGAATCCTGTCTATGTTCTCCGTAAGCCGGTCAATATCCTTGAGCATATCCGCACTGTATTTTTTTACATCCTCGGGATCCATGGGGTGGCGGATAAAGGTTTCAAGATAAAGTCGGAGAGAAGTGACAGGCGTTTTCAGTTCATGGGTGAAATTATAGATAAAATTGTGCTGGAGCCGGAACAGGTTCACGGTTTTCTGATAATATATAAACGCTAAAAAAATGCCGGCCAGAACCACGAAAATCAAAAGGCTTAAAACAAGTATTGTCATCCCTGTTTTGGAGGGGAAAATGGCCTGGGGCTCAATGTTGAACTTGAGCATCACAATTTCGAGGGCAGAACGGATCTCCATGTAAAGGCTGACCGTCAGGACCAGAAATGTGGCAAGGGCAAAAATGGAACAGGCAAAAATAAATACCGGGTGAAGATACCACCGGGAAGGGTTCAGAATCTGCATGGATCACTCTTCATTCAGTATGGGACGCGCCTTTTGTGCAGGACAAAAATAACATATTATTTCCCTAATTGAAAAAATGTCAAGATATCATTTATTTTGTAAATATGCCCACTGCTAAACGCCGAGATATGCTGTTTATTGGGCCCTGTCAAACACTAATTGATATTTACGGTATCATCGGGAACAATCAACGCTTTAGTAACGGCTGAAAGGCGGGTGCCTAAAAACAAAAATCCCGACAACTTTAGGTTGTCGGGATAATCATATTTTGGGTTGGCTCCCCAGCACGGACTTGAACCGCGGACTTAGTGGTTAACAGCCACTCGCTCTGCCAACTGAGCTACTGGGGAGCAGCGTCTCTCAATCAAGACTCGTGCGTTATATACCAACCAAATTTCTTTGTCAAGCAATTTCAATAAAAAAATTTGACATCCTCTGCCCCTAAGATTATTGTTAACTCGAGGCAAAAAAATAAAGCAAAGGAAGGACGCCAATGGATATTAAAAGTATTCAGGGAATGAACGCCTACACAACCAATGCACTAACGGCAGGCACGACTGCTGTCCAGAACAATATTAAGGAAACACCAGATGTTAAAACAAATACGGAAAGCACCCAGACAAATCAGGACGCCTTTCAGGTCAACATCACACAACAAGCGTTAGCACTGCAGGCTGAAAATACAGCAGACCCAGCTAAACAAAACCAGGAACAGCTGTTTTCTCAGCAAACGTATCAGGCCCAACCGATTCAGGGCCCACAGGGCAACCGGATTGATATTTTTGGCTGACCTTATTATAATAAAGCAGCGATAATAATAAAGCAGCGAGCCTGGCAGACATGAACACAACACGACCTGAGTTCCCTAACCCCTTTAATTTGTCACCACTAACCCTAATTACATAAGAGTAGATCATGATTACCGAAGACGGCATTGTCACCCACGCCACACCCGAAACAGCCTGGATTAAAACCACCCGTTCAGCAGCCTGCGAAAGCTGTTCGTCAAAAGACTCCTGCGGCGTCAGCCATCACCCTTCCGAAGAAATGACCATTATCCTTCCAAACACCCTTGGCGTGGAAGAAGGAGATCAGGTGATTGTGGGCATTCATTCAGCCCCTATGCTTTTTTTAAGTTTCTTTCTTTATGTATTCCCAATCATCCTGCTCATCATTGGCGCACTTATCGGGGATGCCCTTGCCCCTGTCTTGGAAATGAGTAGTTCTGTACTATCCATGGGGTTTGGTTTTTTACTGTTTGCAGTCGCTTTTCTCATCATCAGAAAAAAGCAAGCAGGCATGTCAAAAAAAGACAAATATAAACCGTTCCTGGTTAGAAAGAAAAATCCGCTCCGCTCCTAAAAAACACACCTTTTGTAATAAATAATTTTCCGCCACTTTTTCCTTGTAAATCTAAAATCAATATACTATATACCCTTCCAGTTGTGGGTTCGTCGTTAAACTCTAACCCCTAAAAAATTGAGAGAAAAGTTATGACATCACAACGAGACCTGAAAATAGCTGTATGGATCATGATCGTTCTTTTGGTCACAGGAATTGCCTGTTACGCGTCCTTTTGCCCTCCTGTTCCGAAAAATCCAGTCAGACTGATGTTTCAGAACAAAGCCGGCAAAGTTTTATTCACCCACCTCATGCACACAGATAACTATTCTTTAGATTGTCTGGACTGCCACCACAACATTGAAGATGACGAGACCTACAACTGCAGTGAGTGTCATGGGGAAACAGGTGATGAAAGCATGCCGTCCAGGGCTGACGCATTCCACGCCCAGTGCAAGGGGTGCCATGAAGATTATGGTGCGGGTCCGGTAGAATGTAATGCATGTCACGCACAATAATTTTTTTCAGGATGACGAATATCAACGACAGATACTCACCTGAACAAAATTAGGCTTGGCTTAAGATTTTTACAACACTTAAGGACTAATTATGATTAAACGATCTTTTTTCGCTCTATCCAAACCCAGGTTGACGTATGATATGCTTGATACGTCCCTGCAATCCGCCGAGGAACTTGCAGTACCTGGCAGTCTTACCCTTCTTTTGTCCGAAGAAATCGACAGCGCAAAAAAGGCTTTGATCGGCCCGGGAGACGCTGTCAAAAAAGGGCAGAAATTAAAGCTTTACGAAGATAGTACACCTTATGTACTGTCTCCTGTTACAGGTACGATCAAGGGATTTGATTCCTACTCAGATGACTTCGGCAACAAGGCAGCCTATATATTAATCAAGCCGGATCCAGCAATCAAAGGCGATGATCAATGGGCACAGACAAATCTGGAAGAAACCCTTAAGTTTGCCGCCGATTATCTTGGACAGATTCCCGGAGCATTGCCTGTTTCAACCCTGACGAACCCAAACTATGATATCCGGACCATTGTTGTGACAGGTGCAGACACAGATATATTGTGTGACACCTGTCAATTCGTCTGCACGACATATGCGGGACTAATGGTCGCCGGAGCCAAGATTCTGAAAGCGATGACCCGGGCCGACCGGCTCTGCATTACAGTACCTGAAAATCTTTCAGCACAGATGGACCTTGATGGTTTTAATGTACTCAGAACATCAGATACATACCCGTCCACTCTGCCCGCCATGGTGATGAAAGATCATTTGGGCAAAGAGCTTTCACCAGGTTCGCTTCCTGAAGATGCGGGTGTATGTTTTGTCAGCCCCGAAGCCCTGGTTTCCCTTGCCCGGACTTACGAAACCGGACGCCCTGTGTTTGACAAAATCGTCACCCTGATCGACAAAGGCGGAAAAAAATACCGGGTCAAGGCAACCATAGGCACACCTATCAGTAAAATATTTTCCTGTTTTAATGTTCAGATCAATGAACGGGACCGGATCATCATCGGAGGACCCATGCGCGGCTTTGCCACGTATACGGTTCATCATCCCGTGGTTCCGGATATGGATACCATCATTGTACAGGACAGAGATGTTATCCCCGAACTTTCGGACAATGCCTGTGTCAATTGCGGTGAATGCATCCGCGTTTGCCCGGCCAATGTACCAGTTAATATGCTGGTACGGTATCTTGAAGCAAACCTTTATGAAGAGGCAGCAAACAGGTTCGATCTGGAATCCTGTATAGAGTGCGGGCTTTGCGGCTATGTTTGCAGGGCCAGGATTCCTTTATATCAGTATATATGCCTGGGCAAACATCAACTGCTGACTCTTCGTGAAAATGCTTGAAGATGGGAGGAAACCAATGACAAACACTAAACTGATCGTCTCCCATGCCCCTTTTTGGCATAATGGAGACAGCCTGTTTAAACAGAATCTCAATTTTCTTATCGCTCTTTTACCGGCCGCACTATTCGGTATTCTCAATTTTGGCGGGCCTGCCCTTGGGGTGCTGACCCTTGCAGCTTCATCAGCGATGCTCTGGGAAGTTATCCTGTCAGTTATCTCCAGGCAAAAAATTGCCATCGGCAATATGGAATCGGCGGTTATCGGCCTTCTGTTCGGCATGATGGTTCCGGCAACAATGCCCTGGTGGGTTGTGATCACCGGCACATTTATTGCGGTACTTTTGGGCAAATTTGTATGGGGCGGGACCGGCGGCAATCCGTTTCATCCGACACTGGTAGGAATTGCCATTCTGACCATGGCCTGGCCTGCGTTCTTGGACTTTGACACGGCCTATGTATCATACCAGTTTAACTTTACGGCCCTCGCACCTCTTGTAGCACTGAAATCCCACGGCCCATCCGTTCTTAGCTCATTTTCCAACTTTAATCTGCTCATGGGCAAAGAGGTGGGTGGTATTGGTTCCACCTTTGGACTTGGCATCATCGTCGGCGGGATTTATCTAATTTTGAAGGGTTACACCCGCTGGGAAATTGTGGTATCGTTTATCGCAGGCATTCTGATTACCGCAGCGCTTTTCTTTGTGCCCCATCCTGACAAATATGCACCGCCTTTATTCCACCTGCTTTCAGGATATACGCTCATAGGCGCTTTCTTTTTGGCTGTGGAAAATTCATCTTCCCCCGTTCATCGTATCCCCATGCTGGTTTATGGATTTTTAGGTGGATTTATGATTATCCTGGTCCGCAATATCGGTGTCCATCCGGATGGTACGATTCTATCCATCCTGCTGATCAACCTTATTAATCCGCTGATTGATGCGATAAAACCCAAAGCCCTTGGAAAGGGGGTGCGTAATGCGTGAGATGCTAAGTATGATTGTGGTTCTGACCGTTCTCACGGTAGTATCCGGCGGCCTTCTGGCAGCTGTTGAACAGACAACCAAGCCCCAGATCGAAGAGCAGGTATTGAAATTTCAGAAAGCACCGGCCATCAAAGAAATTTTTACGAATATCACCAATGATCCCATCCGGGAACGCTTTGACGTAACTGCCGATGAAACCACACTCCAGGTATTCCCGGGGGTTCTTGGCAACGGACAAAAAGCCGTGGCGTTTGAAGCCAAAGGCACCGGCTTCGGCGGTCCTGTCGGACTGATGGTAGGCATCAACCTTGACACCGATGAAATCATTGCGGTTCGGGTAACAACCCACTCGGAAACGCCCGGCATTGGTTCCAGGGCCAAAGAGGACCTGTCCTTTGTTTCCCAGTTTACCAGCAAGTCCATGTCCACCAATTTCGGCCTTAAGAAAGGTGGCGGAGACATTGACGCCATGTCCGGTGCAACGGTCACGTCAGCTGCTGTCAGCCAGGCTGCAATTGCCGCCCAGGAGCTGTACAAGAAACTGAAACCTGAAATCGTTAAACATATCGCTAACTAAGGGCACTCAGGAGAGATAATTATGGCACAATCCCTGGTAAAAGAATTTACAAAAGGTCTATGGGCGGAAATTCCCCCGTTCCGGCTGGTTCTCGGGCTTTGTCCCACCCTTGCCGTATCCAAGACCGTAGAAAATGGAATCGGCATGGGGGTCGCCACCACCTTTGTTCTGGTCTTCTCAAATATTTTGATCTCCATGCTCAGAAACGTAATTCCCTCAAAAGTCAGAATTGCCTGCTACATTGTTATTGTGGCCACATTTGTCACCATTGTGGAACTTATGATGCAGGCATATACCTATGAACTGTTTCTGAAATTGGGTATCTTCATCCCCCTGATCGTTGTAAACTGTATTGTACTGGGCCGGGCGGAAGCGTTTGCCAATAAAAACTCAATGCTCCCCTCTGCGGCTGACGGCCTTGGCATGGGTATTGGCTTTACCATGTCCCTGGCAGCACTTGGGGCCGTGCGTGAGCTCATCGGGGCCGGCACGCTGACAGTATGGGGAGGTTCTCCCATCTTCACCATCGGTCATGGATATATTCCCTTTAAATTTATGCTTGAGGCACCGGGCGCATTTATCGGTCTGGGGCTGATGCTCTGCCTGATGAATCTCATCGGGCAAAAATAAGGTAAGGAGATTTATAACATGGGTGATTTATTTATTCTGGCAATCAGCTGTATTTTCATCAACAATATTCTCCTTGCCCAATTCTTAGGCAACTGTCCTTTTCAGGGCACCACCAAGAAAATGGAGACAGCTGTTGGCATGGGAATGGCAGTTATATTTGTTCTGGTCATGTCAGGCATGCTAACCTGGATTGTAAACGTGTACCTGCTTAAAGCGTTCAACGTTGAATATCTGGGCACCTTGTCCTTTATTTTGGTTATTGCAGCCCTGGTTCAGTTCGTGGAGATGTTTTTAAAAAAGAGTATTCCGGGACTGTATGCAGGCCTGGGGATCTTTCTTCCACTGATCACAACCAACTGCGCGGTTATGGGTGTGTGCCTGATCAATATCAAGGAAGAATACACCTTTATTGAGGCCACAGTATCCTCTTTTGCTTATGCCGCAGGTTTTGCTCTTGCTCTGGTTCTGTTTGCCGGCATCAGAGAACGGATCATCCTTGCCCGAGTGCCCAAACCCTTGCAGGATACCTCCATCGGTCTTGTGAGTGCGGGCCTGCTTGCATTAATCTTTACCGTTTTCAAAGGCATGGTTTAGTTTAACAAAACACAATAAAAATAAGGTGATTGTATGATTCCAGCTATACTGTTAATGCTGGGCATTGGCGCAACATGCGGCATCGTGCTCGGCCTAGCCTCCAAAATATTTTATGTGTATGAAGATCCCAGAATCGCACAGGTAGAAAGCTGTCTTGCAGGTGCCAACTGTGGCGGTTGCGGGTATGCGGGCTGTTCTGCAGCTGCAGCAGCAATCGTATCTGGTAAAGAACCCCCGACCGTTTGTATTGTCAATTCAAAGGAAGGCGTTGAAGCGGTTTCCCTGATCATGGGCGTTTCTGCAGGTGCTGCTGAAGCGCCCATGTCTTACAATATGTGTGAGGGCGGCAATCGGGCCGCTGATAAATACCACTATATGGGTGTTTCATCATGCAAAGCCATGGCTGCCATATTTGGTGGACACAGAGTTTGTACGGTTGGCTGCATCGGTCTTGGAGACTGTATCAAGGCCTGTCAGTTTGGTGCGCTTTACATGGGACCGGATGGTTATCCCGTGGTTGATGACGCCAAATGCGTTGGTTGCGGTGCATGCCAGAAGGCCTGCCCCAAAGATATTATTCAAGTCAAGACCCTGAGCGAAAAACTAATGGAATTCAATCAGGAGCAAGGTGCTCTGGCACCTTGCGCCCAGACCTGCCCTGCTGAAATCAATATTCCGAAATATATCAGTGAAATAAAAGCCGGAAAATATGCCGAGGCGGTTCAGACCATACGCATGAGAAACCCCCTTCTCCTTTCCTGCGGAAGGGTATGTCCTCATCCCTGTGAAGATATGTGCAGAAGGGGTATTGAGGATGAACCGGTTTCCATTAACCAGCTCAAACGCTTTGTGGCTGACTATGAAATGAATTCCGGTTCCCGGATTCCCATTACTTGTGCCCCTGAGACCGGTAAAAAGGTCGCTGTAATTGGCGGCGGACCTGCCGGACTTTCCTGTGCATATTTTTTAAGGCGCCTCGGTCATCAGGTCGATATCTTTGACGCTATGCCAAAACTTGGCGGTATTATCAGATACGGCATCCCAGAGTACAGACTTCCTAAAAAGGTTCTGGATTGGGAAATCCAGGGAATTCTCGATTTAGGAATCAAGGCCTTTACCCAAGTTAAATTCGGAGTAGACTTTGGACTAAGCTCTTTGGTAGCCTCCGGATACAACGCCATATTCATGGGAATTGGTGCCTGGAAGGATTATGCCCTTGGCATTGAAGGGGAAGAGCTTGACGGATGTTATAAGGGAATTGAATGGCTTTCGAGATTTTCCAGCGGTCAGGAAATGAAGATAGGAAAAACCGCTGCTATCGTCGGTGGTGGGAACAGCGCCATTGACTGCGTCAGAACACTGAAGCGGCTGGGGCTTGAAAAAGTGTACATTGTTTACAGAAGAACCCGGAAGGAAATGCCTGCCAATGCAGTGGAAATTCATGCAGCCGAAGAGGAAGGCATTGATTTTGTATTCCTTGCAGCCCCCACACGGGTCATTGGAGATGAAAACGGCAAGGTTAAAGGCCTTGAATACCTGAAGATGGAACTGGGTGAACCGGATAAATCCGGTAGAAGACGGCCAGTACCGGTTGAAGGATCTGAAACGGTACTGGACGTTGATATGGTCATCTCTGCCATCAGTCAGGCACCGGATCCCTCTTTTAAGAATACTGACCCAACTCCGAAAATAAAAGATCTGGAAGTGACCCGCTGGAATACCATTGACAACAATCCTGAAACCCTGCAAACTTCAATCCCATATATTTTCACCGGGGGTGATTCGGCAACCGGACCTTCCCTTGTTGTTACTGCCATTGGCGGCGGAAGGCGTGCCGCCCGCGCCATCGACCTGTTCCTGAAAGGAAAACCGGTTGAACCGGTCGAGAATTCCTTACTGGGAAAAAGAATCCCTGAATCTATTTTCAAAAAAGTTGATGGCATAACTCCCAGCAAACGGGCAAAAATGCCGGAAGTCCCGGTTAGCCAAAGGCTGGATTCAATGATTGAAGTTGATCTGGTTCTGCCCGAAGAGCAGGCGCTTGCCGAGGCTGATCGCTGTCTGAACTGCTGTCGGATCTGCTACAATCCTGATACCGAGTTTCCTATTGCCAAATAAGTAAGCTACAAGGAAATAATTAAAACATACGGGTCTGACCGATTTACCGGCAGACCCGTTTTAATTTCAACACTTATAAATCACTGATTTGAATAATTCCCAAGAAATAATCTTCCCTCCGGAACAGGAACAACCCCCTGACAAAAAACCGGACAAACCATATAAAGCAATAAAAAAACTGGCCCTTATTTTGGCTATGATCTTTCTGTGCATTACTGTAACAACCGGCAGTTTAATGCTTTGGATGGTTTCTTTTATTAAAACGCCTGTGGGCATCACTCCTTACCAACCAGTCGCCTTTACGGTATCTGCTGGCCAGCACTTATCTACCATAGCCCAAAACCTTAAAGACCAGGATTTAATCTCAAACCTCATTGCATTTAAACTTTATGCCCGGATAAAAAAGGCAACAACCCAGATAAAAGCAGGGGAATATGAGATGAACACCGGTATGAATCCAGAAGCCATCTTAAGCCTTCTGATCTCGGGTAAACACAAACTATACCGATTCACCGTTCCAGAAGGACTGAACATGGAAGAAATTGCCTTGCTCGCCCAGGAAGCCGGTTTATGTTCCAGACAGCAATTTTTAGCTTTGTGCAATGAGCTTGAATGGATCAATCAATTTGAAATACCGGGCACGACCTTAGAAGGATATCTGTTTCCAGATACCTATTTTTTCTCCAAGGAAACAGACTGCAAAACACTGATCAAAAAGATGCTCTCGACCTTTAACAAAACATTCAATGAAAAGTGGAAAACCCGGGCAAAAGAGATAGGCTTAAGTGTCCATGAAATTGTCATCCTCGCCTCAATAATCGAAAAGGAAACCGGCAATCAAAAAGAACGGTCCATAATTTCATCGGTCTTCCATAACCGGCTAAAACTCCATATGCGAATTGAAAGTGACCCCACAGTGATTTACGGGGTTTCTGATTATTATGGACGGATTCGATATAAACATCTAAGGCGTGTCACACCCTATAATACCTACCAGATAGACGGACTTCCGATCGGCCCCATTGCCAACCCGGGCGCTCAATCTCTTAAGGCAGCTCTGTACCCTGCCCAGACAGACTACCTTTATTTTGTATCAAAAAACGACACCACGCATCAATTTTCTACCAACCTGGAAGACCACAACAAGGCCGTTAAAAAATATCAGCTTAATCAGTAAAACGCTTAAGATAAACCAATACAGCACCGAATTTTGATCTTTTTCCACCCTCCCATTTATAGGATAGAACAATATTTTCCTTTTTCATCTCCTTTAACAGATCCTCGACCACATGGGGAAGCACGGGGCCGCTTTCTGAGTGAAGCCCCTTGCCCACAATAATGCGAAGGGTAAAAAAACCCTGAACATGGGCACTTGAAATAAAAGATTGCGTCTTAACCTGTGCTCCTATGGCTGTAAACCCATGAAGGTCAAGATCCGCTTCGGGTGGTGGATAGCGCTTGAGTCTTCGTTTCAAGGGCATAGGCTTAGGCGCATGACTGCGAAGAGGGTTCTGTTTCAGCGAGACTTCCAGTAGAGTTGAAAACGCCACTTCTTGTTCAGACGCTTCCGGTTCTATTTCTGCTGTATTCTCAGCAGATGGGGTATGAGGATCAATATTTTTATTCATCCAACTTTCATAATCATCCAGAAAGGGAAGGCCATGTTTATTTAAGTTCCTCCAGGATTCAACGGGTTTTTTGATCTTTTCCTGTTTTTCTTTTAAAACCTCTTCGCCATCCGCTAAAAAAGCATCAATAAAATCTTTGTCGGATGCCAGCTTAGGCAGATCATTTTTACGCTTTAATTTTTGTTTATTTTTCCTGGTATTTTTCTTCGCCATAATGCCTATCTTACTTGAAAAACAAGGTCTTTTCAAGGTGTAGTCTTTGTTTGTCGCATTTGACTTTAATACACCTTCCTGTTATTGTCCCTGCATGAATATTGGCAACATTGTTGAATATATAGACCAGCAAAAAATTATATCTGCGGTTATTTTAAGTGAAGCAAAAGGAAAACTTCGGCTGCTTAATGAGAACAGCCGGGAAGTGAGCTTTTCCGAAAAACGGCTGGCACATGTTTCCGAGACCGGGCTGGATACGGGACTTTCCAAAACAACCTTGGTCACGCACCTCAAACAGATAACTGAAACCCGCAAAAAATTGTCAGAGTCTATAGATATAAAGGGGTTATGGGAAATTCTTCATGATGACCCCCAGGAAATTGATATTTCCACCATGACCTTATTCTGTTTTGATCCGCCCTTGACACCGGACCATGAAGCTGCAGTTATCCGGGCTTTTTTTAATGACCGCCTCTATTTCAAATTTAACAAAATAATTTTTTTGCCTTTCACGAAAGCCCAGATGGAAGCAAAGAAACGGCAGATCCGCGAAGAAGAACGAAGGAATGCCCTGATCACAAAAGGGTCAGCCTGGCTGGTTCGACTCCGGGACCAGGATCATGTCAGTGAAGCGCAAGACCCGATTCTCCTAAAAATTTTAAAAGATTATTATATTTTCGGTAATGAAGCTGAAAAATCCTTTTTAGCAAAGGAAATCATCAAAAAAGCAGGTTTAAGTTCCCCGGACCCGATATTTGAGCTTTTTGTAAAAGCCGGCATCTGGGATGTGGATGAAAACCTGGACCTTATATCTCTGCAAATTCCCACTACATTCTCACCCAAGGTAATGCAGTCCGCAGATTATCTGTGCAAAACAGCCCCCTTGGTATTTGACGATCCCAAACGCAGGGATCTGACAAATCTGCCATTAATTACCATTGACGGCCAGTCCACCCAGGATTATGACGACGCCATCAGCCTTGAAACAACGGAAAACGGTTATCGGCTTGGCATTCATATTATTGATGTCGGGGCCTGCATCCGCAATGGGGATACCATTGATATGGCCGCCCGGGAACGAGCCTCGTCCATATACATGCCCGACGACAAACTGCCCATGATACCACCCAGCCTGTCCGAAGATCTGTGCAGTCTCAAAGAAGGCCAGTTGCGACCAGGGGTCTCAACCCTTGTACAGATGAACCGTTTTTTTGAAGTCCAGGACTATCAAATCGTTCCATCGGTGATCAAAGTCCACCAGCAGATGAGCTATACCGAGGCCAATATTGTAAACGGTAAAAATGATCCCATTACCACACTTTACAAAATGGCAACCGTACTGCGGGATAAACGCCTCAAGGCCGGGGCTATCCAAATCACCTTGCCCGAGGTCAATGTATGGCTGGATGAGAACAAAAATATCCGTTATACAAAAGTGGATCGGGAGAATCCTTCACGGATGCTGGTCTCAGAGATGATGATCCTGGCCAACACCCTGATGGCTGAGTTTTTAAAAAATAACGACATGCCCGGGGTGTTCCGGTCCCAGGCACAACCAAAACAGCGTATTTTCAAGGGTATTGAAACGCAATTAATGCCCAATTTCCTTCAGCGCAAACAGTTAAGCCGGGCGGTTATCACCACCCATCCCGAGCCCCATGCAGGTCTTGGCGTACCGGCCTATGTTACGGCCACCTCCCCCATCAGGCGCTACCATGACCTGCTTACCCAGCGCCAAATCAAGGCAATATTCGGTATAGGCACCCCCTATTCATCCCGTGACCTTGACGATATCCTTGCGGCCATTTCCATGGCTGTATCCAATACAGGACGCATCCAGGCTGCCCGTAAACGCTATTGGCTGATCAAATACCTGCAGGATTTAAGGGGAGAAAGCTTTGAAGGGCTGGTGCTGGATGCATACAGGGACCATTACAACGTCCTGCTCAAGGAGTTCATGCTTGAATCCAGACTGCCCGCATCCGGACTAAAGCTCAAAACAGGGGATCAGATTCAAGTAACGATTCAGCATGCCGATGCACGGCGCGGCCAGTTGACCTTATTTGCTGTTTGAGGCTTAATTAATTTGTTTCCCCCACCCCAGAGGGCGTGAACCATATCTTAGCAATGCCCTTATCGATTCCAGTTGTAATAGTTTTAAGAATCTAAAATGGAATTACCAATATCTGAACTGATATGCTCCATGGCGCCTTGGTAGAAAGTTATCCAAAATAACTTGGCATGATTTGAGTCAAATGTTTAATGATTTTTCATGCAATCTCCCTGTGAAATCTGGGAGGCCAGGTTGACTATTTAATGAAGATTCAATAAAATACTTAGGAAAATAAATTTATAAAACGTCAACCGCTTGCCCGCAATACCGAATCTCCTTTGGTATTGAATGAAACCATGGAACATCTGGGAGATAAACATGAAAATCATGCAAGTCAGTAGAATGAAAGCGCTGAACCAGGACCAGCAAAACGCCTTCCATGCCCAATTAGAACGTTTCTACGCCGCACCGCCCAAGGATTTGATCATTGTCGCGGATTATGTTGCAACAGATCAGTCCCGTTCCTTCACGCTGCTTGAAGTTCCGGATCTTGAGCGGCTTCATGAAATTAACCAACCGTTTACTCCGTTTGTGGATTATGAAGTTTTTGAAGTCAGACCGGCCACCGACAAATAGACCAAAGGAGAAAAAAGTGACCACAACCTTGTCCCGGCTAACCCGGCAATATCCTGCACTGCCCCCAGCCGTTGTAATGAAGACGGCCCTTTTATCCATGGGAGTTCGCTTCGACCCCTTGATGGTTGAAGCCGCCCGGACCGCCCTTCCCGATTTTCGGCCCCATACTCTGCCGGACGGATCCAAGGTTCAGGTTCCTTATTTAATGAAACTGGAAAACGGATCTCTTGTCAGACTGCGGTGCAGTGAAGAGAGCCCCTTCACGATTAAACAGCAGGAAGGACTCTCTTTTCTGCTTCTCGACGAAGGGATGCCTTTCATTCAATTTTCTTTTGCCAATCGTCCTGTATGGCACGACCAGACTGCATCGGACGGTACACCGTTAAATGCCTGCGGCCTGAATCAACATGGGGATATGATGGTGTTGAACCTGACACCCGCATGCGAATACTGGAGCACCCCCCGAAATGAAAACAACCTGTCTGATGTCCGGAACAAACGCTCTTATCGCTGTGCTTTTTGCGGGTATGGCCTGCCGGATGAGCGCAGCCGTGGGCTTGGCCAGAAAGAAGGAGAGGCAACCATTCCCCCCCTTAGCATAAAGCATGCTGCCGAGGCCGTTTCCAAGGGCATTGAGGCCGGTGCCAGACATCTTTATCTCACGGGCGGATCCATGCTTGACCCGGAGCTGGAAGCCGACCGCTACCTGAGTATCGTTAGCGGCCTTCGGGATGTTGCAAAGGATGTCTATCTGGCTGTCGGCTCCCAGGCTCTGCCCCCCAGCCGGTTGAAAGAATTAAAGGCAGCAGGAGCCGACGGGGTCTGTTTCAATCTGGAAGTCTGGGACCGCAAGGTCTGGCAGCACGTATGCCCCGGCAAATCTAAATTTTTCACACGCGACATGTGGGAAAACTCCCTGGTGGAAGCCGTATCTGTTTTCGGAAAAACCAATGTGCATACGGCTTTTGTCATTGGTGCCGAAATGGTTTTCGACAATGCGCTGAAGGATACGGAAACCGCCCTGCGCTCCAACCTTGAAGGGGCGCGCTGGCTCCTTTCCAGGGACATTCATCCGATTCTCTCGCTTTTCTGGCCTTTTGTGGGGACGGACATGGAGGGTGCGGCCGGACCGGATCTTCACTTCCTGCTGCGTTTGTTTTCCAGCGTTCACGAATTGCGACTGGAATTGAACAAACCCTTCCCGGGCAACCTTGCCTGTAAGCGCTGTCTTTACATGCAAGTTGAAGGAGATTTCGAATAACAGCCATAGGCTGACCTGGCCTATCAACACTCAGACTCAACCCACAACAAAATATGAAAGTAATTTAAAAACTTATTGGAACTTTCATATAAACGGTCATGGGCCAACCTGGTTTTTTACCAACGTTCACCCATAACAAATCATGAAAAAAACCAATCGGCCAGTATGGTTTCTTTCATTTCAAAGAGCTTACTTCCATGACACGAAGCGTGTTCAGTTTCAAGCCCAAAAGGATTCTTTACCGGATCATTTTACCCTTTACATTATTATTTGCCATCACTTCCATTTTTTCATGGTTGTTTTCAGCCTACCTCATCACCCGCTATCTGGATCAGATTCTAAAATCCCAAATGGAACAGGTGGCCGGCGCTGTATCAAAATCGAGCTATATTTTGAATCCTGCGGTACTTTACCAGATAAAAGAGATCATCAAATCGGATATTGTTCTTTTTAACAGGGACGGCCGCACTATCAGAAGTACTTTTCCCACTGACACGGACATGTCCGCTTTTCATTTCTTGATTCAAGGTGATAAAAACAGGGATTTTGAAGAGCTGGATCTTAATTTTAATGGGGAGCAATACCGAACCGTCATCAACCCGCTCGTTCTACCCGATACCGGCCTTGCATTCCTTTCCATCTGGATGCCGAAACGTGATATGGCACAGTTACGAACCGGTATCATTATCGGTCTCGGGTGCATCTGTTTGTTCGGTATACTGACCATGGCCGTTATCGCTTATATCATTGCCAGGACGATCACGGCACCTGTTGAAGCATTAGCCGGGGTGACCGAAAAAATTGCGCTGGGGGATTTCACCAAAAGAGCCGAGGTCAACGGCATTGATGAAATCGGTAGACTGGGCATCTCCTTCAACCATATGATCGACCAGGTCAAAGCATTTGAAAAGCAACTGGTCGAATCCGAAAAGCTGGCTACGGCCGGCCAGATGGCAGCAGGGCTGGCCCATGAAATACGCAATCCCTTGACGAGTATCAAGATGTTCGGGCAGGTGCTTCAGAAACGGCTGAAAGACCGTCCGGAAGATGAGAAAACATTTCTTTTACTGGTTAAGGAAATCGACCGCCTGGATCGTATCATTCAGGAAATCATCGATAGAGCCAACCCCGGAAAATTGCATCTTGAAAAACATAATCCGAACAAGGTGCTAAATGAGGTCATTGACATAGCAGGGCAAAGCCTCAATGCCCAGCACATCAAAGTTCAAAAAAATTTCTCACCACATCTCCCGGAAATCTTGATGGATGCTGAGAAAATAAAAAGCGTCCTATGGAACCTCGTACTAAACGCAAAGGATGCCATGCCAAAGGGAGGGGAAATTATTTTTACAACCCGGATCAACGCCAACGACGCTGTAGAAGTCATCATTGAAGATTCTGGACTTGGTATTGACGTTGAAAGTGAGGAAAGGCTCTTTCAGCCCTTTTTCACTACCAAACCGGAAGGAATGGGGCTCGGCCTTAACATCAGCCGTAAAATCATAAAAATACACGGTGGCAGCCTTACTTTGAAGAACCGGGAAGAAAGTGGTAAAAACGGCACTAAGGCATTAATCTCATTTCCTGCCAAAGGAGAATGATACCGGATGACACCAATATTGGTCGTTGATGATGAAGAGATGATTCGTATTGCCTTTGAGACATTTCTCAAAGATGAAGGCTATGTGTCTTTGTCAACCGGAGATGCTGACAGCGCCATGGTACTGATCAAAGAACACCGGCCTGAAATTGTTTTTCTCGATTACCGGCTTCCAGGAAAAGACGGGCTCGATCTTCTTAAGGAAATCCGCTCGGCTGAACCCGATGCCGCGGTTATTTTCATGACTGCCTTTGGCGCCATGGACGTTGCGATTAAAGCCATGCAACTGGGCGCCTATGAGTACCTTGGCAAACCGCTTGACCTGAAGAAGGTCCACGCCATAATTAAACGGATACTGCAGGGAAAAAAAAACCTTGAATTGACCGAAAAGAATGTAACACCCGGCAACCCGGCCGCCTTGGGGCAGATTATCGGTAACAGCCCTGCAATGCAGGAAGTTTTTAAAATGATCGGCCTGCTGACAACTCAGGATGTAACCGTGTTGATTACAGGAGAAAGCGGCGTCGGTAAGGAAATGGTAGCAAGGGCCATCCATGAGAACAGTCCACGCAAGCATAAGCCGTTTGTTGCCGTTAATTGTGGTGCCATGCCTGAAAACCTGCTTGAAGCGGAAATGTTCGGTTATGAAAAAGGCGCTTTTACAGGCGCTGAGAATCGAAAACCCGGCAAGTTTGAATTTGCCGGGGGCGGCACCATATTTTTGGATGAGATTGGCGAGATGCAGTTTTCCCTCCAGGTTAAACTGCTCAGAGTCCTTCAGGAAAAGGTTTTTGAAAGGATTGGCGGCAACACGCACATACAAGCCGACGCAAGAATTATTGCCGCTACGAATAAAGATTTATTTAAAGAAGTGGTTGTCGGCCGTTTCAGAAAAGATTTGTTTTATCGTATCCACTTGATTAATGTTCACCTGCCCCCGTTGAGGGAACGCCGTGAAGACATTGGTCTGCTGGTCGATCATTTTATTCAAAAAGGCAGTGTGGATCTGGGACGGACAATACGGGGGGTGACCCGTGAAGCCATGGAACGGCTGGCCGGGTATGACTGGCCTGGAAATGTCAGGGAACTTGAAAATCAGATCAAACGTGCCATGGTTATTTCCAGGGAAAACGTTCTTCCGGAATACGCGTTTGAGTTGAATTCAGATTATCCGCAGGTGAGGGATGATTCCGCAATCCAACCATTGGATATGGCGGTACGAAATCAATTCGAAATGCTGTTAAAAAGCAAGGAATCCGATCAGGCCATCTTTGGAAATGTGATAGGATCAGTTGAAAAAATATTGATCAAAGAAGCACTTGATCGGACAAACCACAATCAGGCCAATGCAGCCCAGCTTCTGGGGCTGCATCGGTCAACATTGCGTAAAAAATGCAAGGATCATGACATCTGATCCCATAAGGTATTTTTTGTCCATCAGTGGCCAAAAAATATCACTTCAACGATCATTTTCAGTCAAACTTCGATATATTTTTTTATAACTATTTGTCTTTTAATCTTATTTAAATTTTTTAAATCAGTTATTCAAATTGGCAAGGTATTTGCAAATATAACATTTAGATACTTTAACCCCCAATTTAAGTATGCAAATTTCTTCTTTGTCTATCGGCCCGTAAAGCCAAACAAGCTTTACGGACCGATTCCCCTTTTTCATCCAGGTTCGAGACAACAAAGGGGGAAAGATCTCTTTAGGTTACAGAGACTTTCCTATAACAGCCATGGGCTGACCTGACATATCAACTGCCAGGCATAGCCCACAACAAAGCTTGAAAGATCTGAGTAACTTACCCAGACTTTCTGATAAACTTGCCATGCGGCCGGCCCGGTCTTTTGCTGCGGTCTGCCGAATAAATTTAATTAAGATATGGCGGCGTTACCAATCATGCAGGAGGACCACATTGGGCAAAGTAACACATCATGTTTTTCTCATATGCTTCATCTTGACGGTCAGTTTTGCTGCTCCGGTTGTTTGCGGAGAGGTCAAACGGACGGTCAATGCCGATGATACGAATATCATCCAATTAAATAATATTTTTATCGACAAAAAAGAAAAAGAGATCCGGATAAAAGCACAACTTGCCATCAAAGAAGGAATCCTGGAATATTTTCTGGTCGGAAATGAGGGGAAAACCTATGAAAGCGTATTAAAAGTTGTTGATTGCAAACCCTCAGACTTGAATTTTGCTTTGTTACTCATCGGATGCAAACAGATGAATTTTGAAACAATGCTTGACTTGATTCGAGACACTGACGGAAGAAAAAAACTACTCAAAAATTACAAAGACAGCTTACTGGAACTTGAAATCATTTCCGCCGGCAAAAAAATGGAACTGCAGCAGTTGATGCGAAACCGGGAAAGTACAACAGATCCCCTGCTCTGGGTCTATACCGGGGGGCTTTTTATTAAGGATCACGGCTATGCCGGTGATCTGGAACTGAGTTATATCAGTGTCTGGCCTGACCCCACAACCCCTGTCAATCTGTTCGCAAAAAACGGCAATCCCTATGGCGGGGATTTTGGATTTGAAGTCAACAAACGCAATACCGCGTTAAAAATAGATCAAAATTTCGAAATATTAATCAGGAGAAGACAACCATTATGAAAAAACAGTTCGTAATTATTATTGCCACCGCACTATTTGCCGTTACAACCATCTGCACGGGTGCCGAACAGCAGATGAGATTCATAACCGCTTTAAATTCATCCCCCAATTTGAGTTTGTTGAAAGAATCAAAACACACCCTCAAGCTGGCCCATGAATACCTGCTGAAATCTCAATTGCCAAATGGTTCATGGCAAGACAACCCCGCCATTACAGCACTCGTACTCTATTCTTTTATGCTGCAGCCGACTTACAACCCCGACGAAAACAGCACAGCTGCCCTTGCACATGGATTCAAATATCTCGAGACCTTTGTCAAGCCAGACGGCTCCATCTACAAGGAAGAATACCGAAATTATATGACGGCCGTCTGCCTGATGGCCTTTGCCCAGAGCAAACAGGAAAAGTATGCCACCATCATTGAAAATGCGAAAAAATTTCTGATTAAATTCCAACTGGACGAGACCGAAGGGATAGACAAGGACAATCCCTTCTACGGCGGCATCGGATACGGCGGTGATGACCGGCCTGATCTTTCCAATACGCAATTTGCCCTGGATGCCATCAAGGCTGCTGAAGATTATGAAGACCTCTACACCAAAATCACCCTTAAAAATAAGGATCAAATGGAAAAAGAGGAAGTCGAGCTGGGTTTGCACTGGAAAAAAGCCCTGGTATTTATAGGGCGCTGCCAGAATGTTAAATCAGTCAATGATATGCCCTATGCGGTAAATGACGGCGGCTTTATCTATGAAACAGGCACTTATAAAAAAGAACGAAGCCACTCCTACGGTTCCATGACCTATGCGGGTGTCAAAAGCCTGCTGTATGCGAAAATTGATAAAAATGATATCCGGGTCAAGTCCGCTGTCTCCTGGATCACAAACAACTACACACTGGAAGAAAATCCCGGCTTCGGCCAGGACGCCTTGTACTACTATTACATGACCTTTGCCAAATGCCTGGATGCCCTCGGCGAAGATGTTATAGAAGACAAGGAGGGGATCAGGCATCACTGGCGCGAGGAATTGATTAAAAAACTGATCTCCAAGCAGCATGAAGACGGGTACTGGGTACACACACATGCCCGATATCTGCACAATGTAAAGGACCTGGTTACGGCTTATGGCATCATCAGCATCAAGTATTCGCTGAGCAACCTGATCCAGGAAAAGATTTGACTTATACACCATCCCTATCGTTTTTGCCTGGATACTTCCTTGGATCTTTAATGGATAGGCAACCCACTGAAGGACGTAACATTATTGCGTCCTTCCCAACTTTTTTTCGCTTGTACCTGTTTTGTATTAAGGAGTCGTTATGCTGCAAAACCCCGATAGAATCCTGGAATTGGCCAGTGTTTTTTATGATTCATGTATATTGTTCACCGCTTCGGACCTGGGGGTCTTCAACAAACTGGACGAACTTGGGGCCGCCACGTCGGATACGTTGGCAGAGACGCTTTCACTTAATCCGCGTGGCGCCCGCCTGATCATGGACGGCTGCGTGGCTGTCGGCCTTCTGGAAAAGAGAGGCGATTCATATCACAACAGCGCGCTCAGCAGCACGTTTCTTGTACCCGGCAAGCCGGGCGACCTGTCCGAGGCCATCCGGTATAATCGGGATGTGTATGCGGCCTGGGGAAATCTGGCGCAGCTGGTCAAAACCGGCTGCCCTGTGGAAAGGCCGCAACTGCACCTGGGCACCAATGAGGATCGAACCCGAACCTTTGTCTTGTCCATGCATGCCAGGGCCCTGTGGATGGGGCGTGCCGTAATCCCGATGATGGATCTGTCGGGCAGAAAAAGGTTACTGGATGTAGGCGGCGGTCCAGGGACTTTTTCCGTTTTGTTCGCCCGGGCATACCCTGGTCTGACCTGTACCGTTCTTGACCTGCCGGATATTGTGAAAATCGCCCAGGAACTGATCGAGGAGCAGCAGATGGAAGATCGGGTGATCACCCTGCCCGGGGATTATCATACCACCGCGTTTCCTGAAAATAATGATGTGGTTAATATCCTGGGCGTCCTGCACCAGGAATCTCCGGAATCGATACAAGGCATTCTGAAAAAAGCCTATAACGCAATGGTTCCGGGGGGACTCATCCATGTAATGGATGTCATGACCGATGCCACCCACACATCCCCCAAATTTTCGGCCCTTTTCGCGGTCAATATGGCCCTTACCACCGATAACGGTTGGGTGTTTTCAGACCAGGAACTCAAAGACTGGCTTGCCACTGCTGGCTTTGTCCGGATATCGGTCCAGACACTGCCGGCGCCCATGCCCCACTGGCTCGTATCCGCTCAGAAACCATCGTCATAGATAGATATTTTGGGGCTTGAGGAGAGAAGATGCGTCAGTGAAGCTCAATATAGATGGGATTTTTATTGGCCCGGGCAATGCGGATCATGCCATGGGTTTCGCCTGGAATGTTCTGCAGCGTGTCAATAAGTTCCCTGGCTGTTTTGACGGTTTTTCCGTTCACATTCTGAATTTGGTCGCCATCTCTCAGGCCGATCAGATAGAAGAAGGAATCCGGTTTCACCGACTGTATTCGCAAGTGGGCCATTTCGATATCGGATTCCTGGATGGCTTCTACCGCAATCTGCTCCACCAGTTTGTCACTATCCTCAACCACCTGGGCAAACCAGGATTGCTGGAAGTTCTTCATATGGTCATCTTGCGACTCCTGCTGGGGCAGGTCGGCAGGCGCCGCTTCAAAACGCTGTAATGCGCTATCACCATAAACCATGATACGAACGGGAACAAAGTCATCGCCTCTCTTGGTATAGGTCAGGGCATAATTTTTCTGATGCAAAAGCCGTTGAAGGCAGGATTCCACAGTCACGCCTTTCAGGTTTACGGAAACAAGGTCTTCCAGCGGATCTTTTGTTTCTACGACAACTCCCGTTTCATCGGAGATGGCCTTCAGGATGTCAATGAGCGGTACCTGGTCCGCGTGGATATCAAGCAGCGGGGCGTTTACCTCAATATTGACCGAAGCGCTCTTTGCAGCAGTCACGTTATATCCCTGAAGATTGAAAAGTATGATTACGCTTGAACATATCAGAATTTTAAGCAATAGACCTCTTTGGACTGGTTGCTTGTCTGTCATGGCTGAAAACCCGGCTCCTGTAATGTCTAATGTACAAAAAAACAGAGGGGATGCGGTTATTGCAACCGCATCCCGTCTGTCATTATCAATGACTGAAAAAAATGAAATCTAGGCTCTTTTTTTCCTTGTCACCCCACAAATCCCCAGCAGGCCAACGCCCATCAGCAGCATGGTGGTTGGCTCTGGAACGGCTGTCTGGTGGAAATTTTGATCAATCCAATTGACATTAACGATTCCGCCGTCGCTGGTCAAAATGATATCTTTTTTCACCCAGATTTCCGATTGGGGAGCAAACGCCACTGAGTCGGAAGAAATGTCGGTGCCAAATACTGGGAACAACTCAAGCCATGGATCAAAAGGACCTCCGGCCACGGCGATGTCATCCCCGATACCCACAGAATCCCAACTATTTTCTGTTCTTTCTATAGATCCCGAAAAGGCCGATGAAACACCGTCAATTTGATATAAAGGATACAGCACGGATACCTTGAAGGTGAATTCAACGTCAAGCAAGTTAAAACCATTCACAGAAAATGCAGGGGCGCCGCTAGCGGTTTGGAACCTGATCCCGGGATTCATGGGGTCAGCACCCAGTCCGATAACTTCGATGGTGGAGACATCAAAAATAGAGACGTCACCAAAAGTGCGTGTATTAAAGCTGTCTATTACCTCATAACTCCATTCGCTGAAAAGCTTGTCCCCTACCTGGATCGAACCATCTCCATAACCATCACCATCACTATCAATTAGCAGTTCGGTCATCATGGTCGCATTGCCCGTACCGGAGACCCCGATGACCAAGAACAGCGCCAATAATATCATTCTCAGTTTTTTCATATTTTTCTTACCTCCTATTTTTTTTGGGATGCCGCCTGTGACATCTTTTACTTAATATTTGTATGCGGCCGCAAAGGGGGAAACCGTCATATTGGAGCGAACACCTTTGCGACCGTGGTTACATTGGTTTTATGGAGTTATAAGACGAAGACAGATCTTGACGTCTTTCAGGGTGATCAAGTTGTCACGATCCGGGTCCATGGGATCGTTTGGATCGCTTGCCGGCTGGCCTATCTTTCTATATATCAGCAGCGTGTCAGCCCGATCGATATCTCCGTCATCATCCGCGTCGCAAACGGTAATGTCTGGCGGTTCACACGCATCGCCCACGCCGTCACCGTCGGCATCCGCCTGGTCGTGGTTGGCTATATCCGGGCAGTTGTCACAGACATCGCCCACGCCGTCCTGATCACGGTCTTCCTGGCCGGGATTGGATGTTTGGACGCAATTGTCATCCGAATCACAAACGCCGTCGCCATCTGTATCCACACAACCGCCGCCGACTGAGCGTTGTAATACGAGAAGTGCATAGGCTTGCGCGCTGTAGTTGTTCCAGTACGTTTGACCGAGGTATAATCGTCCGTCGGCACTCTGATTGGAGATCAGTGTATAAGCGTAATCAAAATACCAGCGGGGCTGTTCGCTGGGATCGGCATAATAACCAACGCCTCCCGCTCCAAAGTTAGCCGGACGTGCAACAGCTGCCGGATCAAGATTCTCAAGCCTTGGAGCACTCGCATAGGTCCAGGCAGGGGGATCAGTTGCAGGCAAGGTCCCCATGCTGGCGGGTGTCAGGCTGGTGGGAAGCACGGGCACCACGCCGGAATCTTCGAGAAAAGAGTAGGCCTTGGATGAAGACCAAAGAAAATAATAATAAGAATGGGATCCCCAGGGGCTGTATGGCGATGTTGTCTGGTAATTGTAACGATTATAGAGCCAGCGGAGATAGGACTGAATGGTAGGATCGTTCAGATCAGCGCCGCCGACCAATTGAATCCACAGTCCGGAAGCGGTCTGCTGCGGGGTAGAATAGCCGCCGGCAGTATAGGAATGACCTAATTCATCAGGGCTAAGGGCCCCGCCCAATGAACTTCCCGCCCGTCCATAGGTAATATAGGCTTGTCTGGACTTCGCGGTCAGCGCGTTCAGTTCGGCAAGGCGAGCAGGATCGGAAAACGCGGGATCACTATAAACCCCCCGGGCCGCTGCAAGTCCGGCGACAATCAACTGTGTGGTTGATGAATCATTGCCACCCACGCTGTAGTAATGCCAGTAGCCGCTCGCATTCTGGAGGACTTTTGTCCTGTCAAATGTTCTATTGAGGGTGTTGAGCGCAGCGGCCTGTGACGGTCCACCGGTCCGAAGATAAACAGACAAAGCCATCATGTTGCCACCGTCACGATAGGCATAAAAATTAGCATTGGTATGGTTTGTTATAATGTATTGAATGAGTCTTTCAATATCTGCCTGATCATCCGCCGAGGCGCCTGCATAACCCTGTCCCAGAGCACCCTGGTCAGCACTCACCCTTTTTTCAAGAAGCGCCAGACATACCAGGCCGACAGCCTCCCGCCCCTCTGAACTGAATCCAGAACCCCCTTGCGGGGCTAGAAAATAGGGTTTGAGCCAAGCCAGCCCCCGGTCAATTGCTGTATTTACGTCCTGGCTGAACTTGGTAACCACGGCCATGGCGGGCACTGTCATACCCAAACAGAACACGACCACTAAAATTGATAAAAAAAACTTTTTAATTTTCATATGCAATTTCTCCTTTCACTGTCTTTTTAATATCCCCCAAATTTTCTTTTAAATAACACTTCAGCTTCAAGATACTTTGTCCCCTTTATTTTGGTTTTTTACCACCTCCTTTAATTAAGCGTTACAGCAAAATATTTACAATGAAATCTATGATATAAGGAGTGACTGCATATTTCATACCAAATTCATAGCGCTGAATTCACACTCTATCTTACTGTAATTTCATCTATTTTTCATAGGGTAGTTAAAGCCTGGTTCGATTGCGAACTTTTTTATCCACTTTTATTTATTTTTTTTCATAAAATATGGCACAGATTACCCTATATCCCCGATTGTTTAAAAGACATACCAATGCCTGTAATTCACCTTTTTGGACATATTCCAACAAGACGGTTGACGGAAGCCGCTCATTTGATTATTCATGTGAGAAAAAAACAACCCTGTGCTGGTCAATGTTCATGCCCTGGGAGGATGGAACATGATGAGCACCCCTTGAATTAGGACTGGTTTTGTATGAATTTTGCCTTCAGCACCAATGCGTTTCGCAATTTTTCCTTTGAAGCGGCTGCCCAGGCGATATCAGCGGCCGGATACCAGGGGATCGAAATCATGTGCGATACCCCCCATGCCTGGCCGGACGATCTGTCAGATGGGGATATCGTTAACATAAAGGAAACGCTTGAAAAAAACCAGCTTGAAATATCCAACCTCAACGCCTTTATGATGTGTGCGGTTCAGGACTTCCACCATCCGTCCTGGATTGAGAAAGATCCGGAATTCAGGCAGGTACGGATTGATTATACCAGAAAATGTATTGATTTGGCGCACCGGCTCGGTGCAAAAACCATTTCCACTGAACCCGGAGGCCCCCTGGAGGGAATGCCCCGGAATACTGCCATGCAAATGTTCATTGACGGACTTCAACAGATACTCGGCCATGCCAGGGAAAAAGATATCACCGTGCTGGTGGAACCGGAGCCCGACCTGTTAATTGAAACCTCGGATCAGTATCTGGCGCTGATCGGTCAATTCAGCCATCCCAATCTTGCGTTGAATTTTGACGTCGGTCATTTTTACTGTGTCGGTGAAGACCCCGTGGAAACCGTTTTCAAACTCAAAGACCATACCCGCCATTACCACCTGGAGGATATCCCCGATACCCGGGAACACCGGCATATCATGCCGGGCCAGGGCGGCATTGATATCAGCGGTGTCCTTTCCGCAATCCGTCAGACCGGCTATTCTGGATTCATCACCCTTGAACTGTATCCCTATCTGGATGACCCGCAGGTAACTTCGGCCCGGGCAAAAGCCGTGATTGATGCAATGTTGCCCAATGAACAGATCGGTTGAAATGAACAGATCAGTTAAAATAAATAAATCGGTTAAAATAAATAGTCCGGTTAAAAATTACCTGGAACTGATCCGTCTGCCGGGCATATTCACTGCCCAAGCCGACATCCTGGCAGGATGGATGATATCCGGGGCAGCCTTTTCATGGCCCCTTTTCTATCTGATTCTTGCCACATCCTGCTTATTCAGCGCGGGCATGGCGCTGAATGACTATTTTGATTATCATATTGACGTCCGGGAAAGGCCCGGGCGCGTGCTGCCGTCGGGCCGCATTTCCCGGAAATCCGCCTTGCGCCTGGGAATACTGCTGCTTGCGGCGGGTCTGTTTTTTGCCTTTGCCGCGGGATGGCGGCCATTTTTGGTGAGTGTAGCCCTTGCCTGCGCCATTCTGCTGTATGACGGCCTTTATAAGGACGGTTCCGTTACCGGTCCTGTTTTCATGGCCTCCTGCCGCTATTTCAATCTGCTCATGGCGTTGGCCCTTGCCCCGTTTGAAGGATGGGGCATGATACCGCTGATAACCGGTGTTTACATTTTCGGCGTGACCGTCTTGAGCAGCAAGGAGGTTGACGGCGGAAAAGCCCCTGTGCAGACAGGTATATGCGCACTTTGCACAGGGATTGTGTGGTTGATGGTCTACGCTCTGTTTTTATCCGGAATCCTGCCAAACTTCACCGGCGTCATTCTTTGTGCAGTGTTTTCCATGGTTTTATCAACCAGGGTACTGGCGCTTTTGACGGAACATCGTCCCAAAGATTTTCAGCAGGCCATAAAAATCATGCTTTTGTCGATTGTTTTTCTTGATATGGTGATCGCTTCCGGATTTGTGCCAGTCTACAAATCCGCGATTCTTTTGTTATTGCTTATACCGGCAAAGCTGAGTGTCCGGATCTTTAAAGTCACCTGAAAGGAGTGATAGGATGTCCAACTACCTTTTCTGTTTTGATATTGTGGGTCTCTCCCCAACGCTGCTGGCAAAACTACAAAAAATGGAACATGTTTCCAGGCTTGCGCCACAAAGCTGGACCGCGGATATGGAGCCGGTATTTCCCTGTCTGACGCTCCCGGGACAGGCCTCTTTTTTCACCGGTACCTGGCCCGCTGAGCACGGTATCATTGCCAACGGGTTTTATGACCGGGACCGGTTCGAGGTCAGCTTCTGGGACCAGTACCGGACACTGGTGCAGGCCAGGCCTGTCTGGGAAAGGCTTAAAGAGAAAAATTCCAATTGTAAAACCGCCCTCCTGTTCTGCCAGAATACCCTTTACGGCCATGCCGATATGATCGTTACCCCAAAACCCATGCATACGGATGAAGGTCTGGTTCAGTGGTGCTATTCAAAACCGGTGGGGCTTTATGAACAGCTGTGCGGGGACCTTGGTCAGCCGTTTAATCTCATGGATTACTGGGGTCCTTTTGCATCACATAAATCATCGGAATGGATTATGGCTGCCGCCCAAAATGTGGTGGTGAACCACAAGCCCAATTTTATGGCCGTCTATATTCCCCTCCTTGACTATTCGTGCCAGAAGTACGGACCGGAAGATCCGCGGGTTGATGAAGACCTGGCCGTCATCGACCGCCTGATCGGCGGTTTCATGGAAAGCCTTGAAAAGGCAGGAATCCTGGAGCAAAGCACGCTGTGTCTGTTCAGCGAATACTCTTTGTTTCCTGTTACCGGCGCAGTGGAACCGAACAAAATTCTGCGCAGAAACGGTTTTCTGTCCGTTCGCACAATTAATGGGAAAGAATATCTGGACTTTGAGATGAGTCGGGCGTTTGCCATGGTGGATCACCAGGCGGCCCACATTTTTATCAATGACAGGACAGCACTTGACCCGGTCAAAAAGCTGCTTGAAACCACCGATGGGGTGGCCCAGGTTCTGGACAATGACGGGAAAAAGGCGCATCATGTTGATCACCCAAGGTCCGGTGACCTTGTGGCTGTTTCCGATCCGGACAAATGGTTTGCCTACTACTGGTGGGAGACAAAGGAAGCAGCCCCCGATTTTGCAGAACATATCGATATCCATCGAAAACCCGGGTATGACCCGGTAGAGCTGTTTATGAACAAAGAAACGTTTAAAATACCCCTGGAACCCGGACTGATCAAAGGTTCCCATGGAGCGCCGCCATCGGGCGGATACGGGATGGCAGCCATCATGCTGTGGGGAAAGGGTGTTCGTCAGATTGCGCTGCCGCAGGTTGTAAAAACGGTTGATGTCTCTGACATCCTGGAAAAATTACTGGAAACGGCCCATGTTTAAGCTGGGCTATAACACCAACGGATTTGCCAGTCACAGCCTCTTATCCGCCATCGACGTCATCAGCAGCCAGGGCTACCAGAGCATTGCCATTACCATTGATCATCACAGCCTGAACCCTTTTGACGCCCATTTTCAAGAGCAGCTGAACCAGGTAAAGGAGAAACTGACTGCCTGTCACCTCTCCTCCATCATTGAGACCGGGGCCCGTTTTCTGCTTAACTCCATGGTAAAGCACGACCCCACCCTTGTTTCGGAAACGGCTGAAAAACGGAACATCCGGATCAAATTTATCCAGGATTGTATCCATATCGCATCACAACTCCAGTCTGATGCCGTATCGGTCTGGTCGGGACAAAAGCCCCCGGACATCAATGAATCACAGGCCTGGGAATGGCTTGTTCAAGGGTGCCGTACCATCTGCCGGAGTGCGGCCGAAACAGGTGTCCTTATCGCATTTGAGCCTGAACCGGGAATGATGATTGAAAACATGGAACAGTTTTTTAAACTGAAACAGGCCGTTGGACATCCTGCGTTCAAACTTACGCTGGATCTCGGCCATGCATTTATAACCGAAAAAAGCGTTCCGGATACACTGAAGGTGTTTAAGGAAGACATTATCAACATCCATCTGGAAGACATGAAAAAAGATGTGCACGACCATCTGTTTTTCGGTGAAGGGGAGATGGATTTCAAGGAAATATTTGATGCGCTGCACGATATCGGCTATTCCGGTCAGGTTAATGTGGAGTTAAGCCGGCACAGCCATGATGCCGTTACCATATCCGGAAAGGCTTTGCACTTTTTGCGTGGCAGCCTTTCAAATATTTCCTGATAAATTATTCTGGTGTTTCCTATTCCTCTTTGACCTTACTGCAGTATTCTTCCAGAAACTGGAACTGTTTTCCCAAAGCGTGCTCATCGACACCCCATGGGGATTTAAAAAACGATGCCAGGTGGGTCATCAATCCGTATTCCCCTCTTTGAAGCGCCAGGATGCCAAATCGCGCCAGATCCAGAACAAGCGGCGCGGCCAGCGCTGAGTCACATCCCTGCCAGGTAAACTGAAGGCTCATGGCGGTGTTCAAAAAACCCTTGAAGTGAATAAAATCCCAGGCTGTTTTCCTGTCTCCCAAGGAGGGAACATAATCAATGGTGACTTTTGAATGGGGGGGGTATCCCAGGATATGCGGCAGAAGCCTGTCTTTACTTTTTATTTTTGTTGATCCGTTCTCTTTGTTCTGCAGCACCTGCCCGTCCATGTTTCCCAGAAGGTTATACCCTTCCCAGCTCATCACTTCCAGATTGCGCATGGCAAACAGAGGGGCCAGTGCCGATTTGACAAGGGTTTCCCCGGTTTTTCCATCACAACCCATCAACGGTACCTGATACTGATTCGCCAGATCCACCAGTCCCTGGGACAGCCCGCCTTCGGAGGGAGTAAAATTTATATAGACACACTTGGATACAATGGCTGCATAGGCATAAATCAGGCTCGGCCGGACACTTTCCACCCGGTTTTCCTTGATAAGGTTCTCAATCGCCCGAATTGATCCCAGGGCCTCGGGGTCTTGAAGCGGCGGTTCAGTGGAAGCCAGATTAACGACAACGACCTGATCAAGGCTGTTTTCGGAACGAAATCGTTGAATGTCGTTTTTCACCTTGTCAATGCTGTCTGAGAGGCTTTCAGAAACAAACACACACTTTTTAACCGACAGGTCATCTATGGCACAGCCCGCATTAATCGCAATGCCAGGAAAGGCCCGTTCCTGAATTTTTTTCAATTTTTTTTCAATATCCGCCAACGCCTGGAAGTCATCAATTCCAGTGTCTTTTAATACCTTTTTGGGGTCATGGAAAGGGCGGATATCCCATCCGCCAAAAACAATATCCGAAAAATCGAAAAAAGAAATGCCGTCAAGGGCTTTTTTTTGGGTCACCAGCCCGATGGGGGGGCACAGCTTTTTTTCAAGCGCCAGACACCCGGCCATCGCAATGGTTGACAAATGTCCACACAAGCCGACAAACATGATACCTTTTTTAGAACCCATACACACCTCTATAACCGCTATAAACAAATTTAGCGAGCTTCTACCATTTAACCCGATAGATAGCAACGACGGATCATATCACCTTAATAAAAATCACCCCGGGTTAATACAGGGACGATTCCAAACTATGATTTTCAAAGCAAATTAAATACCAACGCATGATCATATATCTGATACTACTTAAAAATAAATATAACTATTTGGAAATAATAATATTTTTACATAATAATTTGACCCTACTCGTTTTTTATCACAAATATAAAAGAAAAAAATTGTGAACTTTAATTCACAATTTATGTAATATGTGTAACTATTTGGGTTAGTCATAATTTTTTTCTTCCACCCCCAAAAAAAATTAGGACTAATCCGAATAGTTACTAATATGTAAACATAATTTCTCTTATACTAGTAAAAAATCAGGACCCCGAATGGCGTAGCAATATTATGTATAACGGCCAAATAGCGAGAGGCAGAATCGTTGCACCGATAACGGCATAAACCGGCTCGGATCTTGCGGTATGCCCGAGATAGGCATACAAAAAAGCCGTGGGCAGCGTTCCCAATGACAATGCAAAAGTAAATCGACTGATTTTCATTTTTGATAAACCCGCCAGGAGCGTCATCACCTCCGGCAAAATAGGCGTCATTCGGCTAACAATAATAGCGACCCCTCCCCAGGCATCAAAAAATCCTTTAAACTGAACCACTTCGGCTTCTGAAGCGATCCGACTCAGCATGCCTTTACTCAGGAAGCGTGCAATAAAATAACCACAAAAGCCTGCAAAGCACGATCCTGCAAAACTGACAAAAGTGCCGAGCCAAGGACCGTATACCGCCCCTAATGCTGTCATTACAGGGGTGGCGGGGATGGGTAAAAAGAGATCGGAAACCAACAGCGAAATACCGATTATCCATGCATAAGGTTTGATCGTTACAAACCAGTCTATCAGTTTCTGCTGGGTAAAAGGCAGGGTCAAGCTTTCACCCCAGACAAAAAAAACAATAAGAAAAATCAACGATAGCACAACAGTCAGGGTAGCTATTTTAACAAACATTTTCATATGCGGTGAAGGTTCCCAAAAAAACTTTTGTCCTGCAAAAACAGATGTGAACACAAGGCAGGGGATTAAAAGCCGGATACTTATTTCCCCCAGGCCGTTTTCCGGTCAACAAGGGGGCGGTGTTTGAATTTAGGGCTCTGTCCCAGAAAAAAACAGGGGTTGTTGTAAAACAAGGTGTCTACATCCGTTTCCCTGTGGCCACGGCGTTTCATTTCAAATACGGTATCGTGCAGGGTTTTAGGGTCCGACGGCCCCCAGTCTCCCGAGGCATCGGCCATGATCCGTTCCAGTCCAAAAATTTCCACTGAGTCAATGACCCGGGAAGGGGAATTTTTTGTCATAGGGTAGATGGTCATGGAGGCCCAGAATCCGGAATCAATTACCATTCTGATGGTATGTTCCTCGCAGTGGTCAAAACAGATTTTCATAGGATCAACGTCTTTGCGGCTGTTGAGGCAGTCCACCATCATCCGGGTCCCCTTGTATTTATCTTCGAGATGGGGTGTGTGGATCCACATGATAAGATCGTTTTTTACGGCAAGCTCCACCTGTTCTTCAAAAATCGTCATTTCGTTTTTGGTGTTTTTGTTCAGGCCGATTTCACCCATGCCCAAAACCGTTGGTTTGTCTAAAAATTCCGGAATGAAAGAAATGACTTCCCGGGCAAGTTCGATATCTTCAGCCTCCTTAGGGTTCATACAGATATGGCAGTAGTGATCAATATTATACAGGGCGGCCCTGGTGGGTTCAAATTCGGAAATATGGGTGAAATAGTCATAAAACGCCTGGGCTGAGGTCCGGTCATAGCCAGCCCAGAAAGCAGGCTCTACACAGGCAACCGTATGCATCCTGGCCATACGTTCATAGTCCTGGGTGGTTCTTGCGATCATGTGGATATGGGGTTCGATTATTTTCATAGTTTCACCTTTTCTATGGCTTGATTGGCTTGGCCCGGTCATCCTCAATGGACATGGGCGGTGAACCGAAAATGATAAATTCTAGGGGGGTGTCACTGTCCGATTCAAGGAAATGAACTGTGCCTGCCGGGATATTTACAATGGTTCCCGGGCGTAATTCATGGGTGTGGCTATCCAGTGTCAGGGTGCCGATGCCCGAAAGAAAATAGTATACTTCATCATAGGCTTTGTGAAAGTGTTCTTTACCTTTTGAAACACAGACCACATGGACATTGGCACTGCCTTCGCCACCGGTGATGACCCGTCGTACACTGCCATATGGGCAATCCACAGGTTCAACCCGGTCCAGGTGCCTGACGATGGAATAATTTTTATCGGTCATTTCTTGTTCTCCGGGTGCTGTTTTTAAACGGAAAGAAGGGTTAACATCTGTTCAGCACGGTTTGTTTTCCTCGTTTTCAACAGGTCGCATATTTTCAACAGATTTTTGATCCGAGGGTCTTCAAGGGTCTGTTCGCCGCCCTGACCTCTTTCAATCCTGTCAAGGATTGCTGCAGTTTCCAAAAGGTGGGCCCGGGCCTCAAAATAATACATATCCAAAAGCTCCGGCGCGGTTTTTGGCGGTTTCAATCCTATTTCCTGTTGGCTCATAGGTTTACTCTCCTATTATCAATTAGTTCTTGCTCATCTATTATGTGATAGGAGTATAATGAAAAGTCAACTTATTTTACTGACTCCTGACATGTTTTTACAAAAACGACCATAAGTATTTAATTTTATTGATATAAAAAATGGACATTCAGATTCATCCAAAACCCTTGATAATCAAGGAAGTGTTATTTTAAACTGAATGTAGTACCTCGTTTAACCATATGTTTATAAAGACAATCTTTTAATGTCCATTTTATCAAAGTGTGTCAGGAGTCAGTTTTATTTATTTTTGTATTATTTGTTCATAAGTAGCCAGATGCCTGCCATGGCGCTGACAGCACCGGCCATGGCCCTGATGGACACCCGTTCCTTATGGATATGGATGGAAAAAGGAATGATGCACACCGGCGTCATTAATAAAATTTAACTCACGCATGCTTACCGAAAGGATACGTAATACCACACAAAATCTTGCTGTGATTTTTGTTCGCATAAGACTCGTCCGGATATACTTCAGGGCGAACCGTCCCTGTTAAATGTCCATTTAAAAAAACGAGAATATGGAGAACCTGTTAAGCAGTCAGCTGTTCTTTTTGTCTGTCCAGTTTTGCCGCCTGCCAAACAGCGCCAGACCAGCTAAACCAAAACCCATGAGCAATAAAGTCCCAGGTTCCGGGACAATGGTCAACTCGCTGGAAAGATAAATGCTGTACTCACTATCTGGATCCGTGTGAACAAGGTAGAAACCCGAAGTTGGTGCCGTATCGCTCAAAATAAAATCAACGGTTGCTATATCTCGTTCGTTCCCCAGGGTGAAATTCCAGCCCATGGCCATGGAGACATCGTTCTCAATTGTTTCGCCACCTGCAGTTGTCTTGTCATTAAATATCTTATTGTCCAACGTTCCGTCCAGTAAATTGTAGTAGATATTTCCAAAAGAATATCCCGGCTCGTCGATTTCCCAGGACTGTCCAGCCACCGGTGTACCTATCGCCTCTCCTGTTTCGTCTGAAGCATTATAATTTGCTTCTTCTATTATTTCATGGTCGAAAAAACCGCCTATGAAGTAGTCCCCGGCAGTTCCTGGAGAAAAATGAATACTCAAGGTTCCAAGTCCGGTCGAAGCGTCAAAGGCGCTCTCGTCCATAGTAAAATTTGCAGGGAGGGAAACGGAATCTCCCAGGACATACTCTTTCCCATCAATATTAAAAATTGCCTCATAAAGGTCCAAAGTTGTCGCCCCCGCCGGAGCTGATGCAAAAAATAACAACAGACCTAAAAAAAATACCCTTGTGCTCTGCAACTTTGTTTTCATCTGCAATGTCCTTTTTCTTTCAAAGTGGTTTCTCTCCGTTTGGCGCAGTACCTTCTCCTGAACTGTCCGAATCAGTCAAACAGTTTATCCACTGCAGCCGCAATCTTTGCCTCATTTGCCAGGTCGGGGATGGTGATCTGGTCGCCATTGGGGTTTTGGGCATTGTAGGTAATCGCAACTTGTCTGGCATTTGGATTGCCGGTCCAGTTTCTTCTATCCACCCCGCCCATGACATCCCAGAGTATGGCGGCTTTGATGATTGAATCCAGGCGTTCGCTGCCGTCCAGCACCAGCCCGAACCCACCGTTGATGGCCTTGCCGATGCCAGTGCTCCCGCTGTTGTGCAGGGCCACCATACTCATGCCTCTTGCTGCATTGCCGGCAAAGCAATGGGTGGCCATGTCGACGCACACATTGGACCCGTCATAGATGTTTGCGGTTTCCCTGAACGGGGAATCTGTGCCCCCGGGGTCATGGTGGTCTCGGCCCAACATGATGGGGGCGGAGACCTCACCGGTTCGGACCATTTTATTAAATTTCAGGTCTATGGATACCCTGCCTGGGGCATCCTGGTATAAAATCCGGGCTTGGGAGCCCACCAGCAGTCTGTTTTGTTTGGCATCCCTGATCCACACATAATTGTCCAGGTCATAGAAGCGGCGGTCCGGATCAATGCACGACATGGCCGCTGCATCGGTTTTATCCAGATCTTCGGGCTTGCCGGAAAGGCATACCCAGCGGAAGGGGCCATACCTGTAATCGGAAATCGGCCCCATGATATTTTCAAAATAGGAGGGATAGACAAATCCGTCCTTGGCATCCACACCGTTTTTAGACACCTGGGCAACACCGGCATCAAACACCGCGTCAGGCGAAACCCTCTGTCCGGGGCCCTGCGGATGCCTGAAAAAACTTGTTGTTCAGGCGGCAGGGTGTCCGGTAAGCAGATGGTCATGGCCGGGGCAGTCGGATTGCTCATCGCTTTTTCTCCTTCGTGCTGTCCGGCAGGGATTGATGTCTGCCGATATGGTCAATTGACTTGTATACACAAATCTATCGCCTGGAAAAATACATGTCAACGTTTATCTCAGGGCGATTGTATGAAATTTCGGCACAGTTTTTGATCTTCTGCTTTTTCACATCGTTGTATCCAATACAGGACGCATCCAGGCTGCCCGTAAACGCTATTGGCTGATCAAATACCTGCAGGATTTAAGGGGAGAAAGCTTTGAAGGGCTGGTGCTGGATACATACAGGGACCATTACAACGTCCTGCTCAAGGAGTTCATGCTTGAATCCAGACTGCCCGCATCCGGGCTGAAACTCAAATCAGGGAACCAGATTCAGGTAACGATCCAGCATGCGGGTGCACGGCGCGGCCAGTTGACCTTATTTGCTGTTTGAGGCTTAATTAATTTGTTTCCCCCACCCCCAGAGGGCGTGAACCATATCTTACGTAGATAGACAAAAATAATTCTTGCTTTATCTTGTTTTGCAATAAATCACTGTTGTTTTTTTAATTGGCATAGCAAAGATATCAGATGGAACGTGAATCTGGCTTTACCGGCGTGCCTGAGATTCCATATGCCTGGCAAGATGTAGATGGGCAGCTTTTGCTCCCGACTGGAAAAAACACAAGAATCAATGTGTTGTAATTTTTGAATAAGCAAAATGACTTTTTTCCCTTGCGTTTTTGATTGCCCGGTTAGGGAGTATAGTGGACCCCATATTTCAGACAATAGTTTAAGCTGTGCTCAACCATAACCATAAGGATATGAAAATAATGAGCGAAGCAAAGAAGAGAAAATTTCATCCACCGGAATTCAAGGCGAAGGTCGGACTGGAAGCGGTGCGCGGTGCAAAGACGATCAACGAGATTGGCCAAGAATTTGGTGTTCATCCCGTTACAGTTGGGCAGTGGAAAAAAGAAATAGAAACGCAGGCCCAAAGCCTCTTTAAAGGAAAGAGAGGCTTCAAAGCTATTGCGCTTGCTCCCCACCGTGAGCCAGAACAGTTGTTCAGCGAGATCGGCAAACTGAAAATGGAACTTGACTGGTTGAAAAAAAAGTCCGGGATCAGCCGATGATTACGCGACAATCCTGGATTGATAAGGAAAACAAAATTTCGTTGTCCCGGCAATGTGTTTTGACAGGCGTTTGCCGAGCAACGGTCTATGCCCACCAGATGCCTAAGCCAAAGGATGAAAGCGACTTGCTGTTAAGTCGCTTAATTGATGAAGAATACACACGTCACCCGTTCTACGGCAGTCGCAAGATGGTGGTTTTTCTTAAAAAAGCAGATCATAACGTTAATCGCAAGAAAGTACAGAGACTGATGAGAAAAATGTGCCTTGCAGGAATGGCACCTGGGCCGAATACCAGCAAGCCTCATCCTGGTCACAAGGTGTATCCCTACCTTCTCCGGGGAGTCTATGTGACCAGGCCGGATCAGGTGTGGGGGACAGATATCACCTACATTCGGTTGGCACATGGTTTTGCTTATCTGGCGGTGATTATGGACTGGTATTCTCGACGAGTGTTGAGTTGGCGGGTTAGTAATACCATGGATGCGACGTTTTGTGTGGATTGCCTGGAAGAAGCCTTGCGTATTCATGGAAAACCTGAGATTTTCAACAGCGATCAAGGCTCTCAATTCACCAGTGATGCCTTCGTCGGCGTTCTGAAACAAGAAAAAGTCACCATCAGTATGGATGGACGGGGACGCGCATTCGACAATATTTTCGTTGAACGTCTCTGGCGCAGTGTCAAACATGAAGACGTCTACCTGAAAGGCTATGTCTCTCTGGGTGAACTAAGGGCTGGTCTGGCAAGATATTTTGTTTTTTACAATGGAGAACGACCGCACCAGTCATTGGGAAATTTAACACCCTATGTTGTATATCAGGGCGCTGTGGGCGGAGGAGCCATGATTGTGGATAAATACCCTGCCCCGGAGGATGAATCATCTGTTCCGCTACGATCGGGTCAGAGGGAGTCCATCGACTCCCGTCTGCCCACAGAACCGTGCGTACGGGTCCGTACACGGCTCCTCATGTTACTTTTATCCATTGATCAAGACCAAACCAATGTTTCATCCTGTCGTTCG